>Ga0193707_1000350_pt1 | contig 15369 bp, 15 predicted proteins | sample U3c2metaG_FD_143043 | JGI IMG/M metagenome (GOLD analysis project Ga0193707, IMG submission 143043) | Soil microbial communities from a riparian zone of the East river system, Colorado, United States - U3c2 | ecosystem: Environmental > Terrestrial > Soil > Riparian zone | place: USA: East River... | reverse complement strand
GGTGTCGAACGTGGGGGCGTGGTGCCGGCCGAGCTCGGGCTCGATCCGGCCGGGAAGGGCCGTCATACTGCCTGAGCCGCGGCGGCTGAGCAGGTACCCGCCGTCGCGCAGTTCCCGGTACGCCGAGGCGACCGTCGTACGGCTGACTCCGAGAACCTCGGTCAGTTCGCGCTCACTCGGCAGTCGCGAACCGGGCATGATCCGGCCGTCCGCGACCAGCAGCCGGAGCCGCTCGGCGAGGACGCGGTACGCCGGGCCAGGGTCGTCGGCCCAGGTGCCGAGCAGACCGGAGAGGGTGCTGGCGGGGAGATATTGCCCTTTCATGCAGTCCACTATTGCGCAATTGGCTATCGATTGCCAGGCCACTTGCTCTCCACACTGGAGGGGTGACCGCCACTTCCGACGCCCCGCCTCGCCGGCTCGCGCCCCTGAACCCGATCCAGCAGCTGAAAGCAGGCCACCTGCCCCGCCGCATCGTGCAGTTGTACGTCGGCCTGACCCTGTACGGCGCCTCGATGGGCCTGATGATCCAGGGGAATCTCGGCCTGGACCCGTGGGACGTGTTCCACTCCGGCATCGCCAAGCACCTGCCGCTGACCTTCGGCACCGTGGTGATCGCTGTGAGCTTCGTCGTCCTGCTGGCGTGGATCCCGCTGCGGCAGTGGCCCAGTCTCGGCACGATCAGCAACGCGATCGTCCTCGGCCTGGTGACGGACCTGACGCTGGCGACGGTCGACCGGCCGAACGCCCTCTGGCTGCGGATCGTCTTCATGCTCGCTGGTGTCGTGGTCAACGCGCTGGCCGGTGCGCTCTACATCGGCGCCCAGTTCGGCCCCGGTCCACGCGACGGGCTGATGACCGGCCTGGTACGGCGTACCGGACTCAGCGTCCGCCTGATCCGCACCACGATCGAGCTGACCGTCCTCGCCATCGGCTTCCTCCTCGGCGGTGTCATCGGGATCGGCACGATCGTCTACGCCCTCTCCATCGGACCCCTGGTCCACTTCCTCCTCCCGATCTTCACGGTCCGCCTCAAAACCCAGGACCAGTAAGCGGCCAACGGACCCCGGCGTACCGGACTTCTCGGCTTGTCGGTGGTCGGGTTTAGCGTTGCGGGGTGAGTCGTCTTGGCACGTTCCAGTTCTCCGCGCCTTTGTGGCAGCACGGGGGCGAAGGCAGCTGGTACTTCGTCACGGTCCCGGAGGAGATCGCGGCGAGATCGCTGATCTGACCGCGGGCACGCGCAAGGATTCGGCTCAGTTCGTGTCACCGTCACGGTCGGCAGCACCACATGGCAGACCTCGGTCTTTCCCGGCAAAACCGGCAGCTACTTCTTGCCGATGAAGAAGCCGGTCCGCATCGCCGAACAGCTTGCCGAAGGTTCGCCGGTCGAAACACAACTGGAGCTGATCGACCTGTAGCGGGCCCGGACCGTCGGGAGACGGGCCCGGGACCGTGCCGCAACTCACCTGGTGAGATCTGGTTCTCGCCGATCTTGAGCCGATCTTCTGAGACTCACCGCAAGATCCCGAGCGTCCCGAGACTCACTGTTTTTCCTGTGGGCCGGACTTTCCGGCGCCGGGACCTCTCCAGTGCTGTTCGCTGCTGCCGGACTTGTTGAGCGTCTGACGCGCATCCGCCGGGGTCGACGGTTGGGCTGAGGGCACTCCGGCCCCGACGAGGTAGGCCACGTTCGCGTGATCGCCATCCAACTGTTGTTCCCACAGTTGTCCCTTGGTGTTGACCGGCGCCTCATCCACCAAGTTCTCGTGGACTGCTGGTCTTTGCGGTTCCCCGGCTGCCACGTTGACCCAGGCCTCGGCGGAGCCCCCCGTGTCGGCGGGCTGCGGCGGCTCGCTGCCCGGCTGCTGTGCTTGCGGCCCATCGGCCTCCGGGCTCTGGTGGCGGCCGGTGTAGCCGCCGCTCGCATCCTCCAGCGACCCGTCGGAGGTGTCGTACTCGTCCGGCAGGCCGGCCTCTGCCTGGGGTGACCGGGTCTCCTGGCCCATGGTGTCCTCGTGGGACTGTCCCTCCATCCCGACCTGAGCAGCGTACGCGGCCCAGGCGGGCTGCTTCTGGAGTTCTTGAGCTTGGCGGGACGCCACGCCGGCGAGCCGTTCGTTCTCCTGCTTGAGCCGGGCAATCTCGTTTGTGAGGTATTCAACCTGGACTTCCAGCTGCTGGATCCGATCCCGCAGAATCACCCCCTCTTGCGGGATCCGGAACTCCCCCGTCTGCTGCTCCCCGAGCGGCACGTCCTGCTGTGCTCCGGGCTGTTGTGCGCCGGGCTGTTGTGCTCCGAGTTGCTCGTAGGCCTGCCGCTGGAACTTGGGATCCAAGGTTGACGGGCCATCCTTGATGACTTGCTGCAGGCCCTTTTCCGTCAGTTCCTGCAGTCTGGCCGCGGTCATTCGGTTGTCGCCGATGGTCTGCAGGACAGCTGGGTCCATGCAATCGACCTCGTTGCGAGCCATTGCGTCCCCGGCCCTGATCGCTTTCGTGCCCCGACGGACATCGGCCCAGCGGGACGCGGCGTTGCGCACCATCCTGACCGGGTTCCACTGCGGGATCCGGGCAGGCCCTCCCGCCTCCGCCAGGAGCTGGCGCGCGGTGGCGTCGTAGCTCAGGCCGACGGTTCGGGCCGTGTTGTCGAAATGACCAGCGACGTGTTGCGTCGCCATCTCGGCCAGGTGGGCCCTGGTCAAGCGGGCGCGGCCGACCGCCCCACGGTCGGCCCGGCTCATGTTCCGGACGTCCTTGCGGGCGTTGGCGAAGGCGGCCTGGACCGTCTTGACGGTCTGCTCCTCGGCTTTCTGCTGGGCTTTCCAGCGGGACTTGCGGGCCTTGGCGGCGCGGCGGCGGTCGCTCATCGGGTCTCCTAGTCGATGTACACGGCGTAGTTGACGCCGACGGCGTTCGTCAGGGGGTCCTTGATGGGCTTGATGCTGTAGAGGTGGAGCTCGGCGCCCGGGCGCAGCCAGACGGCCAGGTGGCGGTGGCCGGCGGCGGCGCCGGGAGCCCAGTCGTCGGCGAAGCCGGGCTCGGAGTCGTCGCCGATGTAGTCCGGCTCGCCCCAGTGGCGGGTGGCCAGCGCGAGGTGCTCGGGCCAGTGTGCGTCCAGGTCGGCCTCGGCGGCGGCGATGTCGTCGGGACCGATCTCGTACGCCGACCAGCCGCTGTCGGGGCAGTCGGCGAAGACCAGACCGTCGAACACGATCAGGGTCGACCCGCGCGGAGTGGTGAAACCCCAGGAGATCATCTCGGCGGCGATTACCTCACCCTGCTGCAGCGGCCACGGCTGCCAGGGGGTCTGTGCCATCACGCGGTGGACCAGCGCCCGCACGACCGCGGGACCGGAGTCGTCGCCGTCGGGACCGGCAAGCGTGGTCCAGTCCTGAATCTCGCCGAGATCCGCCATCGCAAGGTCGTCCTGGTCCAGCGGCCTGTCCTGCGTCTTCATCCGGCGCCTGTCCTTCCGTGTGCGGTCCGGTGGCAACCACTGAGAGCAACGGTAGGCTGCCGTCAGGGTCATTCGCCACCGGTTCGACGCGTCTGGGGACAACTCGGATCCCTCGAATTGTCCCAGCTGTGGACGGCGTGCCGGGCGGAAGCAGACCAGGCCGTACGCTGGTCCGGTGAATACGGAACACCACTACGGCTTCGAGACGCTCGCCATCCACGCCGGGAACGAGCCCGACCCCACCACCGGTTCGGTGGTGCCGCCGATCTATGCGACCAGCACCTACAAGCAGGACGGCGTCGGCGGGCTGCGCAACGGCTACGAGTACTCCCGGTCGGCGAATCCGACCCGCACGGCGCTGGAGGAGTGTCTGGCCGCGATCGAGGCGGGCACCCGCGGGTTCGCGTTCGCCAGTGGCCTCGCCGCCGAGGACACCCTGATCCGCTCGCTGTGTGTGCCCGGTGACCACGTGGCCTTCCCCGACGACGCGTACGGCGGCACGTTCCGCCTGTTCTCGAAGGTGCTGGGCACCTGGGGCGTCGAGATGACGCCGGTCGCGGTCACCCACCCGGAGGCGATCCGGGCCGCGATCCGCCCCGGCAAGACCAAGGTGGTCTGGCTGGAGACGCCGACCAACCCGCTGCTGAACGTCGCCGACATCGCCATCGTCGCGCAGATCGCCCACGACGCCGGTGCCCTGCTGGTGGTCGACAACACGTTCGCCTCGCCGTACCTGCAGCAGCCGCTGGAGCTCGGCGCGGACGTGGTCGTGCACTCGACCACGAAGTACATGGGCGGTCACTCCGACGTCGTCGGCGGTGCGCTGATCGTCCGCGACACCGAGCTGGCCGACAAGATCGCCTTCCACCAGAACGCGATCGGCGCGGTCGCCGGCCCGTTCGACTCCTGGCTGGTGCTGCGCGGCATCAAGACCCTCGGCGTCCGGATGGACCGGCACAGCGACAACGCGGAGAAGGTCGTCGAGTTCCTGCAGCGGCACAAGTCCGTCAGCCAGGTGCTGTACCCGGGCATCGACGGACACCCCGGCCACGAGACCGCCGCGAAGCAGATGAAGCGGTACGGCGGGATCGTGTCGTTCCGGGTCGCCGGGGGAGAGCAGCAGGCGCTGGACATCTGCAACAGGGCCGAGGTCTTCACCCTGGGCGAGTCGCTCGGCGGCGTCGAGTCGCTGATCGAGCACCCCGGCAAGATGACCCACGCCTCGGTCGCCGGCACGCCGCTCGAGGTTCCGGCCGACCTGATCCGCCTCAGCGTCGGGATCGAGACCGCCGACGACCTGCTGCAGGATCTCGACCGCGCGATTTCCTGATCCGTGGGCCTGGTGGTCGCGGTCGACTTCGGGTCGACCTTCACGAAGGCGATCGCGGTGGATTCCGGCTCGGGTGACCTGGTCGCCCGGGCCGAGCACCGCACCACGATCGACACGGACGTGATGGACGGCTGGCACGCGTGCCGGGCCGTGCTCGAAGCGGCCGACCGCGGGGTCCGGGACGCCGCGGTCCTGGCCTGCTCGAGTGCCGGTGGTGGTCTGCGGATCGGTGTCGTAGGCAACGAAGAGCTCGTCACCGCCGAAGCAGGCCGCCGGGTCGCGCTGTCCAGCGGAGGCCGGGTCGTTGCCGTCATCAACGGTGGGCTCACGGCAACCAGTCAGAAGGAGCTCCGCAAGGACCGCCCGGACGTCGTACTGCTCCTGGGTGGCACCGATGGGGGCAACTCGGCCGTGCTGCTCAAGGCGGCCACCACCTTGGCGAAGTACAAGTGGCGCCGGCCGGTCGTTGTCGCAGGCAACGTCGACGCGCAAGCGGAGATTCGCGAGACCCTTGCGGCGGCTGGCGTACCGCATGTGCTCGCGGACAACGTCGTACCGGAGATCGGGGTGTTCGCGCCGGACAGTGCGCGAGCCGCGATCCGGGAGATGTTCCTCGCGCACGTGATCGGCGGGAAGAATCTCTCCCGCGATCCCGCGTTCGCGCGGATGGTCCGGGCCGCTACGCCGGACGTCGTACTGCGGGGTGTCGAGGTGCTGGCCGGGTTCCACGGTGACGTCACGGTCGTGGACATCGGTGGGGCGACGACCGACGTGCACTCGGTGATCGAGCTCGACCCCGAGGACGCGAACCTCGGCCGCGGGGTGGTCGCGGCGCATCCGGTGACGCGGACCGTCGAAGGCGACCTCGGCATGCGGTGGAGCGCCGTACCGGTGGTCGCCGCCGGCGTCGAGGCGGGTCTCGACACGGCGGTCGAGGCGTCGTACGACGAAACCCTCGCGAGGGTGGCCGCGACGGTCGCGCTCAGGCGGCACGCGGGGCGGCAGCGGATCGTGTTCGGCCCGGGTGGCCGGGTGATCGAGCGGTCCGGGAAGGATCTGCGTGAGGTGGATCTCCTGGTCGGGTCCGGGGGAGTGCTGCGGCACAACGGGCCGGACGTAGCGGTGCGGATCCTGGGCGCGGTAGGCACGAATGCGCGGGAGGAGGGGTGGCTCGTGCCGGAGAGCGCCGAGGTCTGTGTGGACAAGGACTACGTGCTGGCCGGGGTCGGTCTGCTGGCCGACGAGAACCCAAAAGCTGCCGAAGGGCTGGCAGCTCACATTCATAGAACCGTCTACAAAGGGCACTAGTCTCAGCAGCACAGTAAAGCGGCGGAGGGTTGATGAACCGAGGGCGGGACGACACTGACGTGCCGGAGACAGGGGAGGACCATCCGAGCCCGGTCGCGGACAACGAGGTCCTGGAGGAATCCTGCGTGCCGGCGGAGAAGTCCGAGGCTGTAGCAACCGATCAGCCGGTGGCGGCGTCGGACGACCGGCCGCTCGACGCCGCGGTGACGCCTGGGATGCATATCGCCAGTGCGTGGGCCTGGCGATTCCTGGTCGTCGTCGCCGCCGTCGTCGTGATCGGCTACGGAATCCGGTACCTATCCGAGGTGGTTGTCCCGGTCACGGTCGGCGTGTTGCTCACCGCCCTCCTCGTCCCGCTGACGAACGGCCTGCAGCGACTGCGCCTCCCGCGCGGCCCCGCCGCCGGGATCACCGTGATCGCCACGATCGTGGTGGTGGCCGGTCTGCTCACCTTGGTCGGTACGCAGATCGCCGGGCAGTTCGACAGTCTGTCCACACAGGTCGGCGAGGGCGTCCAGAAGCTGCGTGAGCTGGGCCGGATCAACTTCGGGCTCACCGACGCCGACGTCACCAACGCCATCAAGACGCTGCGCGAGCAGATCACGTCCGGCGGCGCGATCGGTCAGCAGGCGGCAGCGGTCGGTACGACGGCGACCCACGTCGTCGCGGGTCTGTTCATCTCATTGTTCTGCCTGTTCTTCTTCCTCTACCAGGGTGAGCAGATCTGGTCCTGGCTGGTCCGGTTGTTCCCCCGCCGCGCCCGGGACAAGGCGGACTCGTCCGGCCGGAAGGCCTGGGTCTCCCTGACCGCGTTCGTCCGGGCCACCATCATCGTGGCCGCAGTGGACGCGATCGGGATCTCTTTGGGTGCGGCGATTCTCGGTCTGCCGCTGGTGAGTGCGATCGGCATCCTGGTCTTCGTCGGCGCCTTCGTGCCGGTGGTCGGTGCGCTCGTCAGTGGTGTGGTCGCCGTACTGGTCGCGTTGGTTGCCAAGGGCCCGGTCGTCGCGATCATCATGCTCGCCGTGGTGATCGGCGTACAGCAGCTCGAGGCGCACGTCCTGCAGCCGTTCCTGCTCGGCCGGGCGGTCAGCCTTCATCCGCTCGCGGTCATCCTGTCGATCGCGACCGGCGTGATCGTCGCCGGGATCGTCGGCGCGCTGGTCGCCGTACCGACCGCCGCCGTCCTCAACGCCATCGTCAACCACCTAGCCGGCAACGACGTCGCCCCCGAACCCCCCAGACCTCTGCCGCCCATACCCAGACGACCCCACCCCACCACGCCGGCGGCTGCTGACGACTAACTGTCCCGGCCCACCCATACCAGTCCCGCGCTCGCACATCGGCGGACCGGAGCTGCTCGATCGACTCTCCGACGCCCCGATTGTCCGCTTCGTGGGATATGGAGGCTTCAGTCGAGAAGCCATGAACCGGCGGACAGACAACCGGCCGCCCCCCACACTGGAGGACGGCCGGTCCGCGCCGACGATTATCCGCGGCCTTGATGCGGGTCGCGGCCTGGGCCTGGCTGCTTGGCAGTCGTGGAGGCTGCCCCGTCGCCCGGAGGCTTCATGCCGGCGACCGGCACGTCCTTGTTCACAACCACACTGCCTAGAGGCGTCTGCGAACCGAGCCCCGCCGCCATGGTTTTGCTCAGCTGGCTCGTTGCCTGCGCAGCGGTCGGAATCTGGGCGTTCGTAGGCGCTGTGACCTGGTTGGCTGCCTGGAGCGTTTCAGTCTGGTTTGCACCGGTAGCGTTGAGCTGCTCCTGGATCGGGCGACTCTCGCGCATCTTCTGGAAGATCAGCTTGACGCCCAACACCGAATCCCTGGCCTGGTCCACCACTGGCGCCACAGCTTGCTTTCCCCACCTGCTGGCGGCGGCCGCCGCCCGCCCCACGGCTTGCCGCAGTTGCGGAGTCGCCGCGATCACGGCGCCTGCCCCGAGGGCCGCAGTCACGGCGGCGTTCCCCGGGTGCGCGGCCAGCTGGTCGGCGTACTGCAGGCCCCACGCGCCGACGGAGTGAGCAAGATCCGTCGCATGTCCCCAAGTCTCGACGGCGAAACCAGAGGCCGTCCGGGCCAAGTCGACCGCCAGGCCGCCGGCCCACTGCACGGTGTCGACGACGCCGTTGATCCCGGCTTGGGTGACGTCGCCGATGCCGTGACCGGCGGCCACCGCGGCGTCGCCTATGCCCTGGCCGATGTCTTCGCCGGTTTCCACAACGGCCCCTGCGATGTCAGTAGCCTCCCCGCCGATCCACTGACCAGCATCGACCGCCTCTCCGCCGATCCACTGACCAGCATCGACCGCCTCCCCGCCGGCCCACTGACCAGCGTCGGCGAGCTCGCCGCTGGTCCATTTGGCAGCATCGACGCCTGTATGGATGGCATCCTGCCCCGGTTCAGTCATCGAAGCGACGCCCGCGAGTCCAGCAACTGCAGGTGAGGCCCGCAGGGCTCGCCGGCGCCGCGTCGGCTGGTTCGGACGCTGGGCTTCTGTGAGCTGATCCCGAGTGTCCGTGAGCTGCTGCTGAGTGCCGGTCAGCTGCCGCCGGGTGTCGTCGAGCGCCGCTTGCAGAGTCCGCGTTTTGTCGGCCTGCTCATCGGCTGCCCGTTTGACACGGTCCGCGATTTGTTGGTTCAGGCCTTCCAGCATTTGGCGTACTGCCTCGCCGGGGTCATGCGACCCGGGGATTTCGGGGGGATTGGTGGTCACGTTCGCTCCTAGTCGAGGTAGACCGTGTAGTTGATCCCGACGGACGGGGACAACGGGCCCGCGGTCGGCCGGTCGCTGTAGAGGAAGAACTTCGCGCCGGGGCGCAGCCAGATGGTCAGATGGCGCCGGTCGAAGCCGGCACCGGGCCAGAACTCGTCGACGAAGTTCGGGTTGCGGTAGTCGCTGGACCAGATCGGTGGGCCCCACGTCTTCACGCCAAGCTCGAAAGCGATGGGCCAGTGCTCGTCCAGTCCTGCTTCGGCCTCGGGGATGTCCGCAGGCTCGAGATCGTAGGCTGACCAGCCGCTGTCCCGCACGTCGGCGAACACTAGACCGCTCGACACGATCATGGTGGTGCCCGAGGCGGTCTCGAACCCCCACGACTGCATTTTGTCGTAGTTGGTGCCCGGCGCGTCGGGCCATGGCTTCCAGTTGGTTGCGGCGGTCACCCGATGGACCAGTGCCTTGACGACCTCGAAGCCGGTTTCGCCGGTATCCGGGCCGGCGACCTTGGCCCAGTCGGTCACCTCGGCGAGATCGGCCATGGCCCGCGCATCGGCGTCGAGAGGACTGTCCTTGATCTTCATGCGGGGTGTATCCCCTTCGTCCTGGGCTTACTGCCTGTAGCCGGAACCATAAGGCCTGGTCAGGGTCACGTCGACGCCGTCATCAGGCACAGCAGACGGGTCGGCAGCGGAAATGGTGGCCCGCCAAGCGGCGGTATCCGTCGGTGCCGCTGGCGGCTGGATTGCTCCGGTGCGCTAGCGCGTAAAGCCTCCCCGGCCGGAGCGGTCTGCACTACCACCGGGGCGCGGGCCGTTACCGCTGCCGGGTGAGCGGCCGTCCTCGTTGCCAAGGCGCGGCAGGGTCGCGGCTTTGATGGACTGTGTCAGGTCAGAGGAGAAGACCGCCGCCCGGGTGCTCACAGCGGCGGTGACCTCCTGGGCAGCCGTTGCCAGCGCCGCAGGCGAAACTTCGCTGTTCGGCCCTGTGCCGGGCGGGATCTCGTCGGTTCGGAGGTCCCGCAGTTGTTCCCGGCCGATCTGCACTGATGTCCTCATGTCCCCTCCTCGTTGAGGTAGACCACATAGTTGATTCCGACCGACACCGACAATGGTTGCCTGGTCGGCCTGTTGCTGTACAGGTGGATTTGTGCACCCGGCGGGTTCCAGACCGCAAGATGTCGACGCCCGATGCCGGCTCCTGGTTCCCAGTCGTCGACAAATCCGGCTTTGCTGTCGGTTCCGACGTACGCCGGTTGTCCCCAGTGCCGGCAGGCCAGCTGGAACTTGGCCGGCCAGTGCTCGTCCAGGCCAGCCATCGCGGCGTCGATGTCCGCAGGCCCGATCGCGAAGGCGACCCAGCCGCTGAACGGGCTGTGTGGCAGGATCTGGTCGTCGTATACGGCCAATTCGGTGTTGCGGCGGGTCAGGAAGCCCCAGCCGTCGAGCTGATCGTCGATCTCCGTCTTGCGGTTGATCGGCCACGGCCGCCAGCTGGTCGCGGAGCTGACCCGGCGGATCAACGTGCGGACCTGGGTCGGACCGGTCTCACCTGTGTGCGGCCCGCCGAGCCGTCGCCAATCGCGAACCTCGCCGAGGTCCGCCATCGCACGGTCGTCGTCGTCCAACGGTCGGTCCAGTGTCTTCATTCTCCGGCGATTCCTGTCCGTCATCGAGGTGCGTTCGCGCCGAAAATAAACTGTCGCGGGGTCACCGGGCCACGCCGTCTCAAGCAGTAGACCAACCGGGCTGCCGACTCACCGGAACGGGCGGGCCGACTGGCCACTGCCGTCGTCCCGGACATGCGACGACCGGCCGCCTCCGAAGAGGCGACCGGTCGTCCGGCATAGAGCGGTCAGTGCATCGCCGCGGCCGCGGAGGCCTCGACGGTCTCCTCGCCCTCCGGCTTGGGGCCGTCGGTGCGACCGGCCAGCCGCTGCTCCGGGGTGATGATGGCCAGGACCAGCGCGATCGCCAGGAACGGCAGGGAGACCAGGAACACGTCGCCCATCGCGTCGACCAGACCCTGCAGCGCCCAGCCCTTCATCGGCTGCGCCAGCCCGTGCAGAGCCTGGACACTGTTGGCTGCCTTGGCCAGTCCGTCGATCATGCCCTGCGTGGCGTGCGGAACGATGTCGGTCAGGTGGTCCTTCAGCCGGGTCGTCAGCACGGCGCCGTAGACCGCCGTACCGATCGCGCCACCCATCGAGCGGAAGAAGGTCATCGTCGAGGTCGCGGTGCCCATGTGCTTGCGGGGCACGCTGTTCTGCGCGGCGGTGACGGTGATCTGCATCGACAGACCCAGACCGGAGCCCATGATGAACATGTAGATCGCCAGGTGCCAGTACGGCGTGCCCATGCTCAGCGTGGACAGCAGCAGCATCGCGCCGCTGACCAGGATCGCAGAGACGATCGGGAACGCCTTGTACCGGCCGCTCTTGCTCATCATCTGGCCGCTCGGGATCGAGGCGGAGAAGATACCGACGATCATCGGCAGCAGCGCCAGGCCGGAGCGGGTCGGCGACATGTCCTTGACCGCCTGCAGGTACAGCGGCAGGAAGATCAGCGCACCGAACATCGCGAACCCGAGCAGGAACGCGTATCCGGCGTACCCGGAGAAGATGCGGCCCTTGAAAAGGTCCATCGGGATGATCGGCTCGGCCACCCGCAGCTCGATGAAGACGAACGAGACAGCCAGGACGACGGCCGCGACCAGCAGGGCGATCGTGGTGCCGGTGCCCCAGCCATTGGTCGGGCCGCTCCAGGAAACAGCCAGTAGCAGCGAGGTGACGGCCGCGGCGACCGTGGAGGCGCCGAGGTAGTCGATCTTGTGCGAGCGCTTCACGTGCGGCAGCCGGAGCACGGCGGCCACGACGCCCAGGGCAACGAGGCCGATCGGCACGTTGATCCAGAAGATCCAGCGCCAGCCGGGACCGTCGGTGAGCAGGCCGCCGAGCAGCGGGCCGGCCACCGAGGACAGGCCGAAGACGGCACCGAAGTACCCCATGTACTTACCGCGCTCGCGCGGCGGGATCACGTCACCGATGGTGGCGAAGGCCAGTGACATCAGGCCACCGGCGCCGAGACCCTGGACGGCCCGGAAGCCGATCAGCATCTCGATGTTCTGCGACAGCGCGGACAGCACCGAGCCGGCGAGGAAGGTGACGATCGCCGCGATGAACAGCGGGCGGCGACCGTACAGGTCGGAGATCTTGCCCCACAACGGGGTGGAGGCGGTCGAGGTCAGCAGGTACGCCGTGACCACCCAGGACAACTTGTCCAGGCTGTTGAACTCGCTGACAATCCGCGGCAGCGCGGTGCCGACGATGCTCTGGTCCAGCGCGGCCAGGAACATCCCGGCCATCAGACCGCCGAGGATGACCAGGATCTGCTTGTGGGACAGGTAGTTCGGGGCTTCGCCAGGCGCGGCGGCTGTGCCATTGCTATCTGGGCCGCCGGCGACGGCGGACTCAGTGGTGCTCATCTGGTGCTCTCCAGGTTCTTGTCGGTGTTCTCACGGGCGGCGGGGTCGCCGCCGGCCGTGAAGTCTTCGTCGGTACGGCGCTCCGAAGGCGAGGCGGAACGCAGTCGCGGGGCCACAGCGGCCCAGCCCTTGTCCGCCCAGCGAGCGTCGGCCGGGGTGTCGGTCAGGGTGGCGACGCCGTCAGCGAACCGGGTCATCAGCCGCTCGAACGTCAGGATGTCGTCCTCGGACCAGCCGTCCATCGCCGTGCTGAGCAGCTCCATCCGGCGGCGGGCACTGGACTCCCACTGCTCGATGCCCTGCTCGGTCAGCTCGACCCGGAAGGCGCGGCCGTCGTCGGGGTCGGGGGAGCGGCGGACCAGGCCCAGCTGCTCCAGCGCCCGGACGTGGCGGCTCGCGGTCGAAGCGTCGAGCTCCATCCGCGCGGCCAGGTCGGACAGCCGCAGTGCGCCACTGCACCGCAGCACGAACAGCGCCATGTGGGCGCTGTGGTCGATCGTGTCGCCGGGCTGCTTGGCTTTCAGCCGGCGTCCGATCCGGGTGAACGCGTGCATGACGCCCTCGATGGGGGTCTGTGGGGTGTACGCGTCGTTTACTTGCATGCTGCAAGCATATGCATGCTTGCGTGATGCACGCAAATGAATTTCCACAATCACCGAGTGAGTCGCCACTCATTTACTCTCCGTCACTGAGCGATCACTGCCCGCAGTAGAGGAGAATCAGCGGACGATCATGAGACGGCGCAGAGGTGCGATTTGTGACGCAGATGGCGGTGTGACCGGTGGGGGTCTGGGCTGGGGCGGGAGATGGCGCTGGCCCTGGCGGCGGCCGGCTTCGAGGTGATCAGCACCGGTCGAACCGAGGAGGAACCGCGGCCAGATAGTGAGATGAGGGCTTCGTCGATCGCCGGGGTGGGGTGGAGGCAGGAGGTGAAGTGAGGGCGTGCGGGCTTCGCTATGCCGGTTGTTGCGATGGAGACGATGTGCGCTCGTTCTTCGGTGAGCTGAGCGGGTCGACGTGCTGGTGAACAACGCGGTCACGCTCTCGCTATGTCGGCGTGCGAGGGCGGCAGAGGGTGCGGTACGGCCGGATGGTCGAGTGGTACGGCAGGGATCTGACCGCGGGGTGGCAGAGGGTGCGATTCGGATCAAGTGGGCGCGGATGATGAGCGGTCCAGGCATGGACCTGCGCCGGGTGGATCTGCTCATCGGCTCTGGTGGTGTGTTGCTGCACCGCACGCCCGAGGCGGCTGAGCCGATGCTGCGCGCAATCGACATCGGTGCACGCACAGACGGATGGCTGGTGCCGACTGCTGGCCCGGACCTGTGTCGTTACCGATGACGTCTGGGCCGCGGGCCACCACGCTGAGCTGCCCTCGAGACGAGTCGTCTGGCGACCGCAGGACGGAAGCATCGTCGACGGCCCTCGCGGTGCCAGAGGACTGGGAGAGGACTACTTGCCGATTTCGATGCCTCTAGATGGCCCGGCGCTGGCTTTGGTGGGGGCCGGGTCCTCAACACTCGACGACGCGGTCCCAGGTGGTGTCTGCCCACTGTTTGTCATCTTGAGCGACGCCACCGTGTCGCTTACTGACGGTGGCACGGCAGCCTGCCCCTCGGCAGGCTGCCCCTCGATCTGGCTCACGTAATCCGCTATGGCCACCCGCGCAACCGTCGCTAGGGCCTCGGGACTCACACCAGACTGATACGCCTTCTGATAGACCTTGTTCATTGGCATATTCAAGCGGCCGTCACGCGCTACTAGCCTGGCCACCGCCTTAGCCAGGAGGTCGGCATCGGCTCTTAGGCTCGCAGTAGCGATCAATCTTCCGAACTTGGTGAGCCCTGACTCGCGCCCTGGGGTTTCCGCTGTGGGGCGGCTGGTGGAAGCCTCCGGGGATGGGGTGGTCATGCGTGCTCCTTGCCGAGGTAGATCGCGTAGTTGGTGCCGACCGAGTCGGCGAGCGGGTCCTTGGTCGGCCGATTGCTGTACAGGTGGAATTGCGCGCCCGGTCGCGTCCAGACCGCCAGGTGCCGCTTGTCGAACCCGGCGATCGGGGCCCATTCGTCGTCGAAACCGGGTCGGCTGTCGGTTCCCAGATAGGCTGGTTCGCCCCAGTGTTTGCGAGCCAGTTCGAGCTTTGCCGACCAGTTGGCGTCCAATCCTGCTTCCGCGGCAGGAATGTCGTCGATCGAGAGATCCCAGGCCGACCAACCGGATCGCGGGCTGTCGGGGAGGACCAGATTGCTGTACACGGCGATTTCGGTTTCGCGGGGGGTGCGGAATCCCCAGGCATCCAGCACATCATCGATGACTGTGTTCTGCTGAATCGGCCACGGTTCCCAGCCTGTTGCGGTGGTGACGCGGTCGATCAGTGCGAGCACCATTTCACGTCCCGACGCCTCGGGGTCCGGGCCGGCGACCGTGCTCCAGTCGGCGACCTCGGCGAGGTCAGCCATCGCTCGGTCATCGTCGTCCAGCGGTCTGTCCTGTGTCTTCATTCATTGATCCTCTCGATCTCTAACGCAGTACGAACGAACTTAGGACTCCGTGGGGTCATCGATCTGCCCTGACGTAGTCGTCGAGGAGTGGCGTCCAGCAGAGTGGTACCCGGCTCGTGGTGCACGCATCCAGCTCCAGCCCGGCGGCCAGGTCCGACAACCAGGCCGGACCGATGCACCGCAGCTAGAAGTAGCCGGCCGGAAGGTTGATTGCGGACTGGTCGAAGGTGTGGCCCGCGGTCACCCCCGGCGGGAACCGCGGGAACTGGCAGACCCCCCCGGTGGGAACCGGCGGAGCAAGCGTTGGGACCTGGAACAGGAACGGTGGGCTGGTACATGTTACTTCTGGTCCCAGCTCCGCAGAAGGTGTCCGACCCCCCGAGAGCCGGCCATCGCAGCACCAGCGTGCCGGCATCGCTGCACCAGCGTGCCGGCCGTCTGGCGCACCAGTGCCGACCACCCGCCCGGCGCATCCGGCCAGGAAGCCAGGCCGCTTCTGCGGAACGCCAGGGGCCGGTTTGAGGGGAGATCCTCTGATGTTGTGGTTCTCTGCTCGTGCACGAGG
>Ga0193707_1000349_pt1 | contig 15375 bp, 11 predicted proteins | sample U3c2metaG_FD_143043 | JGI IMG/M metagenome (GOLD analysis project Ga0193707, IMG submission 143043) | Soil microbial communities from a riparian zone of the East river system, Colorado, United States - U3c2 | ecosystem: Environmental > Terrestrial > Soil > Riparian zone | place: USA: East River... | reverse complement strand
GCGGCCGCTATCGGATCGCACATGGCGGCGGCGGACCCGGACTGGAAACCCCGCCGGATCGACTCGTCAACACCGGACCGTACGCCTACAGCCGCAATCCCATGTACCTGGGCCATATCATATTTTTGACCGGTCTGACGCTAACTTTGCGGTCCTGGCTCGCCGCGCTTATCACGATCGCCGTGGCGGTTTGGTTTCATCTTCGCGTTTGCCGCGACGAGCGGAAATTGATTCAGCGTTTGGGCCAACCGTATGAACAATATTTGGCGTCCGTCAAACGCTGGATTCTCACGCTTTTTTAAAAATCACAATAATGATGAGATCTCGCTGACGGCTTAGATCAGCTAGATCTTCTTCCTCTGTCCAGTCTGCTTTTTGCCGGTTTCGAAATAGTCGCTCTTGACCGCGATGCCGGCCTCGTTTTCATCTTCGTCGGTCCACACGCCGAGACTGTAGCCGTACCATGGCATGCGCGGTTTCAGCGGCGGCAGCTCGAGCTCCTCCCAGATTTTTCTGGAGCGCTCCATGAATTCTTTTTTCGGCAGCGATACCGGTGTGTACGGCCACGGCCGCACGGCGTTGATCAGGAGCGACGAGGTCCAGGTGGGCCGCTTGTCTTCGCTTTCCCGGCCTGGCGGATAAGTCGAAGGATCGAGTCCCGGCGGTTTGCCCTTGGCGATGATTACGTCTTCGTCGGGTCTCATGTTGTAACAGATCGCCCAGTTGATCATCGCCGGATCGCGAATGTCCACGTCTTCGTCGACCGCGACGCAAACCTTGCCGTAGGCGCCGGTGAAACCCGCGGAAGCGTTGAGCGCGCGCCAAGCGTCGACTTTGCTGCCATGGCGCATTTTTATCACGCAGTAGGCCTGCCCGCTGCCGCTCACTTCATCGTGCAGCGCGACGTCGAGCACGGCGGCGTTGCCGCTGTCGTGGCGCAGGAATTTGTAAATAATTTTTTCCGTGCCGGTGTGCTTGATCTTGCTCGACTCGCTGGGCGGAAACTGGCTCATCAGCGCCGTATAAATGGCGTCGCGCCGGTGCGTGATGCAGCTCACTTCGAGAAAGGGCGAAACCGAGCGGTGGCCCATATAGCCGGGATATTCGCCGAACGGCCCTTCGGGTTCGATGACGTCGGTGGGAATGGTCCCTTCGATGATGATTTCCGCCGTCGCCGGCACGAGCAGATCAACCGTTTTCGCCTGAACCAGCTCCATGGGCGCGCCGGCGAGACCGCCGGCCAGACGATATTCGTCAAAGTCGTAGGGAATCTTTGCCGTCGCCGAATAAGCGATACTCGGCACCACGCCGATGGCGATGCAGGCCTCGAGCCGCTTGCCCTTGGCTTTGCATTTGCGCCAGTGCTGTCCCATGTGCTGGGAGACGAAAAAACCGCCGGCGCGATCGGGGGCTTTGATCTGGCTGCGATAGTTACCGATATTATAGATGCCCGTCTCGATGTCCTTGGTGATCCAGTTGGCGGAAGTGAGATACGGCGCATTATCAAAGCCGGGGGTGGAAATCGGCACGGGAATCATGTCGAGCCCGTGGCCGTTTAGCAAATCCCGTCCCTGCCACACTACTTCCTGTACCGGCGCGCTTGCGACTTCCACAGGTTCGATCGGCTGGAGCTGCGCTTGGGTCCAGCGCTCATGGATCTGATCCGGCTCGCACATCAAGCCGATGGCGTAAATTTCTGTGGTCGCGGCCAACGTGCCGACCGTGACCGGCATCGTGAAGCGGCGACCTCTGGTATCGACGACATTTTCAAAAATAAAAGCCTTGCGCTCGCGCTCATCCAAGCCGCGAAACTGCCAGCGCACCAGGGGCATGAGTTCCGTATCTTTATTGATCTCGCGGTTGACGTGGATCAGTTTTCCTCGTTCCTCCAATGCGTGCAGGTGTTCGCGAAAATCCCGATAGTATTTTATTTTGCTCGCCATTCACGTGACTCCCTTTAAACGCAGCTGCAGCCATCTATTGTCTGGGCTGCATGGGTTGTCAAGCGGCAGTTACCTGGTTAGAAACAGTTTCCGTAATTGCACCTACTTTTTCCTAAACGTGACAAAGTTCATCGGCGAGGAAAGCAGCATCATAACATCGCCAAGCGAAACGGCAGGCGTGAATACGCCACGGACGCACCAAATAGCACTCGGATTAACTCGATAATCCTTGTTGGCCATGAGCGCGTTTGGTACACTCAAGCGTTAATCGTTAACACCATTGCCCATGCCTGATCCGATCCCAACCATGAGTGACCAGAGACAAAACTCGCCGGAGACAAATTCAGCAATTCCGGGAAAATCGGGTCGGTTGAAGTTCGCCGCCCTTAACAAAGTCCTATGGTTATTGGTGCCGTTGCTCTTGGCCTTAATATTTATGGTCGACATGTGGACGCCTATCGGGGTCGCTCTTCCCATTTGTTACCTCGCCGGGTTAGCGCTCGTCGTTGCCCTACCTGAAAAGCGCGAAAAAATTGCCGCCGCGGCAACCTGCACGTTGCTCCTGATCGTTCACTTCGCCATGGCACCGACCACGCCCGGTTTGATCAGCTGGGTACATGTCCTCAATCATAGTTTAGCGACCTTGATTATCTGGACCGTCACCGTCTTGGGCGTGCGCCACCGCCATGTCCAATCTGTGATGCGCGAGAACGAACGCGTCGCCAATGAACGGCTTGCGCACCTGAATACCATCTATGCTTCGGCGCCGGTCGGTTTATGTTTCGTTGACCGCGACCTGCGTTACGTCTCCATAAACAACGCCTTGGCGGAAATGAATGGAAAGTCACCAGACTATTACATCGGTAAAACCGTTCGCGAGGCGCTGCCGGAACTCGCCGATGGGATCGAAGCTCATTACCGTCGCGTGATCGAGACTGGCCGGCCGGTCATCGACGAGGAAGTTCAGGCCATTCACCCAGCGCGGCGGACTGAGCGGGGCTACCGTCTATGCAGCTATTACCCCGTCCACAACGAAAATGGCGAGTTGCTGGGCGTAAACGTCGCAGTTCGAGATGTTACCCGGCGCAAACAAGCAGAGGCTGACACGCTTTTCTTGCTTGATCTTGGAGAAGGCATTCGCTTCGCCGCCGATGCCGACGAGCTGTTGTGGGCGGTTGCCGTTGCCCTCGGCGAACATTTGAAAGCGAGCCGCTGCGGCTTTGTCGAGGTCGATGTCGAGAACGATCGTCTTACCGTGCAGCGCGACTACCACCCGCATATGCCGTCCTTGGTCGGTAGTTACACGCTCAACGACTTCGGTTCAGGGGTCATCGACGCGGCAAAGACCGGCCAAATTGTTGCCATTGCCGAACTTGCGATTGATCAGCGCACCGCACGAGGTTTCAAATTCTTCGAGAAGTTAGGCATCCGCGGCATGGTGCTTTCGCCCTTGCTGCGCGACGGTAAGTTGGTTTCGGCGCTGGTTGTCGCCACCGGCGACGCGCGCGAATGGAGTGAGCGCGAAAACACTTTGGTTAATATCGTGGCCGAACGCACATGGTTGGCAGTCGAAAAATTGCGACTCGATGCGACGCTGCGGGAAAGCGACGCCGCGCTGCGGGACGCCGACCGCCGCAAAGACGAATTCCTGGCCACCTTGGCGCATGAATTGCGCAATCCACTGTCGCTGATCCGCAACGTTAGTGCGTTGCAGAATACCCCGGGCTCTCCCGACGCCGATCCGCGATGGGGACGGGACATCATCGAGAGGCAAGTTAATTATCTTACGCGCTTAACGGATGATCTGTTCGACGTTAGCCGTATTACCCGCGAGAAGCTCGATTTGCAAAAGGAGTCGGTGAACCTCGCCGAGGTGATTCGGGCTGCGGTGGAGTCGAGCCGGCCATTAATCGACCAACGACAGCATGAGCTCACCATCGCCATGTCGCCGCAATCCATACTCGTTGACGCCGATCGGGTGAGGCTCACCCAGGTTTTTACGAACTTGTTGAACAACGCGGCGAAATACACACCGAACATGGGCCACATCTGGCTAAACGTCGAACCGGCTGGCGATACGGTCGTCGTGCGGATCAAAGATACGGGAATCGGCGTTGCGGCGGAAAATCTCCCGCATTTGTTTGAATTGTTTTATCAGGTGGACCGTGCATTTACCCGAGCCGAAGGTGGACTCGGGCTGGGCCTCACACTCGTACACAGGCTAGTCGAGATGCACGGTGGCCGGGTGGAGGTTCGCAGTGACGGAGTGAATCGCGGCAGCGAGTTCATCGTTCATCTGCCGGTCCTGTCGGTGCAATGGATGGAGGATCGTTACGAACCGATTCACCACGACGGTGATCTCGCAAACCGGCCGTGCCGCCGTATTCTCGTCGCCGACGATTTCCCGCAATCCGCCGAGATCCTAGCCCGGCTGTTACGGCAAGACGGGAATGTAGTCCAAATTGCACAAAACGGTGTTGAAGCCGTCGATGCCGCCGCTGAGTTTCATCCGGACGTGGCCGTGCTCGATATTGCCATGCCGAAACTCAACGGCTATGACTGCGCGCGCATAATCCGCCAGCAACCGTGGGGAAAGCATATGTTTTTGATCGCTCTGTCGGGCTGGGGACAGCAGGTGGATCGCGAGCGTACTAAGGAAGCCGGGTTCGACGCTCATCTCACGAAACCGGCAAAATACGAGACCTTGGTGGAGGTTCTGAATCATCTGCCGTCGAACGATCAAATCGAAATCGGTCGCCACCGCGAACTCTAGACGATCTTTTTTCTGAGCCCGATATTTTCAGCTCTTCAACTGCAACGATACTCTCGAGAAACCCGCCTACCTAGTCTCAACCCTTTCTTGTCCACCGGCTGGGCAAGCGACATTCAGGCGATTTGTTTGCTATTAGATGATCATGAACCATGATCGTAAAGTATTCCTGCCTGCGCGAGATCGGCACTCATCGTTGCGCCGCCTGGGTGAATGACCGAGTTAAGGTGAACTCTGGCCGCCGGCTTCAAAAATCGCTATACAATAAAGCTTGAGATCGGTTATAGGGATTATTCGCGCGGGAGGGTCTTACGGCAAATCTAGGCTTTGTTGGTCTCGGTGTGATGGGAAGCCGCATGGTACAACGTCTTCTGGCCGCAGGTCATAAGGTCACCGGATACAACCGCACCAAATCGAAGGCTCAAGGATTGCTAGATGCGGGCATGCAATGGGGTGAATCACCGTGCATCGTTGCGAAGACTGCCGATATCACTTTTTCGATGGTTACGAATACCGAAGCCCTTCAGGCGATTACGAACGGACCGAATGGCATTTTAGCCGGTCTCGCTCCAGGAAAAATTTACATCGACATGAGCACGTTGAGCCCGGCGGCAAGCCGTGCCACCGCGAAGCAAGTGGAAGCCAAGGGCGCGCAGATGCTCGACGCTCCGGTATCGGGCAGTGTGATCACGCTTGAAGAAGGAAAGCTATCGATCATGGTCGGCGGCAATCTTCAAGCCTTTGAGAATGTGCTTCCAATCCTTCAAGCAATCGGCCCCAAGGTCACGCATGTCGGTACTAACGGCCTTGCCGTGTCGATGAAGATCGCCACTAATTTAAGTCTAGCGGTGCAAATGCTGGCATTTAGCGAAGGGGTTCTGCTCGCGCAAAAGAGCGGCATCGCGCGTGCAACCGCAGTCGACGTTTTGTTAAACAGCGTGATCGCCTCGCCGATGGTGAAATACCGAGGCCCGTTTGTCCTGAACATGCCGGATGAAGCCTGGTTCGATGTCAATATGATGCAGAAAGACATGCTTTTGGCGTTGGAGCTCGGCCGTCAGCTCGATGTCCCGCTGCCGACCACGGCAGTTACCAATGAAATGCTCACCACCGCACGCGCCATGGGCTTGGCGGAGAAAGATTTTGCGATCTTGTTCGAAGCGCTGGCGCGGATGGCAGGGGAGAAGACTGGGAGACTGGAATAATGGAGTGTTGGAGAGATGGGTTTCGGAATGGCCAATACCCCCGCACTCCAATTTCTTTTGGGAATAGCTGATGGTTCTACCCAAGAAATCCAAATTGACGGCTGTCAAAACCGGCGCCGTACGCGACGAGCGCTGGCTCCGCTTCTACCGCCAAATGCTCAAGATCCGCTTGTTCGAAGAAGAGGTCAATCAGCTCTATCTCGGTGCCAAGATGCCGGGGCTCGCCCATCTCTACATCGGCGAAGAAGCCGTAGCCGTAGGCGTGTGTGAAGCGCTGCGGCGAGATGATTACATTACGAGTACCCACCGCGGCCACGGCCATTGTTTAGCTAAGGGAGCGTCGGTCGACAAGATGTTCGCCGAGCTGCTAGGCAAGGAAGCCGGATACTGTCGCGGCAAGGGCGGCTCCATGCACATCGCCGACCAGGATACCGGCAACCTCGGCGCTAACGCCATCGTCGGCGGCAGCGCAGGAATCGCCACCGGCGCCGCGATGTCAATCAAGATGCGTAATACGGATCAAGTCGCCGTTTGTTTTTTTGGCGACGGTGCCCTGGGGCAAGGGCTGCTATACGAAACCATGAACATGGCCTCGCTCTGGAAGTTGCCTGTTATCTACGTCTGCGAGAACAACCAGTACAACGAGTACACCCATTACAGTGAAACCACCGCGGGTGAAGTGACAGCGCGGGCCGCTGCCTTCGGAATTCACGTGGAATCGATCGACGGACAGGACGTGAGATCGGTTCATGCCACAGCTTTGAAATCGGTGAACAGCGCCCGCAGCGGCGCGGGGCCGGCATTTCTGCAATGCAACACCTACCGCTTTCACGGCCACCATGTCGGCGATATAGACCGCTCTTACTACCGCTCAAAAAAGGAAGAAGAAGAGTGGAAGACGCAACGCGATCCGCTCAAACTGCTCGCCGATTGGATGAAAAAAAATAAACTGCTGGACCTCGCATCTCTTGATAAGATCGAAAATGAAATCTCGACAGAAATCAAAGCAGGGGTAAGCTTTGCGCTTAACGCAGCGTATCCTAATCCGGACGAAGTAGATCAGCATGTCTACGCCTAACGCCACCGCAAAACCGAGCATCGGAACACGCGAGATCACCTTCGGTCAGGCAATCAATGAAGGTCTCGCCGAGGAGATGCGCCGCGATCCCACCGTGTTCATCATCGGCGAAGACGTCGCCGAAGCAGGGACTCCGTTTAAGGTACTATCGGGCCTGGCGAACGAATTCGGCACGAAGCGCGTCATCGACTCGCCGATTTCCGAGGCTGGCATCGCCGGCATCGGCGTCGGCGCGGCCATGACCGGCATGCGCCCCGTCGTCGACATCATGTTCGGCGATTTTCTAACTTTGACGATGGATCAGCTGGTGAATCAAGCCGCGAAGATCCATTACATGTCCGGCGGCAAACTCAAAGTACCGCTGGTATTGCGCACGACCCTCGGCGCCACTCGCCGCTCCGCCGCGCAGCATAGCCAGAGCCTGCACGCCTGGGTGAGCCATGTTCCCGGTTTGAAAGTTGTCGTCCCGGCCACACCGTACGATGCCAAAGGCCTACTCAAGAGCGCCATCCGCGACGACAATCCGGTGGTCTTCTTCGAAGACAAAATGATGTACCAGTTAAAGGGTCCGGTGCCGCAGGAGGAATATACGATTCCTTTGGGCGTCGCCGATGTCAAGCGCGCCGGCCGCGATATCACTCTGGTTGCTACAAGTAGTATGGTTCACGTAGCCCTCGCCGCAGCGGAGAATCTGGCCGAAAGCAACATCAGCGCCGAAGTTGTTGATGTCAGAACCACGGTGCCCCTCGACAAGCAAACGTTGATCGAATCAGTGAAAAAAACCAGCCGCGCGATCGTCGTCGACGAAGGCTACGAGAGTTACGGGGTCACCGCGGAGATCGCCTCGGTGATCGCCGACGGCGCGTTTTATTATCTCGATGCGCCGGTGAAACGTATGGGCGCCATGGATGTGCCCGTGCCGTTTTCGCCGGTGCTCGAAGACCAAACCGTGCCGACGCCGAAAGCAGTCGTCTCTATGGCAATGCGTCTGTGCAATAGAACGTGATCGAAGCGTTAACGATCGACACAGTTATGTGTGCGTCTGGTTCAAGTAGTTCCAAACGACGGAACGAATTGACCGTTTTGAACTATTTGAACGGCTTGAACCTTGGAGAGGGAGGTTCGCGATGGGGCTAAAAACTTTCGGCCTGATGGCCGTCGATTGGGAACAGCGCGTTGACATTGAACGGCTGCGCCAAGATCGGTTGAACCGCATCAAGGCCGCGTTGAAACAATCGGAGTTAGGCGCGCTGCTCTGCTTCGACATGAACAACATCCGGTACATCACCGCCACGCACATCGGCACTTGGGCGATGGACAAGCTCGTGCGCTTCTCGCTGTTGCCGCAAGATGACGAGCCGATCCTCTGGGACTTCGGCTCGGCGGCGCGCCACCATCAGATCTACTGCCCCTGGCTCGGCGAGCGCTCACGCGCCGGCATCTCGACATTGCGTGGCGCGACTAATCCGGGCTCCGGTTTGGCTGATGACGTCGCGAAAAAGATTAAGCTTGAATTGGAAAAACGCCGCCTGCAAAACGAACCCGTTGGCGTCGACGTCATTGAGATGCCGGTGCTCTTCGCTCTACAGGCCCAGGGCATCAAAGTCGTCGACGGTCAGCAGTTGATGCACGAAGTCAGAAAAATCAAAACCCAAGATGAGATTACGCTGCTCAATACAGCAACCATGATGGTCGACGCCGCTTACGACGAGCTTTACCGTTTCATGAAACCCGGGGTGAAAGAAAACGAATGCGTCGGTGTCGTCAGTAAAGTGCTTTACGATCTCGGCTCGGAACATGTCGAAGGCGTCAACGCGATCTCCGGCGAGCGCTGCAGTCCGCATCCCCATGTCTATACAGACCGCGTGCTGCGTCCCGGCGATCCGGCATTCTTCGATATCCTGCACAGCTACAATGGTTATCGAACCTGCTATTACCGCACGTTCGCGGTCGGCAGCGCCTCCCCGGCGATGGTCGACGCCTACAAGCGCAGCCGCGACTATATGGACGCCGCAATTAGCATCGTTAGACCGGGAATCACCACCGCCGACGTCGTCAAGCTCTGGCCGAAAGCGCAAGAGTTCGGCTTCGCCAACGAAGAAGCCGCGTTCGCGTTGCAATATGGCCACGGCGTGGGACTCTCGATCTGGGAGAAACCGATCTTCAGCCGCCTGGTCTCTCTCGATCATCCCGAGGTGATCGAAGAAGGCATGGTATTCGCCCTCGAAACTTACTGGCCTGCTTCCGACGGCTGGTCGGCTGCCCGTCTCGAAGAGGAAGTCGTCGTCACAAAAGATGGCTGTGAAGTCATCACACGCTTCCCCTCCGAGAAGTTGCTCGTTGCCGGCACTCACTACTTCACCACCGGTGGCGAGCTCTCGACAACCCGCGAAACCCAGTCGAATCTGAACAATCCTGGAGCATTAGACCGGGTTAAGAATTGAACGGTCGGACCATTGAACCGAGGTTAGTTTGCCAACCAACGTGATCATGCCCGCCCTCGGCGTGGCGCAGCAAACCGGTACACTTCTCAAGTGGCTGAAAAACGACGGTCAATCGGTTACCAAAGGCGAGCCGCTGATGGAAATCGAAACCGACAAGGCCACGGTTGAGATCGAAGCGCCGGCGTCTGGTGTGTTATCGCAGGTGAGCGCGAAAGCCGGCGACGAAGTGCCGGTCGGGCAAAGAATCGCCCTGATTCTTGCCCCCGGCGAATCGCCCGCGCCAGAGCCAAAATCAGTTGCCCCGGCGCCGGTCTCCATCGAAACAAAAACCTCCGCGCCCGCGGCACCCGCGACTTCGGCAAGACCTTCGATGGTACCCAACAACGGACGCTTGCTCGCATCGCCGGCCGCCAAACGAATCGCCCGAGAAAAAGGCGTTAGCCTCGCTTCTCTCAAAGGCAGCGGTCCTGAAGGGAGCGTTTTAGCCAACGACGTGTTGCGGGCGGCAACAAAAGAATCGCCGCAGACAACCGCCATGCCGATGGCCGAGCAAATTGTGCCGCTCACTCCGATGCGCCGGATCGTCGGCGAGCGCATGACGCAAAGCAAACTGAGCGCGCCGCATTTTTATGTCAGCATGGATATCGATATGAGCGCGGCTCGTAGGCTCCGGATCGAATGGAGGCAGCGCGGCGATGAAGTGATCCCTTCAATCAATGATTTCATACTCGTGGCGTGTGCCCGCGCGCTCAAAGATTTTCCGCAGGTCAATTCAACTTACACAGAGCAGGGAATCAAACTCCATTCGGAGATCAATATCGGAATGGCTGTCGCGCTCGATGAGGGCTTAATCGTGCCTGTGATTCGTAATGCCGACGGGTTGAAATTGGCGGAGCTGGCGACACGAAGCCGCGAGCTGATTGACATGGCACAAAAGAAAAAACTTTTTCCACGCGATTACGAAGACGGCACCTTCACCGTGTCCAATCTGGGCATGCTCGGGGTCGACAGTTTCATCGCGATCATTAACCCGCCGCAGAGCGCGATTCTAGCCGTCGGGCGCGTTGCGCCGCGAGTAGTAGTCGAAGAAGGAATGTTTGCGATCAAACCGCTGATGACCGCTACCTTGTCAGCCGACCATCGCGTCGTCGATGGCGCCATCGCCGCGCGCTTCTTGCAAAACGTCAAGAAACTGCTCGAAAACGTCGAAGCATAACTCCTTCATGGCCAAGATCGTCATCCGGAATCTCACCAAGACTTACAGCGGCGGAGCGGTGGTGGCGTTGCAAGATATCGATCTTCAAGTCGCGCCCAATGAGAGCCTCTGTGTTTTGGGGCCCAGCGGCTGCGGCAAGACGACTTTGCTGCGAATTATCGATTGTCTGATCGTCCGCGACCGCGGCGATGTGCTCATCGACGGCGATCTTGTCACTCAGCCTCGGCCCGATGTCGCCGTGGTTTTCCAGCACTTCGGTTTGTTTCCGTGGAAGCGGCTGGAAGAAAACATCGCCTATGGCTTGGAGCTCAGAGGCAAGTCGCGTCAGGAAATTGCCGCGGCCGTTGAGCGCTACGTCGCGCTGATCGGGCTCAGGGGGTTTGAAAAATCCTATCCGCACCAGCTTTCCGGCGGCATGCAACAGCGTGCCGGCCTGGCGCGCGCCATGGCGATCAATCCGTCGGTACTGCTCATGGACGAACCGTTCGGCGCGCTCGATGCGCAGACACGAGAATTGATGCAGGAAGAACTGCTGCGAATTTTAGAAACCGAACAGAAAACGATGATCTTCGTCACCCACAGCATTGACGAAGCGATCGTTTTAGGCGATCGCATCGTCGTCATGTCATGCCGGCCCGGCCGGATTCGAGAGATTTTTCCTGTCGATATCCCGCGGCCGCGAAAAATTCTTACGGTCAGATCTCATCCGCGCTACATCGAGCTTAGAAACGCCATCTGGGAAATGCTCAAATCGGAACAAGAGCAAAGCCCCACAGGAGAAATCGAACATGAGTCGGCGCGCTAAAGTTCGATTGCTCTCACTTCTCATAGTCTTGGCGTTGTGGGAATTCTACGGGCGGCGGGTGAATCCGATCCTGTTTACTTATCCGCTCGCGATCGCGCGCGCCTTCATTGCTCTTGTCCTGTCAGGTGAATTGCAAAGTTACATGAAAGACAGCCTATTGGTTTTGCTCTACGCCTCGATTCTGTCGGTGATCGTCGGCGTTTTTTTTGGCGTCGTAATGGGGCGCTATTCCCTGGTGGAATGGGCCGCCGATATTTATATCAATGCGCTTTACTCGATGCCGATGGTGGCCATGGTGCCGCTGATTGTGCTTTGGTTTGGTTTTAGGGTTCCGGCAAAAGTCATTATAGTTTTTCTCTTCATGGTCTTCCCGATTCTGATTAACACCTATCAAGGCGTCAAAGACGTCGATCGCAATCTACAGGAAGTCGCCCGCTCGTTTTGCTCCAGCGAAGCGCAGCTCTGGCGCCATTTGATCATTCCATCGGCTCTGCCGTTTATCGTCGTCGGCATTCGGCTGGCGATCGGCCGTGGGCTGGTGGGAATGATTGTCGCTGAATTCTATACTTCGGTCACCGGTCTGGGTTACATGATTGTCCGCTATGCGAACGCCTTTGAGACCGACAAGCTCTTTGTCCCGATCGTGGTGGTTATGATATTAGGAGTTGGGCTCATGTGGTTCGCCAAATGGATCGAGGGACGCATTGCGCCGTGGAGAAATTTTGACGACCGGGAATAGGGGAAAGGGAGCGTTTATGAAAAAAGCCTTGCTCATACTGCTGCTGGTAACGACATTTATTTGGCATACGCCGGGCGATGCGCAGACCAAACGAAAAGTTGTCTTTGGCGTGCCGGTCACGCCTCCCAACGTGGTTCATATTCCGCCCTACGTCGCCAAGGAGCTGGGTTTCTTTGCTGAGAATAATATCGACGTGGAGTTCGTCACCTTTGAGGGTGGCACGCAGACGCTGCGCGGCAGCGTCGCCGGCGGTCTCGATATCACCGGCACGAGCTCCGATCCGGCGATCATCGCCGCCGCCAAAGGCGCCGGCACCAAAGTGCTCGGCAGCTATTCGCATCGGTTATCTCAGTCGATGCTGGTGCAGGGCGACATCAAAAGCTGCAAGGATCTCAAAGACCGGAAAATCGGCATTCAGGAAGTCGGCGCATTCAACGAAGTCATGAGCCGCGCGGTGCTGGCGACTTGCGGGCTCACGCAGAAGGATGTTCAATACATTCCGGTGAGCACCAAAGGCCGCGTGCCGGGACTGCTGACCAATCAGATCGACACAGCGATTCTCCACGTCGATCAAGCCATCGTGGCAAAAAAGAAAAAACCCGAGCTTAACATTCTGGTCAATCTCTGGGAGCCGCTACCCAAGTGGCTCTATGCCGCATACATCGCGCCGGAAAAGGAGATCGCCAACAACCGCCAACTTTACATCGACATCATGGCCGCGCTCATCAAGGCGAACCGTTACATTTACAACAACAAAGCGAGGGTCGTCGAGATCGCCACGAAATACACTCAGCAAGACTCGGACGCAGTAGCACAGACGTACGACATCTTGGCGAATGCTGGCGCCTGGCCAGTGAACGACGGCCTACCGAAGGATATGGTCGAATGGACGATCAACAAACAAGTCGAGTTAGGCACGATCAAAAACGAGGACAAACCGAGCTATGAAAAACTGATCGACGTGTCGATCGTTCAAGCGGCGTTAACCAAAGCCGGCGGCCGCCTGAAAGGCGACAAGCGTTGGGATTAGTTTCATAGCGCGACATTCCGATCCGCGCTGCGCGAGGGCAAGAACCGTTTCTTGCCCTCTGTTTTATGGCTAAAGGCGACCGAGACAAAGCAATCGACGCCTCGGGGATAGAGACCGAATCTCCCTTTGGCCAAGCCGTAGTTATCCCGCCTCAAGATTCCCTCGACCTCCATCCGTTTCAGCCCCGCGATATCGCCAGCGTCGTCGAAGAATATATCGACCAATGCCTACAAGCCGGTTACCGCGAAATCCGCTTGATCCATGGCAAAGGCATCGGCGTTCAGCGTGGAATTGTTCGTTCGATCCTGAGCAAGCATCCAGCGGTACTAACATTTAGAGACGCGCCGGCGGAAGCCGGCGGCTGGGGCGCAACGATTGTCGATTTGAAGCCCGATCCTTTGAAGCCGCGTTGAGTTTGACGGCGGGGAAGCGCGTCGGATAGTCTGTGTTTAAGACTTATCCCCACACCACCAAAGGGAGGCCGCTCATGAAAACACGTTTGTTGTGTGCCCTCGTGACCTTGCTTCTCAGCTCGAATCTGTCCGCCGCGCCGATCGAATTGGGCGCTTCCGTTCAATTAACCGGCCAATTCGCCAACACGGGTCGATACTATGGCGATGCCTACCAATTCGCCGTCGACAAAATCAACGCGGCCGGCGGCGTGAAAGTCGGCAATAGCCGCGAAAAACTCAGTTTGAAGATCCTCGACAGCCAGTCGGACGTAAATCTCAGCGTGCGCCAATACGTCCAGCTCGTATCCCAGGACAAAATCAATTTCTTGCTCGGGCCCTTCGCCAGCGATTTCGCCCTGGCGGATTCGGCCATATCGGAAAAATACAACGTGCCAATGATTCAGGGCGGCGGCGCCTCCGACCAGATCTTCAGCCGCGGTTACAAATTTATTTTCGGCACATTGCCGCCGGCGACCGACTATTTCCAAAGTACCATTGACCTGATGAGTCAGCTGAAACCGGCACCGACGATGGTGGCGCTGCTCTACGCCGACGACGCTTTCGACGTTTCCGTCGCTGAAGGCACCCGCAAGGCCGTGGGCAAGACACCGGTCAAGACCGTGCTCGATCAACGCTACAGCTCGAAGGCCTCCGATTTCAATTCCATGCTGTCGTTGATCAAGAATCAGAACGTCGACGCGATCCTGGTCGCGGGACATGAAACCGAGATTTTGAATTTTATCCGGCAAGCGAAATCCCTCAACGTCAATCCCAAGATGTATTCATTTACGGTAGGCGTGCCGAGCGCGGATTTCCGCGCCGCCCTAGGGTCGGACGCCAACTATGCCTTCGGCATGACCTCCTGGGTGCCCTCGCCGGCGCTCAAAGATGAGTACTTCGTGAACGCCGAGCAGTTCGCCAATGAATATAAAAAGCGCTTCGGCTACGAACCGGATTATCACGCCGCCTCCGCGGTCGCCGATGTCGAAGCCTTCGTCAAGGCCATCGAATCTGCCAATAGTCTCGATCCGGTCAAGGTTCGCGATGCCATTGCGAAACTCGACTTCGATAGCCTGTACGGCCGCATCCGTTTCAACACGGCGGGGCAGATCAACTTGCCGCAGACGGTGGTGCAGATTCAAAAAGGAAAATTGGTGGCGATCTACGGTCCCAAAGGACTTCTCGAAAAGCCGCTTTACCCGATGCCCGACTGGGGTAAGCGCTAGGTGCAACTGCTCTGGCAAATCCTCGTTAACGGCGTTCTTCTCGGCGGGCTCTATGCCCTGATGGCGTTGGGACTGGTGCTTGTCTGGGGCGTGCTCAATATCGTCAACCTAGCCCACGGCGCCCTGATCATGCTCGGCGCCTATGTCTGCTATTATTTTTTTACCGGCCTCGGCTGGGATCCGTTCGCCGCCTTGCCGGTAGCGATGTCGCTACTGTTTTGCCTCGGATATTTGATCCAACGCTGGGTGCTCAATCTGGTGATCCGGGCGCCGATGTTCAATTCCTTGCTGGTCACTTTCGGCCTCGAAGTCGTCATCACCTATCTCGCCCAGCTTCTCTTCAGCGCTGACTTTCGCACCGTCAATCCGAGTTATGCTGGCGCGAATTTTAGCTTCTTTGGCGCCACCGTGCCCTGGGTGCGGGTCTTGGCCTTCGGTGTTGCGCTGGCGCTGACCTTTGCGCTTTG
>Ga0193707_1000348_pt1 | contig 15380 bp, 14 predicted proteins | sample U3c2metaG_FD_143043 | JGI IMG/M metagenome (GOLD analysis project Ga0193707, IMG submission 143043) | Soil microbial communities from a riparian zone of the East river system, Colorado, United States - U3c2 | ecosystem: Environmental > Terrestrial > Soil > Riparian zone | place: USA: East River... | reverse complement strand
TAGCGCTCACCGTCCTATGGGACCGTCGATTTATCGGCATCCAATAGGCGATATCCGTGATACTCCCGGTGCGCTGAACAGCAGGCTTCCAAACCGCCGCGACGCGCATGCCGATGTGCACGTCCTTTAGCGCCACCTTGCGAACAAGATGAAGAATGCCCATTCCAGGCGATGCGCCGTCGATCTCGATCACCGCGGGGATTTCCGGCTGCTTCAACCGGCGCACATCCCAGCTCACATAGCAGAGCGAAAACGTGTTCACTGTGCCGGTAGCTTTGACATAGACCCAATCATCGGTCGGGCGAAAACAGCGTTCGCAGAACATGCGCGGCGGGATCATGACGCGCTCGCATTTGCGGCAGGAACGCGCGATGAGCCTGCCATTTTTGAGTTCCGCTAAATAACGGCCCATCGCCTCGCCGGTATCCCAAGTGTAGCGGAGCGCCGGCGCGTACGAGTTAAGAAAAATCTTGCCCCGTTTCAGAGCCTTGGCGTCTAGCGGCGTTCCCTGAACGATATTCGGCTCGGGCTTGATGGTCATATCAGTTATTATGCCGTCTTGTACGGATTGATCGATTTAGACTTTTCATTGTTTTGGTTCTCTGGTTCCAACGACGACCACCGTGCCTACCTGCATCAGATCGCCCCAGGCTTGCGCCACGCCGCGCTCCGGTTTGCCTGGTACTTGGCGCCGGCCCGCTTCGCCGCGCAGTTGCCAGAAAAGCTCGCAGATCTTCATGGTTCCCGCCGCCGCGATGGGATTGCCGACTCCCAACAATCCGCCAGAGGGCGTGACCGGTAGATCGCCGTCGCGATCAAACACACCATCCGCCAGAAGTTTCGGCGCTTGGCCTTTAGGCGCCAATTGCAGTCCTTCGAGGTGATGAAGCTCTTTGTATGCGAAAGGATCATAGGGCTCCGCTATGTTGATCTCTCGGCGCGGTTCTTTCACACCTGCCATGCGGTAGGCCATCCATGCCGCCTTCTCAACGTACTCGGGATAGTACAGGTCACGATTGGTCCAGTAGGCTGTGTCGAGACACCAGCCGACGCCTTGAATCCAAACCGGCTTTGAGGTGAGTCGCCGCGCGACATCGCCAGCCGCAAGCACTACCGCCGCCGCTCCATCGCTCGTCGGACTGACCATCAAGCGATGCACCGGCCAAGCCATCACTTCGGAGGCGAGCACGTCTTTTACGGTAATCTCCGCGCCAAGCTGCGCCGAAGGATGACCGAGAGCATTGCGCTTGTTCTTCACCGACACGCGCGCGATCTCTTCAAGTGTAATGTGATGGGTTTGCATGTAGCGATTCTGCTCCAGCGCGAAGATCCATAGAAGGTTCGGCTTGAGCGGCTGTTCGGTGAACGGATCGAAGATCGAAATAAAAGCGGCCTGCGGATGCGGCTGGCAGGTCGACATCTTTTCTTCGCAAACGACGAGCGCGGTATCGAAGAGGCCCGATGCTACTTGAAACCAACCTTGGGCGACGGCGTAAACGCCGGTGCCGCCGCCGACATAACATCTTAGATAAGGTTTGCGCCAGCCGCCGCAGCCATCCGCGAGATACTCGCCCTTCATATGCATGCCGTCGAAAGCGTCCGGTGCGCTGCCGAGGACGGCGCCGTCGATTTGATCCAGTTTCATCTCGGCGGAGTCCAACGCAGCCTTGGCGGCGAGCCAGGCGAGCTCTTTGGGCGTTTCCAAGGCACGCCGCATGAACTTGGTCATCCCCGCTCCAACGATCGCAACTGGTCGAGAAGTCATAGTGGTCTCATGTCAGTGTGTTGGTGTTTTATGTGTTTTATATCCGACGACATTCAGTGGCGACCGGAATAATGGAGTGCTGCAGTAGTGGGAGTAATGGGTTTTATCAGTACTCCAGCACTCCACTACTCCAATTCGTTATCTTCCCAGGATCACCACTGCGCCGCTCGTCGTCGGCACGCCGCGCCAAGATTGCGCCAATCCTACTTTCGCTCTCGGTAGCTGCCGAGGCCCGGCCTCGCCGCGCAACTGACAAACGATCTCGGCGAGGCGGTAAAGACCGCTTGCCTCGAGCGTGTGGCCAATGCCCAACGATCCGCCGGAAACATTCACGGGCATCTTGCCAGCAGCGCCGGTTTCGCCGTTCTCGACGGCTCTGCCTGCCGCCACGGCCTGCGGATAAATTCCCAAAGCAACTAAATGTTGCAGTTCTTTGTACGCATAGGCATCATCGACTTCCAAAAGATCGATCTCGGCGACTGGATCCTTGATTCCAGCCTGACGGTACGCCATAGTCGCAGCGGCGCGAATGTATTGCGCATCGATCCAGTCGCGCGATTCCAAAGTTGGACTGTCGTTCGCAAAGCCGACACCGTGGATCCAAACCCGCCGCGACTTGGCTGGCCTAGCCCTACTCGCGCCCGCCAAAACGACAACCACGCAGCCATCGGCGTTCTTAGCCACCTCTGCATCGCGCAACGGGTAACAGAGGTAGGGAGATAATTCGACATCCTCGGCGCGGAGATTCATCGGATAAGCGGCGGCGATATTCTTGAGCGCGTGAGTACGATTTTTGGCGACGACTTGCGCGCACTGTGCTTGGGTGATGCCTGTTGCGTGAAGGAAGCCATTCATCTCCAGTCCGGCGATGACGTGCGGATTGAAATCGAGCGGGCGGTTGTAAACCGGGTCAAGCGCATAATTGAGAATCGAGTTTGGATTCTCCAAATTCGAATGCTTGCTGTGCGCCTCGACAACGACCAAGCCAACGAGTCCGGAGCGGAGCTGCATCACAGCATCGGCGATGCCGTAGAGCCCGTCCTGAGTCAGCGTGTGCATCGGCTTTTGCACGGCGCCGAGTTGATCCGGCGTATACTCATCGAAGATCGAGATGCCTTCGGTGAGATCTTCCGCGCAGGTAACAAAGGACTCGACCTCATGCGCATCGATGCCGGCGTCCGCGTATGCCTTCTGCGCCGCCTCGAACATCATCTCCTTAAAAGAGAGATGCTCCGAGCTCGGTCTTGCGGCCATGACGCCGACCCCGATGATCGCAACACGTTCGTTCATAAGACGGCTGTTTCGGATTTAGAGTTTCGAGTGCCACCCCTGCGATCGCACAGACTCACGCAACGAATCTCGGCGACATTGCGCTAAGCGACCTTTTTAGTGTCCTGTTGTCTTAGCCTCAGCTCGCGCTTGAGCACTTTACCCGAGGGATTGCGCGGCAACGCTTCGATGAACTCGACGTAGCGCGGCGCCTTGTAGACGGCGATACAATCGCGACAGAAATCGATGATATCTTTTTCCGTGAGTTGCGCCCCTTTCTTTATGACCACAAAGGCTTTGACGGCTTCACCCGACACCGGGTCGGGCACGCCAATCACCGCCGCTTCGGCCAAGTCCAAATGATTCGACAACACCTCCTCTACTTCCCGCGGCCATACTTTGAAGCCGGAGACATTAATCATGTCTTTGGCGCGGTCGACAAGGTACAGATACCCGTCGGCATCCATCCTGCCGATGTCGCCGGTCAGAAACCAGCCGTCGCGGATCACCTGAACCGTCTCCTTCGGCCTATTGAAGTATCCCTTCATAACATTCGCGCCTTTGATCGCGATCTCTCCTAGCTCGCCAGGGGCGACTGTTTCGCCCTTTTCATTAATGACCTTAATCTTGGCGTACTGGACCGGCTTGCCGACGCTTCCCTCGCGATACTCGCTATCGTGATTGTAACTGGCGAAGGGCGAAGTCTCGGTCAAACCATAACCTTCGTATATAATCTGACCGAAGCGTTCCCGCCATTTTCTTACCGTCTGTACGGTCAACGGGGCTGCCGCGGAAAAATAATATCGAATCGACTCCAGCTTCTTTTCGATCTCCGGTTGGGAAAGCAGACGAATGTAGACGGCGGGCACGCCAAAAAACATCGTGGCTCTGTTCACAGCCGCTGACTCAAGCACCTCATCGGGAACGTACCGCTCATGCAAAAGCAGGGTCGCGCCGACATGCACCGACGTGTTCATGATGAAGTTTTGTCCGAAGCAGTGAAACAACGGCAGGAAACATAACAGCCGATCTTCCAACGTCATGCCCATATGGTGATGGGTAGCTTGCGAGTTGAACAGCAAATTGCCGTGGGTGAGTAAAACCCCTTTCGGCTGACCCGTTGTACCGGAGGTATAAAGGATGGCGGCGCCGTCTTCGGTTTCGACACGAACCTTGGGCGCTTCCGCTGTTGGACGCTCGGCAATTAGGTCGAAAAACCGTAGACAGCCGATCCTATTCGTTTCTCCCACGACAACGGTCCCTCGCAGCGTAAGAATATTCTCCGGAACCTGTTCCAATAACTGCGGCATAGTAATGAGCGCTTTTGCGCCGCAGTCGCGCAAAATGAACTCCACCTCATCGCGCTTGAGCATGACGTTGAGGGAAACCGCGATAGCGCCGAGTTTTTCGACGGCGTAGTAAGACAGCATAAATTCGGGAATGTTGGGCAAAAAGATTGCCACGCGATCCCCTCGCTGAAGCGCAAAACGCTTGCTCAACGCGGCGCTCAGACAGCAAGCCTGCTTGTAAACCTCGCCATAGGTTATTTTCCGTCCTTCGAAGATCAGAGCGTCTTTTTTGGGAAAGCGAATTTGCGCGCGCTCCAGAAAATCAAAGATATTCATACGATCTCCTAAAGCTCAGCAATGGGTATCGATCTTTGTCTGATCAATTCCGTAACCTTTCTGATATCGCCGTCCATGGGACGGTCCTGGTCGGCAAATGCCACTTCCCGTCTCACCGTGTCATAAACCGTCCGGTTCACATGTCCCAGCTGTGCGCTCCCGCCGCGTAGGTCGATTGCTTGGCAGAGAGTGATCAGCGCGATCGCGGTGGCATCGTGCAAGATCGTCGTCATCTGCATCGTCGTTAATGCCGAGTGCATTCCCAAACTCACCATGTCCTGGTTATATTGCTCCGTCGGCAGCGTATGGATCGTGCTCGGGTTCGCCAACTGCCTAAGCGCGCAAACCAAGCTGGTTAAACAGAGTTGCATTCCCTTAAACCCCGAGAAAAGACCGGGATGCGGTGCGAGATTCGGTGGGAGGCCGTTATTGAATCGCTCATCAACCAGCATGGCGATCAGCGCATGCAGCCAGTTTCCCATCGTCGCCAGGTCGATCTTCCAACTGTCTAGCGCGCGGGCCACATGGCCGCCGTAAAAATTGCCGGTGTGATAGACGCGGCCGTCAACCGGATCGAGCAGTGGATTATCATTGGCCGAGTTGAGCTCTCGTTCGATCACCACTCGGTGAATCTTCACCGCTTCCAGAATCGGCCCGATGCCCTGGGGCACGCAGCGCAGCGAATAGGGCTGCTGGATCGCCTCATCGGAGCGCTCGATCGAGTGATTGTCGCCGTGAAAGCTCTCTCGCACCCTGCCGCGAATGTCATCCAAACTCCGCACGTAGCCGCTTCCTTCAATGAACCTGCGGCAAAGAGCGGCGGCTTCGATTTGACCCGGATGATTCTTCACCGCTTGCACGGCGTCGCGAAACGGATCGTCCGTGCTTTTCATGCCTTCCAGCGCCAACGCGCAGGCGGCGAGCACCAAGCGCGAGAGATACGCGCCATCATCCATTTGCAGCGCCGCTACGCCGGTCATCACCGTCGTGCCATTGATCAGGGCAAGTCCCTCCTTGGGCTCAAGCGCAAGCGGCTCCAGGCCGGCAAAGGCGAGGGCGGTGTCCGCCGGAACCTTTTCGCCCATGAATTGGACCTCCCCCTCGCCTAACAACGCCCGGCCGATATATGCGGAGGGAATGAGATCGCCGCTGGCGCCAACCGAACCGTACATGGGCACGATGGGCGTGATGCCGCGATTGAGGAATTCGGCCAGCCGTTCAATGACAACGATTCTCACCGCAGAGTATCCTTTGGCGAGAGCGTTGGCGCGCAGCAACATGGAGGCGCGCACCGCTTCTTCGGGCAAAGGATCGCCGCTGCCGCAGATCAGAAAGCGAAAAATATTTTTTTGGTGTTTGGCGAGATCTTCGGCGGGCAAAATAAAGCGAACATTGCCGCCGAGACCCGTATTGACGCCGTAAATGATTTCGCCGCGCCGGAGTTTTTCTTCCAAAATTTGCCGCGAAGCGACAATTTTTTTTCGCACTTCGGGAGCTTCACTCAGCCGGACACGACGCTTGTGGCGCGCCACCGCCACCACTTGAGCGATAGTCAATTGCGATCCGGAGATTTCAATCGGCTGGCTATGCTCTGAGATGTCCGACACCAACAGCGCCGTCTCCTATTCGGTAATCACCCCACTGTTCCAGAGCTCGGCTTTTCGTTTCCTCGCGGCGTTCCCCTTTCCTATAGGGCTCGACGACTTGGTCGATGGCGCCGAAGATCGAACGGCCGCGCTTGTCAAACATTTCGATACGCACTCGATCGCCAAAGCGCATGTATCCAGTCGTCGGCTTGCCTCGTTCAATGACTTCCAGCATCTGTGTTTCCACCAGGACGACGAGCGGAGTGGGAACCCTTGCTAGAGAGTTTTCGCTGAATCCGCTGACCGCAAGAGAAAGGAAATCTTCTGCGTGAGAGCAGAAGCGAGGAATGAGTTTTGAGCCATGGCGGGTGAGAACTCATAAATTCTCCCAACGACCACGCTGCGTTTGCCCGACCAATCAGACCTACCTAGAAAAATCGTACCAGATAAAGCGACCTTGTCAATCTAGAAGTTTTTCGGTCCCATCTTTCTTTGCCGCGCCCAAAAATTGAAATATTTCTGAATTGCCGCCTGAAAACTATGATTCGAGAATCGAGAAGATGTCCCCAAGCATGGCATTACGGACAAATACAGTTTTAGTTCAATATGGTCCTTATTCGGCACGGGAATGAACAAAAACAGCAGGAAGCATGATGTCTCCCGGGGCGCCCTTAGTCGACCGTCCGAGTTGCCAGTCGGAGATAGGGAACCCCGCTTAAAAAGCAACCGGCATTCTTCTGAAGAAGAATGCCGGTTGCTGCGCACATTGCGCTTAGAACTTTTTTATTTAATTCTTGGACCCGCGTCTCAGCGGCTTCGGTTACTTTCCTCGACCTACACTTCCGGCGCTATTTCCGGAGTCTCATATCACTACGACTTTCCTTTTTATCGCCGTAGCGACTTTTGCCGAGAGGCAAATTGGTTGAAGTCTAATGGAATCAACTCCTTTGTTTGACACCGGGGGTTGATCTTGAAACATAACCGCCCACGGATAGCGGGCGTTGTTGGTCAGGTGGAGCACCGTTCAGCATATCGCGAACCTCCTTTTCGACCTTGGAGTGTGGGAGCTGTGCGATCCACCCGCGCTCCTCACGCTTAGCAGCGTTTGTTTAATGGATCTGATTTAACGCTAGACTCCTCATCGAAGCTTCAATACAAAAATATAGGGGATTTGTGGTGATTAAAAAATAGTCTTGTGTAGGCCATTCGAGGGATTAAAAATGAATAGAAGCGGGAGGTTTCCATGGCACGGAGCACCATTGAAATTTCCGGTCATATTATTATCGACTCCCGGATCCTTCCCAAGGTTCTGGACATTATTATTAACCTTGGCGGAGTTCTAGATTCTAGCATCAAGGTCGGTCACCGCCGGGCCGATCGCAGCTATGCCCTAGTCCAAGATTGATGCTCCGACACCCATGCTGCTTGAGCGCGTATTAGCTAGGCTGAAAGAACATGGCGCCCTTCCCGCGAACGAAGAGTTGGAATCAGCGCCGCTAGAACCGGCTCCAGTAGCGACTGTTTTTCCTGATCATTTTTACTCGACCACCCAATTTATTGACCTGGGTAAGGGTCGATGGCCGTTGGATCGAGGTCGAACTAAGTGAAATGGACTGTGGCATCTGAGTAAATTTAGAAACGCTGCGGGCGTAATGCGTTCCGATCCACCGCGTCGAGAAGGGTGATCTAGTCGTCACCGGTCATCACAGCATAAGAATTCACCCCGTCGAGCGGCAAATTCCAGGCGCAGGTTTCGAGTTCATGTCGAGTGCCGTCTCAACCGAGCAACCCAAAGGATTGCTGATTGAAGAAATCGCCGAAGCGCCGGTATGGACGAGCCCCGGGCCAGCGATGACGAGAATACGGCCGCGCGCTATCTTGTCAGGTTAATCGAAGCCGACTACGTTCAAGTCATTTTTGCGGTAATGGACTAGCCGTGCATGATATCGAAAGCGCGCTTTATCGACCTTCCCTCGGTGTCTATCTCGACAAAAAGATTCGCGCTAGCGAAGGTCACGAGCATCATCTCTGGGCCATCAATGCCCGTACGGCGGGCAGGGAGCATCAAACAAGCGGTTAAAAGCGGCCTTATTCAGAGCGGGATATTTTATAGCTGCGTCGAGAAGGGCGTTGACTTTGTCCTGGCCGGATCGATTCGCGATGACGGACCGCTTCCCGACGTCATTACCGACACACTGCAAGCTCAGGACGCGATGCACGAGAAAGTTCGCGGCGGCTTTGTGCCGCCGAAGCTTTTCCGTTTGCCAATCTACCCGAGAACAAACGAATCCAGTAAGCGCTCACAAAGGACGAAATGCAAAACTGCCAGTTGGCTAAAACCCAAACTCGTGGCGCAGATCGAGTTTACGGAATGGACCCCGGATGCGCATTTGAGACACGCGAGCTTTCTTGGACTGCGAGATGATAAAGAGGCGAAGGAGGTTGTGAAGGATACCGATGGGTCGAAGCCGGTAGAGATAGCGGACCAAGCCCTATGGTTCGTCAATTCGCAGCCACATAGTGCGAGACCTGGAGCGGAGCTAGACACGCTCAACGTATTTCCCCTAGATGCTTACTGAGTTTGTTTAAAGAGGGAAAGATCGTGTGCAAAATTCATTTGTCTGATTTCAGACACAAAAACGGGATCTGAAATAGAATTTAATTTTATTGACACCCTATAGGAACGTGCGTCTAATGGTCTGTGACCCTTCGCGACCATCCACTGATGAAGCAAAAGAGCGGTTATTGCAGTTGGCCGCCAGTGTGGACTACGACGCGCTTAGACCCTAACGATAAACCCACTGGTGAAATTGGAATCCTTCAGCAAGTATTAACGAACTATCTCCTCACAACCAGGGTATTTTTGTTCATTGATTATCAAGGCCATCGATACATGGGTGCAATGGATTTTGACGATCCCAAATTTTGCAACGAGATTTGTAGAGTCCTAAACTCCCACGTAGGATACTCTCTAATACAAATCGGCGATTTAGATTTACCGCACACGGTCTAGCCTTTCTGTGGCCCAATCTCAAGAAAGCACGCTTGAGATTAATTGTGCTCACTTTATTGTGGAGATAATTTAGACAATTCGCAGAGACACCCGTCGATGTGTCGCCCCAGCTGGCCGCCGCAGTGGAATTGGATGTCGGGCAGAGATGAGACGGAACATGCCGCGGGCCTCTTTCTCGAGGCATCACTCTATGGCGCTGGCGTTGCGCCAGCAACATAGACTTTAGAGGGACGCGAGGCGCGCCGTCTGTCAGGAAAGTTGGCGAAATCGATCGCTTCTGCAATGGCCGAAGCCGCGTCGGGATAGAGCGCGTTGGCGAGAACAAGGAGCATTTGCGCTTCCGTCGATTGGCACAGGATCTTCAAAAGCCCCTTGGGCCTGCAGCTCTGAGTGCTCACGGCTATCATGATGTCGTACGAGCGCGAGGGGACGAGCCAATCTATCCAAAATTCTGACTCCTCGATTGGACCGCTAATGGCGCTACGTGATGGCTCACAATCTGTCGAAAAGATATTCGCCATTGTAAAACAACAGCGTAAACGCCTCGCTCGTGAGTGGACGGTCGGTGGGACAAGAAAAATCTTGGCAGGCGACTCCGTTAAGTTCGTTCAAGAAGGCTCCAATAATATTTTTCGCAGATTGAGTGTCCCCTTTCTCTAGCAAACGTTTAGCACTTGTAAGCTTTGCGAGCAGACTTTGATAAAACACCGCTCACTTCAATCCAGTTGGAGTCACGGCTGTCATGAACGAGCGAGATTAGATAATTAAGAAATTCCAAGGCGACAAATGCTCTTTTGGGTGCCACTGGGTCAATGGTTTTGCTACGAAACGTAAATTGTTGATAAAAAGCGTTCAGCTGGGACCAGTCGACCAAATCTTGCGGTACGTAGTCCGCGACCCAGGGCTCCACCCGCAATTCTCGTATGCCTGGTAAACCATAAGACTTCAATTCAAATCCCGCGAGCGAATCACCCGGGTGAATATTAAAAGTCTCAAGAGCGCCCCAACTAGCAAAACTCTGGCTAGCTCCCTGCGTTTCCCCGATCCCGTAGGTCCATCCCTGTGGTCCAGTAAATACCAACTGGGACGGTAGGAACGCCTTGCACCGTATATTCCGAACCGTATCTGGCAAATCGGGGTCCGTTGCTAAGCCCTTGCTGACTGAGATCCGTTTCATCGGGCGCGCGGGTAAGGTCAATCTCGATTGCATATATATCGGCGTTATTTTCAACTCGATTAACGATCTTATACGTATACGTGTATAAACCATTAGCGCCATCACGTACTACGGTCCCGGAGAATGAAACTCCAGTTAGCGGGCGCGGTTGTTGTGATGAGCCAACAATTGGCCAAAAGAAAATTAAGCCTAAAATAACTAGAGCGTTATATTTGTATTTCGCTTTGGTTACTCTCATATGTTCTCACTAATTCGGAAATTCGCAGTGAATTGGTACTCCGGCACCAGAAATCCGCGTCCGCGCTCCAGACATCGCCGCCCTATGAACTGCTTGTCGACTCTCAACGTTCCACCCGAACAGCCGCCTCCAAGGTTTGGGTCTAAACAGGCAGTTCCATCGAAATCTACGCTAGTACCCTTTCGGTGCGATAGGTGAGGTGTCTGCCAAGAACCAGCGATGTCAAACAAACCTCCTTGACGAAGACTCAGATCATTAACTCCAAGAGTAGCGCCAAACCCAGCAAAATAATCCAATGCTACCAATTGTGTATTGTTTAGCGAAGTGACGGTTCCCCAATGATTGTCCGGGTGCTGAGGTAATTGGCCTGTTAGTCGCAAAAAGAAGATGGAAGGTCCCGCTTAACAGCGAACTGATAAAGGTCCTTGCGGAGCTCAAGCAGAGATCAACGTCCGAATATATTTTTCCAAACAAAGATAACAACCATCAGAAGCAGTACCCCAGATACTTAAGAGGATTGTGCAAACAAGCTGGGGCTAAGCCATTCACCTTCCATTGCATACGTCACTTTGCCGCAACGGTCGCGGCTAATCGGAATGCGCCTTTGCCAGCGATACAGACCATCTTGGGTCACGAACATATAGCGACAACCAGCATCTATCTTCAGTCTCTCGACGAAACGGTAAGAAGCACCGCCGAATCGCTCGTGGGACAAGGCCATTTCTCAGAAAAAGTCCTCACCAGAGCCCGATTCGGATTGACCGGCGCGGTGTCAGTTCAAGTGAAATAAGTCCTTGGTAAGATTAAAGAAATGAATGGTCGGGGCGACCGGATTTGAACCGGTGACCACACGCACCCCAAGCGTGTGCGCTACCAGGCTGCGCTACGCCCCGACGTCGGTTTGGAAGTAGGCGAAACGTAACATTCCACGCGCGTCAAATCAATTTCACGCACGGTTCGATTGGGTTTGAGCAGGCTCGGCGAAACGGACCCGTCGCGCCTGTGACGATCGCCCTTAGAACAACAATCGACGAAGCGATTCCAAATCTTTTTTTAGCTTCACGAGCGCGCTTCGGTATTTCTGCTCGGAGAGAGGCAGCTTAAGTTGATCTTTTTCTTCTTTCCTGGCTTCTTTTAATTTTTTCCGCGCCCCTTCGATTGTGAATCCATCGGTGTAGAGAAGGCGTTTGATTTCGAGCAGCAGCTCGACATCGCGTTTCTTATATAACCGATGTTTGGACGGCGCCTTGGAGGGTTTCAGAAGGTCGAACTCGGTTTCCCAATAACGCAAAACGTAAGGCTCGACACCGACGATCTCGCTGACTTCGCCGATCTTAAAATAAATCTTTTCCGGCAAACGCGGAGGCATAGCCGGATCTATTCCGACGCGGAGGAGCTTGGCGCAGACTCGGGCGAAGACGAAGAAATACCGTTGAGACTTTTCTTCATGATCTGGCTCGCTTTAAAGGTCAGAACCTTTCGCCCGACGATGATGATCTCATCGCCGGTCTGCGGGTTTCGTCCCTTTCGGGGGCGCTTGGTATTGACGACAAAATTTCCAAAACCGGAAATTTTTACTTTTTCGCCTCGCTCCAAGCAGCCTTTAATGATGTCGAATGTCGCCTCGACGACGTCCGTGGCGTCCTTTTTTGAAAACCCAACCTTCTCGTAAATTCGCGTGATAATTTCAGCTTTCGTCATATTACACCTCTCCCCTGGGCACAGTCAGTCATGGCACGTCAGCCGCGTTGCTCGGCCCCAAATGTATCTCGAAGCCGTTGTACAAGATTCTGGTGAAGCCCATTGATCTCCGCGTCGGTCAGGGTTTTGTCCTCGGCGCGATAGGAAACTCTATAAGCCAAACTCTTCTTGCCGTCTGGAATCGGCGCCCCGAGATATTGGTCGAAAACTTCAACATGTTCGATCAAAGGCTCGCCGAGATTGTTGATCCAACTGATGACTTGTTGGGAGGCAAAATCACGATCGACCACTATGGCTAAGTCCCGCTCGACGGCCGGAAAGCGCGGAAGCGTCTGCGTCACTATTCGGCGCGGAGCATACTCAAGCAGTTTATCGAAGTCAAGTTCAAACACCCAGCATGCAGGAATCTCGAGCTCACCGGATAAATCGGGATGCAGCTCACCCATGTAACCCAGTACAAATTGATCGCACCGCAACAGCGCCGATTTTCCCGGATGCAAAAACCTAAAATCGTTATGGGACCAGGATGTCCTTTCGGCAAGACGGAAAAGGTCGAGGATGCCTTCGACCACCCCTTTGCACTGCAGAAATCCCACCGAAACCTCTTCGCCCACATGCAAACCATAAACTCTTTGGGGTCCGTACAGGAGTCCGCCGACGCACTGGCGCTCATTGATTTCACCGGCTGCCGTCGAACCAAAAACCTTGCCCAGATGATATCCATGAAAGCTTTTCCCTTTGTGAGCAAGATTAAGTCGTAAATTGTCGACCAATCCGGGAATCAAGCTGTGGCGCATTTCCGCGTTTTCTTTCGCCAACGGATTGAGCACCGCCACCGCCGCGGCCGCCGGCTGCCAAAGGCCGGTGAAATTTCGATTCAACTTTTCCGAAGTGAACGGTAGATTCATGACCTCGGTCAAGCCTTCCCCAATCAAGAGTACGCTCAGTTTTCTTTCCCAAGCCAGTCGGCGGTCGATATTGCCGCCCGCAATTCTAGTCAGCGGTAAAGTCGTCGGAATCTTGTCATAGCCGCGCAAACGCGCCACCTCTTCGATCAAATCGGCTTCACGTGTAAGGTCGGCGCGGTTTGTCGGCACACGGACTCGCAGGACTCGGTTTTTCTCCTGTCGCTCGGTCTTCAAACCAAGGGCGTCAAACAATTTCTCCGCCTGCTTGAGGTCGACGCGAACGCCGAGGAGCCTTTCAAGGCGTTCCGCGCGCAATCGAAGCGTCACGGCTTTAGCCTTAACCGGATAACAATCAGCGGCGCCGACCGACGCATTTCCGCCGGCAATCTGCTTAATCAGCCACACGGCACGATCCAACGCCCGGATCGTCCCGTCGGGATCGACCCCGCGCTCGAAGCGGTGCGATGCCTCGCTGTGCAACGCCAGACGTCTAGCCGTGCGCCGAATATTGGACGGCGCGAAGTTCGCGCTTTCGAGCAGAATCGAGCGCGTCGAGTCGCGCACTTCGGAATCCATGCCCCCCATAACACCGGCAAGAGCGATCGGCATTTCGCCATCGCAAATAAGCAAATCCTCGGGCATCAACTCGCGCTCGAGGCCATCGAGCGTGGTAAACTTTTTGATCGCTTTGGCGGGACGGACGACTATCCTTTTGGTCGGCATCCGCTCCAGGTCGAAAGCGTGCAGCGGCTGACCGGTTTCAAGCATCACGTAGTTGGTCGCGTCGACGACGTTGTTAATGGCGCGGATGCCGCAAGCTTCCAACCGGCAGCGCAGCCAAGCTGGCGATGGCGCGATCCTGAGTTCGTCCACAATGCGCGCCGAATAGCGCGCGCAAAGCTTGGTGTCGTCGATCTTCAGAGCGATGCGCTTGTTGATACTGGTATCTTTCTTAGTCGCGCTCGAGGGCACGGCTTTGAGTTTTGCTCCGGTCAAAGCAGCGACTTCCCGCGCAATCCCGATGATCCCCAAACAGTCGCCGCGGTTCGGCGTCACGGCGATTTCGAACACCCAATCGTCGCGATTGGAGTCCGGCTCGCGCAGCATCGCCTGCGACTCCACCTCGAGCCCCGCCATGGTGAGCAACTTGGCAAGCTCCTCGGGCGCTCCCGTGAATTCGACGAATTCTTTAAGCCAGTTGAAAGTGACCTTCATAATACCGAGTCACGAAGTATTGAAGCTATCAGAAAGATGACTCTTTGTATCGAATACTCCATCTTTCGCGCGGTCAAGCGAATTGTCTTAAGAACCTCAGGTCATTTTGAAAAAACAGGCGAATGTCGTCGATTCCGTATTTGAGCATGGCGATCCGTTCGACGCCCATACCAAACGCGAAGCCAGAAACCTTTTCCGGGTCATAACCGACGAACTCAAAAACCGCGGGGTCAATCATGCCGGCGCCGAGAATTTCCAACCAGCCCGAAGTCTTGCAAACGCGGCAAGACTGCCCATCCCGCAGCGTCCCATCCCCACCGCAGATCACGCATTGAATATCGATTTCTGCGCTCGGTTCTGTAAAAGGAAAAAAGCTCGGCCGAAACCTTACTCTGGCGTCGCGATCGAAAATTTGCCGCAAGAAATGCGTCAGCACGCCCTTCAGATCGGAGAAGGCGATAGCCTGGTCGACCATGAATCCTTCCACCTGATGGAACATCGGTGAATGCGTCGCATCGTCATCGTGGCGGTAGACCGCTCCGGGCACGATGACTTGAAGCGGTGGCTTGCGGCTTTCCATAGCGCGGATCTGCACCGGCGACGTGTGTGTTCGCAACAATCGGTTATTCGACACAAAGATCGTATCTTGCATATCCCGCGCCGGATGATCTTTGGGAAAGTTGAGCGCTTCGAAATTATGATAGTCGTCCTCGATATCCGGGCCGCGCGCGATCTCAAAGCCCATGCCCCAGAAGATATCGATGATCTCGTCGGTAACGAGTGTGAGGGGATGAGCGCTTCCCCTCGCCCGACGCGTTCCGGGAAGAGTGATGTCGACGCGCTCTTCTTTCAGCGCCTGCGATTTAGCTTGCTGCTTGACCGC
>Ga0193707_1000347_pt1 | contig 15380 bp, 10 predicted proteins | sample U3c2metaG_FD_143043 | JGI IMG/M metagenome (GOLD analysis project Ga0193707, IMG submission 143043) | Soil microbial communities from a riparian zone of the East river system, Colorado, United States - U3c2 | ecosystem: Environmental > Terrestrial > Soil > Riparian zone | place: USA: East River... | reverse complement strand
TGGCGATCGGCCCCCGCGGACGCCGGCCGGTTCCACACCCGGGGCCGCCTTCGCGACGGCTTGGTTGAAGGCGACCTTCTGGGTGTCGGGCCGGCCGCGGCGGACGCGGGCCAGCTCAACGCCCTCGATGACCTCGCCGGCGCGGAAGAGGACGGCCGACGGGCGGGTGTCGGGGCCGACCACCACGTTCATGCAGTAGTGCATGCCATAGGTGAAGTACACGTAGAGGAAGCCGGGTGGGCCGAACATGACCGCGTTGCGCGCGGTCTGGCCGCGGTAGGCGTGCGAGCCGGGGTCGTTCGGGCCGTCGTACGCCTCGACCTCGGTGACGCGGACGTCCACCGTTCCCTCATCGGTGGTGCTGCGCAGGATCATGCCGAGGAGCTTCGGGGCCACGTCGAGGACGGGACCCGCGAGGAGCGAGCGGCGTACGGGCATGCGCAGCACCCTAGATGAACGTCAGGCGAGGCGTTCGGTGTGAGCGGTGGCGCTAGTACGGAGTTCGGCCAGTTGCTCGGTCACCCGGTCGGCCGCCGTACCGCCGCGGGTGTTGCGGGAGGCGAGCGAGCCCTCGACGGTCAGCACCGAGCGGACGGCGGGGGTGAGGGCCGGCGAGATCGCCGCCAGGTCCTCGTCGGTGAGGTCCCAGAGCTCGATGCCGCGCTTCTCGCACTCCTGCACGCACGCCCCGGCGACCTCGTGGGCGACCCGGAACGGCACCTTCTGCCGCACCAGCCACTCGGCGATGTCCGTCGCGAGCGAGAAGCCCTGCGGCGCCAGCTCCTCCAGCCGCTCGGTGTTGAAGCGCAGCGTCCGGATCATCCCGCTGAACGCGGGCAGCAGCACCTCGAGCGTGTCGATCGAGTCGAAGACCGGCTCCTTGTCCTCCTGCAGGTCACGGTTGTATGCGAGCGGCTGCGCCTTCAGCGTCGCGAGCAGGCCGCTCAGGTTGCCGATCAGCCGGCCTGCCTTGCCGCGGGCGAGCTCGGCGATGTCCGGGTTCTTCTTCTGCGGCATGATGCTCGACCCGGTCGAGAACGCGTCGTCCAGCTCGACGAAGCCGAACTCCTTCGTCGCCCAGATGATCACCTCTTCGGCCTGCCGGGACAGGTCGACGCCGATCTGCGCGGTGACGAAGGCGAACTCCGCCACGAAGTCACGTGAGGCGGTGCCGTCGATCGAGTTCGCCGACGAGTTGGTGAAGCCGAGCTCGGTCGCGACGAACTGCGGGTCCAGGCCCAGCGAGCTGCCCGCCAGCGCGCCCGATCCGTACGGCGAGTCCGCGGCGACGCGGGTGTCCCAGTCGGCGAGACGGTCGAGGTCGCGGACGAGCGGCCAGGCGTGCGCGAGCAGGTGGTGCGACAGCAGGACCGGCTGTGCGTGCTGCAGGTGGGTCCGGCCCGGCATGGCAACCCCGAGGTGCTTCTCGGCCTGCTCGGCGAGCGTGTTCACCTGCTCCAGCACCAGTCGGCTGATGATGCGGCAGTGCTCACGCAGGTACCCCTTGAACAGCGTGGCGACCTGGTCGTTCCGCGACCGCCCGGCCCGCAGCCGGCCGCCCAGCTCGGCCCCCAGCCGATCGAGCAGTCCGCGCTCCAGGGCCGTGTGCACGTCCTCGTCGTCCTCAGCAGGCAAGAAGCGCCCCGCAAGTACGTCGGCCAGCAGCTCATCCAGCCCGGCGAGCATCTTCTCCAGATCCTCGTCCGTCAACAGCCCCGCCCGATGCAGCACTTTCGCGTGCGCTTTCGACCCAGCGATGTCGTACGGCGCCAGCCGCCAGTCGAACTGCGTCGACTTGCTCAACGCTGCCAACGCATCCGCCGGCCGACCAGCAAACCGCCCACCCCACAGGGCGGCACTTTCTCCCGTACTCATTTCACAGTTCCTTTACTTGGGTTCGGAGCGGGCGGCCAGGGACAGGAAGCGGGTCGCCAGGTCGGCGCCGCCGGTGGGGTTTCGGGAGACGACCATGACGGTGTCGTCGCCGGCGATGGTGCCGAGGACGTCGTCGAGGCCGACGTGGTCGATGGCGGAGGCGAAGTACTGGGCCGCGCCCGGCGGGGTTCGCAGGATGACGAGGTTGGCGCTGCCTTCGGCGCTGACCAGGAGCTCGGATGCGACGCGGGCCAGGCGGGCTTCGAAGGCGGCGGCTTCGCCGGCTCGGGGGGTGCGGTCACCGCCCTCGCCTGGTACGGCGTACACGAGCTGGCCGGTCGAGTCGCGGACTTTCACCGCGCCGATCTCGACCAGGTCGCGAGACAGTGTTGCCTGGCCGACGACGAGACCGGACGCCGCGAGCAGGTCGGCCAGCTCGGTCTGCGAGCGCACCGGCTGGCGCCCGAGCAGGTCGACGATGCGCTGCTGGCGGGCGGTCTTCGTAGTCGGTACGGCGACGTTCATGCTGTGAAGCTCCTTGCCAGCAGCCACGACAGCAGCGCCTTCTGGGCGTGCAGCCGGTTCTCGGCCTCGTCCCAGACGACCGACTGCGGCCCGTCGATCACGGCCGCCTCAATCTCCTTACCGCGGTAGGCGGGCAGGCAGTGCAGCACGATCGCGTCGGAGCTTGCCTTCGCCAACAGTTGCTCGGTCACCGCATACGGAACGAACGGTGCCTCCCGCAACGTTGCCTCGGCCTCCTGTCCCATCGACACCCAGGTGTCGGTGGCAACAACATCCGCACCGTCGACGGCCGCATAAGGATCCGCCGTCCACGCGACCGAGCCGCCGGTCGACGCCGCGATCTCGGCGGCTCGCGCGAGTACGGCGGCATCCGGCTGGTACTCGGCTGGTGAGCCGATCACCACGTGCATGCCGGCGGTCACCCCGCCGAGCAGATAGGAGTGCGACATGTTGTTCGCGCCGTCGCCGAAGTACGCGAGCTTGAGGCCGGCCGTCGTGCCCTTGTGCTGCCGGACGGTGAGCAGGTCGGCGAGGACCTGGCACGGATGGAACTCGTCGGTCAGCGCGTTGATCACCGGCACCTTCGACGCGCCCGCCATCTCATCGATCCGGGTCTGACCGGACGTCCGCCAGACGATCGCGGCGACCTGCCGGTCGAGCACCCGGGCGGTGTCGGCGATCGGCTCGCCGCGGCCCAGCTGCGAGGTCTGCGCGTCGATGATCAGCGGTACGCCGCCGAGCTCGGCGATCCCGACCGCGAACGAGATCCGGGTCCGGGTCGACGTCTTGTCGAAGATCACCGCGACCGTCTTCGGCCCGGCCAGCGGCTGGTGCCCGTACCGGTCCCCGGCGAGCTGCAGCCCGAGGGTCAGGACCTCGTCCTGCTCGACCGGGCTCAGGTCGTCGTCGCGCAGAAAGTGCCTAGTCATGGGGCTCCTGGCCTGGACTGAGGAGCGCAGGGAGCGCAGCGGCTGGAGCGACGAGGGAAGGACTGCAGTTCCAGCCCCATGACCCGCCGCGCGGAGCGCGGCAATCCAATACCGTCCTCATCCCGCCTCCACCTGATCGAGCAGCCCCGGAAGGGCCGCGACGAAACTATCGGCGTCAGCCTTGCTCAGGATGTACGGCGGCGCCAGCCGCAACGCGTCCGGAATCGGATTGTTGATCACGAACCCGGCCTCCAGCGCGAGCGCGGTCACCTGGTCCGACACCGGCCGGGTCAGCTCGATCCCGAGCAGCAGACCGCGGCCGCGGACACCCGCGATCAGCGGGTGGTCGAGGGCAATGATCGACGAGGCGAGGTGGTTGCCGACGGCATTCACCTGGGCAAGCAGCCCGTCCCGTTCGATCACCGTGAGTACGGCGAGACCCGCGATCGCCGCGACCGGATTGCCGCCGAAAGTCGTCCCGTGGTTCCCCGGCTGCAACAAGTCCGCCGCCGCGCCGAGCCCGATGCAGGCACCGATCGGGATCCCCGCGCCGAGGCCCTTGGCCACCGTCACCAGGTCCGGGACGATCCCCTCGGGCTCGAAGGCGAACCACGTCCCGGTCCGGCCGATCCCGGTCTGGATCTCGTCGATCCACAGCAACACGCCGTGCTCCGAGGTGATCCGCCGCGCCGCCTGCAGATACCCGGCCGGCGGTACGACGACGCCGTTCTCCCCCTGGATCGGCTCGAGCACGACCGCCGCCGTCTCGTCGTCGACAGCCGCGGCCAGCGCGTCGATGTCGCCGTACGGGACAAACTCCACATCGCCGGGCAGCGGCGCGAAGGCCTCCCGGTACGCCGGCTTCCAGGTGACCGCGAGCGCACCCATGGTCCGCCCGTGGAACGCACCGACGGTGGAGACGATCTTGGTCCGGCCGGTACGCCGGGTGATCTTGAACGCGGCCTCGTTCGCCTCGGTGCCCGAGTTGGTGAAGAACACCTTGCCGGGGGCATCGAAGAGACCGAGCAGCTTCTCGGCCAGCGCGATCTGCGGTGCGGAGCCGAAGAAGTTCGAGACATGGCCGAGGGTGGCGAGCTGCGAAGTCACCGCGGACACCACGAACGGGTGCGCGTGGCCGAGGCAGTTCACCGCGAGCCCACCGAGCAGGTCGAGGTACTTGTTGCCGTCGGCATCCCACAGGTACGCACCTTCGCCGCGAACCAGCACCCGCTTCGGCGCACCAAAGGTGTTCATCAGCGCGCCGGAGTACCGCTCGGTGAGCGCACTTTGCGTGCCATCGACGGTCAGCAGTTCGGTCATGGGGCCTCCCGGCCTGGACTGAGGAGCGACTGGAGCGAAGCGACTGGAGCGACGAGGGAAGGCCGGGAGGCGAAGCCCCATGACCCCCGCGCCGGAGGCGCGGCATTCAACACGGAATCACCTGGGTTCCACTTCCGGCGTCGGTGAAGATCTCCAGCAGCAGGGAGTGCGGCACCCGCCCGTCGATCACGGTCGCCCGGGACACGCCGGACTCGACCGCGCGCAGGCAGGCCTCCATCTTCGGCACCATCCCAGACGCGAGCGACGGCAGCAGCTCGGCCAGTTCGGCCGCGTCGATCTGGGTGATGATCTCGTCGCTGTCCGGCCAGTTCCGGTACAACCCGGCCACGTCGGTCAGGACGACGAGTTTCTCGGCGCCGAGCGCGACCGCGAGTGCGGCGGCCGCGGTGTCGGCGTTCACGTTGTGCGCCTGGCCGTCCTCGTCCGGTGCGATCGTCGACACGACCGGGATCCGGCCGGCGTCGATCAGGTCGATCACGGCCTCCGGGCGTACATCTACCACGTCGCCGACGAGCCCGATGTCGACCGCCTCACCGTCGACAAGCGCCGTACGGCGCTCTGCGGTGAACAAGCCGGCATCCTCACCAGACATGCCGACTGCGAACGGGCCGTGCGCGTTGAGCAGGCTGACCAGCTCGCGGCCGACCTTACCGACGAGGACCATGCCGACGACGTCCATCGCCTCCGGTGTAGTGACCCGCAGGCCGCCACGGAACTCGCTGTCGATGCCGAGCCGGCCGAGCATCTCGCTGATCTGCGGCCCGCCGCCGTGCACGACGACGACCCGGACGCCGCTGTACCGGAGGAACACGATGTCCTCGGCGAACGCGCGCTTGAGCTCGTCGTCCACCATCGCGTTGCCGCCGTACTTCACCACGACCGTCTTGCCGTGGAACTCCTTCAGCCACGGCAGTGCCTCGGTCAGGACGGCCGCCTTCTCGACGGCTTGCGCATGAGTTGTTGTCGTAAGGCTCATCCACGTCCTCGCTTCGCTCCGGGCGCGGATGAGACACAACACGCGCTGTGCTTGATGATGAACTCGCTCCGCTCGTTCATGAGGAGTACGCCGAGTTCTCTTCGACGTACGCGTGGGACAGATCGGTGGTGAGCACCGTGGCCGACGCCGGGCCGGCGTGCAGGTCGATCAGTACGTCGATCTCCAGTCCACTCAGGTCCGCCTCGGAGCGATCGACGCCCTTGCCGCCGGCAACGCAGATCGGTGCCCCGTTCAACGTGATGTCCAGCACCGAAGGGTCGAACGCGGTCGGGGCGTTGCCGACCGCCATCGCGATCCGGCCCCAGTTCGGGTCGGAGGCGAAGAAGGCGGTCTTGCAGAGGTTGTCCTCAGCAACGATCTTGGCGGCGGCCAGCGCTTCCGCCTCGGTGACCGCGCCCCGCACGGTGATGCTGACGTGCTTGGTCACGCCCTCGGCATCCGCCTGCAACTGCTTCACCAGATCAGCGGCCAGGACAGTCAGTGCGGTCTCGAAAGCCTCGGCACCGGCAGTGACGCCGGACGCACCCGAGCTCAGCAGCAGCACAGTGTCGTTGGTCGACGTTCCCCCGTCGACGTCGAGCCGGTTGAACGTCTTGCCGACCGCGTTCCGCAGCGCGTGGTCGAGGTGCGGCTGATCGAGAACGACATCGGTCGTGATCACGCTGAGCATGGTCGCCATGTTCGGCGCGCACATCCCGGCGCCCTTCGCGAACCCGCCGATGCTCCAGCCGTCGGGGTGCTTCAGTACGGCCTGCTTCGGCACATTATCGGTCGTCATGACCGCTGTGGCCGCGGCCAGCCCGTGCTCCGGACTGTTGCCCAGAGCATCCACGACCGCGTCGATCCCCGGGATCAGCTTGTCCATCGGCAGCCGCTCGCCGATCAGGCCGGTCGAGCAGACCCCGATCTCGGCCGCGCCGGCGCCGAGCACCTCGGCCAGCTTCTCCGCGGTCTTGTGCGTGTCCTGGAAGCCTTCGGGTCCGGTGCAGGCGTTGGCGCCGCCGGAGTTCAGTACGACGGCCTTCAGCTTGCCGGCGGTCAGCACCTGCTGGGACCAGAGCACGGGCGCGGCCTTCACCTTGTTGGTGGTGAAGACACCGGCAGCCACGTCGTGCGGGCCGTCGTTGACCACGACAGTGAGGTCCGGCGTGCCGGCCGGTTTGATCCCGGCGATCACCCCGGCCGCACGGAAGCCGGCCGGCGCGGTGACCCCGGCGCTCCGATCGACTTGGGCTTCCGAGGTGACAGCTACGGTCACGGGGCTACTCCTACGAGGGGAAGGGCCAGGGTCTCGTCGAGACCGGTGGCCAGGTTCATGCACTGCACGGCGCCGCCGGCGGTGCCCTTGGTGAGGTTGTCCATCGCGGCCACGACGACGGCGCGGCCGGTGCGCTGGTCGAGGGCGACCTGCAGCTGCACGGTGTTCGCGCCGAGGGTGGCCTGCGTCTGCGGCCACTGCCCTTCGGGCAGCACGTGCAGGAACGGCTCGTTGCGGTAGGCATCCTCATAGGCCTGCCGCAGTGTCGCCAGATCGGTGCCGTCGGCAACCGGTGCGCTGCAGGTGGCGAGGATGCCGCGGGACATCGGCACGAGCACCGGGGTGAACGAGACGCTCACCGGCTGATCGGCGTACGGCGTGAGGTTCTGCTCGATCTCCGGGGTGTGCCGGTGGACCCCGCCGACGCCGTATGCGGAGGCGGAGCCCATCACCTCGGCGCCGAGCAGATGCGCCTTCGGTGCCTTGCCCGCACCGGAGGTCCCGCTGACCGCGACCACCACCAGCTGGCCGGGATCGACGAGGCCGTTCCGTACGGCGGGCAACAGCGCGAGCGTGGAGACGGTGGGATAACACCCCGGTACGGCGACTCGGTGCGAACCGCGGAGCTTGTCCCGCTGCCCCGGGAGCTCCGGGAGCCCGTACGGCCAGGAGCCGGCGTGCTCACCGCCGTAGAACTCGACCCACGCCTCGGCCTCGGTCAGCCGGAAGTCCGCGCCGCAGTCGATCACGGTGACTGTGTTGTCCATGGCGCCGAGCTGCGCAGAAATCTCGGCGGACTGTCCGTGCGGCAGGGCCAGGAACACCACGTCGTGGCCGGCCAGCGTCTCCGCCGTGGTCTCGACCAGGGTGCGCCCGGCCAGCGGCACGAGGTGCGGGTGGCGCGCGCCGAGCGGCGTACCGGCGTTCGCCGCGGCGGTGAGGGCGCCGATCTCGACCTGCGGGTGGCCGCTCAGCAACCGCAGCAGCTCACCGCCCGCATATCCACTGGCACCGGCCACCGCCACCTTCACACTCATGTGAATGAGTATGCCACGAGACGGAAGAACATCCAACCTCCCTGCCTGGCCCCTGGACCAATTACCCACTCAGTCCGGATGGAACCACTGACGTGCACACCCATGAGGACGTATCCATCTGCACACAGCATCCGGCACGGGCGCCGTCCTGATCAGCGACGGCGGCGGGAAGAGCGGCTCGCGCTGCGCCCGATCAACGGCCCGGAGAAGATCGCCCGCTGGCTGTTCGCCGTGATCGCGGACAACCCGACCTTCGAGATCCGGGTCGCCACCCTGAACGGCGACACCGCGTTCATCGCGTACGACGACGACGTACCGGACACGGTCGCGTTCGTGGAGAGCACCGACGGGCTGATCACCGAGCTCTTCCTGATCCGCAACCCGGACAAGCTGGGCACGGTGCCCTGCACGCGCTGGACGGGGACTCGTAGACTATCTGCAACTCAGTCGCAGATGGAGGTGCCGTGAAGGACCTGGTGGTGGAACCGGACGAGGCCTCGGGTGATGGTCCATCCGCAGCACCAGGGTAACGGCTCCGGCCGCCTGCTGCTGGATGGTCGGCGGGGGTCGGCCTTCGACCTCGGCCTGCGGCAGTTGCAGCTCTCGATCCGCGACGGCCTCGACCTGGAGAAGTTCTACGAGCCCCTCGGCTACCGCGTCGTCGGCCGCCATCCGCGCGCTGTCCGTGTCACCGCCGACGACTACCGCGACGTGATCATGCTGGTGATGGACCTGTAGCCCGCTGTCGCCTCCGCCGTTCGTGGGATATCCGGCTCTTGTGTCGTTTGTGTGGGTCGGTCGGTTTCTGTGTTCGGGCGGCTGGTGTTCCCGGGTACGCCGAGCACGCCGGTTCATCGTGGTCGCGTCTTTGGGGAACAAAATTGCCACTGGGCGCACATTTGTTTCCAAAGATCGCCGAGCTGGGTCGTGCAGGCGGACAGAAAGCAGCAGGAACCGACTACTACCCGTTCTTCCGTACACCACCCCACGACCGCAGAACCAAGCCACCACGAGCAGCAACTCCGCAGCGAACAGGACCCCGCACCAGGAACCCCGCAGTCCGGCCCGGCAATCCGCATGCTCTACCCCACCCACACAAGCGACAGGAGAGCCGGATATCCCCTCAAGTTGTTCGGGGTCGGGGACGGCGGCAGGCAATCCCGGGGCAGTGGATCAGCGGCGGGTACGGGCCAGGGCTGCGAGGGTGGCTCCTAGGGCGGCGAGGAGTGCGCCCAGGATGATGAGGATCGCCGGGGGTCCGCCGGTTGGTGGTGGTTCGGCGCGATTCACCGAGCGAAGATCCTCCACCGGCTGGGCGCCGACCGTGACCTTGACCGGCGCGCTGACGGCGTGGCCGGTTGCATCCGTCCGCTCGTAGGCGACTTTGGCGGTGCCGGTGAAATCTGCCGCCGGGGTGAGGGTGATCGTGCCGTCGGGAGCGACCGTCCAGTGGCCGGAGGCGTCGGTGACCTGCGTCGCACACGTGGCCGGGCCGGTGCGGAGACAGACAGTGCCCGGATCGATCGAACCGCTGTCGTTGAGCAACGGGTTCACCGCGACCGGGTTGCCCGGCGTGCCGGTCGCGACATCCGGCGTGGCCTTGGCCAGCAGTGGGCCGGCGACGGTCACATCCAGGAGCGCGGTGTTGGAGGTGCCGTTGGCATCGGTGACCCGGTAGGCCAGGGATCGCGTCGTACCGATGAAGTCCTTGGCGGGGGTGAAGGTGATGGCACCGTCCGCGCCGACGGCGAAGGCGCCCTCCTCCGGTACGGTCACCGTCTTCTTGTCCTTGCTGTCCGCCGGATCCCGCAGTACGACGGACTCCGGTACGAGTGGCGCGGACGGGTCGCCGGGCTTGTCGTTGCCCAGCACCCGCACTGTCACCGCCGTACCGAAGGCCGTGTGCGCGCTGTCGTCGACGGTGACCGGACGCACCGGCACCACCGTCACTGTGATCGTCGCGCGGGCCGGGTTCCGGTTGCTGTCCTTCACTTCGTACGCCGCCGGCCGGGCAGTGCCCGAGAACCTCGCCACCGGGCTGAACGTCACCTTGCCGTTGGCAACGACATACTCGCCTTGGCCGGGGATCGTGACCTGGTCGACCAGCGCACCGTCGGGGCCGACCAGCAGCACGGAGGCCGGGTCGAGGGTCGCGCCGGGGCCGGGTTTGTCGTTCGCGAGTGGGTCGACTGTCACGGCGACGTGCTGCTTGGTCCGCGCCGAGTCCGGTACGGCGACCGGACGGGCCTGGACCGTGACCGTCAGGGTGCCCGACCCGATCGTTGCGTTGCGGTCGGCAACCTGATACCCGACCGGCGTTGTGGATCCCGCGAAGCCGTCCAGCGGCGCGAACCGTATCCCGCCGTCCGGCTGGACCGTGAACGTCCCCTCCCCCGGCACGGCCAGCGACGACACCGGATCCCCGGTCACGGGATCGACCAGGCGCACCTCGCCCGCGACCAACGGCGCGGTGGCGTCACCCGGCTTGTCGTTGGCCAGCACGGCGACGGTGACCGCGGTCTCGAACGGCGTCGTCGCCTTGTCGTCCGCGATCACGGGCGTGACCCCGGCAACCGTCACCGCGATGGTCGAGGCCGCGGTGTTCCCGCTCGTGTCCGTTACGCGGTAGGCGATCGAGACGACTCCGCGGTACGCCGGCTCCGGGTCGAACGTGAGCTTCCCGGTCGTCTCGTTCACCACGAACACGCCCTGCCCCGCGATCGCCGCCCTCCGGGTCCAGCCGGCGCCGTACACCTGGACCGAGGTCGTCTCGAGTGCGGCGCCCGTACCCGCCTTGTCGTTGGTGAGCGGGCCCATGGTCACCGTGACGTTCTGCTTGGTCGTCGCGACGTCAGCCATCGCTTCCGGGCCTTTGCCGACGGTGAGGAACAGCCGGCCTTCGGCGGTCGTCCCGTTGTCGTCGGTGATCCGGTACGTCGCCGGCGTCGTCACACCCTGGTAGGCCTTGACCGGCGTGAACGTGATCGTCCCGTCGCCGGCGGCGGTGTAAGTGCCTTCACCGGGCTGCATGATGGTCTTGTGGTAACCACCGGCCGGGTCCTTCAGTACGAGGCTCGACCGGATCAGCGGTGCGGTCGGGTCGCCGGCCTTGTCGTTGGCGAGCACGTTGACGGTGATCGGCTGGCCGTACGGCGTGATCGCCGAATCATCCACGGTCATCGGCCAGATCGGCGTGACCGTCATGCTCAGTGTCGACGCGCCGTAGTTGCCGTTCGAGTCTGCGACGCGGTAGTTGATCGCGAGCGCCTTGCCGCGGAAGGCCGGCAGCGGATCGAAGACGACCACGCCGCTCGGCTGCACGGCGTAGGTGCCTTGGTTGGCGATGGTGACCTTCTTGATGTAGCCCGTGGTTCGGGCGGCCGGGTCCAGCAGACCGACCGACTTCGGGTCAAGCTCCGCGTCGGTGCCCGGGCTGTCGTTGGACAGCACGTTCACGGTCACCGTGACGTCCTGCAGCGTCGACGCGGTGTCGGCGACCGCGACCGGCGGCTGCCCGACGATGATCGACAACTGCGCGGTGGTCAGCGTCCCGTTGCTGTCGGCCACCTGATAGGTCAGCGGGGTCCCCGGGCCACGGAAGGTCGCGCCCGGATCGAACGTGACCACTCCCCCGGCCGCCGCGTAGGCACCTTCGTTCGGGATGGTGACCGTTGCCTTCAGCAACCCGTCGCTCGGATCGGTGAGCAACAGGCTGCCCGGCACCAGCGGCGCGGACGGGTCGCCGGGCTTGTCGTTGGCCAGCACCGTGACCGTGACGGTCTTGTCGTACGCCGTCCTCGCGGTGTCATCGGCCGCGACCGGAGTGACGGGCGTGATCGTGACCGTGATGGTCGACCGGGTGGCCTGATCGAACCAGTCCATGACCCGGTAGGTCAGCGTGGTCGCCGTACCCGTGAAGCCTGGCAGCGGGTCGACGGTCACCGTGCCGTCCGGGTTGACCCGATAGTTGCCCTGGCCCTGGATCTTCACCAGCTTCTTCAGCGAACCGTCGGCCGGATCGAGCAGCGCCAGGCTGAGCGGATCGAGCCCGGTGCCCTGACCCGCCGTGTCATTCGCGAGCGGGTCGAGCCGCAGCGGGACGTTCTGTTTGCCGGTGGCGGTGTCGGGCTTGGCGGTCGGCGCGGCCGGCTTCGCGATCGTGACCGTCAGCGTCGCGCCGGCGAGCGTGCCGTTCACATCCGAGACGCGGTAGGCCACCGGCGACGCGACGCCGGTGAACGTCGGCACCGGGTCGACCTCGACCTTCCCGTCCGGTGTCACCGTGTACGTCGCCTCGCCGGCGACGGCGACTGTGGTCGTCGGCTGCTTCGTCTTCGGATCGAGCAGCCGCACACTGGTCGGCACCAGCGGCACGGCCGGGTCGCCGGCCTCGTCGTTCGCCAGCACCGCCACGGTCGCGGTCGTGTCGTGCGCCGTACTCGCGGTGTCGTCCGAGGCGTCCGGCTGGACCTTGGTCACCTGCACCGCCACCGTCGACTTCCCGATCGCGCCATTGCCGTCGGCAACCTGATAGCCGACGGCAGTCGCGGCTCCGCTGAAGGCCGGGAGCGGTTCGAACAGCACCTTGCCGTCCGGCTTCGCGGTGTACTTGCCCTGACCGGGCACCACCAGGGTCGTCGCCGGTTCGGAGCGGCTCGGCGCGATCAGTCGCACGGTCTCCGGCGCGAGCGCCGCACCGGTCGGGCCAGGCTTGTCGTTGTCGAGTACGGCGACGATCACCGAACCACCCTGCAGCGTGGTGATCGTGTCCTGGTTCGCGACCGGCGGACCGGGGGCGTCGACGGACACCGTGAACTCGGCGCGGGCCGGCGTACCGTTCCTGTCCAGCACTTGATAGGTCAGCGACGCACCGACGCCGTGGAAGCCGTGCACGGGCTGGAAGGTTACTTTGCCGCCGGCAACCAGATAGGTCCCCTGCCGCCCGACGATCACCTTGTCCACGAGCTTCTCGCTGACCGGGTCGACGAGTCGCAGGCTGGCGGGATCGAGCGGTGCGTCCGGCGATCCGGGCAGGTCGTTGTCCAGCACGGGTACGACGATGTCGGTGTCGAACGCGGTCGAGACGGAGTCTCCGTTGGCCGTGGGCTTCACCGGCGTGACCGTGACGGTGAGGGTCGACTCGGCGTTCTGACGAGTGGTGTCGGTGACGCGGTAGCCGATCGACGTTCCGACGCCGGTGAACTGCGGTTGCGGCACGAAGTCCACGCCGCCGTCCGGCTTGACGGCGTACTCACCCTCGCCGGCGATCAGCACCTTCTTCTTGAAGGTCGCGTCGGCGGGGTCGCGGAGCACGACCGAGCCCGGGACGAGCTTCACACCGGGGTCCGTGCGGTCGTTGGTGAGCGGTTTGAGCGCGATGCTGACGTTCTGTGGCGTGGTCACCGTGTCGGGAGTGGCGACCGGCTGGGCCGGGAGCGCGACGGTGAGGGTCAGCTTCGCGGTCGCCGTGATCCCGTTGCTATCGGCAACGCGATAGGTCAGCGGTTTGCCCTGGCCGGCGAAGCCCGGCACTGGCTCTACCTGGACCTTGCCATCCTTGGCGACGTACTTGGCCTGGCCGACGACGTTCACCATCACGACGCAGCCGGTGCCGTCGACGAGACACAGGGTGCCCGGCTCGAGCGGCGTACCCGGGTCGCCGGGCTTGTCGTTGCCGAGCACATCGACCGTGACGCCGGTGTCGAACGCGGTCGTCGCCACGTCGTCGAGCAGGACCGGCGGTGGCGGCGGCGTGACGACCAACGGGTAGTCCTCGACCTCGCCGGCGTCGGCCGCGCCGGCCGGCTTGTCCACCTGCGCGTCGGTGTACCCGACCCGCACCCGGGCGTACGACGCTCCCGCGCTGGGGCGGACGAACTTCGACCAGTTGAGGGTGACCGCGCTCTGGCCCGAGGCGAAGGCGGCGCAGGATCGTTCGGCCGGGTCGAAGCTGCCGTCGCGGTCGAGATCGATCCAGGCACAGGCACGACCGGCCTTCGAGGCGCCGGTGATCGACAGTTCGGCGGTGTAGGCGGTCGCGGTGGTCCGGAGCGGCTTGAAGGTGACACCGTCGTCGGCCTGGTCGGGTGCCGTCGGACCGGCGGTGCCGTTGGCAACGGTCGCGTTGTCCTCGGTCGCGTCCTTGCCGAGTCGTAGATCGCTGAGGACCGACCAGGCGGCGCCGTACGTCGTGGGGGCGTCACCGAAGTCCTCGCCGGTGGACGCGAGGACGGAGAACGCGTCGCCGGAGGACTCGGTGTTGAAGGCCGGGAGCTTCGGGTGCTGGGTGAAGAACGCGGTGACGTCGAAGGTGAGCTTGGTGGCGACGCCGTTCACGCGGACCGAGCCGCAGGCGGCGCTCGCGGAGGCGTCGGGGCCACCGGCGCCGGTCTTGGTGTTGACGCAGTTCGGGCCGGCGTCATGGTTGGCCGCGGTGATCGTGTCGCTGGTGACCGCAAGGTTGTTGCCCTGACCAACCTTGGTGAGGCTGAGGCCGGCGGTGGTGAGCTTGAGGATCGAGTGCAGCTCGGACTGGGCGGTCGGCTTGCCGCTGACGGTCTGGGTGACCGCGCCGCCGATCCCGGCGAGGTGAAGCACCGGATCGCGCACCGGCTGCGAGAACGCGATCGTCACCGTGCCGCGCTCTCCACAACTCCCCGTGGACGCGCAGGTGCCGGTGTTCACGACGAGATCCTGCGTGGGCGTGGTCCGCGCGATCGCCGGCCGGTAGGTGGTCGGCCCGATCCCGCGCATCCCCGCGGTCGTTGCATCCAGCAACTCAGTCTGCCCGCTCGCTGTGATCGTCTGCCTCAACCCCGACGCCGGCATGGTTGCGGTCGCCGAGTCGCCTTGGACGAAGGGTGTGGCCGGCACCTGGTACGCGTTCGAGGTGACAGACCCAAGAGTGAGAAGGCCGAGGACCAGAACAATGGCCGCACCCGGTCGTGTCGCCCGCATCAAGTGCCGTCCTCCCGAGCAATCACGTCTCCGCATGCTTCGGCCACGGGGCGGGCGGGCCTGCGTAGAGGTAACGCCCTACGCGGACTCGATGTTACGGGCTAATCACTGTCCGAGGTCGTAGATCCGGACCTTGCCGATGCTGTGTCGCATCACGGCCAGCCGATTCAGCGCGGGTGACACGCTCCCGTCGCGGGCGTCGGCGTACAACCAGCGGACGCCGTACTCGCCCCGCAGCCGCCCCAGGACCTCCGGGGTCGGCGCGGCGAGGGCCTGGTTGGTGAGTGCGACCCGGTCAGGCCACGGTGACGGCTGCACGGTGTAGCGCCGGCCGCCGACGCCCTGCGCGGCCATCGCCTGGTTCGTGTACGCCCAGCCTTCGACCAGCGTCCGCCGGCCGGCGATCCCGCTGACGAGATACCCGCGCGCGTCACATCCGGGAGCCTGCTGACCGGCCGGGC
>Ga0193707_1000346_pt1 | contig 15412 bp, 12 predicted proteins | sample U3c2metaG_FD_143043 | JGI IMG/M metagenome (GOLD analysis project Ga0193707, IMG submission 143043) | Soil microbial communities from a riparian zone of the East river system, Colorado, United States - U3c2 | ecosystem: Environmental > Terrestrial > Soil > Riparian zone | place: USA: East River... | reverse complement strand
CCTGGAATATCATTCTGAACAATGAATTGCGTGCCGAGCAAGGACGCGATGGATCGCATATCAATATGCCACCAATCCGCGCTGAGGGTCAGGCCCTTGATCCATTTCGGGCTGTAAATGGCACCATAAGACCATTCATAGGCCACCTCCGGCTGTAGGTTGGGATTTCCTATAACGCGAACCTCGAACAGATTGGGCGCCTTTGTGAATGGATCGAAAGTCCCGCTAAAGTCTTGCGTGGACGCGGGTGAAATCTCCGATAGAGCCGGAGCATGAAACGCTTCGGTGTAACTGCCACGCAAGGTAAGGGCGCCGATATATTTTGGATCAAGCGGCTGCCAGCGAACCGAGACCTTTGGCTTCTGCGCGTTATACTGACTGTGCGTCGCCGGCTGAAAAGGGAAAGCTCCAGAAGGCAAAACTGCAGATGTGTTCTGGCTGTACCACTCTTCCCGCTCAGCAAAGTCAACCTCGAAGCTGTAGAAACCCGGGAAGTTCCACGTCGGGCTGGTGAAGGGTACCCGCACTTCCTGGTAGATTGACCAAACATCCCGGTTCACTCTCGCGCTTCCTCCATCCGCCGAGCCAATGCTCTGAAATGTTGTGTTAAGCACGTCGCGATCACGCGTCCACCTCGGAGCGTCATACTCACCGCCAAGAGCAAACGAGACAGGGCCGGCTGGAAGGTTGAACAAGTCGCCGTTAATGGTGGCATAGCCAATCGGCAACTCATATTCGCCCGAATTATGCAGGGTAACGTAAACTCTTTGCCTGGCCGCCTTGGTGTTGTGGGCGTTGAAATTCAGGAACGGATCAAATGCTGTAGCTGGGTTGGTATCCAATAGCGCTTCCCGTAATCCAGGCTGGCTCGCTTCGCCGACCGCCAAATCCTGCCCTTCATTACGGGAATAACGAAAACCTAATTCCCAGTTCCACGTCTTGAAATAGTCGCCAAATTCTCCCATCTCACCACGCAGGCCTACATCAAACAGCGAATCCCAGTAGGTGAACTTTTCATGTCTGGGACCGGTGTCGCTAATTCCGCGAAAGGAAACCCCGGTAGTCATCGGGATCGGCGTGCCGTTAATAACCAGAGTCGTGTCCCCAACGGTGAAGGGATTAAACGGATTCGAGATTGGCACACTGATGCCGTTGGGACTAAAGCCTACGTTAGTTCCTGTGATCTTGAATGGATCGGGCACAAGCGGCACAGCTGCCAGCGACGCGTCAAAAAAGGAACGGACATATTTAAAATCACCAAACAGCTGCAGGTATTTGTCACACAGATCGCGCGTGAAGGAACCGTAGAAGGCTTGGCGATCAGCCGTAGGAAGCGCTGGCGTTACAGCGGCAAAGTTATAGAAGAAATAGTCACCGCCGCCCTTGTATCCATAGTTGCCCAGGCTCTGAGGATGATGTTGGGCTGCGTGGGGACCGATGATACCTGGGGGCCCTGGATATGCATTGGGAGCAATCACAAACGGAGAGACATAAAATGGCGAAGTCGCCGCGTTCGGTGCCGAGTGAGGAAGGGGCGTGTTCACACCGACCTGCGGCGTACCGCCAGGGCCGAAAAACATGCTCGGTAGCAAGCGGCCGAGTTGAACGCGGCCAGGTAAATTGAAGCTGCGAAAATCGCCTCCGCCCCAAGGTATGTAAAACGCGTTGGCCGAGAGGTCCCGATCACGACTGAAAAGGCCACCAGTTCGCTCCCAGAAATCGGCAATCACCACAATCTCAGTCTTATCATCTCCCGTGCCAGCTTTGATCCAGGCCTCCCACTCGCCCATGTCGTTAGACGCTCCCAGGTTTGTGTTTCCGTAACTGCCCCCGATCTCCAGCCCACGGAACTTGTGGACCAAAAAGAAGTTAACCACACCGGTGATCGCATCCGAGCCATATACCGCCGAGGCGCCATCCTTCAGGATGTCGATGTGATCAATCATCGGGAAGGGAATCAGGTTAATGTCCACACCTCCGCTGAACCCGACGGCGTTCAAGGAACCAAGGGCGACACGTTTCCCGTCAACGAGCACAAGAGTTTCTTTGGCTAACAAGCCGCGCAGATTAAATTGGACGGTGCCGTCCCCGCCATTGGCGATGTTCAGGTTGACGGTTCCGCCAGCTTCCTGTGGCAGAAAAGTTGTCAGGTCCGTTGCATTGCGGATACCCAGTTTTTGGAGGTCTGCCGGACGATACGTGTCCACCGGATTAGGGCCAGTCTCTTCCGCAGTAGGAATGTTTGAGCCTGTGACAATGACACGCTCCACTTCGGCAACCGCGCCCGTTGTTATTTGCGCGGGACGCGGCGATGCGAGGGCCGCGGGTACAATGGCTTGGGCGGTAACCTTGGAAGCAATAAACAGGCTAACGCCGATAGCAGCGAAGAAGGCCGTCTGCCTTAGCGCTCGCCGGATTACGCTAACTTTCATTGAGCGCTATTTATCCTGCGCTTATAGGATCAGGCCTGGCAAGGACAAAAATTCTGCCAAACAAACGAGCGACCACTGAGGTTCCACATCAGTTTCAGTTGCCAGAGTTGGGGTTTGGCGCGGATGGAACGCGCCAAACCCATGGTCGTTCAGACGCTCGATGTCGTCGTAACAGCCAATGAGCTTTTACCGCCCTGGCAGCCGTGTCGCCGTTCCTACCCCTAATCCCACGACACCTCCCCCAATCTGGGTGGTCCAAACCTGCTGTGCACCCGGTCCGACGTAGATGTTAAAGCTTGGGCCGTCAGGGACTGACAGCGTGCCCGTGCAGTCCGCTGCGACCGTATAGGTTCCTACCGCTCCGGTGACGTCGAAGATAATCGTGCCCCCGACGTTCACCGTGCCGAAGGTATTGAACGTCGTACCATCTCCGTTGAATCGGAGGCCTTGCATAACGGCTTTCGGTAATAGGCTCCCACCCAAGTCTGTGTACCCGTCGAAGGTCCATATATACGAGCCCCTTAGCATGCCCACACTGCAACCTCGGATGTCGGCTGCTGTCTGCGCGGTAGCGGAGGTGCCTTGCGACATCGCCGCAACAAGGCTGACCAACCCACCCGCGACCATTAATGAAGCAATCATGCTTTTAACTAATTTCATTTTCATAACTGTTGTTTTCTTTCATTGTTTTGGCCTTCCTTGGCTTCCCATCGTGGGAGGTCATTTCCGGCCGTTAACTGGTGTAATGCGCAAAGTCCCGGCGCGAGGTTACGCGGAAAGTTTTGGATTTTTACAGAAGCTAACGAAGGAAACGAAGAACCTCTGCAGAACCGTTAGGTTTTTTAGGGAAGCAAACACAGGGGAGAAGGGCGGGACTACCCAATGAAACCCAAATTCAAAGTTCGTTTTTCGTGACTCTCTCTTGTAAGAACTCTCTCCAATGCATCCACTTTATGAGAAGGCGGACAAGCTCAGCTCAAAAGTCATCGGCGCAACAATCGAAGTCCACCGGCACAAAGGTCCAGGGCTAATCGAGTCGATCTACGAGCGATGCATGCTGCGCGAGTTGGAACTGCGCTCGATTCCTGCGACGACCCAAAAACTGATTTGTGTGGAGTATAAGGGGCTTGTCTTCGATGAGCCGCTGCGTTTTGATCTTCTCGTGGACGAGTGTCTGCTGGTCGAGTTAAAAGCCGTCGAGATCCTGCATCCTTCCAGCAAAGCGCAGCTCTTCAGCTACATGAAATTGCAGAATATTCCGATCGGGTTGCTAATCAATTTCCATAAGCCGGTTCTCAAAAACGGCATTTCTCGAATGATTTTGCCTGGAGCCAATCGGGCAGAACAAAACGGAAGCAAAGATATCTCGCTCTAGATTCGACACAAAAATTTTTACAGAAGGCAACAAAGGAAACAAAGATTCTGTTATACCCACCCTGAAAACTTTCGTTCTCTTCGTTTCCTTCTGTTAATACTGCTCCTGAAAAATCATTATTTCGGCGCGAGGGAGGCGACCAGCCTTCGCATAAAGCTACGGCGGGTCGAGAGGCTACGGCGTGGTTGTCAGAGGAACCCGCTACTTTGGGGCGAGCGAATTAACGATTTTTTCGAAGCGCGGATCGCCGCGCAAAGGATCCCACATCGGATTCAAGCGCAAGTCGCCATAAGTGTAAGAGCCCGGAGCTTTGGTGAGGGCTTCAAGTTGCCCAAGCGCCAATTCACGTTCGCCTGTCCAGGCACAGATGATGGCAAAGCAAATCTTTACGTATGGCTCAGTGAACGAGTCTTTGACGCTGGCCGCCAGTTCCATCGCGCGCCGGCCTTCGTTTAGTGCTTCTTCTTTTCTTCCCAAGCCTGCATCGATCAGCCCGAGGTCAGAAAGGAGGTTTACCTCATCAGGGTGACGGCTGATCTCTTCCTCCTGTTGTGCGCGTGCCCTCATAAAAGCAGCGCGTGCAGAAGTTTCGTCTCCTTTCACACGAGCGACTACACCCACCCAAAAGTCGCGGCCAAGTCGAGGAAAGCTCCACTCGAGCGAATTCTTCTGAGAAAGCACCGCCGCAAGGCTGCTGGCGGTGTCCCAGTCGCGATCGTACAAAGCAACAGTGTAGCGCTGGCCCGCCACAAATGGATCTTTCTCTGACCCAGGTTCATTGGTCAGGATCTTTTCAATTTCAGCACGCAAAGGCCCTGTGTCCGCTCGCCGGTATACTTCGACGGAAGCGCGAAAAATCCGACCTGGCCTGCGCTCCGGATGAAGCGCAACTATGCGATCCATAACTTTGGCGTGTTGGTCATAGTCGTGCAACCACAGGTAGGTCGATCCGAAGTTAATCAGATAAGGAAGGTTTCGAGGATCGAGCTCACATGCGCGCTCGAGATTGTGTATGGCGTCAGCCCAGCGACGCTGACTCCGGTCCATCGATCCAGCTAACTGGAAAACTTGCGGGTTATTGGGTAGACTCTGTTGAGCAAGAGCAAGTTCGGCACGGGCGCGGTCATAGTCCGAATAGCCCCAAAAAAGGTGCCACGCCAGCGCCAGGTGCGCTTCCCCCGAATCCGGCCTCAACCGAAAAGCAGAATCTATGGCGGACTTTGCCAGGGCCAAGCGCGCGGGTGTGTTGTCAATCAACTCGTGCGCAAAGGCTAGCTGGCAGTAGGCGAGAAAGAAGTTTGGGTCACGAGCAACTGCTTTGTTAAGCAGATCCACGGCCTCGGAAAGATTCACCAATTCCTCACCAAAGGAGGGCACTTGGGCGTTGTAAATCATGGAGACCGCACGGACATAAAAATCATAAGCGACCAAGTCCTGAGTTGGTTTTTCTTCAATAGACGCCTTCTCACTAGCTGACAGCTTGGCGTGAAGGTGCTGGGCAACTTTTTGCGCTATCTCACTCTGGACTGTGAACAAGTCATTCAAATCGCGGTCGTATTCCTCGGCCCAAACGTGGGTGTCGGTGCGCGTGTCGATCAACTGCGCGTTCAAGTGAACCCGATCACCGCTCCTGCGTGCGCTTCCCTCCAGCACGTGAGACACCCGAAGCGAGTCTCCGATTTGGCGCGTGTTTCGTTTGCCGCGATATTCCATCACGCTAGTCCGACTGATGACTTTAAGATCGGCGATCTTCGCCAGCTTGGTCAGAATGTCGTCCTGCACACCATCGGCGAACGCCGCGTGTTCTTTCTCGGCGCCCAGATTTTCAAACGGCAGAACGGCGATCCCTGTTGCCAAGGGTTGTCGGATCAATTCACTTTTCCATACGATCCAGCCAGCGGCTGCTGCCAAAGCGACGACACATGCCACAAGCAGCGCGCTGGTTGGATTGCGTCGCACCCACTTTCTTCCACGCGTGAAAACCCCAGTGTGCCTCGCCTGAATCGGTTCATGCTTTAGCCAACGTTCGAGGTCTTCGGTCAACGCAAGAGCGGAAGAGTACCGGCGCTTTGGATCCTTCTCGAGACACTTGAGGCAGATCGTGCTGAGATCGCGATCGATTTTCGGATTTAAAAGCCGCGGTTGCTTCGGCTCGGTGTCCAAGAGTAGCTTGATGGTCTCGTAGGTTGCTCCACCGGCAAAGGGCGGTTGACCTGTCAGCAATTGGTAAAACACGGCGCCGAGACCGTACACATCTGTGGCGCTGTTGACGGCCGAGTTGTTCCCTATTGCTTGTTCTGGCGACATGTAACTTGGCGTACCCAAAACTTCCAGCGTGCGCGTCATCGTGCTCTCCGTTTCCACCAGCCGGGCCAGGCCGAAATCGGTGAGATGCGGTTCGCCTTTTTGATCGAGCAGAATATTTCCCGGCTTGATGTCGCGATGCAGGATGCCGTGTTCGTGCGCGTAGTGCACGGTTCGCGCCACCTTCGCGATTAATTCCGCTGCCTGTCGGGTCGAGACCGGCATGCGCCTGACTACTTCGTCCAATTGTCCGCCTTCGACGAACTTCATGCTGAAGTAACACTGGCCGTCCCGCTCACCCACCTCATAGATGGGGACGATGCACGGATGATCAAGGCTGGCGGCAGCTTCCGCTTCCCGGCGAAAGCGTTTCACGTGAGCCTTGCTTGCCCACTGACCAAGGCTAATGACCTTTAAGGCAACTATGCGGTTGAGACTCTTTTGACGGGCGCGAAATACCACGCCCTGGCCGCCTCGACCGACCTCTTCCAGTAGTTCATAATCGCCCAGCTCTCCGAGAACCTTAGCCAAGCGTTCGCTCCTCGTAGTCCCACGTGCTGGTTTGTCCACGTCACCGGAGTCATCGACGCCGGTTACAGATTCGCTCGCGAGGGCATTAAGTGCGGCTTCGTAGAAACATCCTGGGCAGCCTCCCTCTGGCGCGTCGGGTGGGATTTCCACCCCGCATCTTGCACAAAGTCTGAGTGCGCTTTTCATTATGGGAGAGTCGCTTGTGCACTCCCCTCTTTTACTACGTCAAATTCTATCAGAGGTTACGTCCGCGCCACAGTAATTAGATAGCGCAACTCATCTTCAATGTCGCTGGGTGTGGCAACCGTATGGGCAATCTCCTCTCGGAATAAGATTTGGTAACGCTGACGAAATCGGTAAAAGGCTTGTTTGACGGCGTTCTCCGTCGTGTCGAATTCGCTGGCGACCTGGGCTTGCGAAGGTCGGCCCGGTTCGTCCATAAGCATTTTCTTCATCTGATCAAAGAACCGCAGATTGCCCGCACTACGATACTCGTCTCCCAGCCGTGTCATCACTTGCTCAAGAACTGTAAACGCCCAACAACGTTCGTAGATTTCGTCGGCTGTGAACCTGTCGCTCCGTTCATCGAGGCGCTCCTGGCCACGAATCTCATCCAACGGAATGAGCCGTTCTCCTTTTCCTCGTTTGATCGCTATGACACGACGCCGTTCGTCGGTCAGAAAGTTCTTGAGCGATGTAAGCAGATAAGAACGAAGTCGTCCTTTTTCCTTGCGAACGGTATTCAGATCTTTGCGCTCCAATAACAGCGCGAAGAAACCTTGCGTGAGATCCTCAGCATCCTCTGGCCCAATACCCTGTCGCCGCACAAAGATATAAATGGGTCGCCAATAAATGCGGCAAAGTTTCTCCAACGCTTCTCGCGCCGCTCGCAACTCACTTTGCGCGTCCAACACCATACTCCAGTGCGTTGCAGTAAACGGCATCGCCGCTTCTTTTTCGGGACCCTCGGCAACCATCGCGGTCAGATTGCGAGTCTTAAACGCGCTCGACTTACTAGCATCGACATCCTCCGTGCGCTTAATTCCTTCCGGCGTTAGTTCAAACGCCCACGCCAGGATCAATGCCACCGGAAAACCAATGATTAGCAACAGCACTACCAGACGCACCGCCCAATTTGGAATTTCGAAAAAAGGAAAGATTTGGGTGGCGACCTGCATCAAGACCCAAGCCACGATTGCGTAAGCGATGCCAACCTTGTAAACCTTGCGCCGCTTGAGCTCGGCGAAAAAATTGCGCGCCTTCATTGGCCCACTGCCAGGCGTTCTGGCGGGCGCTAACGATATTACCCTAGTTAGTTTCGCGGTTTCACCGGCATCTTGTCGCGCATCGGCTGGGATTCCCATACTGCGCCTTTGCCAAGATCTGAGTATACTGGTCATTATCGGAGAGTGGCTGGTGCACCCCCCTTTTTTACTGCGTCAAATTCTATCAGAGGTTACGTCCGGACCACAGTAATTAGATAGCGCAACTCATCTTCAATATCGCTGGGTATGGCAACCGTGTGGGCGATCTCCTCTCGGAATAATGTTTGGTAACGCTGACGAAATCGGTAAAACGCTTGCTTGACCGCGTTCTCCGTCATGTCGAATTCGCTCGCGACCTGGGCTTGCGAAAGCCGGCCTGGTTCGTCCATGAGCATTTTCTTCATCTGGTCAAAGAACCGCAGGTTGTTCGCGCTACGATATTCGTCTCGCAGCCGCGCCATCACTTGCTCGAGAACCGTAAATGCCCAGCGACGTTCGTAGATTTGCTCGGCTGTCAACCTGTCACTCCGTTCAACATCGATGCGCTCACTCTCACGAATCTCCTCCAACGGAATTATGCGCTGGCCTTTGCCGCGCTTGACTGCCATGACACGACGCCGTTCGTCGATCAGAAAATTCTTGAGCGATGTAAGCAGATAAGAACGAAGTCGCCCCTTCTCCTTGCGAACGGTATTCAGATCTTTACGCTCCAATAGCAGCGTGAAAAAACCTTGCGTGAGATCCTCCGCATCCTCGCTCCGAGCACCTTGTCGTCGCACGAAGCTATAGATGGGTCGCCAATACGTGCGACAAAGCTTTTCGAGCGCCTCTTGCACTGCTGGCGATTCACCCTGTGCCTCTAGCACCACGCTCCAGTGCGTGGTAGTAAACGCCGCTGGGCCGTGATAAGCGTTTCCGTCAGTCGCGGTTAGTGACGTCACGTTATCCCTGGCGGGCACGCCGCCATCCAACCAAAAACTCGCGCCGGAAGCAAGCATGATCATACGCAGATTTCCGCTTTGCCAGCGTGGTGCTGCAAAGCCAAGACTTGTGGCCAGATTTCCTGGCAGCCGCGGTCAGTGACCGTAGCTAACAACTAGGCCGGGAGAACGGTTGAGAGGGTCACCTCGCTGTCGATCGTCTGCTCCGAAACGTTTTCAACCGTGGCGCCGACTTTCGATCCATCGCGATCGACTATCCAGACCTGCTGGCCTTGCTCGAATGAGCCGCGGGTCATTACCTTGAGCAAAACGCCCTCCTCGGTAGCTGGATTTTTGAGTACCTCGACGCAGATTGCGTCGGTTTCTCCGAAATCCGCCTGCAGCCTCAGTTTATCGTCTATTTTCGGCTTCTTCATTATCACGCAAGTCCGATATGTGCCGTAAAACTAAATCGCCGCTCGCGCTTCTTGCGAGCGTGTCGGCGCCCACAAACGAATCACTAACCTGTTTCGACCAGTTCGGACGGCTGCGCGGCATGCGCTTTAGCCTTGTCGCGCTTCAGCACGCGATAGAGGAACCAGACGATAAAACAGTTCACGAGCAGAATGAGCGCGCTTACCAAACCCGGGCGATGCCAGAGATGACGAGCTTCGATTGGAATGAGCGCAGCAGTCGCGAAAATCATAAGGAACTCCGCCCAGCGCTGCTGCATGTAAACGCCGATTCCTTCAGTGAAAAGAACTATCGTATAACAAAGCGCCAGAAGACCTGTGGCCCGCAGCATGCCGCCTGCGAGCACCGCCTGTAGTTTATGGAGCAGATAGGCGATCGCCTTGCTATGTTCCAACAGGATTTCGTCGGCGGTCCAATTCGAGAGCGCATCCATCCAGCGGGTGCGCGTGTTGAGAAAAAGGAGCGAGACACCGAGGACCAAAAGCAGGACGCCCTTTGCAATTTTGAAGAGCGCGATCAGCTTGAGATAACGATGGCGACGCGGCTCCTGCAAAATCGCAGGCTCGTGCGCCGGTTTATCCATTCTTCAACTCTTCGCCGAAACTACGTCATTTCGCAATGATCGGACGCTCGCGGCAGCAGATTTCCAGCTTGTTGCCGTCTGGATCCTCCAAGAAGAATGCATAGTAACCGACAAGGTAACTCCTGCAGATTTCCGGACCCTCGAGCGTTTTGCCGCCGGCTTTACGGACCAACTTCGCAAGCCGATCCACTTCTTTCCGAGTATCCGCCCAAAATGCGATACGCGTGCCATTTGGCTTATGATTTTTGTTCTGCGTGAAACCAAAAAATTCTGACGGCTTATCGCCGCCGGCGGAATAAAAGGTATGGTATCTTTTGCCCGGTCTTTCCTCAACAAATCCAAGTTGCGGCAGGAATTTTCCATAAAACTTTCTCGCCACAGCCATGTCTTTCACTCGTAAGTCGATATGATCAAAGCAACGCGTTTTCACTTTGTGATTCTCATTTGGCTGGCGTCGCAATTCAATTGTTTGTGATGGAGGATCTCTTCGCAAGAAACATGGAGGCGTTGCGTGCGCGTTCGTTGGACCGACATCTTCGTGAAATCACCGGCGCGCAAGGACCAGAAGTCGAGATTGGCGGCCGCCGCTTAATCAATTTTTCTTCAAACGACTATCTCGGTCTCGCAAACGATCCTCGATTACGCGAAGCAGCGACTGCCGCAATCGCCGAATTTGGTGTCGGCACTGGCGCGTCGCGGCTGATCAGTGGGAACCTTCCCCCGCATCTGCGCCTGGAGCGAGCGCTGGCGAAATGGAAGGGTACCGAAGCCGCGCTTTGTTTCAGTAGCGGATACGCCGCTGCGCTCGGCACGATCCCAGCATTGATAGGCAAGGATGATGTAGTTGTGCTCGACAAACTCTGTCACGCTTCGCTCATCGATGGCGCAAAATTGAGCGGCGCGGTACTGCGCGTCTTTCCACACAATCATCTCCGCAAGTTGGAGAGCCATCTTGAGTGGGCTCAGCGCGAACACCCGGGCAAGCGCGTTCTCATCATAACTGAGTCTGTCTTTTCCATGGACGGCGATCGCGCGCCTTTACGCGAATTGGTTGAATTAAGAAAGCGATTCGGTGCACTGTTCATGCTCGATGAAGCACACGCAGTCGGGGTGATTGGCCCAAATGGACGTGGCCTCGCTGCGGAGGAAAACGTAAGCGATGAAATCGACGTTCAGATGGGAACCCTCAGCAAGGCGCTTGGCGCGAGCGGCGGCTACATTTGCGGTCCCCGCACACTAATCGACTGGCTGATCAATCGAGCGCGTTCTTTCATTTATTCCACGGCGCCGCCGCCAGCAATCGCAGCAGCCGCACTCGCCGCAGTGGATTTTCTTGCGTCGGCGGAAGGCGAGGAACGGAGACTTTTGCTTTGGGAAAGAATCAGATTGATGCAGCAACTTCTGCCGCGTGCTGAATTAAAAGGAGAAGACGTTGCAGCCAGCAGCGCAATTTTCCCTTTGCTCGTGGGCGACGAGAAAGCTGCAATTGATCTTGCGAACGGCCTGCAAAGTGCTGGATTTCTCGTTCCAGCAATCCGCTATCCGACCGTGGCCAAAGGCGCCGCGCGATTGCGCATTACTGTAACCGCAGCACACAAGGCAGCCCAAATCGAGGCGTTGTGCGAAATGATTAAGCGACGAGGCTCCTCAGGAGAACTTTAGTCCGCCAAAAATCGCCCCAAGATCGGTTTCAGCTTTTCGACGGTGGCTTCTGGCCAAAGCTTACGGTCTGTGATCAGCGCGGTATCGAGAGCGAAATGCTCCGGCCAATTCGGCTCTGTCGCGATTTGCGGAATTACATTCACAATTATCTTCCTCGCTGTTTCCGCATTTGCCATTAAATGGCTGAGGACGATTTCTGCCGAAACCGGTTCCTCTTCCGCCTTCCAACAATCGTAATCGGTGATCATCGCCATTGTCGCGAATGCGATCTCCGCTTCGCGGGCGAGTTTCGCCTCCGGTAGATTCGTCATCGCGATCACATCGAAACCGTTGCGATGATTGAATTCCGATTCTGCGCGGGTGGAAAAAGCAGGCCCATCCATATTCACGTAGGTGCCACCGTTGTGCACGGTAACGCCGAGGGATCTCGCTGAATCGGCCAAAAGATTGCGCAGCTTTGTGCTGATCGGTTCGGCAAACGCGATGTGTGCTGCAATGCCGTCTCCAAAGAACGTATGAACGTCGCGCCGGCTCGTGCGGTCGTAAAACTGCGATGGCAACAACACATCTCGTGGCGCATATTTTTCCTGCAGACTACCCACTGCTGCCACTGAAATAATCCAACGAACATTTAGCGAGCGAAGCGCGTAGATGTTGGCCTGGTGATTAATTTCGTGCGGCAAAATCCGATGGCCTCGACCGTGGCGCGGCAGGAAATAGACCTGGCGTCCGCTGACCTTTCCGCCAATGAGCGCGTCCGATGGTGGCCCAAATGGCGTGTCGACGTTGAGTTCGTTGGTGTCGCGCAATTCTGCGATCTGATAGAGACCGCTGCCGCCGATGATCCCAATTGCTGGCGGTTCATCCTTCGTTTGGGGCATGCCGCGATTTAAGACACGATTACGCGAATTGTCACGACCTCGTGGGCGGAATCGATTCGTGTGAGTTCGCCTTGCCGCGCCGTAGCCTGGCGCGAAGGCGGGTGAAATTCGTGTCCTGCTTTGGACGGAGGCAGCCTGGGCATGTATTGTTTTCGCTCGTCCATGCCAAAATTCTTCATCAAGACCTATGGCTGCCAGATGAACGAGCGCGACTCGGAACAGGTCGCACACTCACTCATCGCGCGGGGTTACGAGCGCGTCGCCAGCGAAAAAGAAGCTGACGTTGTGCTGTTGAATACGTGCAGCGTGCGCGACATGGCTGACCAAAAGGCGCTTGGCAAAATGGGAATGCTGGGGCGGATGGCAAAAGAGCGCCCCCACGTGGTTTTTGGTTTCCTCGGCTGTATGGCTCAGGCGCGAGGCGCGTCCTTGTTAAAAAATTTGCCTCACGTCGACCTGGTCGTTGGCACACAAAAATTCCATCACGTGGCTGACTATGTGGAAGAATTGGTCGCCAGGAAAACTGCGCGCTCGGCGATCTCGCCCTACCAGAATCGCGCAATGGACGACCTGCGTTCTTCGATCGTCGACATTGCGGAGGAACCAGGCTCGGAATCGACGATTCGCGATCAACAGCTGGCGCCGAGGCAGGCCACGGCGTTCGTGTCCATCATGCAGGGATGCAACATGCATTGCACCTTTTGCATTGTCCCGCGGACGCGCGGCGCAGAACGAAGCCGTTCCATCGACGAGATCGTGAGTGAGGTGCGCCAGCTGGTCGGGCATGGTGTGAAAGAAGTCACGTTGCTTGGACAAATCGTAAACTTGTATGGCCGTCACGAATTTCCGACGCGCGATGGCAAAAGTCCCTTTGTGCAATTGCTGGAAGCGGTGAACGAAATTGATGGCCTGGAACGGCTCCGGTTTACCTCCCCGCACCCCATCGGTTTCCGCAATGACTTGATCGACTCGATCTCGCGTCTGCCGAAACTGGCAGAGCACGTTCATCTGCCGTTGCAATCCGGCTCCAACAGAATTCTTAAAGCGATGCACCGAGCCTACACGGCCGAGAAATATGTCGATCTTGTTCGCCGCATCCGGCAGGCACGCGAGGGTGTCGCGATTACCACCGATATCATTGTGGGATTTCCAGGCGAGGCCGAAGAGGATTATAAACAGACGCGCGATTTAGTTGAAGAACTCCAGTTTGATAACGCGTTCGTTTTTCGCTATTCGCCGCGCCGCCATACGCCAGCCGCGGAAATGCCTGATCAAATCGATGAACACATCAAAGAAGAGCGCAATCGGGATTTGCTCCGCGTTGTCAACGAAGCGACGCGCCGATCTGGTGAACGTTTGGTGGGCCGTAACGTTCAAGTTCTTTGCGAAGGTCCGAGCAAAACCAATCCAACGCGGTTGACGGGCCGAACACGCACAAACAAGATTGTCGTGTTCGAAGGCAACCAAAAACTGATCGGAGAAATCGTTGATGTATATGTGCAACGCGCCAACGGATTCAGCTTGTACGGGACGCTGCTCCTGAAAGATCACAGCACTTTAAAAGTTGCATCCGCCGAACTGCGAGTTGAAAATTCGCCCGCCGTGCGGCGGGACGAATCCGCCGGAGCGCACTTTCACCGCCAGTGATTTACCATCTCTCTTTACAAGCCGCTGGAATCATCGCAGGCGTATTGCTCGTTTTGATCAGTCTGCCGGGTTTACTGAAACCGAACCTCGCCAGTGTTGCACAAAAGTTTCCCCGGTCTCACGTGGCCGGAGTATTCCTGCTAACCATTTGTCTTGTATGGACTTTCTGGCTGGTCGCCACCATCCAGATGGGTGAATTCTCCGCCTTTCGGCGTCCCCTGCTCATTGCGTTGCCCATCGGCTACGGACTCGTGCTGCGTTTCGTTGGAGAATTCCTCGCCGTGCGCGCACTTGGAATCCTTTGTTTGCTGGCCGCGGAGCCACTACTCGACGCCGCCTTTCTGCGTTACGAGCCAAGCCGTTTGCTCCTAACGGTCTTTGCCTATTTACTGATTCTTGCCGGCCTGTTTTGGGTCGCCATCCCGTATCTGCTCCGCGATCAAATTAATTGGGGCACACGGAGCGTGTTTCGTTGGCGCTTTTTGCACGTCATCGCGCTGATTTACGGCTGCGTGATTCTGACGTTCGCGTTTACGCATTATTAAGGCGTTTCGTTGTAGCCACCGGCCTGTGGCCGGTCACACGGGCCCTTTTGGCTTAACAGTGAAACGGCCCGCAGGGCCGTGGCTACAATAGATGCTCATGAACCGCGTTCTGGTCGTCCGCGGCGGCGCGATCGGCGATTTCATTCTTACGCTGCCAGCGCTTAAGGCGCTCCGTGACGCCTATCCTGATGCGCGCATCGAGATCCTTGGTTACAAACATATCGCGGTGCTGGCGGAAAACCGATTCTACGCGCAAGCAGTTCGCTCAATCGAATACGGACCTCTCTCCCGCTTCTTCGCGAAGAATTCGGAGCTACCGGCAGAATCGGCAGATTATTTCGCGACTTTCGATTTGATCATCAGCTATCTGTATGACCCGGACGGGATCTTTGAAAGTAACCTCCGCCGGTGTGGTGTTAAAAATCTGCTTTTCGGACCCGCCAAGATCGCCAAAACGAGCGATCATGCCGCGTGGCAGCTCGCGCGACCCATTGAAGAACTCGGAATTAGAGTTGTCGATCTCACTGAAAAAATCTTCCTCTCCGAAGAAGATCGCCAGTTCGGTCGCGAGTTTCTTCGGACTCCATCGCAGCCGATCATCGCCATTCATCCTGGAAGCGGCAGCAAGGAAAAGAACTGGCCGCTGCAAAATTGGATCGAATTATTCTCAAGAGAACATTGGCACGTCGAAAAGCGCCCTTCTCTGATCGTCATTTCAGGCGAAGCAGACAAAGCGCAGACTGCGCAGTTGGAGCATACTTGGAAGGACCAGAATATCCGCTTCGCAAAAAAT
>Ga0193707_1000345_pt1 | contig 15421 bp, 10 predicted proteins | sample U3c2metaG_FD_143043 | JGI IMG/M metagenome (GOLD analysis project Ga0193707, IMG submission 143043) | Soil microbial communities from a riparian zone of the East river system, Colorado, United States - U3c2 | ecosystem: Environmental > Terrestrial > Soil > Riparian zone | place: USA: East River... | reverse complement strand
GCCGCGACAGAACAGTAAGGCCGACGCTTCCTCTTCGCCCCTGACGACCCAGAGGTTGGTTATGACGTTTTCGAGCCGCAGCGCCTGAATTACGGGCTCGGCTTGCTCCGAACGTTCTTCCCCCAGCCGAATGTCAGTCCCAATCGGGTTCATCCAGTAGGCTCCCATCGCCCTGTTTTTCTCTTGCACTTTGGCGGTTCGCAAGGCGGCTAAGAGTCTTTCGCCGCAAGCCGGTTCAACCAACCTGGGGCGAGGAGACAGGATGATGCTGAAAGCTCATGTATCTGGGTCATCGGCGGGTTGACCGCCGGCTTTAGAGGGAACCCTAGTGTGGATTTAACCAGACGGCATAGATCCGCACAGGGACCTCAGCCCGCCGCGCCCTCCCGAAGGGCATGTCCTTTCGCGCCGGAAAGCTCGCAGGCATGGCACCCGTCTCCGGCTGGTCGCGACTAAAGAAGAAATCATTTCCTGCCGAAGAAGCCCCTGTACCGTTGCGCCGTAAAGGGTAGATCGTGACCGCGCTGGCTGGCCGAAAAGGCCGGAAGGGATCGATGCATCATGGAGCCGATAGACCTCGGTGAGAGTCAGAAGATTCAGTCCCATTCCTCAAATTCAGCGCCCATTCCTGACCCCAGCCCTCCGGGAAAAATGTTGTGGGTTAGAGCCGAAGCACTGGAGCGGCTGGGCGGGGATGAGGATCTTCTTCAAGAGGTATGCCAGATTTTCTTGCAGGAATCGCCAAAGCTGTTGCAACAGCTGCGACAGGCCATCGCCGATGCTGATCCGGAAGCGCTTATGCGAGCCGCTCATAGTCTCAAGGGAGAACTTGGATATCTGGGTGCCGCAGAGGCTACGCAAGCCGCACGGGAGCTAGAGGAGATGGGGCATCAGAAGAATCTGTCTCGGGCCACGGAGGTTTTCGCTATTTTGGACCGGGAATTTACCGCTTTGTGTCTCGCCCTGAAAGAATCTCCCGGAGCGACATCGTGAATAGTGTGCCAGCCGGTGGAAAATCGCCACCCGACACCGTGTTGATCGCCGAAGACGATCCCATTTTCCGGCGCATCCTTCAGAGTTGGTTGCAGAAATGGAACTACCACGTCATTGCCCTGGAAAATGGCGTGGATGCCTGGCGCACTCTCGAACCGGAGAATAGTCCGCAGATGGCAATTCTCGATTGGACCATGCCGGGCATGGATGGCATTGAGGTATGCCGCAGAATTCGGAAACAGCAAATAGGGCCGTACAAATATGTCCTGCTGCTCACGGCCAAGGACAGCAAAGAGGACGTCGTAGCCGGTCTGGAAGCGGGGGCCGATGACTATCTGACCAAGCCCTTTGATGTAAACGAGCTGCACGCCCGGGTGCGCGCCGGCAAGCGAATCCTGGAACTGCAGGGCGCCTTGTTGAAAGCCCACACCGATCTGCAGTTCGAGGCCGCGCATGACCGTCTGACCGGACTGTGGAATCGAGGCGCGATCATGGATCTGTTGCACAGGGAAACTCAGCGCGGCGCAAGAATCGGCGTGCCTGTGGGAGTGATCATGGCGGACCTCGACCACTTCAAGCGAATCAATGACTCCTACGGGCATCCAACCGGTGACGCCGTGTTGCGCGAAGTAGGCCGGCGCCTGGTGGAGTCGGTGAGAAATTATGACTACGTGGGCCGCTACGGAGGGGAAGAATTCCTGATCATATTGGCGGAGTGTGCACCCGCGGATCTGATCGTCAGAGCGGAACGAATACGGAATTACATCTCCGAAAAGCCGGTCCCTACCGATTCGGGGGCGATTTCGGTGACCATCAGCATCGGGGTGGCGGCACAGCCCCCGGCTGGCTCCGAGCTGCGCAAGGAAGAAGAGGAACTGGTGCGGGCCGCCGACACTGCTCTTTATTCGGCCAAGGCCAACGGCCGGAACCGGGTGGAACAAGCCCCCGGACTTTGCTTAGACAGTCTGGCGCGGGCAGAAGTGGCCCCATCATAAGGGCAAGGTTGCTGGACTGATTCTGGCACATTCGTGCTATTCCCAGGAATCGGACGAACCCTTATTTTCATTGACGAGCAGTTCTGGGGGAGGGCTGCCCGGGCGTCCGGCGACTCGCAAGAGTCGGGACGCCCGTTAAATTTTTGGGGTGAACCTGCCATGCTACCTGGCGCCCGCAGGTTTCAAGATTCTGACCGCAAAGATCACAAAGGAGGGTAAAGCAGAGAATGAACGCATGGCACGACTAGCGCTGGTATTTTCCCATCCACTCTGCTTTACCCAGGATACGACCTTCCATCGCTTGTTCCACTTCCTGTTTGCTCGCGCCCGGTTTGAGCCCGAGTTTGCCGCTCAGGGCGTAGAGTTTGTAGAAGTAACGATGAGGTTTGCCCGGAGGGGGACAGGGACCGTTGTAGCCGATCTTGCGGAAGTCGTTGCGCCCTTGCCGTTCGCCGCTCGGCAGTTCGTCAATCTTGCTTACACTTTCCGCCAAACTGTTTGTGGCTGGCGGTAGGTCGAATAGCACCCAGTGGGTCCAGGTCCCGGCGGGAGCGTCCGGATCATCGGCAATCAGCGCAAAGCTCTGTGTGCCCGGAGGTGGATCGGTCCATGAGAGTTCAGGCGACACATCGGCACCATCGCAGGTGAATTTCTTCGGGATCTCACCCTGATTGGCAAAACTCGTACTGGAGATCGCGAATGCCATCGGCACGATCACTGGGTAGAGATAGTGAAGTTTACCGTAATGCGAGCCTCAGTTTCGACTGCCTGACCGGATTGCAGGTAAGGTTTGAAGCGCCATTGCTTCACGGCTTCGCGGGCGGCGGCCGAAAGAATCGCAGGTCCGCTGAGTATATGGAGATCCTGGATATTTCCATCCCGTCCAATTAGGGCCTCGAGCACCACTGCGCCCTGAACTTTCATCTGTTTGGCCAGAAGGGGATAGTTAGGTTCAACCGGACGGGACAGGATCTCCGCGGCTCCGGGGGACAGATGAACCCGTCCGGTGGCGTCGGCCACTCCTCCGGAATCGGAAGAGGCTTGGGCCGTAGTTACCGGTGTTCTGGGCTGCAGATCCACCTTGACCGCATTTGTGCCCGCCTGAACTGTCCGGTGCTCGTCGCCAGCCACCACTTCGACCTCCAGAGGGGGAAGTACGGTTCGGCTGGTAACAACCGGCGCCAGGCCAGGGGCCGGAGTTGGGGTGACCGCTGCTGGCGGCGTGCGAGGCCTGGCTTTAGAACGCTCTGAAGTGGTTGCTTTTGCCGCGGTAGTCGTGGCTCGGGTTGGGGCTTGGGTCTGTCCCTCCGGCGCAGTCTGTTCCACTGGTTCCGCTTCCGATGACGTGGCTGGCGCCGCGGGGAACCAGAAGTCACGGTCTTTCACCAGAACCAGGATCAACGCCAGGAGCAGAAGGGCCAGAGCGATGAGCATCTGCCGGCGCTGCTTTTGTTCTGAATTATCCCCGAACGTCGGGGACAACTCGGTTAATTCGTTCTCCTCCGGCAAGGACATGACGACGAGGCCTCCCGCCCGTGGGGGGACGGGCCTGCCGACTAGTATGCCTTGAAATTTCCTTGGAGGCTAGCGAAACCAGCGGGGTCATGGTGGACAGTCCCTGGTGACTATTCGAGGATGATCGTCTCCCGTTTCGCGATCTAGGCGATCTCCTTTGTGGTCTTTTTCGTGAAAGATTTTAGCCGCCTAGACGACGCTAAGACCGCAAACCAGAGCTCCGGGCAGCTTGCAGGGGGAAACGGAAAAAAACAGCGCCCGGCTCGCGGTTGCGGCCGGGCGCTTAACTCGACTTTGTTATTTCAGACCCGCTTAGGCGGACTTCTTCAGGTCAGTTGGGAAGGCGAGAATCTTCCCACGTTGCTCTGCTGGTATCCATTTCACTTTCGGTTTGAAGCTTGCGGGAATGTAAAACTCGATCACCGGTGCCATAACCAACCTCCGATCCATAGCAGGTCGCCCGCCTTACTGCCAACTCACCCCGACGGGTGTTCTGCTCAGTTACCCGGTTAGATGCGAGTGGAGTGGCAAAGTATCAGGAACTAAGTCAGGGATGAGGCGCAACTTTCGGACCGAAACCGGGTTGCCGGGAGGGGAAATTCAGCAGGCGAGTTGATCGCGCGTCAGCTTCAACCCAGTAAGATTTCCCAGCACCGTGACGGCAATCGACTCGGTCTGGAAAAACTCGTTCGCTAGGACGGTTAATTCTTCCGCCGAAACCTTCTCGATGCGTTCGATCAGTTCATCTAGACCGTAAAAGTGATCGAAGTACATTTCCTGGCGTGCCAGATTGGACATGCGGGCGCTCGATGATTCCAGCGACAGCATCAGGCTACCCTTCAGCTGGTCTTTCGAGCGCCGCAACTCTTCTTGAGGAACCGGTTCTGACTTCAGCTTGCGGAATTCGGAGACAACCGACTGCACTACCTTACCTGCCGACTCGCGCGAGGTTCCTGCATAGACCGATAAGCACCCGGTATCACGATAGGGCGACAGATCACTGTAGATCGCGTAGGCGAGGCCCTGGCGTTCGCGAATGTTCTGGAATAGCCGCGAGCTCATGCCTCCGCCGAGCAAGGTGTTCAATATGTAGGATGCATGTCGGTTTTCGTGGGCAATCGGGTGCGAAGGCACCCCCACGCAGATCTGCACCTGCTCCAGGGATTTCTTGTTGCGCATGATGATGCGGGGCACGATCTTCGGCTCTGGGCTGTGGAAGCCGTTCTTTACCGGCTTCATCTGGTCGAAGTGTCTGGCCACCAGCTCCACGAATTGCTCGTGCTTAAAGTGGCCCGCGGCGCAAATGATTACGTTGCCGGGCGCGAACCTCTGTCCATAGAAATCGAGTACTGCATCGCGCTCGAACTTTTTAACCGTGTCCTTGGTTCCCAGGATCGGTTTGCCGAGAGGGTGATCTTTCCAAAAGTTCTGGGTAAAGATTTCGTGGACAAGGTAGTCGGGATTGTCCTCGTCCATTTTGATCTCTTCAAGGATTACACCCCGCTCACGCCCGATGTCCTGCGTGTCGAATACCGGGTTCAGCACTAGATCGCTGAGAACGTCCATGGCGATGGGCATGTGCTCGTCCAGCACCTTAGCGCTGAAGCAGACGCACTCCTTGGCGGTGAATGCGTCCATGTTGCCGCCAATCGAGTCCACTTGGCGGGCAATTTCCTCCGCGGTGCGGTGCTTGGTGCCCTTGAATACCATGTGCTCGATAAAATGCGAGATGCCATTCAATTGCAGGTCTTCATCCCGGGACCCGGTCTTGATCCATATCCCGATGGAGGCCGAGCGAATGTGTTCCATCTCCTCGGTGATGAGGGTCAGGCCGTTGGGCAGAACTTCGCGACGTATGTTGCGCACTTCCTGAACCATGGCGTATTTCGAAAGGGCTAGGAACCAAAGACCTCGGCCAGAACCCCTAAGGTATTGTTGCACACCCTGCCCAACTCCGGCGAATTCATCATTATTGATTTAGAATCAAGTAGTTATGGGTATTTACGAAGAGCGGTCCAACCCGCTGGGTAGGCTTTTCCTCCGATCCTCTACAATCACATAGATCGCATAGATGGATCGGGTCGGTTGGACGAATGGATCAGGATACGCACAACTCGCTGTTGGGGCTTCAGATGCCAGAGCTCTCGGCGCTGGTTGAGGAGTTCGGCCAGCCCTCGTACCGGGCGCGCCAGCTGTTCGAGGCGCTTTACCATCAACGCGTCGAAACCGCCGAGCAGATTTCGACCCTGCCGCAGGATTTTCGCCGGAGCCTGACCGAGAGAGGATTCGGAGTAGGCCTGCCCGGCATTGAAAAAAAGTTCATTTCGAGCGATGGCACAGTGCGCTATCTGGTGGCATGCGCCGTCGTATGGATGCCGGAAGGGGACGGGGGAGAAGCCGGAGACGGCAGCGACGCCGGTGTTCAAACCGGAGCCGCGGGGCGCACCTGGGAACGTGCCACCATTTGTGTTTCCAGCCAAGTCGGTTGCGCGGTGGATTGCCAGTTCTGCCTGACCGCACTACTCGGCATCAAACGGAACCTTACGGCGGGGGAAATCGTGGGGCAGGTGTGTGCGGTGCTCAATGACCAGCGGGTTTCGCCTCCCCATGAGCGGGTGAACTTGGTCTTTATGGGGATGGGCGAGCCATTGCTCAATTACGACAATTTCATGAAAGCGGTGCGCCTTCTGGTGGAAGGAGTTGGCATCCCGGAATTGCGCATGACGGTTTCGACGGCAGGCATCGCGCCACGCATCTACGATCTTGGGGCTGAATCTGTGCGCCCCAAGCTCGCAATTTCGCTCAACGCTTCGAACCACGATTTGCGAAGCCGCCTGATGCCGATTAATCGGAAGTGGAATTTGGAAAGGCTAATTTCCGCGGCTCGCGATTTTCCCCTGCGGAACCGGGAGAAGGTGACCTTTGAGTACGTCCTACTGGATAAAGTGAATGATTCGGCGGAGAACGCCCACGAGCTGGTGGAACTGATTCGAGGAGTACGGGCCAAGGTAAATCTTATCGCTCTGAATCCTGGACCCGGAATTGCATTCCAGACCCCGGCCCGGGAGCGCGTCCTCCAGTTCCAGAATATTTTGATGGCTGCCGGGGTACCTGCGTTCGTGCGCCGTCCTAGAGGGCGGGATATTTACGCCGCCTGCGGACAACTGAAACGAACCGTGGAACTGTCGCCGGGGCGCTAGCTGGACCCGGCTCGATGGGCTTTGCTTTGGGGCTCTGTTTTGGCGAGGGGGATCTGGGGGGCAGGCAGCATGACCCGCTCGATAGCTGCGAATAGGTCGTTCGGGTTAATGGGCTTCGAGATGTAGTCGTCCATCCCGGCGGCGAGACAGCGCTCGCGATCCCCGACCATGGCGTGAGCGGTCATGGCGACGATGGGAATGTGCTTGGCCGGCGATGGCTCCGGACCGGGAAGCGATTCCAGTTTGCGAATCTGGGCGGTGGCCTCAAGCCCGTCCATTTCCGGCATTTGCACATCCATCAGAATGAGGTCGAAGGGGTGTTGTTGCCAGGCGGCGAGGGCTAGCTTTCCGGTCACGGCCTGAACTACGGTATGCCCTTGTTTCTCCAGGAATCGCGCCGCCACTTTTTGGTTGACCAGGTTGTCTTCCGCCAGCAGGATCTTGTAATGCTGGTGGTGGGGGGCTACAGAAGCGGGCGGGCTTGCGGATTTGACCGGTTCGCGCTCTCCCAGCACCGCGAGTTTGATGGCTTCGAGAAGCTCAGCTCGTTTGATGGGCTTGGGTAAATAGGTCTTGACGCCCAGATCGGTACGACGCGTGGCTTGGCTTTTTGAACCGCCCGAGGTCAGCATCAGGATGACTGCTTTTGCCAGCCCCGGATCCTGCTGAATGCGCGCGGCCACGTCGAATCCGTCCACTTCCGGCATGTGCGCGTCGAGCAGGGCGAGGTGATAGGCATGGCCGGCAAGTTTGGCCGCTTCCAGCAACCCGATGGCTTGTTGTCCGCCCTGGGCTTGGTCGGTTTTCATATGCCAGTGGGTGAGGGTCTCGCTCAGGATGGTCCGATGGGTGGGGTTGTCATCCACAATGAGGACAGAAAGATCGCGAAGCATTTCCAGATCGAGGGGTGGGAGCCTGCGGTTTTGCAGACCGAAGGGCAGAGTGAAATGGAAGGTGCTGCCGTGGCCGAGCTGGCTTTCCACCCAGAGCCTGCCTCCCATCAAGGCCACCAGCCTGGAGGAGATGGACAGTCCCAGGCCGGTGCCGCCGTATTTTCGAGTCATCGAGCTATCCGACTGGGTGAAGGCCTCAAAGATGAGCTTCTGTTTTTCGGGGGGGATCCCGGGACCGGTATCGACCACGCTGAAATGAAAGACGGCCTGATCCCGGCGGTGGGACTCGAGCTCAACTTTTACCACGACTTCGCCGGTGGAGGTGAACTTGACGGCGTTGCCCACCAGATTGAGCAGGATCTGATTCAGCCTGCCTGGATCTCCCCGCAGAGCATCGGGCAGGTCGGGAAAAATATGGCAGCTGAGTTCCAGGTTGTTTTGATGGGCGCGCAGGCTTAAGGCGCTGATGGTGTCTTCGAGAGTGGTGTGCAGATTGAAATCAATGTTCTCCACGTCCAACTTGCCGGCTTCGATTTTGGAAAAATCGAGGATGTCATTGATGAGCAAGAGCAGGGAAGCGGCGGAAGACTTGACAGTGCTCAAGTACTCGCGCTGCTCGCGGGTGAGTTCGGTGTCCAGCGCCAATTCGGTCATGCCGATGATTCCATTCATGGGAGTACGGATTTCGTGGCTCATGTTGGCCAGAAACTCCCCCTTGGCTCGGCTGGCGTCCTCGGCCGTTTCCTTGGCGGTAACCAATTCCGCCACCAGGCGGCTCATTGCCTCCGCCTGTTGACGTTCGACCTCGGCCGCCCTGACTTGATCCGAAATGTCGTTGTAGATCCCGAAAGCTCCGCGCTGGATGCCATCGACCACCAAAGGAACAGCATGCAGATCCAAATCGAGAATGCTACCGTCCTTGCGCCGGCGCTGCACCGTTCCGTGAAAGGCTTTTCCAGCAAAAACCTGGGCGGAGATCGCGCTGGTTTCTTTATCGTCCGTGAAAGTTGTGTCGATGTTGCCGCCGGTGGGATCGTAAAGAAATAATTTTTGAAAAGAGCTATTGGTCAACTCCACATCGCCTTTCTGGTCAAGGACGATGATTCCCATGGGGCTATTCTCGATGAGCGAATTCAAATAACTGGTCCGCTCGTGGAGCTCAGCGCCAATGCGAAGTCGTTCGGTCACGATGGATCCGACGATCAGTCCGACGGCGGAAACGACCAGCATGAAGAGCCCGACCTTAGTGAGGAAGCTGGATGGTGGAGGAAACAGATGCATCGCGGCCACAACGCCGAAATTCAGCTCGAGAAGGCCGATCACCACCCGCCTGGTTCCCTGGCGCATCGCCATCCAGATAATCGGAATGAAGCTGAGATAAAAGAGTTGAAGTGACGCCCACCTTGGTCCGAACATGACGTAGAGCACAAGTAAGGTTGTGCCGGCTTGGCCAACCGCCTCCGCAACCGCAACGATGCCGAACTGACGGCCTGCGAGTTGCTCTGGCTGTGCTTCGCGTTTGTCCGTCTGGCCGAGTAACTGCCTTCGAACTCGAGGGAAAACATGGATCAGAAGGAAAGGCGCGACCCCCAAGAGTCCGATACCATCCCCGGCAAACCAGCCCAGTGCGGAGGCCCAAAATTCTTTCCACAGAATTGCGCTGCTCAGAACCAAGGACACCACGCCCACAGCAGTCGCCAGCACTGCCGCGGTCATGGTCACAAGTAAATACCGGAGCACGTCGCGCTGCTGCCGCAGATGCAGATCGATCCGCAGCGGGCCACGCAACACGTATGCGGCCGCCGCGTAGCAAGTGGCGGTGCCAATCGCACCGATTGATTCGGTGGAGGATTTGAGAGGCTGGTGGTAAAACAGTGCGCCTGACAGCGTATCGCAAAGGCAGGCTAGAAATGCATACCAGGGGCTGATACCGAGCAAACACGCCAGAACCAAGCCAGTAGCTGGATACCAAGCCACAAATCCCAGCCGGTCGACCAGAATGACCTCGGGCCGGGACAACAAGAGGTAACTCGCGACGAAGGCGAGGCAGAATAAGGCATGCCGCTGTACGAGCTGTCTTGGTCGTGTGGAAGAAGTCCCGATTAGCCCGTTTGGTCTCACCATGCTATCCCGGGAAAGCAGCCAAAAGCTCGAGGCATCAGCCGCGCAAGAAAACACGGCTCTTCCAGGTTATCGGCAACCTCGTCCCACAGCTTGAGGGGCGGTTGCAGGGCAAACCGAGATAACACCGAGAAACAGGGTCATACCAGAGGGGATTTACCCAAAATGCTGACCTATCTGAGTAAATCGTCAAAAAGCTGGAGGTAGGTTAGGGGAAAAATGTTCGACTGCCAGAACCGCCCGCCCTGGGCAGCCGGCCCTACAAAAACCTGAAATTAACGGCGGCCTACTGTCCTTTCTCCAACTCCTGGGCTGCCGAATCGACCAGCGTGGCTTCATCCTGCAACGCCTTGGCGGCCTGCACGATCTGCTCGTCAGCTTCTTTCCATTTTTTCTGTTCGATGGCCTCGCGAACCCCCGGAATGGTCTTGACGCCATATCCGGTATAGGCGCCGGGCGCGTAGATCAGGTGCTGGAACCACGGGCGGCGGGGAAGCCCTTCCGTGGACGTAAGCTTGCGCTCGCTCTCGAGGAGTTGCGAGTTGATCACCTGCAGCGACGCTGGGCTCACCTCCAGTGCACCGTTTTTGGTGACTTTTTCCAATGCCTTCTGATAACGTTCCGCGCTGTGGGTGAGCGCATCCGACGAATTTTGCAGGGGCGCAAAATTCAAATGCGGCGGCACTTCCTCAACCGGCGGAGGAACCGAAGTCTTCTTGGGATCGGACGTCGCAGCAAAAACTCCTTCTTCGATCTCTTTGTTGCGCTCGATGACTTCGTCCTGCTTGGTTTTTAACAGCTTCTCCAATTCGTCCAGGTAGCGATGGATGGTATCGGCGAGGCCAGTGAACTCGTAGGGCAGCAGATCGGAGTCGGCCAGTCTCATCACCGTGGTTCCCGCCGTCTGTGACAGCGCGCGCCCGTAGCTAAAGTCGGTATCGGAAAAGTGCGTGTACCAATAGAAATCGTCGTAGATGGAGTGGTAGATTCCGCCGCCGTCTTCGTCGCCATAGCCCAGATCCAGCGAAGCGATACCGAGATGATCGAGAAAGACAGTCCAATCCGATCCTGAGCCCAGAGCTTCGATGCGCAGGTCAGAACGTTCGCGCGCTTCTTTCCGGTCTTCCGGCGTCTTGGCGTCGGCGATGGCTTTCAGTTGGTCCCGCTTCCAAACCGTGATCTTCTTTTCGGGATCTTCAACCTCCTTGGCGACTCCGTTGATGAATCTCTCCAGGGTGTGCGATCCACCCATCGACAGATAGCCACGCCCATTCCCGTCGCTGTTGATGTAGGCCACGGCGTGCCGCCGAAGCTCATCGGCATGGGTTTCGCCCCACTCGGTCGAGCCGAGCAGAGCCGGTTCCTCACCATCCCAGACGCAATAGATGATGGTGCGCTTGGGCTTCCATCCTTGCTTGAGCAGGGCGGCGAAAGCGCGCGCTTCTTCCATCAGGGAAACGGTGCCCGAGATAGGGTCTTCCGCGCCGTTCACCCAGGCGTCATGATGATTTCCGCGAACAATCCACTCGTCAGGATTGGTCGAGCCGGGAATCTTCACGATAACGTCGTAAAGGGGCTTGATGTCCCAGTTGGATTGGACTTTGAGGTGAACCTTGGCCGGCCCCGGGCCCAGATGATAGGTCTGAGGCAGGGAACCGCGCCAGCCCTCCGGAACCACGTCGCCTTTTAGCGCCGCCAGCAGGGGTTGGGCGTCAGCGTAGGAAATGGGCAGCACGGGAACCTTGGTGATGGTTTTTACATCTTTCAAGTCGAGGCGCTTGGCATCCTTGGTAGCCCCGACTCCGGGCGTCAGTGGATCGCCGGGATACACGGGCATATCCATCACGCTGCCGCGCTGCACTCCATCGCGTGGGCGCCATCCCCCGTTGGGGAACGTGTCGCCCTGAACGTAGCCATCATCGGCTGGATCGGAATAGATCAGGCAGCCGATGGCACCATGCTCGGCGGCCACCTTGGGCTTGATGCCGCGCCATGAATTTCCGTAGCGTGCGATCACAATCGCTCCCTTTACCGAAATACCCATTCGCTCCAGTTTGTCGTAATCGGCGGGAATGCCGTAGTTGACGTATACCAGTGGTGCGGTCACGTCGCCGTCACCGGAATAGGCGTTGTAGGTGGGGAGCTGCTCGGCTTGCTGGTTCGAAGTGGGATCAATGGCCAGGGCCGGCTCCTGCAGCTTGGCGGTGAACTTGATCGGCTCAACCAGTTCCACGACCCGCGCCTTTGGAGTGGGAAACAGGACGTCAAAACTTTCTATGCTTGCCTCCAAACCCCACTCCTTGAATTTGGCGAGCATCCACTCGGCGTTGTCCTTGTCGTAGGGCGAGCCGACGTGGTGCGGGCGGGCGGCAAGCCGCTGCATATAGTCACGCTGGTTCTGGGGCTCCGGGATGGCGCGGAATTTTACTTCCCAATCGCGCTCGCTGCGGGACGAGACAGCGGAATATCCCCGCAACGGCTGTTCCTGTTCAGGAATCGTGGCCAGAAGCAGAAAACAAGAAAGAACCAGCAGGGACAGCCGGGCGCCAGCGCGCATGCATTTCCTCCATCAGGAAGCCAGTCATGGGAACGATCACTTTGGTGGAGCGAGCATTATAGAGCGCGCCGCGATTCGGCGCGACCGGCGCGGTTCTGAGAAGCGGTCGCACCCGCTGCGGGCGCCACGCGGGGGGAGGCCGGGGGCCTCTCCAGGAAGTGAGAACGGAACAGGAAGGGGCTTGGCAGATCACAAATCAACGGAGTAGGCTTCTTCTCTTATGGGGATATTTCGAGCTCGCATTTTCCCGCGATGTGAATCCATTGCACTCCTACTGGTCTTCGTCCCGTCCGTTTTCTCCGCCCACGCGGCCACCTCTGAGGCCTTCGCGCTCGAACAGGTGATGAGTTCGCCCTTTCCTTCGAACCTGGTCGCAGCGTCCCGCAGCGGCAGAGTCGCTTGGGTGTTCGACGCGAAAGGAGTTCGCAACCTCTGGGTGGCGGACGCCCCCAACTTCGCGGCCCGCCGGGTGACGCACTATGAAGGCGACGAAGGTTTGCCCATCGCCAGCCTGCGCATCACCGGGGATGGCCGCACTCTGGTGTATGTTCGGGGCAGCGAGACCAGCGAAGGACGAGTCGCGGATCCCACCAACGGCGTGTGGTCGCGCAAGCAGCAGGTTTGGGCGATCGATGTGGACGCCGGCACTCCCCGAATGCTGGGTGAGATGGGTTGCGGGGAAGAGGAGTGCGAAGATGTTGAACTGTCACCCGACGGTCAGTTCGCGGTGTGGGCTGCGCGGAAACAACTGTGGATTGCCCCGGTTACGGCAGCGACCCCGGCCCATCAGCTGACCGATCTTCGCGGGGACAATGCAGGTCCACAATGGTCTCCTGACGGACGCCAGATCGCGCTGGTCAGCGCTCGGGGTGATCACAGTTTTATCGCGATCTATGATTTCGGCCGCGACAGGGTGCGTTACCTTGCTCCGAGCGCGGATCGTGATGGCATGCCCCGCTGGTCGCCGGACGGGCGCCGCATCGCTTTTGTCCGCCTTCCCGGCGTTCGGGAGAAACTTCCGCTGATTCCGGTACGTCCTGTTCCCTGGGCGATCTGGGTGGCGGATGCCGCGGGCGGAGAGGCGAAGGAAATCTGGCACAGCGGAAAGGAAGCGACCGATTCGTTTCCCCAGGGGTCCGCCGAGAAATCCTTCCACTTCGCGGGCAACGACCAACTGTTGTTTGCCTCCGAGCAGGATGGCTGGAATCACTTGTATTCTGTCGCCGCGTCGGGCGGCGCGCCGGCTCTGCTCACTCCCGGCTCCTTTGAGGTGGAAGATGTCGCGCTCAGCCCGGACCGCCGCTCGGTCATCTTGTCTTCGAATCAGCAGGATGTTGACCGCAGGCATCTTTGGCGCGTTAGCCTGGAAGGGGGAAAACCGCAACCCCTGACCCAGGGGGAAACCATGGAGTGGAGTCCGGTGGAAACCGGGCTGGGCGGTCAGGTGGTATGTCTTGGTTCAAGCGCGACGGTCCCTGCGATGCCGATTCACGTGACGCCGCAGGGAAGAGAATTGATGGGGCAGGAAGCGCTGCCCGCCGACTTTCCCTCAAGACAGTTGGTCGTGCCCAGGCAAGTGGTCTTCAAAAGCGAAGATGGTTTGGAGATTCACGGCCAGTTGTTTGTCTCAGCTGGGCGAACCCAGCCCGGGCCGGCTCTGATCTTTACCCATGGCGGACCGGTGCGCCAGATGATGCTCGGCTTCCACTACATGTACTACTACCACAACGCGTACGCCATGAACCAATACCTGGCGAGCCAGGGCTACGTTGTGCTCTCGGTAAATTATCGTCTAGGGATCATGTATGGCCGCTCTTTCCGGGAGGCCGACAATGCGAGCTGGCGGGGCGCAGCGGAATACAAGGACGTTGTCGCCGGCGCGAAGTTTCTGCAAAGTCAGGCAACGGTTGATCCCAAAAAGATTGGGCTATGGGGCGGGTCGTATGGTGGATATCTGACCGCCCTGGGGCTGGCCCGCAACTCCGATCTTTTTGCGGCTGGAGTGGACATGCATGGTGTGCACGATTGGTCGGTGTTCCTCCCCCGCTGGGAGAATCGCCCCGGCGCGCCGGACGCGAAGGAAGCCGAGAAGTTGGCCTTCGACTCTTCGCCGGACGCGGCGGTCTCGGGCTGGAAGTCGCCGGTTTTGCTGATTCACGGGGACGACGACCGCAACGTCCCGTTCGGGCAGACGGTGGATCTGGCGCAACGGCTGCGCGAGCAGCACGTGCCGTTTGACGAGCTGATCTTTCCGGACGAAACCCACGACTTCCTGATGTGGGAGGACTGGATTAGAGCCTACAAGGCAACCGCTAGCTTCTTTGACCGGAACCTGAAACCGGCGAGTGCTCGTTCAAGGCCGTGAGCGCCTTAGGGTAGCGGCATGGTAACAAGTTCTGCTTGCTCTTTTTCGCTTGCTGCCCATAGTATCGTGGGCGTCGACTCGTGAGTCGTATTCGATTGCCATTTCAAGCGCTGCGACATCGGTTTCTGTGGCGGCAGAGGGCTCCCATCGGGCCCGGCGAAATCCGCCGCATCGAACGATGGCTGGCGACCGCCCGCGTCTTTCTGGCTATTTCTGCCCTGGTGGCCATCCGGATGGATCCGGGTGAAATCGGCTACTCCTTTTGGGCCTACGGCCTGCTGGCGTTCTACATTGCCCAGGGCGTGGTTGTCATACTGCTGTTGCGGCGGCGCGAGCAGTCGACGGTTTCATTCCGCCGGCTGGTTCACGCCGCGGACATAGTTTGGCCGGGGTTGATTTCAATCTTCGCCACCGGCCAAGCGAATCCCTTCTTTCTTTTCTTCGTCTTTGTGCTGGCCGCCGCCGCCTACCGCTGGGGCTTATGGGAAACCGTCGCTACCTCAGCCTCTGCGGTTTGTTTGCTGTGGCTGGAAAGCCTGGCATTTCAGCTGGGTTTGTTTAACTGGGTGGACCACCAACTTACACATCTCCACTTGCCGCTGCTGCGGGTGCAGTCTGCCGATTTCGAGCCTAAACGCCTCTTCATGCTGTCGATTTACCTCCTGGTCATGGGACTTCTGCTGGGATATCTGGCCGAACAGCAGAAACAGCTGCGCTCGGAAAAGGCGGTGATCGCCCGCATCTTGGGCAAGGTGCGGGTCGAGGCCGGGCTTAGCGGCACA
>Ga0193707_1000344_pt1 | contig 15440 bp, 13 predicted proteins | sample U3c2metaG_FD_143043 | JGI IMG/M metagenome (GOLD analysis project Ga0193707, IMG submission 143043) | Soil microbial communities from a riparian zone of the East river system, Colorado, United States - U3c2 | ecosystem: Environmental > Terrestrial > Soil > Riparian zone | place: USA: East River... | reverse complement strand
TGGGCAGTGCAATTCCCCAAGGAACTATTCGATCATCCTCAGGAAGCCGAGCACGCGGTCGCGGCATGCGTTCGAATTGATCCATCGCTCACCAGCCCCGATGCAATCGTCGGTGCGGTTCGCCAACCGCAAGTAGCGACCGTGTTGCGCTCAATCCTTTCGCCGCGCCATCCCTCCCAGCTTTACGAGGCTTTTTTTGAAGGAATCGTTCTATTTGCGATCCTCTGGTTTTTCCGTACGCGGACACGCCAGCCAAATGGTGTTCTGACTGGAGTATTTTTTATCTGCTACGCGATTTTTCGAATCGTAATCGAATATTTCCGCGAACCTGATGCGACGCTGGTCGGTCCGTTCACGCGAGGGCAATTTTTCTCCTTCTTTCTCATCGCCATTGGTCTCGGGTTTGTTGCGGTGGCAAAAATGCGCCCGACGTACCCACAAAGAACGAAGCATGAGTGACGAATAACGAATTAATGTTGAACGTGCAGATGACGAAAAAGTTCAAGCCTTCATCGTTCTTTCGTAATTGGGACATTCGTCATTTCTGCGAATCTTACTTTCGTTTCTCCAAAACGGCGTTATTACTTATGCCTGTGAAGCTGGAATGCTCGTTCCGGAAATCGTAGCGGCCGGCGGCGGTCTTCTTTTTGCGTTCGATCACTCGACGATCGCAGGAAAACTCGTTCTCACTCTGCTCGCTGTTGTCTCCATTTTCAGTTGGTCAATCATGATCACAAAATTGCGTGTGATCCGGTTTGCCCGAAAACAGAACGCGCGTTTTCTCGCTGCTTTTCGACAGGATCGACAACCGCTGCGCCTGTTTGAGAAGAACGCGCGCTTTACCGGATCGCCAGTATTCAATGTGTATCGCGCCGGATGCGAGGAAATGACGTTTCATCTGCTCGGTTCTCCGGAAGTGGATGACACGTTTCGCGCGCGACTCGGGATCGCTGAAAAAATCTCGCCAGCGCAAATGGGCGCGGTAAACGCGGCGATGGAACGAGCCGTGGGCGAAACGGCGCTTTCACTCGAGTCGCAGATGATTTTGCTCGCAACCGCGGTGAGTGGTTCGCCCTTTCTCGGGTTGCTTGGCACGGTCTGGGGCGTGATGGACGCGTTCACCGGCGTGGCCGAAGCAGGCTCGCCGAACCTCGTCTCGATGGCGCCGGGTGTTTCAGGTGCGCTCATTACCACAGTGACTGCGCTCTGCGTAGCGATTCCAGCGATGTTCGGATACAATTTTCTCGTTACCAGCATTCGCGGGATGATTGTCGAGATGGACAATTTTGCCGCGGAACTCGCTTCGGAATTCGAGCACAAATACGTCGATCACAGCTTACGTGAATCGGCATTTCGCCGATGAGACGCTACTCCCAGCGCCAGAATCTTTCCACCCTCAGCGAGATCAACATCACGCCGCTGCTCGACCTGGCGTTCGTGCTACTCATCATTTTCATGATCACAACGCCGCTGCTTGAAAGCAGCATGAACCTCGTCATTCCATCGAGTGGCGCGACGAATCCGCCGATCAAGTCATCCCAAGTGCAAATTGTCTCGATCGACCGCAGTGAGACGATTCGGTTTAACAATCAGGTAATCGATTTGAAAGCGCTCACGGCGCGACTGACGGAATTGAAACAAACCAATCCAGACATCGCTGTTGTGATTCGGCCCGATCGCGACTTGCCTGTGCAGAAATTGATTGCGTTGATGGATGCGCTGAAGCAGGCGCAAATCACCAAGGTCGGCATCGCCACCAGGGCAGAGTCGAAGTAGATGTCGAAGAGCCCGCGTTTTTGGCGAAACGTCACGCTAATTGCGCTTGCCCATGTCGCGTTGATCGCAGGACTAATTCGCTGGAGCGCAGCGGCTCGAAGCGCGCCAGATGCGGAAAGCTTGGTTTGGTTGAGTGGCGCGCAAGATCTAGCGGCCGAAAGATCAGAGGGCCATGCGGCGGCACCCACGGAGATTTCAGTCCCATCCGCTGAGCCAAAATCTTTAGGTCCGGACGAGAGAGAAAGGGAGCAGCCACCTTTAACTCAAGCAAAGAGCGAAATCGAATTGCCGAAGCCAACACCGATGGAAACGCCTGCGCCAAAACCAACAGCAAAGTCGAGGGCAACGCCAAAACCCGCTCCGAAGCCGACACCCAAGTCGACTCCTAAAAAAACTATGCTGGCAAAAGCGACCAAATCATCGGCGCACCTAAAGTCGAGTTCGACAAAATCCACGGGAAACCAAAGCGACTCGAGTAATGAGAAAAAGAAGAGCGCGAAAGCCGCTAGCGCGAAAACTAAATCAGCGTCGGAAACCGGCGGTAGCAAAACAGGTTCAGTCGCCAAAAGTGGCAGTGCGGGCGGGCGAAGCAACGCATCGGAATTCGGATGGTATGGCAACATGCTGCATGATCGTTTTTACAGCGCATGGACCCAGCCAACGACTACCGTTGCTTCCGGCACCAAGATTTCGACGCTCGTAAAAGTTCGAATCGAGAAAGATGGTCACGTCTCTAAGTTTGAGATTATCAAACCTTCCGAAAATGTCGTAGTGAACGAGTCAGTCGCCGCAATCGCCAAACGAGTAACCGAAGTTGATTCGCCGCCGACCGGCCTTGCTCAGGGCGATCACTACGAGGTAAAAATCAATTTCGAGTTAAATACCAACCAGGAAACGGCGAAATAACAGGGCCATCGCGCGTCGCCGGAGCAGACTTTGGCGATTCAGGCGCGATTCTTCGTGAATTTCTCTTCGATCAACCGACGTAGACGCTCAGATATTGCCGGGTGATCGAGGCGTTGAACGACTTCATCCAGAAAGCCTGTGACAATGAGACGCTCGGCCACGGGTACGGGAATGCCGCGTGTGCGAAGATAGAAAAGCTCGTCTTCGTTGATCTGGCCGGAAGTCGCCCCGTGGGTGCAACGCACGTTGTCGGCCAGAATTTCGAGGCCGGGCATTGAGTTGGCTTCTGCGTCGTCACTCAGCAGAAGATTGCGCACTTTTTGATACGCATCGGTGAAGTGGGCGTGTCGCTCTACCCGGATGAGTCCACCGAAAATGGTGCGGGCGCGATCGTCGAGGGCGTTTTTGTATAGGAGATCGCTCGCGGTATGCGGCGAGACGTGGTCCTGCAATGTGCGAGCATCGAATTCCTGCTCGTGCTTCGCCACAGCGACAGCAAGCAGATCGCTGCGCCCGCCTTCGCCGATGAGGCGGCTCAAACTTTCGAAGCGCGAATAGCGCGAGCCAAGATGCAAATTCAGGCTCATCGCCGAAGCATCATGGTCGACCGTTGTGGAATTCATTTGCAACGCGATGACATTGTCTGCCCAATTTTGCGCGCACACGTACGTCACCTTCGCGCCGGGTCCGGAGACGAGGTCGTTTACGCCGCACGCGAATCCGGGCACGTGTTCATTCACGGAGCGGAAATGCTCGATCACGGTGACCTTCGCGAGCTCGTCTGTGACCAGGAGTAAATGAGGAAACGCGGAAGCATTTTCACCATTCAGCCAATGGAAAATCTCGATTGGCAATTCAATCTCGACGCCTCGCGGCACGTAAAGAAACGTCCCTGACGAAACCAATGCCTGGTGCAGCGCGGCGAACTTGGCAGATCCAAGCTTTGCTGGTTGCGACATGAAATATTTGCGGAACAAGTCCGCGTGCTCAACCATTGCTCGCTCGAGCGATTGGAAAATAACGCCGCGCTTTTTCAGCTGATCCGAAATCACGTCGCGCTCGATAAGCTTGTCACCCGCGAAGATCATGCGCCCAGCTACCTCTTCGAGTCCGCGCGATTGCTCGAGAATAGTTGCGCGCTCCTTCTCAGTTAGTGTACCACCGTAATTAAACCGGCTTAGGTCGAGGAGATTGACATTGGTGAATCGCCACGCCTGATCTTTTCGCGTCGGCGTGGGTAATGACTCAAATTGTTTCCAAGCTGCGCGCTGTTGGTCACGGAACCAATCGGGAAATTCGCGAGGCTCACCCGGACCTGAAAGAATTGGAGCGGCCTGGTTCTCGATCGTTGCGATTTCGTTTTTGGTCATTTAAAAATAGTACACCTAGGACCCACGCGTCCTAGGGTACACTCGCGTGCGGCGGATGAGGAATTATCCGACCGAGCCTTCCATCTCCAGCTCGATCAGCCGTTTGAGCTCGACGCTGTACTCCATCGGAAATTGGCGGACCAGATCGTTGACGAAACCGTTGACGCTCAAGCTCATCGCCTGCGCCTTGGTGAGGCCGCGTTGTTGCATGTAAAAAATTTGCTCCGTGCTCACCTGGCTCACGCTGGCTTCATGCTGAACGGCGTTGCCGGTACCCCGTACGGTGATTGCCGGATACGTGTCCGTGCGCGAGGTCGCATTGATAAGCAACGCGTCGCACTCGGTGTTGTTCTTGCAATTCTTCAGGTGCTTCGGCACGTGGACCAAGCCGCGGTAGGTGGCGCGGCCTTTTCCGATGGAGATCGATTTGGAAATGATGTTACTGGTTGTCTCATCGGCAGCGTGGATCATTTTTGCTCCGGTGTCCTGGTGCTGACCGTCATTTGCGAGCGCGATGGAAAGAACTTCGCCGCGCGCCTTGCGACCCTTCATGATCACGCCGGGATATTTCATCGTGAGCCGCGAACCGATATTACAATCGATCCATTTCACCTCCGCGTTTTCCTGAGCAAGACCACGTTTGGTGACAAGATTGAACACATTCGACGCCCAGTTCTGGACGGTGATGTACTGAATCTTCGCTCCCTTCAGCGCGACCAATTCGACGACAGCGCTATGCAATGTGGGAGTATTAAATTTCGGCGCCGTGCAGCCCTCCATGTAGGTCACTTCCGAGCCTTCATCGGCGATGATGAGTGTGCGCTCGAACTGGCCAAAATTTTCAGCATTGATGCGGAAGTACGCCTGCAGCGGATGCTTCACTTTCACGCCGGGTGGCACGTAAATAAACGACCCGCCGCTAAACACAGCGGAGTTCAGCGCGCTAAATTTGTTGTCGGCGATCGGGATGACTTTGCCGAACCATTTCCGGAAAATTTCCGGATAATTCTTTAGTCCCTCTGTCGATCCGACGAAAATCACGCCTTGTTCGCCGACCGCCTTCTTGATATTTGAATAGACGGCTTCGCTGTCGAACTGCGCTTCCACGCCAGCGAGGAATTTTCGTTCCTGCTCGGGAATGCCAAGACGCTCGAATGTGCGTTTAATGTCGTCCGGCACTTCATCCCAACTGCGCTTCGCCTCAGTCCCGGGGGATAGGTAATAGCGGATTTTGTCGAAGTCGATCGCTTCGAGATCCTTGCTAGCCCAATGTGTCGGGAGCGGCTTTTCCAAAAATATCTTGAGCCCTCTTAGGCGAAACTCACGCACCCAGTCCGGATCTTCTTTGACGTCTGCGATGTAATGAACGGTGCGTTCGCTCAGGCCGGCGCCGGCATCGCGCACGTGAGCTTCAGGATAGGAAAAGTCTCCTTTGTTTCTATCAATATCGACTGCAGAAGTTTCTGTTTTCATTGTAAATTATCCCCCGTTGTTACCTATATGCTGGCTCAACCGCACCGTCGCGCGCCCAATCGTAACCTCTCTCTTCGAGCTCGAGAGCGAGTTCTTTCCGCCCGCTTCTAACGATTCGCCCCGCTACCATCACATGGACGTGATCGGGGACGATGTAGTTCAGGAGGCGCTGATAGTGCGTAATTAACAATATGCCAAGGTCGGCCCCGCGCAATGAGTTTACCCCATGCGCTACGGTCTTGAGGGCGTCGATGTCCAGGCCGCTGTCGGTCTCGTCCAGTACCGCATATTTGGGTTCGAGCATTGCCATTTGTAGGATCTCGGTACGCTTCTTTTCGCCGCCGGAAAAACCCTCGTTCACCGCACGCGACGTGAATGAGCGGTCCATCCCAAGCAGCTCCATCTTTTCGTAAAGCCTCGCGTAATAATCGGTTGCCTCAAGCTCTTCGCCTTCGGGCAGGCGCGATTGCAATGCCGCGCGGAGAAAATTGGCGATAGTGACGCCTGGAACCTCGCTTGGATACTGGAAAGCCAGGAAAAGGCCGCGCCGGGCGCGTTCGTCTGGGTCAAGTTCCAGAAGGTCCTCACCATCCATTAGTATTTTGCCAGCAATAACATGGTAATCAGGGTGACCAGCCAAAACCTTGGCCAGCGTACTTTTTCCCGAGCCATTTGGACCCATGAGCGCGTGCACCTCGCCCCGTGGGATGCTCAGGGTCAGGCCCCGAACAATCTCCCGATCGCCAACCGCAATGTGTAATTTCTCTATGCTTAATTCCTTCATAAAGGGGAATAACAAATATACGCCGGTTTAGACTATTTGCGAGCGACCACCCCGCTGACCAACCCTCGTGGCCCAAAGCCTTCGGTTTACGTGGCTACCCCGCTTGGATTCGAACCAAGAATAACGCCTCCAAAGGGCGCTGTGTTACCGTTACACTACGGGGTATACGGATTCGCAATTTTAGATTGGCGATTTTCGATTTAAGCGCAACGTCCAAAATTCAAGGCTGACCAGGATTGTGCCGAGCAACTCGCTGCCAAAATCGAGGTTGAATCTAGGGGCGGTGGGACGAGTATGAGTCTCTCGCTGCTGGGGTCAATGAGACACGGTTATGGCGCGCACGAATCTCCTTCAACACTATCGCGTTTGTCTTGGCTCTGATGGCACGCCAAATGAACTCGGCCGAGACGGCGGTGCGATTGTCTACGAAGCCGTGGATGAAAGATCCCGTGAACCGGTTGCCCTAACGCTGGTGCCGGTGGAAAGCATCGATCCTGCGCTCCGGGAGCAGTTCGAAGAGCAGGCGCGCGCCGTGCAGAGGCTGCGTCACGTGAATATTGCCAAGGTTTTCGACTTTGGACGCGAAGACGAAAATTATGTTTACGTCTCGGAGCGACCGCTAGGCGAAACGCTTGCTTCCTGGGTTGCCCAGCACGGTCCGATGCCGGCTGATGCCACGTTGCGCGTGGCGGAACAAATCGTGAGCGTGTTCTCTTCCGCCGGTTTCCACAAGCTTCCGTATCCGCCCATTGACCTCTCCCACATCTTTGTTGTGCCGGGACAGACTCCCGAAGGCGGGTGGCCACTGGTACAGTTAACGAATTTCGGCGTGACCGGACTGAAGACCGACCCCGAGAACTCGCCGAAGGCCGAGGCCTCGCTTCCCAGCGGGCCGGGCGAATCCGAGTCAAAGGATGAAGCGTCACATGACTCGCCGCCTTCCCCAGTGAAGTCTCTCACGGCTGAATCCAGAAAGACTATTGGAGAGCGGGGAACGGCGGATGTTCGTTGGGAGATTTATTCGCTTGGCGCGACGATGTATTTTCTCCTGACCGGCGTCGCGCTTTCGGCTGAGATGGTCCGGCAACCTCCCAAGCTATCGGGATTTCCAAAACCGTTGCGCAAATTGCTTTCTCTGATGCTGCACCCGAATCCCGATCGACGTCCAAAGGATCTGGTGGTGCTTGGAGAGATGATTCGCAGTTGCCTGCAGAAAATTGAACGTCGGCTTGCACTGGCCGATCGATATGGCATCCCGTTCCGGACAACGATTCCCCGGCCGACTCAGCCTCGCCCGCGACGTTTACTGCGAACGGCATTGGCGGTTGGAGCGCTCGTCTTGGCTGCGGCGGTGGTTGGTGCGGTCCTGTTTCCGAACGCGATTGGCGGAATCTTACACAGGCCTCGCGCAACAAATTCGATTGGTGTTCTGGTTGGTGTCCCCGAAGCTTCACCAACACCTGCAGCAGGCCAAAGTGTTTCGACGCCAGTTGCTCCTGCGACCGTGCTGTCACAAGCCGCAAATTCCGCGCTGGCGCTAGCGAACCAACCGGCAACGCAGGACGCGGCCGTTCCGAGTTCCTCTCAGGCTCCAGCGACGGATCTGCAACAGGACCAAACATCGAGCGGGCAACCGCAGGTCGCCGAAACCCCGGACGCTGTCGCGGCCGCTTCCGCGGGCACGGTTCCGGAAACCTCAGCTGAGAACGAGACTGCAACGGCGGCGGCCAAAGATTCCGAGGCTTCACAGCCCACCACTACGGGTCAGCCGAGCTCGCGGGCCAAAAAGAAACGGGTCGCTTCTACATCGTCGCCTCGCCAGGGCTCAGTGCGCGTCCGAATGCTTGGAATTACGTCCGATGGACGGCTGATTTATCGCTTGCCTTCGGGCCGCACCAGGATCGTCGCGCCCGACTCGAACGAAAATCAAAACGTTCCGCGCAGACATCGCCGCACTGTTATACAGCGCGATCAAATGTTTGCTCCTCCACCTCAATATGGGCCGGATTATTTTCCTTATGATTAGCTCCGCCACGAGGGCACGGCGAGACGCTAAAGATATAACGGCTGCCTTCCGGCAGACCTGTTTTTTGGGCTGTTAAAACGTCTAAAAAAACCAAAAAAAAAGCTTGCCTAGCGGCACGATTCCCGGCATAACCTCGCCTTCGTGGGGAAACGACCTGCCCTCTGGGCATTCGCAACTGCATCGCTTCTTGTCATTTCCAGCGCAGCTGTTCATGCGCAGGCGTTGGCTCCTTCAACGTTGGATCTTGCGAGTCACGATCAAAAGAAGGCGGACGACATGGTTCAGGTGATTACGCAGAAATCGGCACCGAGCACCCCAGATAAGCCGATAAAAGCGATCACCAAAAAGCGGACCTCCATAAGCACGAAAAAAACGGCGCAGCCTGCAAAGCAAGAACCAATGCGAGCAGTCGCCAAAGAGCCGACGCAAACGGTCGCCAAAGAACCGAAACGAACAATTGTGAAGGAGCCGGCGCAAGCGGTCGCCAAAGAGCCGAAGCGAACAATTGCCAAAGGTTTGGGGCCAACGTTCACCATTGATCCTGTGCGACCGATGGGGCAACAATCCGTAAGCCAAACAACACAACCCTATTCGCGGTTTAGCTTTAAGACCCCGGGAGGCAAAAAGGAATCCATTCCGATTATCACGCAGTATTATCCCAACCAGATCGTTTACCCGTATGGCAAGATCGATCGGCACATCGACGGCAGATTGATGGAGGCAGCGACCATCGCGCAGGAACGCGCCCATGCGCATTCGCGCTCGAGATGCTGGCATTACGTAAAAGACGCGTTGCTTGCTTCCGGTGTCATCGATTCCCGCCCGAAGACCGAGCTCGCCAGGGACGCTGCATCAGAGCTCGTCGGTAATTATGGATTCAAGAGACTTCCCGTGTCAGATCCTTTCTCCGCGCCAATCGGTTCGGTGCTCGTATATGGCACGTCCCGTAGCGTGGGCCATGTCGAGTTGCGCACGCGGGACGGTTTCGTTAGCGATTTCCGTTCAAAAACGCCGTCGCGCCGTCCTTTGTTGGGCGTTTACGCCAAGCTGAAATGTGGATGTGCACTCGTCCACGCCATCGCTTCTTGCTTTGTTTCAAAAAATCGGTCGACCACAATTGCCTTGAGTTGGCTCGCAGTCCGTCCGCATAGACGAGCGGCTTTGCGGCTAATGACAGCAGGTCCGGTATCGACCGCTGTGCAGGCGCGATCCGGGAAGACAACTTTGCTGCCGTACGGAATTCGCTTTGGATCGACGGCGCAATGTCCGGAGCGTAATCGTCGGCCGGTACTCGCGTATTTCTGGCCTTCGCCTGCCCAGTAAGTGGTAACGCGTGCAAGGACCGACTCCTCGCGCGCGAAAGCGGCCGATGCCAACGATGAGAAAAACATGACTGTATAAAATAGCTTCATGGTGTTTCAGGGTTGCTCCGATGTTGTCGAGTCTCGGGTGGAGCAAGCCATTCTCGATACCGAAAGCCGCAGGAATGCAGCTTGACTTCGGATTCGGAACGTTCCCGGCGCGCTAGCCCTTGGGGGACGCGCGGACTTCTGACAACGGCTCGCCGCGGCGAGCCGGCCCCTCTATAGAGGAATTGGGAGACTTGTCAAACGATCAGCGCAACAAAAGCGAAACCTCACCCGAGATAATTGAGAAGGTAGAACTAAGAGACGCCGACGAAACGCATTTCGTTGCTCTCGGTGAATCCTAACCTCTCGTAAATCGACCGACCTTCGTCTGAGGCATGAAGAACGAGCCGATCAATCTGCTCGTTCTTGGACCAGGTGATAATCTCTTTAAGGAGTAGTCCGGCAATGCCGCGTCGTCGCCACTGCGGTTCGGTAAAGACATTCACTATTGTTCCCTGCCGGCCTTCTCCCGATCATCGATACAGCGAGTGGCGCGGGAGGATCGGTTGCAGCTGGACGCCGGCGCCGGCCACAATTATTTCCGGTTCATCTGCGGGAACTGCAAGCCAGCCGATGTAATTCGCCTTATCGATCCATTCTTCCAGCCGTGACCGCGCGTTTGCGCGTAAGATTTCAAAAGCATCTCCCGAAACGTCTCCCATGTCTTGAAACATTCGCGCTCGATGCCACGAGATGATATCGGCATCCCGTGCGGTGGCGCGACGGATCTGAAAGGTGTCGGACGCAGTTCGTTGCGCTGGGTAGGCTTCCTCATGTCTGCGATCCTGTTTTGCTTCGGATTCTTTCATTCGGACTGAGACTTCTCTGGTATTTGCGATTCAATCTCAAGCGCTCAACACTCAACGTCCAACGTTGAGCTTAGAACCCAGCAAGGCGTGACAGGGCGCTTCCCAATGATACCATGCGCAAAATGGAAGCTGTCGACTGGCCATCGCTGAACGATCAGGAACTTCTGGAGCGTCGCGTTTCCACTCTGGGTCTGCGGATTGAAGGTACCGCACTCGAACCGCTCATCCGGCAGTTATACGACGAACTGGCGGAGCGCCGGCTTATTTTTAATCCGTCGTGTTACGTCGGGGACGAATGGTTTGTCCCGATCGGTATACCAGCCATTTTCATTCCCTTTTTTCTCGTTCATGACCGGTTACGAACATTGGAGCGTACGATGATGCTCGAGGTAGAGGGAGGAACGTCCGAGTGGTTCATGAGATTGATGCGACATGAAGCCGGTCACGCTTACATGTATGCGTATCGACTTACTCGAAAGAAGAAATGGCGGGAGCTTTTTGGGCAAACTTCCCGTGAGGAAACACCGGACAGTTACCGGCCGCGGCCGTTCAGCCGCAGCTATGTGATGCATCTCGAAGACTGGTACGCGCAGAGTCATCCGGATGAGGATTTCGCGGAGAGCTTCGCCGTCTGGCTTACACCCGGGCTGGATTGGCGCAAGCGGTACGCGCGCTGGAGAGCTCTCCAAAAACTGGAATACGTCGATGAATTGATGCGCTCGTTAGCCGGCAAACCACCGGTTCACATGCCCGAGTATCGCGTCGCCGATTACGATTGTCTGAACGTCAAGCTCAAGACCTACTACGCGCGCAAACGCAAGCTTTACGAGGATACATATCCGGATTTCTACGATGCCGATTTACGGCAGCTGTTCGGTGCGCCGACGGGAATCAAAGCAAGCGCCTATTTGCAACGGCGGCGTCGACGATTATTGAATGCCGTCTGCCAATGGACGAACGAGAAAAAGTTCCGGGTGAACCAGCTTCTGGCCCGGCTGACGCGCCGCTGCGACCAACTTGGGCTTCACGTGCTCAATGATGATCCACAACAGGATTTTCGCGTCTCCGCATTTATCACCACGCTCGTGATGAATTATCTTTTCACCGGGAAATTCAAGCGCACCAAATAACGTGAAAAAGAAACTCAAAGTCCTTGTACTTTTCGACGGCACGAGTCCCACAACAGTCGATCAGGATTTCACGAAGGAGATGGGAACGAAGGACTGGAAGACCGAGGCGGATGTCATGGCTGCGCTCGGTGCAGTCGGTCACACGGCCGAGCATCTTGCCATTTATGACGATGTCGACCTTGTGCGCCAGAAACTGGAGACCTTCGCTCCTGACATTCTTTTCAACCTTGTCGAACAATTCCGGAACAATCCGGGGTTCGATCAGAACATCGTCTCGTTTTTCGAGATGCAAGGCCTGGCCTTCACTGGATGCGGCTCGACCGGTCTTACTCTTTGCAAGCACAAAGGCATTTCGAAGAAAATCCTACATTATCACGGTATTCATGTTCCTCATTTCGTCGTCATTCCGCGCGGCCAACGGATTGCACGACCGAAACAGCTCAAGTTTCCAATTTTGGTAAAGCCGGTGAAGGAAGAAGCATCCTATGGAATTTCACAGGCGTCATTCGTCGATACCGATGAGCAGTTCCGCGAGCGTGTAAATTTTATTCACGAGAAATATAACAGCGACGCGATCGCGGAGGAATACATTGATGGCCGCGAACTCTACGTGAGTTTGATAGGGAACATACGACTAACAGTCCTTCCCATTCGCGAGCTGGTTTTCCGCGAAGTGCCGCCTAACGAACCAAAAATTGCCACCTTTAAGGCGAAATGGGACGAGGAATACCGCAAACGCTGGGGATTAGAGAATCAGTTCGCCGAGAACCTTGATGCGCAGCTCGTCAGCCAGATCGAGGAGACATGCAAACGCATCTATCGTTTGCTCACCATCGACGGTTACGCCCGCATCGACCTTCGGCTGGCGCCAGACAACAAGGTTTATTTCATCGAAGCAAACCCAAATCCAATTCTCGCCAGCGACGAAGACTTTGCGCTTTCAGCCGGGAAAGCCGGTTTGCCCTATCCGCAGCTGATCGACCGAATTGTGCGGCAGGGGAAGAAAACGGTTCGCGATTAACGGAGGAAAACCTTCAGAGCGGAAGCCGACCACGGCTACGTGACGCGTCACTCGGTCCGCAACGCTTGAAGCGGCTCAACATGCGTAGCGCGGCGCGCCGGGAAAAAGCAGGCGAGCAAAGCGGCGGCGGCGAGCATCGTGCCGGATGCGACTAGCGCGAATGGATCGCTCGGACTGACCTGATAAAGAATCTGAGCAAGGACGCGGCCAGCCGCCAATGAAAGGAGAAGGCCAATAGTCACGGCCAATGCCGTTTGCAGCGCCCCCTGGCGCATGATCAGTGCGAAAATGTCGCGGCGATGGGCGCCAAGCGCCATCCGAATGCCGATCTCGCGCGTACGACAGGCGACCGCGTACGCTTTTACGCCATACACTCCGATGACGGCAAGGACCAACGCGATTCCACCAAAGACTCCGAAGAGCAACGCGCCGAGACGCACGATCCAGAGGCCGACGCTCTTTTCAGTAAGATCGACAAACGGCGTAATGCTCAGGATTGGCAGATCGGGATCGATACTGCGTAATGTCTGCCGCATGGTAGGAATGAACGCGGCAACAGCGTGTCTATCTTTTGTAGCGAGACGCACATGCAGGTAAACGTTGCCGTTGTACCCTTGCGAGAGAGGCACAAACAATCGCCGCTTAAGGGTGTCGTTTTGCACGTCGTGGCGATGGCTGCTAACGACACCGACCACCACTAGGTCGTTAGGCGAGCCATCTTTCGGCGGCTGGGTGTAACGAATGTGCTCTCCGACTGCTTCCGTATTCGGGAAAAGCTTCCTGGCCATCTCCTCGTCAATGATCCCGACGCGGGGCGTATCTCTATTTTCGGCTTCGGCCTGGGTGAAGTCGCGGCCGCGCAGGAGCTTTACACCAATTGCATCAAAATAGCCCGGCGTAATTGCGGTGAAAAGAGCGCCTGCGCCAGGATCAGGCGCTTTCGGATCGCTTGGCAACGCTTCGCGCGCCGACATAATACGACGCGAATTGGTAAAGTTGCCATAAGGCAACATTGTTCCTACCGCTGCCGTTTTCACCCCTGGTAAATCGCGCGCACGTTGTACGGCAGCGAAAATCAGGCGACGCGCGTCAACCGGATCCTTTTTGGTCAGCGAGAAATCCAACTCGGTCACCAGATCGCCGGCGGCAACAAAACCGGGATTAAGTCCGCTCGCCTTAAGAGCGCCTCGGAAAAATAAACCGGCGCTGAACAACAGCATGAACGAAAGCGCAATTTGCGCCATGACCGAGATGTGGCGAGGCGCAAAGAAGCGGCTGAAACGACCAATGCGTGCCGGTTCGCCGACTTGCTGCTTGAGATCGTTCACAAGATCGGCCTTTGACGCTTTCAACGCCGGGCCGAGGCTGAAAAGCATGGTGGCGATGAGGCAGAACAAAAAAGTGACGGCAAGTACGGTCGCATCCGGCCGCAATTTTACGACAAAGGAAAAATTCATCGAGCCGAGCAGTCGCGCGAGCGAATGGAGCAGAAGATCGTTGCACCAGATGCTGACGACGAGTCCGACTAAGCCGCCGCAGATGGCGAGCAGCAAACCTTCGCAGAGTAATTGACGCACGATTCGCCAACGCGATGCGCCAACCGCCAGACGCAACGCGATTTCTTTGGAGCGCGCGGTGCCGCGGGCAAGCAGCATGTTCGCAAGATTCAAGCTGGCGATGAGCAGGACCGCGCCGGCCATTCCCATCAATAACGTACCGATGAGCGTTACCGGCCCGTCGTCTTCTGGTGACGTGCTGATGCTGAATCGCGACGGTTTATGAATCTGTAACTCTCGCGCGCCTTCTGCATCGGACGGCTGAATAGCGTTGAATCGCCGAGTGAGCGCCGGCAGACGCGACTTTGCAGTTTCGATCGTGATGCCCGGTCGCAGACGTGCAGTAAGATTCAGCGCATAGTTTTTTGGCTCCGCCAAATCGTGCAGAGTTTCGGAGTCGGCAAACGCGGAGCCGAGGGACGAATGAACGCCGAGTGGCAACCAGACATCCGGCGCAACCAGCGCGCTCACTCCGCTAAATCCATCGGGGGTAACGCCGATTACAGTGTACGGCCGCCCATTGATCTGGAGAATGCTGCCGATGAAATCGCTGCGGCCTCCCATGCGCTTCCAAAACGCATAACTAGCGACCACCACCGGTATGTTCGCGTTCGGACGGCATTCCTCCGCGGTATAAAAGCGGCCGCGCACCGGCTGCACGCCCATAAGTGAAAAGAAATTTTCTGAAGTCAGAAAGGCAAAACTCCGCCGCATCTCGTGGTCGCGACCGATTCCGGCGACGCCGAACTCTAGCGCGGCAAGATCGACAAACAGATCGCTGCCATTCTCGCGCAGATCGCGATATTCGGTATGCGAGAATTGCCTGTAATCGTGGCTGGCGTTTTGGCGCGCTGTGAAAATGCCTACCACTTCGTTGGCTCTCAGCGGAATCATCGGGCGCAACACGACGCCATTGACGAGGGCGAAGATGGCTGAGTTAACGCCGATGCCCAGCGCCAATGTCACAATCGCGAGCAAGGTGAATCCGGGCGATTTGCAAAGCTGCCGCACCGCGAATCGAAAATCATTCATCTGGATTTGTAATCTGTGGTTGTCGTTTTCATTCAGGCAGCCAGTCGGTCCTCCACGACTTGGCCATCAAGCAAATGCACTGCGCGTTCAGCGTGGCCGGCGAAACGTTCGTCGTGCGTAACCATGCAGATCGTTGCTCCACCTACGT
>Ga0193707_1000343_pt1 | contig 15445 bp, 17 predicted proteins | sample U3c2metaG_FD_143043 | JGI IMG/M metagenome (GOLD analysis project Ga0193707, IMG submission 143043) | Soil microbial communities from a riparian zone of the East river system, Colorado, United States - U3c2 | ecosystem: Environmental > Terrestrial > Soil > Riparian zone | place: USA: East River... | reverse complement strand
CGATCGAAAGATGAACTCGTGGGGGCTGAAAAGTTATCCGGTTCGTCAGAACTCAACGCGTCTCCCTGGACAGGGTGACGAAAGGGGGCTCCGCCGGCATCGGCCTTGCTTTTGCGCTCAAGTTTGTCGAACACGGCAACGAGGTTATCGTGACTGGCCGGCGTCAGGCCGTGCTCGATAAGGTAAAGGCGAAGTACCCGAAGCTTCACATCCTCCAGAGCGACGTCGCGGATCCCGCGCAAATCGCCGCGCTCGCAGCGCGCGTGAAAGCGGATTTTCCCAAACTCGACGTACTGATGAACAACGCGGGCATCATGCTCTACAAGAATCTCAAGACCCAGGAGGCCGACCTCGCTGGGCTAACGGCGGAGATAAATATCAACGTGGGCGGCGTAATCGGCATGACCTCCGCGTTCATCGACATCCTCACGGCCAATAAGGGTACGGTAATCAACGTGTCGTCCGGGCTCGCCTTCGTGCCGCTGCCGGCCGCGCCGATCTACTGCGCTACTAAGGCAGCAATCCACTCCTACACCCAGTCGCTGCGGTTCCAATTGGAGGAAACTGGCGTCGAGGTCATCGAACTCATGCCCCCAGCGGTGAAGACGGACATGACAGCAGAAATTTCCGAGGGCGGCGGCAGCGTAATCACCACTGACGAACTGGTGAAGCAATCCTTCGGTTCCCTGAAGGCGGGTGCCCTCGAAATCCGGCCTGGACAGTCGAAAACCCTCGCGTGGATGCGCCGCCTCGCCCCCGATTTCATCAACCGGCAGCTCTGGAAGGCGTCTAAGAAGCTGGTGCCGGTCGGAGCGTAGTAGAACAATCGTCATAGGAAGCCGACATGCTGAGCACCCTCTACGCCATCACAATCCATTGAAACGAGCCAGCCGTGGGCGTGTATGTGGAGGATTTCGTTTTGTCCTAGCGGCCTACGTATACCCGATTTCACGCGGCGCCCAGCTGCGCCTGCTTCGCCTGGTCGGAGTTCTTTTGGAGCAGTCGCCATTGTCCGGGTGAGGTTCCTTCCCAGTGATGGAAGGCGCGGAAGAAGGAATTTGCGTCCTCGTAGCCCAAGAGATAGGCAGTTTCGTTGAGTTCTCGCGAGGAGTGGAGCAGATAGTGACGGGCCAGTTCACGACGGGCCTCGTCCAACAATCGCTGAAACGTGATGCCCTGCTCTGTGAGGCGGCGCTGCAAGGTTCGAGTGCTCAGGTGCAGCTCTCTCGCGAGGTCCTGTATCCCCGGACGCTGACCGGCCAGCAACTGCTTCAAAATGCCCTTTGCTTGTTCGCTAAAAGTCTTCTGCGCGAGTTGCTGAGCCAATTCCGCCTCAAGCTGTGGCGCGACGGTCGCCAGCAAATCAGCATTGTAAGTTACAAACGGAAGATCCATATCTGACTTGTTGAATATGAGTGCATTCTGGGTGGCTTTGAACTTTATCGGGCAGCAGAAATGTGTCTCGTACATTTCTCGATGCGAGGAGGCCCGTTGAAACTCGACTCTTTTTGCATGCACGGGTCGTCCAGTACCTCGTTGAGCCAATGCAACGATCCATGCAAAACAGACGTCCACCAGCAACGGAGGCTCTTCCTCATGCGCCATCAACCACGCGAACTGGACGGCGCATTCATTACCGCGTTCGACGAGGCGGATTTCCTCCGGACACGTGAGTTGCTTATAGCGTGACATCCGCTCGACCGCGTCCCGGAACGAGCGAGCGGAGAGGGCGGCGAGCTTTACCGGATCGTAACGCTCGACGCGCTCCTCGGTCCCGAGCTTCAGGCCAATAGCAGGATCGTTGCTGGCCTCCGCGATCCCCCGATGCAGCGCAAAGAACTCCTCGGTGTTGACGAGGATTCTCTCCAGCTTGAACAAGCCTCTTGGCAGACCTGCCTGGCGCAGGACTGTGTCAGGCGAAAGGCCTAATTCTTCAAGCTTTCGCGACAGTGTACTCGAAACCCGAAATCGATTGCTCATATCCTACGTGACAGCATAACTCTAGTTTCCATATGTTTCGCTCCCCACTTACCGTTTGTATTGATGGTCGCTGACGTGTTCCATCCAATTGACGACCTTCCCATCTTTTTTCTCTTGAATCGCGATGTGAGTCATGCCCGTCGTCGGCGTCGCGCCATGCCAGTGCTTTTCGCTGGGCGAAACCCAAACTACATCACCGGGACGGATCTCCTCGATGGGCCCGTCCCAGCGCTGAACCCATCCACAGCCAGCGGTCACGATAAGAGTTTGGCCGAGCGGATGGGTATGCCATGCAGTTCGTGCACCTGGATCAAACGTAACGCACGCACCTTGAACCAGGGCGGGATCAGGCGCCTGAAATAACGGATCGATCCGCACCGCGCCCGTAAACCAGTCTGACGGCCCCTTGGCCGAAGGTTGCGTGCCAACTCTTTTGATTTCCAATTCATACCTCTTTCTTTCGCGTGACGCCTGTTGAGTCACGTTCCAACCAGCCGCCCGTAAGCCTGGCGCGGCGGTTAGAAGACCCATGGCCTTTAGGAATGCGCGGCGGTGGAAGAGCATGCGATATCCGTTATACCTTCCGGTCATTCATATCGTAGCGGGGGCTTGAGAACAGTGCAGCTATTGAATTGTCTGGCCGCCGTCGATGACCATCGCGCTGCCAATGACAAAGCCTGAGGCATCCGAACAAAGCCAGAGGACGGCATTGGCAATCTCCTCCGGCCGCCCCATTCGTCCGATTGGCTCCTCCGAGATCACCTTCGCCCGCCCCTCGGCGGTCCCGCCAGTAAAGCGACCCATCATCGGAGTATCGATGTAGCCTGGACACACGGCGTTGACGCGAACGTTCTGCGAAGCGTAGTCGAGGGCAGCCGCGCGGGTGAGGCCGATCACGCCATGTTTTGCCGCTGTGTAAGCGGGGCTACCTTTGATGCCAATGACGCCGGCGCCCGAGGAGGTGTTCACGATCGCGCCACCGCCGTTCTTGAGCATGAGCGGGATCTCGTATTTCATGCACAGAAAGACGCCGCGAAGATCGACGGCGATGATCCGTTCCCACTCCTCCAGGTCGTAGTCCGCCGTCGGCGCAGGATTCCTGGGCTCAATGCCCGCGTTGTTGAACGCGAAATCGAGGCGTCCGAAGGTTGCGACAGTCTCGTCCAGAGCCGCCTTGACGTCCTCGACGCGGGTCACATCGCAGCGGACAGCGAGCGTCCGCCCGCCTTGTTCCTCAATCATGCGGGCCGTTTGCTGATTCTCCTTTTCGGAAACGTCGGCCACCACCACACTCGCTCCTTCGCAAGCAAACGCCAGCGCCGCTGCGCGGCCGATGCCGCCTCCTGCTCCCGTGACAAATGCCACTTTCCCTGTATAAGTTCCATTCGCTTGACTCGCCATAAGGCTCCTTCCTTACTATTGAAGCATTCATCGTGCGGCGTTGATCCAGACCGCGACAGCGCTGCGATTAAGCCTTCATCCCCATGTCCATCACGAAACGGTACCTGGCTTGTTTTGCAATGATCTTCGACCACGTGTCATTGATTCCATCCATCGGAATCTTTGTGATCTGCGGTTTGATCTTTTGCATCGCGCAGAAGTCCAGCATGTCTTGAGTCTCTCGAATGCCTCCAGTGTTTGACCCAGCGAGGGCGGTTCTGGTCAGCACCGTCGTCATTTGGCCATGGTGGTTTGGAGTCGTGAGTTTGCCGACACCAACACGGCAGAGAGTGGCATCACGCTTGAGCAGCGGAATGAACCTGTCCACGTCGTGCTGATAGGGAATCGTGTCCAGAATGAAATCGAAAGCTCTCTGGTACCTTGACCAGTCGGCTCCATCTTTGTTGATAAGAACGTCCTTCGCACCAAAGCGATGCGCGTCTTGTTCCTTTTCAGGCGAGGTCGTCACGACCGTCACGTCGGCCCCCATCTTCGTAGCGAACTGAACGGCCAAGTGTCTCAAACCACCTAAACCTGCGATCGCGACCTTCTTTCCAGGAGCAACACTCCAATCACGAAGAGGCGAATAGGTCGTGATACCGGCACAGAGCAACGGACCGGCTTCGGCGAGATCAACGGAAGCCGGAATGCTGAGGACGAAGTCTTCGTCAACGACGACGAAGGTTGAATAGCCGCCTTGCGTGATCGATCCGTCGCGGTCTTTGGAGCCATACGTCTGCGTGTTGCCGTTCTCGCAATAGTTTTCAGCTCCGCGGAGGCACTCCGGACAATGCCGGCATGAGTTAACCATCGTTCCCACGCCGATACGTGACCCAACGCGAACTTGCTTACACTCGAACCTGCCGCTACGACTTCTCCAGCAAGTTCATGGCCGACGACTTGCGGATACTGGATCTTGCCCCAGTCACCATGAATCGTGTGAATGTCAGAGTGGCAGACTCCGCAGAAGTGGATCTTGATTGCAACGTCTTTCGGTCCGAGAGCCCGACGCTGGAACCTTAGGGGTTTGAGCGGACCTGTCTCCGAATATCCTGCCATGCCGTCCGCCGGATGAGGGCCGTTTCCGTATCGAGATGACGTCTCCGCTCCAGATGATTTCTGTGCGAGAAGATCGCTTGAGCCTGCGATCACTGCGCTTGCACCCAATGCGGCCGATTTGAGGAAGAAGTCTCTTCGCGAATTGTTCTTTGACTCGTCCATTTCACTTCCTTGTTTTATAACTTGTGCTTTCCGCTTCTGGGGATCAATGCTGGCGGCGGCTTGTCTCATTTCGCAAGCTCAATCGTCACCTTCACCGCGCCACGCACGTTGAACGCTTCTGAACCGGCGTCAATCTTCGCGATCGGGATGATGCCGGGCGAAGGTATCGCCTCTCCATCCTGGTGGTAGTAGACGGCGAACTGGTGATCTGGAGACCAATAAGCGATATCGCCGACTTCGTACTTGCTCTTCCTCGGACCATTTTCCGAAAGCACTTTGGGCAAATCGCCGTACTTCTCGCGTCCGAATAAATCATTCATTGACACGTTCAAAGGGAGAACGGAAGCAAAATCCTGCGCCGTTGCATTGTCGGCCAAGGTAGCAGTAAGAATCTTGCCGCCGATGTTTATGTTGATCTTCACGTTCTGACTCCTCTCAGACGAAGTCCGCTGTGGATTGGAACTGGAAGCCTTGCACGCCATGCTTTGGCCGGGCACCAGGCTCATTGCGAAAACGAGCGCGCTCACAAACAATGTTCTTCCCTTACTCATCGTGGGTCGTCCTTAGTTCGTTCCATTCGGGCGCAGAAGCGTTTTAATTGCGCGACGCTCGTCCATTGCACGGTAACCCTCTGCCACCTGATCGAGAGGGAGAGTCAAATCGAAAACCTTGCCTGGGTTGATCTTTCGGTCCAGCACCAGTTCGATCAGTTCGGGCAGATAACGGCGCACCGGCGCCGGTCCGCCATGCAGGTGGACGTGAGAGTAGAACAATTGCTCGACATCGAGCGAGACGCCGTGCGGCACACCGACGTAGCCGATGTAGCCGCCGGGGCGCGTCGAATTGATCGCTTGCATCATCGACTCTTGCGTTCCAACACACTCCAGTACCGAATCGGCTCCGACTCCTTTGGTCAGCTCCTTGATGCGCGCAATGCCTTCATCGCCTCGCTCAGTCACAATGTCGGTTGCACCAAATTCGCGGGCGAGTTTCTGACGAGACGCATGACGGCTCATCGCGATGATCCGCTCAGCACCCATTTGTTTTGCGGAAAGCACTCCCAGAAGGCCGACTGCGCCGTCACCCACGACAACGACGGTGCTACCCGGCTTCACGTTCGCAGCTTCCGCAGCAAACCAGCCGGTGCCCAAAACGTCGGATGTCGCTAGCAGACTCGGGATCAGTTCTTTTGGAGGAAGATCATCTGTTGCTACCAATGTGCCGTCAGGAAGAGGAACGCGCAAAACGCTGGCTTGTGCGGCGCTCATGAACTCGCGTCGGACGCACGAAGACTGATACCCGTGCTGGCAGATGACGCAAGTGTTGTCGGACGTCGCAAACGAGCCGACCACGAATTGGCCGGGCTTGATTTTCTTAACCTCTTTACCGACCTCTTCAACTATGCCGCAGTACTCGTGTCCCATTTGGGTGGGCTGAGCAATCGGTTGGATACCGCGAAACGGCCACAGGTCCGATCCGCAGATGCATGTCGCCGAGAGGCGGATGACGGCATCCGTCGGCTTGATAATTTTGGGGGCTTCGCGCTCCTCGAACCGCACGTCGCGTGGCCCATACAGAACAGCTCCTTGCATGACGATCTCCTTATTTCATTCGCCTCGTTCACAACTTTAGATGTCAGCACCCTCAGATCGCACTAGCGCAACGCGCCAATTTACTGGCAAAACCCGCCACGTTTTGGATGAGACAACGAGTTGATCGTGGGATGTTAGTGCCATCAGTTTTTTCATGCTCATTGTCGTTTGCCTTCGCTTGTGCAGTTCCCAATTAAGCGGCGCCGCGCCGGGTACTTGATGTTCGGGGGCAGGCGCGGTTCAACGCTTCTGGTATGGGTGGAAGATGTAGTCCTTCGCCTTAACGGCCGTATGGCACGCGTTTCCGCAGTCTGAGAGACTTGTGGGGTCGCCCGTGAACTTGTCCGATGCGGCATCATAGTTGAACACCGCGTATCCCCACCCGCCGCTTTTCGGAAATTTCTTGCTGTCCTTTTCCATTACGAAAGCCTGCTTAAAGACGTCTGGTACATCGACGGCGAATTGGGCCTCCGTGCTCTTCTTCGGCTTCCACTGGAGCTTCACGATCATGGAGCCATCCGGAAAAGCCTGGCCATTGCCCGGAATGCCGGACTTATACGCCTGGATCATGGCCGGATTGCCGACGATTACCTTGAGCACTTCGTCGGTTCGGGCGGAAGAGACCACCGGCCAGTCCTCATATCCCCTGAAGTCGGAGAACGCGATTCCGCTCGGCGATTTCAGCGAGTACTTGTCGTTATTTTGGCCCTGCGCGTAAAGGGCCGCGGCGGCAAGGACGCCGAGCACTGCCACGACGATCGCAATCACGATAAAGCCGGCGAGACGCACCACGGCGGTGCGTGTTGCCAGCTTCCGTTTGAGTTGTTTTCGCGCTACAGATTTGGTCACAAGTTCAGACATGGTGTGTTCTCCGTCACATAAAAGTTTTTAAGTCCGACCAACGTGCATCTCGAACAATAGCGAGTAGGCCTGAGGTCAGGGGAGTATAACAATTGGACGATGGTATCGACGATACCTTCGTATCAAGTGAGCGGAAGGAAATTTACATCGCTTTGAGCGATTTTCAGGACTGGCTTAGACGAACAAATTCGTGCGCCTAAGGCATGCGGCACTGCTGTCGATACGAAAGCATAGGCAATACCATCGTCCAATTGCGCTTCCCATTTTGTTCTGGCTTAATGGTGGCAGCTCAAATGCGGAGGAAAATCCCATGGCACCTATAAGCGAACCAGCCAAACTCACACAGATGGACGCTCCTGCAAAACCCGCGCAGATTCGCCTGACCCGGCGGTCGCCCGCCTATTGGCGCGTCACGTTCGATAACCCGCCGATCAACGTCATGGGGCCAGTGATGGTCAAGCAGTTCCAGGAAGTCATCGATGCTCTCGAGGCCGATGAGCATGTCAGGGTCGTGGTCTTCGACAGCGCGGTCGACGACTACTTTCTGAATCACTCAGACTTCACGGCCAAGCTTGAGGACCTGACCTCGATGCCGGCGGGGCCCACCGGCTTGCCGCCTTGGCCGGACTTTCTCGTGCGTCTGACTCGCCTGCCAGTCGCTTCCATCGCCCTCATCCGCGGCCGTGCCACCGGCAACGGCAGCGAGATCACGCTGGCCTGCGACATGAGTTTTGCCAGCCGCGAAAAGGCCATCATCTCGCAATGGGAGGTGGGCGTAGGCATGGTCGCTGGCGGCGGCCCCATGGCCCGGCTGCCCCAACTCATCGGCCGAAACCGCGCTCTCGAGGTGCTCCTGAGTTCGGAAGACATCAGAGCTGACCAAGCCGAAGCCTACGGCTACATTAATCGCGCCCTGCCCGACGCCGATCTAGATGCGTTCGTTGAGGCGCTTGCGACCCGGATCGCCAAGTTCGACAAGTGGGCGATCGCTAACACCAAGCGCCTAGTCAACACCAGCCTGCCGCCCGACATCGAGCTCGGCGCCGGATGGGATGCGTGCATCGCATCGCTCGGACGATCCGCCGCCCAGGAAGGGATCAAGGCGCTGATCGCTCGAGGCTTCCACAAGCCGGGGGATGTCGAAAATCGACTCGGATACTATCTGGGCCAAATCGCACGCTAGGCCGGTTGCCGAAATACCCCAGCTTAGACGGAGCTAAGCCGTTGCACTTGATATCGGGGTGGCGCAGCGGTTCGCCGCTGCGGTACGCGCTTTCCTTAGACCGCGCCTTTAGGCGCTGAGGTCGCTCTCTCAGCGACCGAAAGACTCTTTCCGCGAATCTCGCCGGACTTGTTTCGAAAGTGATGTTTTACATTCTCCGCACGAAAGAGGTTCCATGTCCCAGAAAGACAGCGCCGTAAAGCATGTCCAGCCAAGCGAAGCCCAGCCTCACCACCTCGGGCAGGAGCTTTTCAAAACCATCTTGTCCGAAGATGTCGATTGGAAACCCTTCCCGGCGTTCCCGCCTTCCGTCCGGCTGGCCGTCCTAGTGGGTCAGCCCTCGGAGCCCGGCCCCTACACAATCAGAGTCAAAGCCCTCCATGGCGCGAAGCTGATGCCTCACAAGCATCCAGAGGATCGAGTCTATACCGTGATTTCCGGCGTCTTTTATATCGGACTAGTGAAGAATTCGACGCCAGCAAGTTGGAAGCCTATCCACCCGGCGCCGTAATCATTCTCCCTGGCAATACGCCCCATTTCCACTGGGCGAAATCCGGCGAATACATCACACAAATAACCGCGATGGGGCCGCTTGGACTGGAGTACCTCAGCGCGCAAAACGATCCGCGAAACAAAATCTCGTAGGAGGCGTCTGCCCGTCGTCGACGTAACATAAAGAACCAGCGCGCTAGCCCGGGAGTTGATTAATCACTGCCGCCCCCGCCTTGCTCACGACTTCGTCCTGGGAATCCGTGCCTCCCGAACAACCGATTGCGCCGATAATCATGGCCTGCTCGATCAGTGGAATGCCGCCTCGCGAGGCAATGACTCCATCGAACGCGAGCAGATAGTTGAGATGCATCAGGTTAATACCATCCTCGAAGACCTTCGTCGGACGCCGGAAGGTCGCGGCGGCTCGCGCCTTGTGTTGCGCAATCTGAATGGAGGCGAGCATCGCGCCGTCCATCCGTTGGAAGGCAACCAGGTTGCCGCCGGAATCCGCTACCGCGATATTCATTTTCCAATTCCGCTTCTTGGCCTCTGCCACGGCGGCTTGAATCACCGCCTGGGCTCGGTCTAATGGTATTGGCGGCCCGTAGGGGACATCGAACGGTATTTCGTCTGGGATGGCATCAAGAGGATTCGACGTGAGCGGGGCTTTTGCGATGTTGCTTGACATAATTGTCCTCCGAAAAGCTACACAGTTGCCTTCAAATACGTTCTGTCTATAGCTTGCCAAATTAAGGACCCAGATTAACCATGGTTCTTGAACCAGTCGAGGGCGATTTGAGTATACTGGCCGACCTCAATCAGATACCCGTCGGGATCCCGCATGTAGCACCGCCATTCCCAGCCATGATTATCTAACGGCTCGGTAAGAAAGAACGCTCCGTTGTCGCCCCATTGTTTGTAGCAGGCCCAGATGTCGGCGACACGCAAATTAAGGAAGCTATGCACCCGGTTCAGATTCGACGGCGTTTCAAGAACGACCTCTGGCTTGTCGGGAGTCGGGCCACCGCCGGAATTGAGAATGATCCACGTATTCGCCAGCTTGATGTAGCAGGGATTATCCGGCTTGATCACTTTGCCGCCAAGAATTCGGACATAGAAGTCTTTCGCTTTTTCTTGGTCCTTCACGGTAAAGAAGTGAGTTGCGAAGAAGCCTTCGTGTGCAATCGGCGCGTCAGGCAGATTCATGCGGTGCCTCCTGTTGTCGGCGATTAGGATGCGGCCCGGAAGCGCTCAGGTTCTTGAGCTGAGCGGACATAATCCCGCAGTGGGTTGTTATTCTTCGCATAGTTGCGGTCCCCTTCCATCGCCTGGTCGATAATACTCATGATTTTCCTCCGACAAGCGAGCGGTGCGGCCAAGGCCGTCGTTTTATGTGTCACTGTTCTGGCCAAATCGGCTCGCGATGGACCGATTGCACCCGAACAGCTCCGGCGAATCAATTGGATGATGGTATTGAGATACCAAAGTATCGACGATACAATCCTCCAATTGTTCATTTCCCAAGCTTCCATTTTGATTATCGGCAGCGAACGGATCCAATCGGAATGCTCACACCAGGGAATATTAAGGAGAAGGAACATGAAAATACTAATGGTGCTGACCTCGCACGACACCCTCGGCAACACTGGCCGCAAGACCGGATTCTGGCTTGAAGAGTTCGCCGCTCCCTACTTTGTTTTCAGGGACGCAGGCGTCCAGCTGGCTCTGGCCTCACCGAACGGTGGACAACCACCCATCGATCCGAAGAGCGATTTACCAGAGGGTCAGACGCCCGCCATGAGCCGGTTCAAGCAAGACCCGACGGCACAGCAGGCGCTTTCCCAGACAGTTAAGCTCGCCGAGGTTAAGTCGGAGGATTACGACACCGTCTTCTATGTGGGCGGGCACGGACCCATGTGGGACCTCGCAGAGAGTCCGGTGTCCATCGCTCTACTCGAGTCCTTCTACAACTCCGGCAAACCGATCGCTCTGGTCTGCCATTCGCCCGGCGTGCTTCGTCACGTCACCTACCAGGGTGCGCCACTGGTGAAAGGAAAGCGCGTGACCGGTTTTACGAATGGTGAGGAGGCAGATGTACAACTCACCCACGTTGTGCCGTTCCTAGTCGAAGATGAGTTGATGCGGCTAGGAGCCATCTTTGAGAAAGTCGCCAACTGGCAGCCATTTTCCATTGTGGATGGCCGTCTCATTACCGGACAGAATCCGGCGTCCTCGACCGTCGCAGCTCAAAATCTTGTGAACTTTCTCGCTGCGGAGAAAGTCGCCTAGAGGTCTACTTCAAACGATGCCGGCATCGGCTCGTCCGCGGATGCCAGTGAAACAGACGGAAATCCCATGAACGAGTTTAGTAATGCGCCTTTGCGGCTCACCGCAAAGTATCTGGAGCGAGAAAGGATCATTCATGTCTCACCATTATTCCGGTCCGGACTATGGCTTTCCCCACGGGGATGCCCGCCTGGATATCACTGACTTATACGTGTTCCCCAAACCTGGCGATACCGGCAAATCGATCCTGATTATGAACGTTCATCCAGCCGTTGGTGTGAATCCGGTTGGGCCTACGACGGACGAACCATTCGCGACGCAAGCCGTCTATGAATTTAAAATCGACACGAATGGCGACGCTGTGGCAGATATCGCATACCGAGTCCGCTTCTCATCTTCCAAAGACGGAGTGCAGACTGCGACATTGCGCCGCGTTGAAGGCGAGCAGGCCGCCGGGACAGGCGACGAGGGGCAGACGATCATCGAAGCCGCGCCGGTCTCGACGGCACTAGAGGCAAGAGTGACCGTGTCCGGGGACTATAGCTTCTTCGCCGGCTGGCGCAGCGACCCTTTTTTCTTCGACACGATGGGCGCCCTGAACAATCTGCAGTTCACGGGCACCGATTTCTTCGCCGAGGCCGATGTCTGCAGCATCGTGCTGGAAGTGCCCAACTCTGCCTTAGGCACTGGAAAGATCGGCCTTTGGCATCGCACGGTAGATGGGGCTAGCGGGAAATGGGTTCAGGCCGATCGCGGCGCGTTGCCCTCACAATCTGTGTTCCTTACCGGTGAGAGAAAGGCTGATTATCTCGCTGGGGAGCCGAGGGACGATGCCCGCTTCGTGCCCGTCTTCGCGCACTCGCTGGAGCACACAGGTGGATACACAAAGGAAGAGGCGACGCGGGTGGCGAGTACGCTGTTGCCGGACATTCTTTTTTATGATCCCACGCGCCCAGCGGCGTATCCGGACAATGGCCGGAAGCTCTCCGACGACGTTATGGATGTCTTCATCTCCATCCTCACAAATGGAAAGGAGACGACAGACAACGTGGGGCCGCACAAGGACCTGCTCACCGATTTCCCTTACCTCGGAGCGCCACACAAGGTGAGATCATCTGAGTTGATGGTCGCCTAGGCATCAAACCTGGGCGCGCTGGTTTGGGCGGCAGATGAGGCCGCCTTAGAAGAACCAGCCCGGCCCCCAGGTTTTAAGCTTCAGAACGAAAGGTTATGTATGTCGGGCAAGAAAACAGCAATCATAACCGGGGCGTCAGGGGGTATTGGTGCGGGCTTAGTCGAAGAGTTTCTGAAGGAAGACTATAACGTCGTCGCAACCTCTCGTGCCGCCCATGGAACGCTAACTGCCTCAGGCAGCCTCGTTCTCCTCAATGGCGATATCGGCAAGCAGCAAACGGCGGCCGACGCGGTCGAAGCAGCAATTGGTAACTTCGGAAGCGTCGATGTCTTGGTGAATAACGCCGGCATCTTCCTGACCAAGCCCTTCACTGACTTTACTGCGGAGGACTTCGATGCCCTTGTTTCGACTAATCTCCTCGGATTCTTCTACATCACTCAGCGCACTGTGAAAGAAATGCTAAAGAAACAATCGGGTTGCGTTGTGAGCATTACTGCGTCGCTGGCCGACCGGCCCATCGCCGGCGTCAATGGCGCTGTTTCGATGATTACGAAGGGTGGCTTGAATGCAGCCACCCAGAACCTCGCAATCGAGTATGCGAACGATGGCATTCGCTTTAATGCCGTAGCGCCCGGCGTTGTAAATACATCGATGCACCCCGACGATCCCAACGAATCGACGTTGCAGCCGGTTATGAAAAAGGCGACGGTTAAGGACATCGTCGACGCCGTTCTTTACCTGGTCCGGGCAGATCATGTGAGCGGAGAGATTCTTCACGTGGATGGTGCTGCACCGGCTCGTCGTTGGTAAAACAAGCAAAGGACTCCAACCAGGTTCTGGACTTCCACGAGGTACGAATGCCCCAATTGCTTTCAGTAAATGTCGGCCTTCCGCGCGACGTGACATGGAACGGTAAGACTGTGCGTACTGGGATCTGGAAATCTCCAGTTGAAGGCCGAAGGATGGTGCGCAAGCTCAATATTGTTGGCGACGGGCAAGGCGATCTCGCCGGTCATGGGGGGGAGCAGAGAGCCGTCTTTGTCTATCAAATGGACTCCTATCACTATTGGGAACGCTTTCTCGGACGTAATGACTTCATCCACGGCCAGTTCGGAGAAAACTTCACCGTCGAGGGACTTCCTGATGACGAGGTCTGCATTGGAGATCGATACGGCATTGGTGATGCGATATTTGAAGTGAGCCAGCCACGCGTGACGTGCTACCGCGTCGGCATCCGCATGAATGATCCTCGGATGGCGGCCCTCCTCGTAGCACATCACAGACCAGGATTTTATTTTCGCGTATTGCAGGAAGGAAACGTTGGGGCGGGCGACGACATCGTGAAAATTGCCGACGGTTCAGAACGAATCACCGTCGCCGAGGTTGATGGCCTGCTGTATTTGCCGGGACATTCCCGCGAAGAACTGCAACGCGCGCTCCGGGTTCCTGCGCTTAGCGAGGGTTGGCAGGGTTCGTTCCACGCAATGCTCCAACAAGATCTGAGCTCCAAAACTGGCGCGGGGAATCCCGGACTCGCATATGAGGAACAAGCACCAGCATGGACCGGCTTTCGGCAGATGCAGGTCACGCGCATTCATAAGGAAAGCGACAACGTAACTTCCTTCGTACTGGCCCCGGTCGATGGGCAGCCTCTGCCTGTCTTCCAGGCAGGTCAATTTGTGGTTCTGCGATTGCTCGTCGATCCGAACAAAATAGCGGTCCTTCGCAGCTATTCCTTGTCCGATCTGCCGGCGACTGACCATCTCCGCATCAGCGTGAAGGGCGAACTGAACGGGATTGGCAGTTCATTTCTGTGCAACCGCGTGCGAGAAGGCGACGTATTGGATGTCAGCGCGCCGCGCGGAAACTTCACTCTGCGGGGCAGCCAAAACCCTGCAGTTCTGCTGAGCGCGGGAGTGGGCGCAACGCCCGTAATGGCGATGCTGCACGCACTCGCTGCCGAGAAATCGCAACGAGAGATCTGGTGGATACACGGAGCGCGCAATCGCGCCGACCACGCATTTGCGGAAGAATCGCGTTCATTACTGAAACAGCTCTCTCGGGCACGAGGACTCATCGTGTACAGCAGGCCCGCTGCAACTGACCATGTTGGGGCAGACTACGACGCCCCCGGGCACATTGACATAGCTTTGCTGGAGAGAATTGGAGTGTCACGCAATAGTGACTTTTATCTGTGTGGCCCATCTTCATTCTTGAAGAATATGCGCGATGGGCTAGGAAACTGGGGTGTGCTCGCCGAGAATGTACACACGGAGATCTTCGGTTCTGTTGAGGGTTTCACACCTGGTATGGAGCGGGTCGATCACACTCCTCACTTGCCACAAGGGCCGCCCGGATCCGGTCCGGTGGTCTCATTCGCGCGTAGCGGGATTACCGTCGCTTGGGATCCGAAATTCGGGAACTTGCTTGAGCTGGCGGAAGCGTGCGACGTTCCGGTCAGATGGTCGTGCCGGACTGGAGTCTGCCATACCTGCATGACTGGTTTGATTGGCGGATCGATTACCTATAACCCTGAGCCGCTGGAGAGGCCCGCTCCCGGGAACGTGCTCGTATGCTGTTCCCAGCCAAACGCGGGTGTTACGTTGGATCTTTAGGAGAAGACCTTTGAGAGAAACAGGAGGAGTCCAATCATGCGTTCTGATATTGTGCCCGGAGGCATTTTCCCCGACTACCAACTGCCCGATCACACGGGCGAACTGCGCAAGCTCAGCGAGCTCCAGGGCGACGATCCGCTAATCCTTACGCTGGCGCGCGGCCACTATTGCCCAAAGGAGCACCAGCAGCATCTGGAACTCGCCGCGTTCTACCCGAAGATCGCGGTGGCGTACACTCAGATCGCCACGATCGCGACCGACGATCACCATACTTTGCAGGAATTCCGTGCGTCAGTCGGAGCCCCGTGGACCTTCCTTTCGGACCCCGATCGAACGGTTCAGAAAGATCTCGACATCCAGGAGTACACCGATCCCGAGCATAATCCGATGATCCCGCATACGCTCGTACTCAAGCCGGGCCTCGTGATCTACAGCATCTATTACGGCTACTGGTTCTGGGGTCGTCCGTCGGTTGTCGATCTTTGGCACGACCTGCGCGCCGTGACGAGCGAAATCCGCCCAGACTGGGATCTGAGCATACCTGGGCTCCGTGAGGCGTGGAATGCGGGTGACCTCTCGCGGTTTCACGGGTGGAACAAGC
>Ga0193707_1000342_pt1 | contig 15458 bp, 11 predicted proteins | sample U3c2metaG_FD_143043 | JGI IMG/M metagenome (GOLD analysis project Ga0193707, IMG submission 143043) | Soil microbial communities from a riparian zone of the East river system, Colorado, United States - U3c2 | ecosystem: Environmental > Terrestrial > Soil > Riparian zone | place: USA: East River... | reverse complement strand
ACCCAGCTTATCGACCGCACACTTGAGTTTTGGCAAACTCGCACTTCACAGAGACTCACCCGCGAAGACGCCCGCGAAATGGTCGAGAACATTACTGGCTTCTTCCGAATCCTTCGGGAGTGGGAAGTCGCCGATCAGCCCGCCGCAACGCATAGAGAAAAAACTAAAGCGGAACTATAATTTTATCGAAACCCGAATGACTGAGCCTTTGATTTGTTGTTCTAGAGGGCTGTTGGAAACTCATATCGCCGTTCTTGACAGAAAGCTTATCATGAAACATAAACTCAGATAATGTCGAAGATCACAGGTAGCACTATGATCAAGGCCAACAGCCAGAACAAACGCAAGGCCGCGATCTATGCCCGCGTTTCTTCCAAGGAGCAGGAAAAGGAAGGTTTCTCGATCCCGGCACAATTGAAACTGCTGACGGCCTACGCGGTTGAGAAAGGCTTCGCAGTGGTGCAGCAGTACGTTGATGTAGAGACTGCGAAAAGAGCAGGGCGCAGTGGTTTCACCGCCATGGTGGAATTTTTCAGAGAACAATCCAGGGCCAAGATACCAGCAAATCCCTGCCGCGTACTACTCGTCGAAAAAACCGACCGACTTTACCGCAACCTTAAGGACTGGGTCACGCTTGACGAACTGGACCTGGAAATCCATTTCGCAAAGGAAAATATGGTTTTTTCCCGTGACTCCCGTTCTTCGGAGAAATTTATACACGGGATCAAAGTCCTGATGGCCAAAAATTATATCGACAATTTGTCCGAAGAGACCAAGAAAGGAATGCTTGAAAAGGCCGAACAAGGTATTTATCCATCGTTTGCCCCGTTAGGGTACATAAACGTCCAGTGTGGTGATAAGCGCTTTATTCAGCCCGACCCAGAGCTTGCATCTATGATCCGCCAGCTCTTCGAGTGGTATGCGACAGGTAACCAGTCCCTGTTGGATGTGGCCCGAAAAGCAAAGTCCGAAGGTTTGACTTACCGGAAGACTGGAAACACTATTGGGAAAAGCACTGTCCACAAGATTCTGACTAACCCGATCTACCACGGTGAGTTCGACTGGGCAGGAAAACGCTACAACGGGTTACACGAGCCAATCATTAGCCGCGATTTATTTGACGAGGTGCAACAGGTTTTGACTGACAAGGGCCACTCCCGGAGACGACCACATACGCACGAGTGGGCTTTCCAAGGACTTGTGTTCTGCGGCCATTGCGGCTGTGCACTCACGGCAGAGATCAAGAAGGAACGATACGTCTATTACCACTGCACAGGTTATAAGGGCAAATGTCCGGAAAAGTATGTTCGTGAAGAAGACATGGCCCGTCAATTCGGCGAGGCGCTCGGGCTGATCCGAATGGATAAAGAAGTGCTTGAATGGGTCGTGACAGCACTGAAAGAAAGCCACGGCGATGAGAAGCGTTATCATGATGAGATGATTGGCAAGCTTCAAAAGGAATACCAAAAGCTACAGGACCGAATTGATGCAATGTATATTGATAAGCTCGACGCTAAAATTGCCCAGGAATTCTTTGACCGTAAAAACAGCGATTGGCGTACTGAGCAGGCTGAAATTCTACGTAAAATCGAGAAACACCAGAATGCAAACTTCTCCTACTTGGAGGAAGGTGTCCGGCTTCTCGAACTCGCCCAAAAGGCTGCCAGTCTTTACGAAAAACAAGAAATGAGAGAAAAGCGACGCATTCTCGATTTTCTATTCTCGAACTGCCTTTGGAAAAACGGCGCTCTGATCCCTCATTACCGAAAACCCTTTGACCTGCTTGCACTTACCAACTCTGCCTATCAAAAGAGAAAGGCCACTTCTCGGGCGAAAAGTGGCCTTTCTGAAAACTGGCTCCCCGGGAGGGACTCGAACCCCCGACCAATTGGTTACAAGTGCCCCAGCATTTCTGCCGGGCTTGGACTATCTCATCATCCGCCTCGGGCGGATGTCGGGCGCTTACGAGGTTTATTGGTTGGGGTCCTCAACCTCTAGTCTCTGCACGTTCCTGCCTACCGCAACTCCCCTTTGGCAGGCTTCGCTCAGGATTACCGTCGAGGAAAATGGGATTTCCTCCTTAGGCTTCCCTGAATTCACCCGATTTTTCATTCTGCCTTACGGCGGAATGCTGCAACTTAGCGTGGGCTTCGCGATGACAATTCGCACATAGGAGTTCGCATTTCCGAAGTTCCGCCCGAATCTTCGTCCAGCTTCTGGTATATCCCTTTGCAGAGATGCCGAAGTCTTTCTCGGACGATTCGAGGTGGTGAATTTCTAGTGCATCAATGCACCGGTCGTAACCGCAACGAACACATTTGCCGCCCAAAAACGCTAACGCCATTTCGCGTACTTTCTTGCGTCTTTTCTGAACGGCTTCAGTCAAATAGTCGCGACGGTCGGAATAACGCCTCCTGTCTCCCATTAGCGCCCACACTCTCTACAGCCAACTGCTCTACCGACTGAGCTACCGGGGAAAGAATCGAATTTCTTATGTAGCATACGAGATTGACTATTTCTAGTTAGGTCGAGCCTCAAAAAAGCGAACCAGTCCTTGCACGTTTAGAAACGCTCCTGATCACAGCCCCAACTGACGAAGCTCCGCCATCATTTTCTCCAGATGTGTCGCCGGCCAATAGATCCGTCGGCAAGTGGGGCACCAGGAAAACTTTTCTTGGTTGGAAAAGACATACGGCGGAACGTTACTTTCAATACTTGATTTGGACTTGGGCTCTAATGCGGAGTTACACTCGATGCAGCGTGTGAACATCCCTTGAGCCGACTTTATACCGCACTCGGTGATCACCTGACGCAGTTGGTCGCGGTAATGATCGCTATCGATAAATAAGAAGGGCGGCGGTTGCTTATGCTTTAGGCTTCGGTCTCTGGTCAGAATCAGGCGGCTCTCGGCGCGCGCCGCGCGGATCAAGCCATACCCCGTTAAGTGTCGGCCATAGATCACATCTTGTCCAATGATGCGCAGCCATTTTGCGAGCCGGCCGAGCATGAAGTCAGCGGCAAATCTACTAATGGATGGTTCACTTTTGATTTCGGTCATATTTTGTATTTGAACCCAGCGATCTAAGCCTTTACCATATACGCTCTAGCGCATGGTTGTGAAACTATCCATCGGTCTGGGCATCGTGATGTTTTGGTGCGTGATGAATTTTCTCCTCATCAAGCGCCAGATCGGCGCGCTCCCGTCGGTTATAACCCTGCATGGCACGGAGAAAATCACCGAAAACGTCGAAGAATGGTGGGGGGTCTATTACCGCGGCGAGAAGATCGGTTATGCCACGCAGACGATTACACCCAAGTCAAAGGGCTACAGGCTTTACGATCGATCAGTGTTGAACTTGAATTTGCTCGGCACAGTTCGGCCCGCTACGACGAGTCTGGAAATGGAGGCCAATGAAGATTGGATTCTTGAAAACTTCGTCTTCGAGCTCGTCTCCAAAGAGATTCGCTTCAGTGCGCGCGGGCGAGTTAAGGATCGCAATTTGAGCTTGGAAATCGACTCGGCGGGTCATAAGTCGACGCGCGACTTGACGTTGACCCAAGCGCCGTATCTGCTCGCTGCCTTAAAACCCTATGTCATTACCCAGCAATTGGAAACCGGAAAAAAATTCCTCTTCAACACCTTCGACCCGTCGACCCTGTCGCAGCAGATCACCACGGTCGTGATCGAAGGCCGAGAAAAAATTCGCGTCGGTAATCACACCGAGCCGGCGATACGGTTGCGCCAGAGCTTTCACGGGATCTCCGTGGTTTCCTGGGTGGATGGACAGGGGCGCACGCTCAAAGAGGAGTCGCCCGCGGGACTATCGCTGGTGCGACAGGAAGTTCAAGAAGCAAAAAGTCTCCCCGCGCATGCGGTGTCATTGGACATCGTCGCCCAAACGGCGATCCCCGTCGCCAAATACATCACCGATGCGCAATCAAGAACGGATATTCAGTTCAAACTCGGCGGCGTCAACCTGGCAAACTTTCCGCTCAACGGCGGACGGCAGAAACTCGCATACGATCGGCTCGATATCCGCCTTGAAGACCTGAAACGGCTCAACGTGCCCAAGATCCCGGTGCGAGGAGCGCACTTAGCGTCGTACGTGCAACCCACGCCCTTCCTTCAATCCGATCACCCGAGCATCGTGGCGCTCGCGGCAAAGATTGTCAGCGGCGAAACCGACGCCTACAAAGCGGCGTTAAAAATTAAAGATTGGGTCTATCGGGAAATCGCCAAAGAGCCGACGGTCAGCATCCCCAACGCCCTGGAAGTCCTCCAGACTAGGAAAGGCGACTGCAACGAACACACGGTGCTGTTCAATGCTCTGGCCCGCGCGGCGGGCATCCCGGCGAAGACGGTCGTCGGAGTGGTTTATCTGCGCGGCGCTTTTTACTACCACGCTTGGTCCGAGATCTGGCTCGGCGACTGGGTGTCGCTCGACTCCGTGCTCAATCAATTTCCCGCCGACGTGACTCATATCAAGTTTCTCGAGGGAGAAATCGACCGTCAGATCGACATTCTGCAGTTGATCGGTAACCTCAAAATCGAAGTGCTGTAGGAAGGACCTTCATTTTGGATTTTAGATTGCCGATTTTAGATTGAAGATAGGGTTCCGTTCCGAGAATCGAAAATCTAAAATCCAAAATTGTTATGATTCAACTCATCAATCTCAGCAAGCACTACGGCAAACTCGCCGCGGTGGATCAGCTCAATCTCACAGTGCCGGCGGGAGAGATTTTCGGTTTTCTCGGTCCCAACGGCGCGGGTAAGACGACGACCATCCGCGTCATGATGGGAATATTAAAAGCGACGTCGGGCCAAGTTTTACTCGCCGGCCATGACGTCGTGACCGACGCGCAAATGGCCAAGGCCATCGCCGGATTTATACCCGATCGGCCATTTATCTATGAAAAGCTGAGCGGCGGAGAGTTCCTCGAATTCGTCGGTAAACTCCATCGCGTCGAGGCGGGAAGGCTCAAAGCGCGCATCGCTGAACTGCTCTCTCACTTGGAACTGAGCGCGTGGAAAAACGAGCTCGTGGAGAGCTACTCGCATGGCATGAAGCAGCGCTTGGTGATCTGCGCCGCGTTGATTCACGAACCGCGCATCCTTATCGTCGACGAGCCGATGGTCGGGATGGACCCGCGCGGCGCGCGCACGCTCAAGGACCTTTTCTCCGCTCTGGCGAAAAACGGCACGACAATTTTTCTTTCGACCCACAGCATCAGCGTCGCAGAAGAGATCTGTCACCGCATCGGCATCATCCAGAAAGGCCGGCTCATCGCTTGCGGCACGATGTCGGAGCTGCACCGGCAAGCCGCGGGAAATCACGGCAATCTCGAAAGCGTTTTTTTGGACCTGACCCGCGATCAAGCGCACGACAACGGCAACCTACAATCCTACTCATGAGTTCCGTCGCATTACTGCTTTCCCCACTCTGGCTCGGCTGGAAAAATTCGCTTACTCGCGGCGTCGGCTCTTGGCCGCGCCGCTTGCTGATCGTCGGGCTTGCCGTCGGTTTTTGGATTGGCACCTATCTCGTGATCCGCCGCGTGCTGCGCTATTTTGAGGCGGTTTATGAGCTCGGGCCGGCGCTGGCTTATCAACTTTTGCTGATCATCCTGCTGACCTTTTTGTCGATGCTTTTGTTCAGCAATCTGGTCGCGGCGCTTTCGAGTTATTTTCTCGCGCGCGATCTGGACTTGGTGCACGCGACGCCGGTTTCGCCCGACGCGTTTTTTTTCGCGCGCTTGATTCACACCACGGTCAATTCGTCGTGGATGGTGTTATTTTTTAGCATCCCCATCTTTGCCGCCTACGGCGCGGTGTTCGGCGGCGGCTGGATTCTTTATCTCTGGGTCGCCCTCATCTTGCCGCTGTTTCTACTCATTCCGGCGGCGATAGGAATCTTGATCACCCACCTCTTGGTCTATTGCCTGCCGGCAAAAAGAATTCGCGACGTGCTTTTTTTCATCGGTTTGATCGCCTTCATCGTCATGTATTTTCTGTTTCGCTTCTCCCAACCTGAACGCCTCGTGCACCCGGAGTCCTTCGGCAATTTCATACAATTCTTGACCGCCATGGAAACACCTTCGTCGCCGTTCCTGCCAAGCAGCTGGTCGGCGGAAATCTTGGCCGGAACGCTGTTTAGCCGAGAAACCGAACAGGGCTTTTTCTTCGCTCTGCTCGCCAGCTATGCGCTGTTCTTTCCGCTCGTGGCTTCATGGGTTTCCGGCGCGGTCTATTTCGAGGGCTGGTCCAAGGCTCAAGAGTCGCGTCAGGGCCGGCGCAATCTTGCATGGTTCGATCGCTTTCTCGATCGCCTCGTGCGACTGTTTCCGCAAATTACCCGCGCGATCATGGTCAAAGACATCAAGACCTTTTTGCGCGACACGACCCAATGGTCGCAGGTCTTTCTTCTGCTCGCCCTAATCGTTGTCTATCTGTACAACTTCAAAGTGCTGCCGCTGGATCGTTCGCCGATGCCCGCCGGCGTGCTGCGCACTCTGGTTTCCTTTGCCAACTTGGCGCTCGCCGGTTTCGTGCTCAGCGCCGTCGCCGTTCGCTTTGCCTTCCCGGCCATCAGTCTGGAAGGGAAAGCCTTCTGGATTTTGCAGTGTGCGCCGATCTCCCTGCGCGCGTTGCTATGGAGCAAATTCTGGTTGATTTTTATTCCACTGCTGGTGCTCGGCGAGCTGCTCGTGTTCCTGAGCAACTTGCTGCTTCACGTGCCGTCCTGGATGATGGCGCTTTCGCTCATCACGGTGTGCCTGATGACGTTCGGCATCGCCGCCATCGGCGTCGGCCTCGGCGCGCTTTATCCGAGCTTCGACTATGAAAACGCTGCGGAGATTCCGACCAGTTTCGGCGGCGCGGTGGCGATGATTATGAGCATCGGATTCATTGCGGTTGCGGTGGCGATTGAAGCCTGGCCGATCTACCAGCTCGCCATGGCGTCACTTCACCCCGGGCGAACCGCAACGCCGCCTCTTGCGCTCATCGCGCCATCATTAATCATAGTTGCGGCGTTGACCGCTGCGGTGGTAGCGCTTTCATTGCGACTCGGGATACGACGGCTCGAACATCTAAGAGACTGAACCAATGAACGGAGGTTCACCGTGCAGCTCATTCACACGATTTATCAACCCGCCGGCGACGGCCAGTTTCCAACACTCCTGACTCTGCACGGACGCGGCGCCAACGCCTTCGACTTGCTCGGCCTCGCGCCGCATCTCTGCGGAGGAAAGTTTCTGATGATTTGCCCGCAAGGGCCGTTGGAAACGCCGATCGGTCCCGAGGCCGTCGGCTACTCTTGGTACCCCATGAGCATGGGCGGCCCGCCGGACGTGGATGCCATTCTGTCTTCTCAAAAAAAACTGCGGGTCTTTCTCGACGAGTGCGTGAAATCCTATCCCATCGACGTCAAGAAGCTTGCCCTGCTCGGCTTTAGCCAAGGCGGTGTAATGGCGTATGGCCTCGCGTTGTCAGATCCCGGCCGGTTCGCTGCTCTTGCCGTCCTAAGTAGCTGGCTGCCGAAAGAACTGTTGTCGCAAATCAGCGTGAGCGATGCGGTCCGCTCGCTGCCCACACTAGTGCAGCACGGCACGCAAGATTCTATGATTGAAGTCGACCGAGCGAGAAGTTCAGTCGAAACGCTGCGGCAACTACACGTGCCGCTCACTTTTCGGGAATACGAAATGGGCCACGAAATCAGGCCTAGAAGTCTTTCCGAATTGTCGACGTGGCTTGAAGAGAAAATGATAAGCAGTGGGGACTAGCGGCTAAAGAAGTTAGATAAAACCTGGGGCGAGAGAACTCTTTTTCGACCGATGCGCGAACCAGCGAAAAATCACCGACAAACAGCAAAAGGCGGATTTGACCCCTTTCGTGGACTGGCGAGAGGCCATGTCCAAGAGCGACGCCGAGCGAGCATACGAAAACGCATGCCGTACATTCTCCACGCGCGTCGATGAGTCGTCAAGTTGCTGAATCGTAATTGTTGCTTTGAAAAAAATGCACCAGAAATTTGATCCAAAAACTTAGTAGTCTAGCAATCGTGGTGCGTTTTTGATCCGCAAGAATCCTGACAAAGTAGGAATTTATTAGGAATTTATCTTCTATGAAAGTTCCTCCAATTCGTTAAATTGTTTGCGCGATCTGTGAATCCTCGGCCTTATCATATCTTGCCGGTCGATCTCCCGCCGGTTATGTTCGAATCAACCCTTGTCTACGGAATGCGTGAACGCGTGAAAGCACAGTTTCTGTTGACGTCTAGCCTACTAAACGGCCTATAATTAACTTTGATATGAGGAAGTTTCTACGAACTGACATAAAGCTTCCCCCGGAGCAGTTAGCCATTCGGGCGAAGTGTTTCCATCCAACGGGGCGGTTCGAGGAGTTCACAAAAGAGGAGGTCGAGCAGTCGATCCCCGAGCGCTTCGAGAAGATAGTGAAGCGGTATCCAGATCGAATAGCAATTAAGGAAAGGGCACAGGCTGTTACCTACACAGAACTGAATGAAAGGGCAAATCGCATAGCTCACGCAATCTTGGACAGATGCGGCGAACGCAACCTTCCCGTCGCGATTCTGATGGAACATGGCACCTCTGTGCTGGTTGCTATTCTCGCCGTACTCAAGGCAGGCAAGATCTACGTCCCGCTTGATCCTTCCTATCCTGTGGAAAGACTTCAGTACATGTTGCTCGACTCCCAGGCCGAACTCATTGTGGCGAATCGTGGAACTCTTTCCTTGGCTCGTCAAATTGGTAGGGAGGATTTTGCTGTCATTGACGCAGACGATGTTGGTGCGGGCTCTCGTCACTACGACGTGAGCGTGAAAATAACTCCCGGAGCCTTCGCGTCCATCCTCTACACCTCGGGATCGACCGGACAACCCAAAGGAGTGGTCGATAATCATCGCAATTTGCTGCATGGAACACTCCGATTTACGAATGGCCTGCATATCTGTACTGAAGACCGACTCAGTCTCACTCATTCGTGCAGTTCGAGCGCTTCAGTGAGGAGAATCTTTCCAGCTCTTCTCAACGGTGCATGCCTTTTTCCTCTCGACCTAAAACGACAAGGAATCCGGGGCTTAGTGGATTTAGTAATCAGCGAATCAATCACGGTTTTCAGCACAGGTGGAATACGGGATTTCGTGCGCAGTTTCAGTCAACACCAATCGTTTCCGAGTCTGAGGCTGGTGTCCCTCGGCGGCGAGGTCGTTTATCGGCGCGATGTTGAGCTGTACAAGAAGATCTTTCCTCGCGATTGTGTAATCGGAATTTGGATGTCCAGCACTGAAGCCGGAAATATCACGCAGTTCTTCATTGATCGCGACACCCAACTCTCGGGCGACATCGCTCCGACCGGTTATCCAGCCGAAGACGTGGAGATAATGCTGCTTGACGACGGGGGTAATCCAGTAAGACCCGGTGAGATCGGAGAAATTGCCGTTAAGAGCAAGTACCTTGCCTGTAGCTATTGGCGTCGACCGGAAATGACCAATGAGAAATTCCGCGGTGATCCGGCCGGTGGCGAGCAACGAATTTATCGCACAGGCGATCTAGGACGCATCGAAGACGACGGCTGCTTATTTCACTTGGGGCGAAAGGATGACCAAATTAAAGTCAGAGGGCACAGAGTCGAGGTTGCCGAGATTGAAGCAGCATTGCTGAACCTCGGATATTTTACGAAAGCATTCGTCACCCTACGGGACCGTGCTTCAGACGAGAAATCACTAGTCGCTTATCTCGAGCCAGAAAAACGGCCGGCGCCGACGTCTAGCACTCTTAGAAAAGCTCTGGCCGTCACTTTGCCCGACCACATGATCCCTTCACTGTTCGTCGTGCTTGATACTATCCCCTTAACTCCGACTCGGAAGGTAGACCGAAACGCGCTTCCAGATCCGGGCAATGCCAGGCCGGAAATTGATACGCCCTTGATCAGGCCCAGAACTTCGCTAGAGAGGGATCTCGCTAAGATTTGGGGCAATATTCTGTCGCTCGATCAAGTTGGTGTCCACGACAACTTTTTCGATCTTGGTGGAAATTCGCTCGCGGCGATTCGTGTTGTCTCCCGGGTAATCCAAACATTTCGGGTCGATCTGTCTCCCAAAGCACTCTTCGATTCGCCTACGGTAGCAGACATGGCGGTCGTCATTGAAGCTAATCCGGCAAAGCTTGCGAGCCAGGAAGCGTTGGACCGAATGCTGAGTGAGGTGGAGGCCATGACGAACGAAGAGGCGCAGAGACTTCTTACTGAAGTTAGCAAGGCCAAAAGTAGGGCAAGAAAACCTGAGTGATCACGCAGAATTATTTACGTCGATACGGTTCTTCCTGGTCGGTGATGAATTCAAACTGTTTTGCTGCTCCACTGGGAGATAGGCGGGCTTGATGCCTTTCAGGATCTTGTCGACCATTACGGCATCAATCTGAAGCAACGCAACAGATCGGCCCGATGATTCCTCCAAACGTGCTGGCGAGGGTGGATAGGCTGATCAAGTAGCGCGCGGCAATGCCAGGATTGAACTGAATTCTCCTTCAATTCAGTTCCGACGGGTTGTAGTTGGTTGTGCCTGCGTGACGGATGACACTGGGTGACGTAGATTCTAGTAAGTCCCTTATGAGAATGATTTACGGGAAGTTATCGAAAACAGCGTCACTATCTGTCACCTGTCATCGGTTCAAACCTACGGGATTTTCGAAATAGCTTCATGGCGCTCCCGCGGAAGTCGAATGTTGCGCCAAAGCGTCCACACATTGGATTGATCTTTCCTTATCGCTGTATCGTGCTTTCTGGATTTCCTAAAAGTAGTGAATTATATAAATCCGGTTTTAAAATTGGTCGCCGTGTTCCTAATCATTAAGCAAGCGGAAAGGGGTCAAATCCGCTTTTAGCTGTTAATCCGGGTTTAAGGAAAGCGTGCACGTCCTGAAAAAACGTGAGGGGCGACCACCTTGGTCGCCCCTCACGAGGATGAAAAATATTTGAGCGTTTCTTAAGTCCGCATGTAGCTCAGGTCTTTTGCCATGGCTTCGAGCCGGGCAATGCGCTCTTCCATCGGCGGATGAGTGCTGAATAGCTTAGCCAAGCCGCCGACCGTCAGCGGATTAACGATAAACATATGTGCCGTCGAGTTAGCAGTCGCATCGCTTACCTGGAGCGGGATATTCTGCGCGCCCATTTCCAGTTTGCGCAGCGCGCTTGCCAGCGCCAGCGGATCGCCGCTGACCTTGGCGCCGCCTTCGTCAGCCATATATTCGCGCGAGCGCGACACGGCCATTTGAATCAACATTGCCGCCAGCGGCGCCACGATCATCATGAACAGCAGGCTAAAAATATTGCTGCCGCCTTCTTCGCGGTCGCGGCTGCCGCCGCCGAAAATCGCGGCCCACTGCGCCATATACGCTAGGTAGCTGATCGCGCCCGCGAGCGTCGCGGCGATGCTGCTGATGAGAATATCGCGGTGTTTGACATGGCTAAGCTCGTGGCCCAAAACACCGGAGAGCTCGCGTTTGTTGAGAATGCGCCGGATACCTTGAGTGACGGCCACGGCCGCATGTTCGGGATTGCGGCCTGTCGCGAACGCGTTCGGGGTTTCCTCCGGAATGATGTAAACCTTCGGCATCGGCAAACCCGCTCTGACGGTGAGATCGCGAACGATGCCATAGAGCTCCGGATCATCGTTTGCGGTAATCTCTTGGGCGCCATACATCTTCAGAACGATCTTGTCGCTAAACCAGTAGCTAAAGAAATTCATGGCGCCGGCCATGACCAAGGCGAGAACGGCTCCGTTCGGACCGCCGACCATGTGGCCGATCCAGACGACGAGCGCAGTTAACGCTGCCAGGAGAATCGTGGTTCGAAAGCCGTTCATAGGATTTCCTCCATTTCCAATTGATCCTAGTTCGCCAGACGCTTAAGTCAAGCTCGATTCGGGTCTATAGTGAATGTGCGTACGCCCAGGACAAAAATCAAGGGCCGGCTAGACAGCTGAAAATGCAAGGAATCCCCTTTGTCCGGTAATATCTAAAAGGAGCCCAATATGCGTATTGGCGTAGTTTTCCCGCAAACCGAAATCGGCAGTGACCCGTCTGCCATCAAGGATTACGCGCAGGCTGCGGAAGCACTCGGTTTTCGCCATATTTTAGCCTACGATCACGTCATCGGCGCCAATCCCGCCAGCCGTCCGGGCTGGCGCGCGCCGTACAGTCATTTAGACATGTTTCACGAACCCTTCGTTCTTTTTGCCTATCTCGCCGGGCTGACGAAAAACGTCGAATTCGTTACCGGCATCATTATCTTGCCTCAACGACAGACTGTTCTCGTCGCCAAACAAGCGGCGGCGCTCGACGTCCTGAGCGGCGGCCGCCTGCGCCTCGGCGTCGGTATCGGCTGGAACCCCGTGGAATACGAGGCGCTGGGCGAAAACTTCAAAAACCGCGGCAAGCGATCCGAGGAGCAGGTCGAGGTGCTGCGCAAGCTCTGGACCCAGGAACTGGTCACGTTCAACGGCCAGTGGCATAAAATCACCGACGCCGGCATCAACCCGCTGCCGGTGCAGCGACCGATCCCGATCTGGTTTGGCGGCACCGACGACCGCGCTCTGCGCCGTTTGGCGAGACTGGGCGACGGCTGGTTCCCGCAGATGGCTCCCGACGAAAATGGCCGCGCCACGATCGAGAAAGTCCACCGCTACGCCCATGAGGCTGGCCGCGATCCGAGCCGGATCGGTATCGAGGGTAGGATTGGTTACGGCCAGGGATCGCCCGCCGCGTGGATGAAAGACTTGCAAGCTTGGCAAGACCTTGGCGCCACCCATGTCGGCTTCAACACGATGAAGACGGGCCTCAATTCGGCCGCGCATATCGAGGCGATTCGGCGTTTTAGTGCAGCAGTAAACGGGCAAGGATGAGTCGCTGCTTTTAATGTGCGGCTGCGGTCTGTTCCTTGCCGTGTTTAGCGAGCCATGCGCGCAGCGCGGCGAAAGGCTCGCCGCCGTCCGCGACCGCGCGACGCAGGGTTTCTATCGTGCGCACGAGATCGCGACCGCACGAATCGTAGAGCGCCTCGAATAAATCGAGATCTTTCAGATACACAACGTAATGCATGAGCACGGCGTTATTGAGCGGCCGTTGGCTAAACGCGCGGAAACGATGGTTCGGACGGTCGGCGATGCGGCGCAGCCATTCGGCCTTGCTACGCGCAAAAACGTCCTCGCGTAAACGCAACTTGTCGGCGCGCGGAATGTCGCGGCCGTAAAGGTCGCCGAGGGTGCGCGCCATCTCGGCGATGAAGCCGCCGAATTCCCGTTCATCGTCCCACGCTTGAGTCGCGCTCAGATATTCCGCGCTGTCGGCGCCGAAACGAGTGCGGAAAAAATCCATCGCGGCACGATGACCGATAAAATTGGCCGAGCTTTCGTTGAAAGCGCCGGCGCCGTTGATGTAAAGCGTATTGTGAAATAGCTCGTGAAAGACGATCTCGCTCAGAATGGTACGATCATAGCGCAGCAAGTGCGACAGTAACGGGTCGTCGAACCAGCCCAGCGTGCTGAAGGCCGCCGAAGTGCGCAGATTGGTGTCGTAGCCTTGAGCCGTCAGCCGATCGATCTCCGCTTGCGCGTCTTCCTTGGAAAAATATCCCTTGTACGGCACGCGGCCGACGATCAAAAACCACCAGGTATACGGGCGCAGCTCGGTTTTGGGCGCGGCCACAACGACGTAGGTCAAGTCGGGACGGTCGACGTACGAATAGCTGGAATAGCTGCCGCCGACCTTGAATTTGAGCACGTCGCGCGCATACTCTCGCGCCGCCAAAACCAGTTGCAGCTTTTCCTGCGTGTCCGGCTGTACCTGCGGATTGCCCAAAAAATCGACGATCGGCTCGCGGCGCCAAAGGATTTTCCCCTCCTCGTAAGCGGCGCGGAGAACATAGAGAGGCGAACAACCGGAAATAAAGGCGGCCACGAGAATGCTTGCCAGAACCAACCACAACAAGTGCTTGAGTCCTCTCCGCGTCACCCAACGGATCGGGAGATAGCAGCGCTGAGTTCCGTCGCGCTGCAAGCTAGGCGAGACGCTGGGCGGGTGTATCATGGGAAGCGAGCTTCAACTCCTCGCGCTCATACTGCAACTGGTACAAGCGGTAATAAATCCCCTGCTTTTCCATCAATTCGGCATGGGAACCCACTTCGCGAACTTCTCCATGGTGCAGCACGATGATGCGGTCGGCGTTGCGGATCGTCGATAAACGGTGCGCGATCAAAAGACAGGTTCGGTCGCGCATCACTTTTTCCATCGCATCTTGAATCAGCGCTTCCGTTTCGGTATCGATGCTGGAAGTCGCCTCGTCCATCACGAGAATTTCCGGCTGGTAAACCAGGACTCGCGCCAATGACAACAGCTGGCGCTGGCCGCCGGAGAAGTTGCTGCCGCGTTCGCGCACGCGAGCATCGTAGCCCTCGGGCAGCCGGCGAATAAAGCTCTCTGCGTTGGCCACCCGGGCGGCCCGTTCGATGCGCTCCAACGGGATCGAAGGATCGCCCAATGCAAGATTAGCACGCACGTCGCCGGAGAATAGGAAAACGTCCTGCAAGACAACCCCGATATGGCGCCGGAGCGCGCGCAGATCCCACTCGCGCACGTCGACGCCGCTGACTTTGATGGAGCCTTGTTGAATATCGTAAGAGCGGTTTAACAGCTTGATCGTCGTGGTCTTGCCCGACCCCGTGGCGCCGACCACCGCGACTTTCTCTCCCGGTGCGATGCGGAACGAGACGCCTTTGAGCACCGGATCGCCCGCTTTATAGTGAAACCAGACATGGTCGAAGACCACTTCGCCGCGAAACGGTTTCGGCACGACAGCATTTTTCGGGCTCGTGACGTCGAGGGGGGTGTCGAGCAATTGAAAGATGCGTTCCGCGGACGCCATTGCGGACTGCATCACCGTGTATTTTTGACTGAAGTCGCGCAGCGGCACAAAGAAGCGGTGAATATACTCCTTGAACGCCACCAGCGTGCCAATACCGATGGCGCCGTGCAGCACTTCACCGCCGCCGTACCACAGCAACAGTCCGACGCTCACCGAGCCCGCTGCCTCTACCATAGAATAAAGCCCGGCTTCATAGAGATTCGAAAGATGATAGGCGTCGCGATGGTCGGCGTTGAGTTTTTCAAACTCGCGATAGGTTTTTTCCTCTCGGGCAAAAAGTTGGATCACAGCCATGCCGGAGAGCGCCTCCCCCAGATAGGCGTTGATGCGCGCGATCCGTACGCGGATTTGGCGGTAGGTTTGGCGCGCTTTGCCGCGAAAAAAATTGATCGCCAAGGCCATCGGCGGGATCAACGCCAGCGATACCAGCGCCAACTTGACGTCGAGATACAACATGATGCCGAAGATCCAGATCACCATGACGAAATCCGACGCGAGCGTAATCACACCCGAGGCGAAC
>Ga0193707_1000341_pt1 | contig 15463 bp, 17 predicted proteins | sample U3c2metaG_FD_143043 | JGI IMG/M metagenome (GOLD analysis project Ga0193707, IMG submission 143043) | Soil microbial communities from a riparian zone of the East river system, Colorado, United States - U3c2 | ecosystem: Environmental > Terrestrial > Soil > Riparian zone | place: USA: East River... | reverse complement strand
TATCAGCTTCATCGCCGTAACGGTGATCGTGGTGTTGTCCGTCGCCGTCCAGGAAATAGTTCCGCTGCTCGTCCGGCGCTTCACCGCTCGTGAAACGCAGATGGTGCAGGACCGGCCGTACGCCGCCACCCGAGCCGACTTTACGCGGCGTGCTTACACCCTGACCCCTGCGTCGTACGATGCGCTGCGGAAGTCCGCGGTTTCGGCAGCGCTCGACAGCGTGGTCACGAGCGCGGCTGGCCAGCAGCTGCTGCGGCAAGACTCACTCGTCTATCCCGGCGCGCAAGGTCTGGTGCTGGTTTCCGACCCACAGTTGGACGTCGCGGGGCAGCGGCTCGGTGACGGCTTCTCTCGACTGGGATACGCGTGGGCGTACCAGTCATTCGATCTTCTGTCTGACTCACTACCGCGGCGCGCCAGACTCGTCACTGTGCGTGACGTGCGGACCAGAATTGGCGCTCTTGCGCCGATCTTCGCGCAGGGAAGCATGGTCGAGCCGATGTTTCACTCCGATACGCTCTATTGGAAGCTGGAGCTGTACACCGCCTCGTCCAACTATCCACTCAGCGAGCGGTACATTCTTGCGGGAGAGGAACGCAGCTATTTCAGGCATGCCGCTACCGCGCTCGTGAACGCGAGGACAGCCCGAGTGATGATGGCAGCGGATCCAGCTCTTGATCCGATAGCGCAGGCGTGGATGACAGCGTTTCCAAACGCGTCCGACTATCGTGCGCCCGGAATTGCGCGCGAGCTGACAACTACGCCATGGTCGCCGATAGCGGCGGACTCGTCAGCTGTGGGCAATGACTCCACTTTCAGGGCTGCGGTGACTCGCCTCTACAATCGCATGCGGGCCGCGCTCGCCGCCGCCGATCTCAAGGCGTTTGGGGTCGCATACGATTCGCTCGGTGTTCTCATTGCGCCCCGCCACAGATGACTGAGGCACGGACAGCTGTAATCGCGGTCGGTGGCAATGCGCTTTCTCCACCCGGAGAGCACTCGACCATCGCCGACCAGTTTCGCCACACGCGCGAAAGCCTGGGACCGATCGTCGATCTCGTGCTCGATGGCTGGCGGGTCGTGGTCGTGCACGGCAACGGGCCGCAAGTTGGAGACGAGCTGGTAAGAAACGAAAAGGCTCGGAGCGAGGTCTCGCCACTTCCACTCGGCGTGCTCGTAGCCGGGACGGCGGGGTGGATTGGCTACATGCTGCAGCAGTCGCTCGAGAACGCGTTGCGGAAGGCTGGGCATTCGAGAGACGTCGTGACCGTCCTCACGCAGGTCGAGGTTGCTGCCGATGACCCGGCGCTCAAGGATCCGAAGAAATTCATCGGACATGGCCTCTCGGTTGTGCGTGCCCGTGAGCTGAAGGCGCAGGGCCATTCAGTGAAGAAGGATGGGAAGGGACGCTTTCGGCGCGTCGTCGGAAGTCCCCGCCCGCTCGCGATTCACGAGTTGGCAACGATTCGGACTCTGCTCGAGCGCGACACCGTCGTGATCGCATGCGGCGGCGGCGGCGTGCCAATCTACCGTGATCCCGTGCTCGGACTCGAGGGAATCGACGCGGTCGTCGACAAGGATCTCGCCGCCGCGGTTCTTGCGAGAGAGCTTGGCGCCGAGCTTTTCCTGATTCTAACCGATGTCGATGCCGTTTATACTGGGTGGGGCACGGAAGCGCAGCGCGCGATCAGCTCGATGACAGTGAGTGAGGCGGATCGGCTGGCGAGCGAAGGAGCCTTCGGCGAAGGCAGCATGGCTCCGAAAGTTGCAGCCGCGGCGGATTACGTGCGTCGAACACAGGGTCGTGCCATTATTACTGAGCTGAGCAAGGGAAGAGCAGCGGTGCAGGGTGTTGGAGGTACGGAAATACTTCCGTAACGCATTACATCAATGTCGACAATCCGCGTGCACGCACGCGTTCGGAGCAAGAGTGAACATCCACGAATACCAGGCAAAGGACATTTTCCGGGAGTACGGCATCCCGATCCCGCCCGGCGAGGTCGCGACCACGCCGGAGGAAGCACAGGAAATCGCTCGAAAGTTTGGCACTACCGTCGTCATTAAGGCGCAGGTTCACGCTGGCGGTCGCGGAAAAGCTGGCGGTGTTAAACTCGCCAAAACTCCTGAGGAGGCGCGGAGCGTTGCCGCTCAGATCCTCAAGCTGGTAATCAAGGGACTCCCGGTAAAAAAGGTTCTCGTCACACCGGCGGCCGACATCGCCAGTGAAGCCTATGTCGGCATCATCGTCGATCGCGCCTCCAAGCGAGCGGTGTTCATGGCGAGCCCGGCCGGCGGAATCGACATCGAGGAAGTCGCGGCCAAGACGCCCGACAAGATCCTCCGCCATGCGGTCGATCCGCGTTACGGCTTGCAGATGTTCGAGGCGATGGAGCTCGCGTTTTTCCTCTATTCCGACATGAAGCAGGTTCGAGCTGCCGCGAAGATTCTTCAGCAGCTGTACAAGGCGTTCTCCGAGAACGGTGGATCGCTGGCCGAGATCAATCCGCTGGTCACGACGCCCGCCGGAGAGATCGTCGCGCTGGATGCGAAAATGGTCATCGACGACAACGAGCTCGATCGCCGTCCCGACATCGCCGCGCTCCGCGACGAGTCCGCTGAAGAGCAAAGCGAGGTCGAAGCGAGAAAGGCGAACCTCACCTTCATCAAGCTCGACGGCAATGTCGGCTGTGTCGTCAACGGCGCAGGTCTCGCGATGGCCACAATGGATCTCGTCAAATACTATGGTGGGGAACCAGCCAACTTTCTCGACATCGGCGGCTCGTCGAATCCGGAGAAGGTGGTTGCCGCGCTCCGCATCATCACCAGCGACAAGAATGTAAAGGCGATTCTCTTTAATATCTTCGGCGGAATCACGCGCACTGACGATGTCGCGAACGGCATCGCGACCGCGATCAAGCAGAACCCGCTCAAGGTTCCGCTCGTCATTCGCCTCACGGGAACCAATGAGGAGATCGCGCTCGAGATCCTGAAGAAGAGCGGACTCTCCGCAATGACCGATATGGACGAGGCGGTGAAGAAGGCTGTAGCTCTCGCCACTGGAGGGAAGGCGAAGTGAGCATCTTCATCGACAAGAGCACGCGGCTGCTCGTTCAGGGCATAACTGGGAGGGATGGCTCCTTCCACACGAAGCAGATGATCGAGTACGGAACCCAGGTCGTCGGAGGCGTGACGCCCGGGAAAGGCGGGCAGAAGTTCGAGGATAAGGTCCCGATCTTCAACACCGTGGCGGAAGCTGTAGAGAAGACCGGAGCGAATACGACCGTGATCTACGTACCGCCTCCATTCGCGGCAGATGCGATGATGGAGGCGGCCGATGCGGGAATTCCATTCATAGTCTGCATCACCGAGGGCGTCCCCGTGCTAGACATGACGAGGGTCTATCCGTACGTGAAGGAGCGAGGCTCCCGCCTTCTCGGACCGAACTGCCCGGGCTTGATCTCTCCCGGCCAGTCGAAGGTCGGAATCATTCCGGGCAGAATCTGCACGCCAGGCAACGTCGGCCTCGTGAGCCGCTCGGGCACGCTGACGTACGAGGTCGTCTTTCAGATGACGCGCGCCAAGATCGGCCAGACGACGTGCGTCGGGATCGGAGGCGATCCAATCAATGGCACAAACTTCATAGATTGCCTCGACGCCTTCGAGAAGGATGCGGCGACCAAGGCAGTAGTCATGATCGGCGAGATCGGCGGGACCGATGAGCAGGATGCCGCGCGCTTCGTCCGCGAAAAGATGAAGAAGCCCGTCGTCGGTTTCATCGCCGGGCAGACGGCACCGCCTGGACGCCGAATGGGCCACGCGGGAGCCATCATCTCCGGCTCCGCCGGCACCGCCGCTGAAAAGATGCAGGCATTCGAGGAGAACGGCGTGGGCGTTGCCAAGCGTCCAATCGACGTCGTGGATTTACTCAAACGCGCTATGCGCTAGGATAGAACCGATAAATGGCTGGCAAAAGGACGCTCACCATCATCAAGCCCGACGCCTTCAATTCCGGAAAGGCGGGGCAGATCGTTGCGCACCTCGAGAAGGCCGGATTCAAGGTCGTCGCCAGCCGCGTGATGCGGCTCACCGAGCCACAAGCGCAGGAGTTCTACGCGGTTCATCGCGAGCGCCCTTTCTTCACGCCGCTCGTGCGCTTCATGACTTCCGGCAAGTGCATGCCCATCGTGCTGGAACGAACCGATGCGGTAGCTGCGCTGCGCAAGACGATCGGCGCCACCGACCCCGCCGAAGCGGAGGCGGGAACGGTTCGCAAGCTCTACGCGGAGTCGAAGGAGCGTAACGCAATCCACGCATCAGATTCCGACGACAATGCCGAGCGCGAATCAAAATTCTTCTTCCCGGAAGCTGAACTGGTCTAGGGTCGAGCAGCGATCCTGTAGTAGCCCGCAGCCCCAAGCCGGCCCGCCGACGGCCCCCGGCCGGTAGTCATAAGTTAAAAATGCCTCCATGAAAAAAAGCCGTTGTACCGCACTGGAATGGAGGTGCTAAACCCGCTAATTTAAAGCGCTTATGCTGTCCTTTGACATACGCTCGCTGGAAACCAAAGCCGTCCAGGTGGACGGCTCGATTCAACCGGACGATCCCATTTGGGAAGAGGGAGATGTCCGCCCGTCGCGACCCGTCAGGGTAATCGGAAGATTGTCGTCCGTCGGCGAGGGAAGATTCTATTTTGCCGGTCGCATCGACGGCGGGATCGTGCTTCCTTGCCGGTTGTGCCTGGAAGAAGTCGACGTCGCAGTCGATGAGGAGGTACACTTTCTTCTCGCCGGCATCGGCGCTGACGAAGCAGACGATCCGGACGTGTTTCTGTACGATCCCAATGCGCGGATGCTCGATCTCCGCGCGGCGGTCAGAGAGACGTGGCTCCTCACGGCTCCCGCGTACGTTCAATGCAGAGAGGATTGCAAGGGACTCTGCGCGACTTGCGGTACCAATTTGAATGAGAGTACTTGCAACTGCGCGCCAACCAAGACTGAATCGCGCTGGGGCGTCTTGCTCAAGCATCAGGGCGACGCACACTAGCTCGTCAAACCACCTTAAGGAACAGATACAATGGCCGTCCCGAAGCGACGCACCTCGAAGCGAAAGAAACGCGCGCGCAACACGCACAAGATCGCGCCTGCGATCGTCATCCAGAAGTGTCCCCGCTGCCAGAGCATGAGGCGTCCCCATCATGTCTGCGCCGAGTGCGGATACTACGATGGCGAACAGCGAGTAGAACCGAAGGAAGCCTAGTTTGGCGCGAATAGCGTTGGACGCTATGGGGGGAGACTTCGCTCCCAAAGCGACAATCGCCGGCGCTTTACTCGCCCTGCAGGAGCTCGACGGTGCGCACACTGTGCAGCTCGTCGGACAGACATCGGTCATCGAGGCGGAGATCGCGAGATTGCTTTCGGGCGAGCTCTCCGCCGCCGCCTCGTCGCGCCAACGGCTCGTGATCGTCGAGGCGCCCGAGGTCATCGAGATGTCGGAGAAACCGACCGCCGGCCTCCGCAAAAAGCCCAACAGCTCGATGGTCGTCGGACTCAAGCTGCAGGTCGACGGAAAGGCCGACGCCTTCGTCTCGGCCGGCAACACCGGCGCGCAGATGGCGTCGTCTGCAATGCTGCTCAAGCTCCATCCGGGCCTTACACGCCCGGCCATCGCCACCGTATTCCCCACTGCGAGCAACCCGGTCATCGTCATCGATTCGGGCGCGAACGTGGATTGCTCCGCGCAAGAGCTCTTGCAATTCGCGTGGCTTGGCGCGGTGTACGCCGAGTGCATCTTCGGTCGCGACAATCCCTCCATCGGCCTCCTCTCAATTGGTGAGGAGCCGGAAAAGGGAAACGCCGTCGTGAAGGAGGCGCACGTGTTGTTCCGGAAAGCCGGGTTCAACTTTCACGGAAACCTCGAAGGCCGCGATCTCCCCGCCGGCGCGAGTGAGCGTGGCCCCTTCGACGTCGTAATCTGCGACGGCTTCGTCGGAAACGTCGTGCTCAAGTTCTACGAAGCCGTGGCACCCATGATCGTGCGCCTGCTGAGCGAACATCCGGGAATCGATGCCAAGGACGTGAAATCGGCGCTCAGCAGATTCGATTCCACCGCCTATGGCGGCGCCCCGCTCCTCGGAGTGAGGGGCGTCAGCATCATCTGTCACGGCAACTCTCCACCGCGCGCAATCAAGAACGCCATCATGGTCGCGGTCCGAGCCGTGGAAACCCGCATGAACGATCAGATCGGCGAGAAGCTCGAATTGTCAGCTCACGCCCTCAACGCGATCGCGGAGTCCGCATGAAGCGACCAGTTGCCGCCGTCGTCGGCACCGGGCGCGGAGTGCCCGCCCACGTGATGACGAATCACGACTTCGCGGCTATTGGGATCGAGACATCGCACGAGTGGATCTTCGAGCGAAGCGGAATCGTCGAGCGCCATATTGCGAAGAACGGCGAGACAACCTGCTCGATGGCCTCAGAAGCCTCGCGGAAGGCGATGGAGGCTGCTGGCGTGCACCCGGGTGAGATCGATGTGATCGTACTGGCCACGGCGACGCCAGACCGCCTTCTTCCGTCCACCGCTGTCGACATCCAGGCCGAGCTCGGCGCGACGCGCGCGGCGGCGTTTGACATTGGTGCTGCGTGCTCAGGCTGGCTGTACGCGATGACCGCCGCTGAAGGGCTGATCATGTCGGGCACCGCAGAGACAGCGCTCGTGATCGGATCGGAGAAGATGAGCGCGATCGTCGATTGGAAGGATCGATCCACGTGCGTGCTCTTCGGCGATGGCGCCGGCGCGGTCGTTCTCCAGCGTAGCAAGCACGGGAAGGGAATCCTCTCGGCCTACATGCGGAGCGATGGCAAGCTGGCGGACCTCCTTTATCGGCCGGACGGTGGCGCGACGACGCCGATTTCCGCGGATGTTCTCGAGAAACGCTCCCATCTCGTGAAGATGGCTGGACGCGAAGTCTTCAAGCACGCCGTCCGGTCCATGTCAGACGCGGCGGATCGTGCACTCGACGGAGCGCGCCTCACTGGAACCGACATCGATCTTCTAATTCCGCACCAGGCCAACATGCGGATCATCGAGGCGACAGCCAAACATTCCGGCATCCCGATGGAAAAGGTCTACGTGAACGTCGACCGCTACGGCAATACATCTTCCGCATCGATTCCGATCGCGCTCAACGAGGCGATCGAGTCGGGAAGGGTCAAGGACGGTTCGACCGTGATGATGGTCGCGTTTGGCGCCGGATTCACATGGGCGTCGATGGTCATCCGCTTCTAGGGCGGTGGACATCGTGCTGCTCTTTCCCGGCCAGGGCTCGCAGAAGCCGGGGATGGGAAAAGATCTGGCCGAGGCATTTCCGGTCGCGCGCGGCGTTTTCGGGGAGGTCGACGCGGCGTTGGGGGCTGACTTGAGCCGCCTCTGCTTCGAGGGGCCAGCCGACGAGCTAACGCTGACGCGCAACGCGCAGCCCGCTCTGTTTGCGCACGGCGCGGCGGTCTGGGCGCTGACAAAGGACGCACTGCACCAGCACGTCCGCGTGGCCGCCGGACATTCACTCGGTGAATTCACAGCCTATCACGCCGCCGACGCGGTCAGCCTTCCCGGAGCCGCAAAGCTCGTCAGGAGGCGAGGCGAGTTGATGTACGACGCCGGGATTTCGCGTCCCGGGACTATGGCGGCAATTCTTGGAACGACCACGACTCCGATCGAGCAGATCTGTCAGCGCGCAAGCAAGGAGGCGGGACTCGCGGTGCCGGCCAATTTCAACACTGACGACCAGGTCGTGATCTCTGGGGAAATCGCTGGTGTCGAGCGAGCGATGGAGCTTGCGAAGGATGCGGGCGCCAAGCGGGCGATCAAGCTTCCTGTGAGTGGGGCATTCCATTCGCCGCTCATGGAGCCGGCCGTAGTCGGGCTCACGGACGCAATCGCGACTTCGGCCTTCATGGATCCCCTCTATCCTGTCTACTCGAACGTCACGGCCGCAGCTTCAACAACGGCCGTCGAGGCAAAGGACCTGCTCCTGCGCCAACTCACATCCCCCGTTCTCTGGTCGACCGAGATCAGAAACATCGCCGCGAGCTTTCCGGACGCGCTCTACCTCGAGTTGGGTCCCGGCAATGTCTTGAGCGGTCTGGTGGGGCGCCTCGTCAAAGGCGCTCGCACCTTTTCCTGTGGAACTCCGCCCGAAGTCGAGAAACTTCTCCAGATGGTCGCGTAATGAAGATCGATCTCACCGGAAAAAACGCCGTTGTCACGGGGAGCACCCGGGGAATCGGACGCGCCATCGCGGAAGCCCTGGCTGAATCCGGCGCGCGGGTGGCTGTCGTGGGCCGCGACCTCGCCCGGGCGGAGGAAGCCGCGACTGCCATTGGCCACAATGCGAAGGGGTTCGCCGCCGATGTCGGCGATACGGCAGCGGTGGCGAAGCTCGTGGAAGACGTCGAGAAGGCGTTCGGATCGATCGATATTCTCGTCAACAATGCCGGCATCACCCGGGACAACCTCGTGATGCGCCTCAAGGACGACGATTGGGACGCGGTTCAGAACGCCAATCTGCGTGGCGCGTTCGCGGCGATTCGCGCCGCTTCGAGAGGGATGATGAAGAAACGCGCCGGGCGGATCATCAATATCGCGAGCATTGTGGGCTTGATCGGCAACAAGGGTCAGGCCAACTACGCCGCCAGCAAGGCCGGCCTCATCGCCCTCACCAAGTCCGTCGCCAAGGAGCTGGGGTCGCGGAACATCCTGGTGAATGCTGTCGCCCCTGGTTTCATAGAGACCGAGATGACCGCCGCGATGACGAAGGAGGCCCGCGAGGCGTTGGGCCAACAGATTGCACTTGAACGGCTTGGCTCGGTACAGGACGTTGCGGCTATGGTCGCCTTCCTCGCTTCGGACCTCGCTTCCTACATCACGGGGCAGGTGTTCGTCGTGGATGGCGGGATGGTGATGTAACTTTTTATCAGATATTCAGTTAGATATATTTCAGGCACCCCCATAAACACGAGGACACCCACCAAATGGCCGACAATTCCAATAAGGTCAAGGACATCATCGAGAAAGAGCTCGGTGTGGAGCGCGAAAAGCTGACCAACGAAGCGAGCTTCATCGAGGATCTTGGTGCCGACAGCCTGGACATCGTCGAGCTCGTGATGGAGTTCGAGAAAGAGTTCAACATCGACATTCCTGATGAGGATGCCGAGAAGCTGCGCACCGTCGGTGACGCGCTCGGCTACCTGAACCAGAAGGTCGGAGCGTAATGAAGCGACGAGTCGTCGTCACTGGCATGGGGACGATTACCCCCGTCGGTAACGATGTGGCGACGACCTGGCGATCCTTGATCGAAGGGAAGTCTGGAACCGCGCCAATCACCAAGTTCGACGCATCGAAATTTCCCGTTCGATTCGCCGCTGAAGTGAAAGGCTTCAATCCGCTCGACTACATGGATCGGAAGGAAGCGAAGCGCGCGGACCAGTACACGCAGTACGCGGTCGCCGCTGCGCGACAGGCTATGACCGACGCCAGCCTTGTCGAGCGGAACGGGATGGACCCGGATCGCATCGGCGTCATCATCGGCAGCGGCATCGGCGGACTCAAGAGCTTCGAAGAACAACATGATGTCTATAGGGAACGCGGAGTAGGTAAGATTTCACCGTTCTTCATCCCGATGTTCATCGCTGACATCGCTGCGGGCATCGTCTCGATGATGTTCAACGCCAAAGGCCCAAACTACGCTACCGTATCAGCTTGCGCCACGAGTGCTCACGCAATAGGTGATGCGTATCGGACGATCCAGTACGGCGACGCGGATGTCATGATCACGGGAGGCGCGGAAGCCACCGTCACGCCGATGGCGATTGGCGGCTTTGCCAACATGAAGGCGCTCTCCGAGCGCAACGACAGCCCCGAGACGGCTTCGCGTCCCTTCGACGCGACCCGCGACGGATTCGTCATGGGCGAAGGAGCCGGGATCCTCATCCTCGAAGAGCTGGAGCATGCGCTCAAGCGCGGCGCGACGATTTACGCCGAGATTGTGGGATACGGCGCAACGGGCGATGCCTATCATCTGACGGCACCGGCGCCGGACGGTGAAGGTGCGCAGCGCGCCATGAAGCGGGCGCTCAAGGACGCCGGACTGGAGCCGAAGGACATTCAGTACATAAACGCGCACGGCACCTCGACGCCCGCCAATGACTTCAACGAAACTCGCGCCATCAAGGCCGTGTTCGGCGAGCATGCCAAAACGGTCAACGTCAGCTCGACGAAATCAGCCACCGGCCACATGCTTGGCGCCGCCGGCGCGGTGGAAGCAGTAGTGAGCGCAATGGTCGTGGGAACCGGGATCATTCCACCAACGATCAACTACCACAATCCCGAGCCCGAGCTCGACCTCAACTACACGCCGAACACCTCGGTCAAGCGCGACGTGAACGCCGTTCTCAGCAATAGTTTTGGCTTCGGTGGACACAATACCACCCTCGCCATCAAACGTTATAACCGCTGAGTCGATGACCCGCCCTGCGGATACATCTCTGGACCTGGCGAAGATCTCCGATCGAGCACTCAGAGCCGTGGGAGAGAAGGTGGGTTCGCACCAACGCCTCTCTCACTCCGACGCGGAGCTTCTCTTCACGTCGCCCGATCTTCTCGGAGTCGGAATGCTTGCCGACTACGCCAATCGCCGCAAGCACGGCGACCTCGTGACGTTCGCGGCCAATCAGCACATCAATCCGACCAACGTCTGTTACCTCAGGAAGACCTGTGTTTTCTGCTCCTTCGCCCGACTGCCCAAAGAGGAAGGCGCATATCACTACACGCTCGACCAGGTATTTGCCGAAGCAGAGACGGCGGCCAACGGACTGACGAAGGAGTTCCACATCGTCGGCGGGCTCGACATGAAGGCCGGCCTCCAGTACTACAGCGACATGTTCCGCGGGCTCAAGGCGCGCCACCCGCAAGTTCACATCAAGGCACTGACGGCAGTGGAGATAGCGCATATCTCCCGCATTGATAAAATATCCATCGAGGATGTCCTCATCGCCCTGCGCGAGGCCGGTCTCGACACGCTGCCGGGCGGCGGCGCCGAAGTGTTCGGCAAGGGCGTTCGGATGACGATCGCCGACAAGAAGCTCGCGGCCGAGGACTGGATCGATGTGCATCGGACCGCGCACCGACTCGGGATCCGATCGAACTGCACGATGCTATATGGTCACGTCGAGAGCATCGCCGACCGCGTCGAGCACCTCTCCATGCTTCGCGATCTGCAGGACGAGTCCCACGGATTTCTCGCCTACATTCCGCTCGCCTATCACCCCGACAACAACGAGCTTGGGATCGAGCTCGGCCGGCAGGGAACCGCTACGACAGGTTTCGACGACCTGCGCAATCTCGCGGTCGGTCGCCTCTTTCTCGACAACTTCGAGCACATCAAGACGCACTGGATCATGGTCACGCCGTTTCTCTCGCAGACCTCGCTCGCGTTTGGCGTGAACGACCTCGAGGGCACGGTCGTGCGGGAGAAGATCTACCACGAAGCCGGCGCCCACACCGCACAGGGCTTGAGCCTCGACGAGATTCTCGATCTGATCAGATCAGCCGGCAAGACTCCAGCCGAGCGTGACTCTTTCTATAACATTCTGCGCGTCTTCGATCGCGGGCCCACGGCGGCCGCGGCGGCCTGATGAAAATCGGACGCATCCCATACATCAACTGCTACCCCGTCTATGGAGCGATCGACAGGGGCATTGTCTCGCTCGACGCCGAGCTGGTTGATGGAGTTCCGACCGATCTGAATCGGCGGATGGGCGCCGGCCACCTCGACATGAGCGTCGTGTCCGCAGTCGAGTACGCGCGCGATTCCGATCGCTACCTGCTGCTGCCAGATCTCGCGATCTCGTGCGATGGTCCCGTCCGCAGCGTCATGCTCTTCTCGCGCCGCCCCGCCGCCGAGCTGGGATCGAGAAGCGTCATCGTCAGCAGGAGCTCGATGACGAGCGTCGCGCTCCTCGAGCTTCTCTTCGAGAACGTCTGGCACGCGAAGCCGCGCTTCGTCCCGGGCGACGCCGAGGTCGGTGATGTGGTCGGGTCAAACGACGCCGGCGTGGATGCCCGCCTCGTGATCGGCGACGCCGCGCTCGTACTTGGCTCCAATCACCGCGAGCGGTATCCGCACGTCTACGACCTCGGCCAGATGTGGAAGGACTGGACCGGACAGCCGTTCGTCTTCGCGGTCTGGGTCGCGCAGCGCTCGACTGATGTGAAGGAAGCGCTCGTCGCGCACGCCGGACTCATCGCCTCGCGCAACTGGGGCCTGCGCCACCTGCCGGAGCTAGCTGAACAAGCACATGAAGCGACCGGGGTGAAGCGCGAAATCTGCGTCGAATATCTTTCGGGCCTGGACTATGGATTGTCGTACTCACACCTTGCAGGACTGACCGAGTTCTACCGCCGGCTCGTCGAGCGCGGACGGATCCCGAACGGAACCCTGACCTTCCTTCCCGCCGCATGAGCGAGACACTCGAGCTCCTCGATTTCTACACCAACGCCTCGCTCCTGGAGCTGGGAGCCGAAGCGGATCGCGTCCGTCAGGAAAAGCATCCCGGAAACACGGTCACCTACATCATCGATCGCAACATCAACTACACGAACGTATGCGTGGCTGATTGCGGTTTCTGTGCGTTCGCTCGCAGACCAAAGCACGGGGAAGGCTACACTCTTTCCTTTGAGCAGATCGGTGCCAAGATCGACGAGCTCAAGTCACTCGGCGGCGTCCAGATCCTGATCCAGGGCGGCCACAACCCGTACATCCCCTTCGAGTGGTATCTCGACCTGATGCAGTACATCAAGCGGAACCACCCGATCCACATCCACGGCTTCAGCCCGAGCGAGATCGACTTCTTCGCCAAGCTGTTCCGGATGGACGCGGTTGAAGTGATACGTGAGCTGCGAAAGGCCGGGCTCGATTCGATTCCAGGCGGAGGAGGGGAGATCCTCGTGCAGCGTGTTCGTGACATCGTCGCACCAAAGAAAGCAGGCGCCGACCGCTGGCTCGAGATCATGGAGCTCGCCCACAACGAGGGGATGAAGACGTCCGTCACCATGATGTACGGGCTCGGCGAGACGCTGGCTGAGCGTCTGGAACATCTCCAGCGAGTGAGAGACGTTCAGTCACGTACGGGCGGATTCACCGCGTTCATCTGCTGGCCGCTCCAGCCCGAGAACACCCCGACCATGTCCCATCAGCCGAAGACTGGCGCCACCGAGTATCTGCGCACGGTCGCCTTCGCGCGAGTGGTTCTCGACAACGTTCCGAATCTTCAATCGAGCTGGGTAACGATGGGAATGAAGATCGGGCAGATCGCGCTCCGCTTCGGGTGCAACGATTTCGGCTCGCTCATGATCGAGGAAAATGTGGTGTCGGCCGCGAACACGACGCATCGCACATCGACCGCGGAGATGGAGCGCCTGATCCGCGACGCCGGTTTCACGCCTGCCCGCCGAAAGCAGGACTACTCGCTGATCGATCCCGCACCCGCTGTCCACGCGGATGCCGCGTGATGCCGACGCGACTGTCCGCGTCGGCATCGGTTACGACTCCCACCGGTTCGCCCCGGGCCGCCCTCTAAAGCTTGGCGGCGTCCTAATACCATCGGAAGTCGGTCTCCTGGGTCATTCCGATGCCGATGCCATCTGCCACGCCGTTACCGACGCTATTCTGGGCGCTGCAGGATTGGGCGACATCGGTGAGATGTTCCCGGATACGGATTCCGCCAACAAGGGCCGCGATTCCATTGGAATGCTCGAAGCCGCGGTCAAGCGACTAGCGGCGGCCGGCTACGGCGTGCATCAGGTCGACGTGAGCGTCGTCGCCGAGATCCCGCGGCTCGCGCCCCATCGTGAAAAAATCAGGGCCCGTCTCGCGTCCGTGCTCGGTATCGAATCCGCGAGCGTGAGCGTCAAAGGGAAGTCGAACGAAGGCATGGGCTGGATCGGGCGAAAGGAAGGACTCGCCTGCATCGCGGTCGCCACCCTGAAAGGGAATCGCTAGCGAATGCTCCAGACACTGACCCGATGGCTGGGTGACCTGCCGCTCGGATCTCTCTACATAGCGATCGCCGCGCTCTCGGCGTTTGAGAACTTTTTCCCGCCATTTCCTTCCGACGCGGTAATTGCGTTCGGAAGCTTTCTCGCCGATAGAGCGCACGGATCCGCGATTACCGTTTTCCTTTGCGGGTGGTTCGGCAACGTTGCCGGGGCTGGCGTGACCTACACGCTCGGGCGGCGGTTCGGCGCGAAGGTGTTTCTGCGGAGAATCGAGAAATACGCGGGCCCTGACGCGGAAGACAGAATCAAGAAGCTCCACAAGAAGTACGGCTTCCTGGGCCTGTTCGTGAGCCGTTTCCTCCCAGGTGTGCGCGCGATCGTTCCGCCGTTCGCCGGAGCTATGAGGCTCCCCGCCTTCAAAGTGATGCTCTCCGTCGCCAGCGCGTCCGGGGTGTGGTTCGCCCTCATTACGTTTCTGGCATTCCGCGCCGGCGACAACTGGGATGTAGTTCAGCGGTATCTGGTGCGATCGGGGAAGGTTGCCGGTCTGATTGCAATCGGGATCGTGGTACTCGCACTGGGAATCTGGCTATGGAAGCGTCAGGCAAAAAAGCGTGAGTAAACTGAAGCTGGATGACGCGGTGGCCCGTGCGTTCTACACCGAGCGGTTCGACGATTTTCTCGCTCTGGAACAGGGAGCCTCGCTGCAGACCAGCCGCGCCTACAAGCTCGACATCGCCCGCTTCGTCACCTATGCCAGCCTCAAGGGCGCGTCGTCTCCGACCGAGACCAGCGCGCGCATGCTGCGGGAATTCGTATATCACCTCAAGGACCTCGGACTCTCCCCGGCATCCATCAGGCGCAACGTGTCCGCAATTCGGACGTACTTCAAGTTCATGCTCGGCGAAGGGTACGTCGTGCGCGATCCGAGCGAGCGTCTGGAAACTCCCAAGAAGTGGCGCACGCTCCCTGAAGTGCTCGGCGTCGAGGAGATAGAGAAGCTTCTCGCCGCGCCTTCGCTCGACGAGCCGCTCGCGTTCCGCGACAGGGCAATGCTCGAGCTGGCGTACGGCGCCGGACTGCGGGTCTCGGAATGGATTTCGCTCAGCGTCCGCGACGTGATGCTCCAGGACCACGTCGTACGCGTATTCGGGAAAGGCGCCAAGGAGCGCCTCGTTCCCATCGGCCGCCGAGCGATTGGAGCGATCGCGATATATCTGCGGGAGCTTCGTCCCAGGCTGGAGAAAGGTGAAGGCAAGGGAGTACTTTTCCTCAACTCCCGCGGGCGGCCGCTGTCTCGTATGGGCGCGTGGAAGATCCTGCGCAAATACGTGAAGCAGGCCGGAATCACCAAGCCTGTGTCGCCGCACACTCTGCGTCATTCCTTCGCGACGCACTTGTTGGAAGGAGG
>Ga0193707_1000340_pt1 | contig 15491 bp, 16 predicted proteins | sample U3c2metaG_FD_143043 | JGI IMG/M metagenome (GOLD analysis project Ga0193707, IMG submission 143043) | Soil microbial communities from a riparian zone of the East river system, Colorado, United States - U3c2 | ecosystem: Environmental > Terrestrial > Soil > Riparian zone | place: USA: East River... | reverse complement strand
GAGGTCCTGGTAGCCGAAGGTGCCGAAGTCGTCGACGGTCAGCGTGATCTTCTCGGATCCGCCGGCCTGCTTGCCGTCGTCCCCCGCGCACGCCGTGGCCGCCGCGAGCGCGGTGGACAGCACCACTGCCAGGGCGAACCGCCCGCGATGCCGTGTGATCCTCTTGCCCCTCATTGACGGACCCCTCTCAGGTCGTCTAGGTCAGCCGGTTTTCCGGCCGCCGGGCTCCGCGGGCCCGGCGCACCGTGGGAGCGCTCCCACGCAGCGAAGCCGGGAGAGGTGGGCGCTGTCAATACTTCGAAACCGCTTCGTTACCCGAACGCCTCGCAGCCGCCACATGGCAGGCTCGGAGGATGAGGCTGACGGAGGAGGACGCCCGCGTACGCCTGGCGTCGGTGCCCGTCGTCCACCTGGCGACGGCGGACGCGAGCGGCCGTCCGCACCTGGTCGTGACCACGTTCGCGGTCGAGGGCGACCGCGTCTACACCGCGGTCGACGCCAAGCCGAAGACCACGCGCGACCTGAAACGCCTGCGCAACATCCGCGCCGAGCCCCGCGTGGCGATCCTGGCCGACCACTACGACGACGACTGGACGCGCCTGTGGTGGGTACGCGCCGACGCGACCGCCGAGATCATCGAGGACCCGGCCGCCATGGCCCGGCCCATCGCCCTGCTCCGCGAGCGCTACCGGCAGTACGACGAGACCCCGCCGGACGGCCCGGTCATCGCCATCACCGTCGAACGCTGGAGCGGCTGGGCGTATGGCCCTTAGCCCAGGCTCGCGACCAGCTCGCGCACCTGTGCGGGCGAGCGGAAGACCTCGGCCCGCATCCCGGCCTCACGGGCGGCGAGGATGTTGGCCTCGCGGTCGTCGATGAAGAGGCAGTCGCCCGGGGCCAGGCCGAGGCGGTCGGCCACGATCGCGTACGCCCGGTGGTCGGGCTTGGCCACCCCGATCTCGCAGGAGTAGGTCAGCGTCTTGAAGTGCGCGAGCCACTCGCCGTGCTTCGCCTCGAAGATCGGCACCAGGTCGCCCACGATGTTGGAGAGCAGCCCCAGCACGAGCCCCCCGGCGGCCAGCTCGCCGATGAGCTCGACCATCGCCGGATCCGCGTTCGACCAGCTCTCCATGTCGGCCTCGACCAGCGCGCCGACCGTCTCGCCGGAGAAACCCGCGTCGATCCGTGCGGCCACCGCGGCCCAGTAGTCGGCGGCCGGCTGCCCGGCGTCGTACGGCTCGCGCAGCGCCCAGTAGGCCTCCCAGAATCGCTCGGCGTCCGCGTCGGCCCGCATCCCGGCGACCGCCTCGATCCGCCGGAGGTCCTCCGGCGTCTGGGTCAGGGCGATGACGCCGAACAGGTCGAACACGATCGCGGGTGGCATGGGGTCCTCTCGGGTTGGTCGGGGCGGTCGGGGCGGTCGGGCCGTCACGAGCCTAACCGCCCCGGACGAGCCTCAGCCGAGCTCGGCCACGTCGGCGACCACGCAGGTGACGTTGTCGGGCCCGCCGGCGTCGTTGGCCAGGTCGACCAGCCGCCGTACGGCGTCGTCGGGCTCGGCGGCGGCGCTGAGAGTGTCGTGCACGGCCTGGACCGGAACCACCACGGAAAGGCCGTCCGAGCACAGCAGGTACCGGTCGCCGGGCCGCGCCTCGTGGAGCTTCAGGTCGGCCGTGACGCCGCCACCGTGGAGCGCGCGCAGCAGCAGCGACCGCTGCGGATGTGAGGCCGCCTCCTCGGCGGTGAGCCGGCCCTCGTCGATCAGCGACTGGACCTGCGTGTGGTCGTGGGTGATCTGGAACAGCTCGCCGTCGCGCAGGACGTAGGCCCGGGAGTCGCCGACGTGGACGAGCCCGAGCCGCGACCCCGACCACAGCAGCGCGGTGAGCGTGCTGCCCGACCCTTCCATCGCCGGGTCGGACCGGGTGATGTCCCGCAGCGCCGCGTCGGCCTCGTGGACCGCCTGGTCGAGCGCGCCCAGCAGGTCGCCCGCCGGCAGCTCGGTGTCGAGCGGCCGTAACGCCTCGATGACGGCCGCGCTCGCCGGCGCGCCTCGCCCGTGGCCACCGAAGCCGTCCGCGACGGCGAGCAGCCGCGCGCCCGCGTACGCGGAGTCCTCGTTGTCCTCGCGTACCTTGCCGATGTCGGACTTCATGGCGTAGCGGATGCCGAGTGTCATGGGTTCCTCGTCCTTCCCCTGGAGCTGGTCGATGAGGAAGGCGGCGAGGTCACGCCGGGTCGCCGTCTCGGCCTCCACCCGGGCCCAGTACGCCGCGATCTCGCGTGCCGCGGCGGCCGGTTCGAGCTCGCACACGACCCGGATGCGGGCCAGCGGCATGCCGAGCCGGCGGAGCCAGGCCACGAGCCGGGCGCGTTCGAGCTGGGCCGGTTCGTAGAACCGGTAGCCCGAGACGGGGTCGACTCGCGCCGGCCGGAGCAGGCCGAGCTCGTCGTACAGGCGCAGTGCCTTCGGCGAGAGCCGTGCGGCCCGTGCGAAGGCCCCGATCGTCAGCGTGCCCACGCCGCCTCCCTTCGGTCGCCTCGATGCTGTGGTCTCACCCAGGGACAAGGTCAAGCGCCGCCTCACGCAGCGCCGTACGTACGGCGGCGAGTGCGGGCCGGGCCAGGCCGTCGTCGCGTGCGACGGTGAGGACGCGCCGGGCGATCCCGGTGTCTCGTACCGTGACGGACGAATCACGGTCGGGCCGGGACAGGTCGGGCAGGAGCGTGACCGCGCGGCCGGTGCCGACGAGCGCGAGCAGGACGAGCAGGTCCGTCGCCCGGTGCCGGATGTCGGGCGGGAAACCGCCGATCGTCGAGCACGCGTGGGCGAGCAGGCGCTCGTGGCTCGTGCCCGGATGGCCGCCGGCCCAGGCCGCGCCGGCCAGCTCACGCAGATGCGTCGCGGGGTGGTCGCGGGGCAGCACCAGGCGTACCGGCTCGGTGTACAGCTCCTCGAAGGTGAGGCCGCGCGGCCGGGGCCGTCGCTGGGAGCCGTACTCGTCGCAGACCGCCAGGTCGCACTCCCGGCGAAGGAGGGCGTCGAACGCCTCCTCGGGCTCGGCCTCGGTGACCTCCAGGCGCAGCCCCGGATGCCGGTCGGCCAGCCCCGCCAGCGCCGGCGCGACCAGGCTGATGGCCGCCGTCTGGAACGCCGTGATCCGTACGGTGCCGGCCACCACGCCCGCGGCGGCCGCCATCTCGGCCTCGGCGCGCTCCATGCGCGTGAGCAGGGCGTCGGCGTGGCGGACGAGCACGCGTGCCGCCTCGGTGAGACGCAGCCGGCGGCCGTCGCGCTCGAACAGCAGCACGCCCGCCTCCCGCTGCAGCTCGGCGAGCTGGTGGGAGACGGTCGAGGGGCTGTAGGACAGGGCGTCCGCGACGGAGGCGATGGTGCCGCGGGCGTGCAGCTCGCGCAGGAGCCGGAGTCGCCGGAGATCAAGCATCATTCGGGTTTTTCCCCGAATATCGGCCGAAAATCATCGCTGGACCCGACGGTTGCGCGGAGCGACCATCGGCGTATGGACCCACGTGAACGCCATTTGATCCGGTACAACGGGGAGTTCTCCCACGACGTGATCGCCCGCGCGGCGGGTTCGTGGCTGGAGACCACCGAGGGACACCGCGTCCTCGACTTCACCTCCGGTCAGATCTGCGCCACGATCGGCCACAGCCACCCGCGCATCGTCGAGGCCGTCCAGCGCTCGCTCGGCGAGGCCGTCCACCTCAACTCCGGCATGCTGTCCGAACCCGTGCTGTCGCTGGCCGAACGCGTCGCCACGCTGATGCCGCCCGGCCTGGACCGCTCGATGTTCCTCAGCACCGGCGGAGAGGCCAACGAGGCGGCGGTCCGCATGGCCAAGCTCGCGACCGGCGGCTTCGAGGTCGTGTCGCTGACCCGCAGCTGGCACGGCATGACCTCGGGCAGCCAGTCCCTGACCTACTCGGCGGGGCGCCGCGGGCACGGCCCGACCATGCCCGGCGTCTTCGCGCTGCCCGCCCCGTACGCCTACCGCTGCCCGGTACGGCACTGCGCGGGCACCTGCGACCACACCTGCCTGGAGGTCGGGTTCGACCTGTACGACCAGCAGACGAGCGGTTCGCGTGCCGCCGTGGTCGCCGAGCCCGTCCTGTCGTCCGGGGGCATCCTCGTGCCGCCGCCCGGCTACCTCGCCCGGCTCCTCGCGATGACCCACGAGCGCGACATGCTGCTCATCCTGGATGAGTCCCAGACCGGCTTCGGCCGGCTCGGCGCGATGTTCGGCATGGACGTCTACGGCATCGTCCCCGACCTCGTGGTCCTGTCCAAGACCCTCGGCGGCGGCCTGCCGATCAGCGCCGTGGTCACGACGGAGGCGATCGAGCGGGCCGCGTTCGACGCGGGTCTCATGTACTACACCTCGCACCAGTCCGACCCGCTGCCCGCGGCGGCCGCCCTGGCCGTGCTCGACGTGGTCGAGGAGGAGGACCTCGCGGGCCGGTCCGCGCGGCGCGGCGAACGCCTCGGCGCGGCCCTGCGCGAGCTCGCCGTACGGCACGAGCTCATCGGCGACGTACGCGGGATGGGCCTGCTCTGGGGCGTCGAGCTGGTCGAGGACCGGGACACGAAGGCACCCGCGTCCAAGCAGGGCAAGGAGTTCACCGACGCCTGCTGGACGTGCGGGCTGTCGCTGAACATCACCAAGGGCCGCGCCGGGGGAGCGGCCTGCATGCGGATCGCCCCGCCGCTCACGGTCAGCGAGGAGGAGATCGACACCGGCGTCGAGATCATGGACGACGCGCTGGCGAAACTCACCTGACGGGGCGGTCGGGTGAGCCGTACGGGCCTCCGTCCGTGTAGACATGGTGGTCGTGAGCAGTTCGGTGAGCGGGTACGAGGATCCGGCGGACGAACCGGCGTGGGCGATGCAGCTCGCCCTGCGCGTGGAGAAGGGCGCGCCGCCGTCCCATCTCGTCGTGTGCGAGGCGGCCGCGATGGCCGTCGTCACGCTGCTGACCGACCCGCGCTCGGCGCCGGGAGGCGAGTGGCACGACGCCGTCGCGACCTGGGACTCCCGTCGCGTCCGCAAGGTCGTCCGGCGGGCGCGCGGCGCGCGCTGGGAGGCGCTCGGCGCGCTGCCCGGCGTGCTCGTGGACCACGAGGGAGTGCCCGCGCGGGCGTTCGTGCCCGGTCCGGTGACCGAGGTGCCGGCCGAGATCTCCCGGCTCCAGGTCGGCGGCACCGACCTCGAACGCGACGACGAGCCCAAGCCCGCGCCCGAGCCTCCGTACGCCCTGGTCGGGCTGAACCCCGGCGTGACGATGACGACCGGCAAGGCGGCCGCGCAGTGCGGTCACGCCGCGCACCTCCTGCTCCGCACCGTGGGCGCCTGGCCGGGCCTGCGCGTCCGGGTCGTCGAGTCAGGCGACTGGGCCCGTACGGTCGCCGAGGCGGACGCCGTCGTACGCGACGGCGGCTTCACCGAGGTCGCGCCCGGCACGATGACCGCCGTGGCGCGCCTGGTCGTCTGAGTGGGGCCCCGTCAGCGGTCCTGCGGAGGCTCCGGGGCGGGGCGCCTGCGTACGGGAAGGTCCTGCCGGGTCACGTCCGGCCGCCGTATGGGGATGTCCTGCCGGGTGGGCCCGCGTACGGGCAGGTCCTGGCGGGTCGCGCCGGCATCGGGCATGTCCCGGACGGTCTCGTGCGGCTCCGGCGCGGGCGGGCCGGAGCGCCGCCGGCGAACGGCGCGGAGGACGTCCTTGCCCTGGACGCCGCCGAAGACGTACGTCACCACCAGCAGTCCGGCGAAGGCGACGAACGCGACGCCGTGCTCCAGCAGCCGGCCGCGGTCGCCGTGGCCGCCGGCCACGACCGCCAGCACGGCGAGGTCGGCGGTCCAGCCGATGAGCGCCGCGAGTAGGAGCGTCGCGGCGTGCCGGGTCAGGGCGAGTACGGCGAGGGCGGTGAGCGCCAGCTCGACGCCCTTCCCGGCGATCAGCAGCCCCGTCACCGTGCCGGACCCGAGATCGAGCATCACGGCGACGTCGCCGTGCAACCGGGACCAGTCGGCCAGCTCGGCGAGCTTCGCGACGCCGTAGACGATCAGGAACACGCACGCGGGGGAGTGCAGCCGCCCGCTGATCGGGTTCCCGGTCGCCCGGTCGAGCACTGCGGGTTCCACTGCGCCCCTCCTGTCCGTTCCCCCGTAGGACGCCCGTGCGGTGCGGCGGGTTCGGGATGTGAACGGAAGCATAGGGCGGAAACCACCGCAGTTCCCGTGCATTCGCGCCGGGCCGGAGAAGGAGTTCGGACGCGTGCGGTGATGCTGATTGCGCGGTGGACGGGGCGGCGGAATGCTGATGCCTGTCGGGCCACACACTCAACGACGAGGTGATCCGATCGTGTCAGATGAAAAGACCGCGTTAGCGCGGACGCGTATCGCATTTCTGGAAAGCCTCGGCGACGCACTCCGAAACCGAGGTTTCGCCGTACGGCTGATGGTTCCGCAGGGAGGACCACCGAGCCTGCACGTGGTGAACCCACAGGCATCGGCCCTCGCGGAGAACGTCCTCGCCGAGTGCGCGGAGAGCACTGACGAGGCCTGGTGGTTCTGGTGGTCATGGGCGGAGCGCATCGCTCCGGCCGACGACCTGGACGAAGCGGCCGACCGCGTCACCCGCGTGCTCGCCGCGGCAGGGGAGTACAGCTCCTGAAGACGGTACTGGAGGCACCGACAACCTCCAGTACCACTCCCTCAGCCCCCGACCTCGCTCAGGCGCTGAAGGTGCCGTAACCGCCCTGGTAGAAGATGAGCGGATCGCCGTCGTGGTGCCGGTCGAGATGGTGCACGCGGGCCACCACGATCAGGTGGTCACCGGCGACGTACTCCGCCTCCACCGAGCACTCCAGCCACGCCAGCGCACCGTCGATCACCGGGCCGCCACCCGGCGACGTGGTCCAGCCGAGCCCGGCGAACTTCTCCCCGCCCTTCGCCGCGAGCCGCAGGCAGATCTCCCGCTGCGACGCGGCCAGGACACTGACGCCGATCCGCTCGGCCTCGCGCAGCTTCGGCCAGGTCGTGCTCGTGTGCGCGACGCAGAAGGAGACGAGCGGCGGGTCCAGCGACACCGACGTGAACGCGTTGGCGGCCAGCCCGTTGGGTCGCCCGGTCGCGGGGTCGACCGCGCTGATCGCCACGACTCCGGTGGCGAAGCGCCCGAGGATGCCGCGGAACCGCCGGCCGTCGATCGCGGTGACCCGCTCGGCCCCCTCCACCGTGCGCCCCGTGACCGCCGGGCCGGCGGGGAACCGCTCCGGGCCGTACGGCTTCGCGGCGGTCGCGCCGTCGGCCATCGCCGGTCCCCTCTCTCGCCCTGCCCGGCCACGCCCTCGCTGGCCATGACACCCCAGTAAAGCGCCGCGAACCTCCGGAGATTCCGATCAGAGCCGCATTTCAGCCGAAAGACCTACGACCGGCCGGCCGCACTCCGGAGATCGGCCGTACGGCGTGGCGTGGCACCGAGGCCGGGCTCCCGCGCGGCAGTATGGGCCGTGTCGCCGCCGGCCTGGTCCGTAACGGTTTCGCCAGGCTGGGCGTACCTGGGCGGACTATCGGGGGCTTTTCGACCGGTCCGCACCTCGGATTTGGGTCGATCGGGTAAATTCATAGCTCAAGGTCGCGTTGGCACAGGATTCCCCGCCCTCCTGACCTGCGGTATCAGGCCCTCCGAGCCTGGATCGCCATCTCCCAAACGCAGGCTCGGAGGAAACTGCTTGTTGTACGGCATAGTCCTCGGGCTGATCTCCACCGTTCTTTACAACGCTGGATTCGTGCTGGAGAAACGAGCCCTGCGCGACATCCCCGCGCTCAGCATGAGGCGCGTCGGGCGGCTGGTCTGGCTGCTGGCCACCAGCAAGGCGTGGCTGACCGGATTCCTGGTCATGGGCATGGGTATGGCGTGCCAGGTCGTCGTGATGTCGCTCGTACCACTCAGCATCGCGCAGCCGGTCCAGCTGGGCGGCCTGGCGTTGCTCGTCGTCTTCTCGGCGGTCTTCCTCGGCGAGCGGATCACCCAGCGCGAGTGGGCGGGTCTGGGCGTGCTCGGGCTGTCGTTCCTGCTGGTCTGCCTGTCGATTGAGCCCACACGGCTCGGGCTGCACGCGGGCACGGGCGAGATGCTGGCCGTCGTCGGCACGACGGTGTTCCTCGGCCTCGTGGCGTTCGTCTCGGCCGTACGGTCGGGCTCCCGGTCCGGGCGGCCGACCCCCGCGCTGCTGTACGGCGTCGCGTCCGGCCTGCTGTACGGCGCCGCCGGGCTGCAGACCAAGGGCATCTCCGGCTTTCTCGCCCAGGATTCCCACAGCTTCGTCAGCCGTACGCTCTCCTCGCCCTACCCGTACCTCTACCTGACGCTGTCCGGCGCCGGGCTGCTGCTGTTCCAGACCGCGCTGCAGCGCGGGCGGGCCTCCATCGTCGTGCCGATGTCGAGCGTCGTCGGCGCCGTCTACACGGTGCTCGCGGGGACGGCCGTGTTCGGCGAGCCGCTGCCGCAGGACCCCGTACGCCTGGGGCTCAGGTCCGCGGGTTTCGGCGCCGCGATCATCGTCGTGGCGCTCATGCCCCGGCACGACGAGCACCCGGAGCCGTCCGTGAGCGCCCACGCGCTCGTACCGGACCGCGCCATCTAACGCGTCTCGCCGGTGGGCCCCGCGACCGTGTCGTCGCCGGCCCGTACGGCGAGCCAGGCCAGCCAGCCGACCCCCACGACGCCCCAGAACGACACGAGCCGGTACAGCGCGACGGCCGCCCCGGCCGGTGCCGCGAGGGCCCCGAAGGCGACCAGCGACGCCGCCATGCTGCCCTCGATCGCGCCGAGCCCGCCGGGCAGCAGGGGGATGAGGCTCCCGGCCGCCTGAGCGGCGAAATAGGCGAGCGTGATGCCGTACACCGCCGTGTGCATGCCCACCGCGCGCCCGGCCGCGGCGAGCGACAGGATGTCGAACACCCAGTTGAGCAGCGACGCGCCGGTCAGCATGGCCCAGTCGGCCGGCCGCAGGCGCAGCCCGGCGTCCCCCTGGCGGAGGCGCTCGGCGAACGGCGTGGCGAGCCGGTGGCCGAGGACGGGCCGGAGCACCCGCCGGGCCAGCCGCGCCGACCCGGCTCCGTACCGCCGCGCCACGACGGCGAGAGCGGCGCCGCCCGCCGCGAGGATCGCCAGCGCGGTCACCGTGAGGCCACGCGAGCGCGGCTCGGCCACCAGTGCGGTCAGCCCCACCACCGCGTACGCGCCCGTCATGATCAGCCCGCCGAGCAGCACCACCGACGTGGCGAGCCGCACGGGCGCGCCCGCGCGGCGGTACTGGCGGAAGTTGAAGGCGACGCTGATCGCGGGCCCGGCCGGCAGCGTGGTGGAGAGCGCGTTGCCCGCGTACGTCATCCGGATCGCGCGCGGAAGCGACATCCGTACCCCGCCGGCCCGCAGCAGCCGCCGCTGGACGCGCGCGAACATGCTCATGGAGGCGAGCTGGGCGACCACCGCGCAGGCGAGCCAGCCCGGTCCGGCGTGGATGGTGACCTGCCACAGGGCATCCGGATCGGGCAGCCGGTCGCGCAGGACCACGACGCAGGCGACGAGAGCGCCGAGCGCCGCGACGCGCGCCGCCCACCGGAGACGGCGGCCCCGCCGCGTACCGTCCGCCGGGGCCGGGCCGGTGCCCGCCCAGGGCGGTACGGCGTGGTCGGCCGCCACCGCCTCCGACATGACCGTCACCTCACCCGCACTCGCCCTCCCCGGCCATGAACACGCGAACAGCGTTTCACATTCCCGACAAAGTGCCCACAAGGCGATAAACGGGTCAATAACCTCGGGTGCGGCGCGCGGCGGGGCGGGCGCCGCGACCGGAGCCGCCCATTCCAACGCGCTGGAAGGCGCGGACGAACTCCCCGCCCAGGTTGACCCCGGCACCGAGGGCCAGCGCCACCGAGATGCCGCCGATCAGCGTGAGCACGCCCTGAGAGGGCGAGCCGCTGTTCAGCTGGATCATGCCGCGGTACAGCGCGGTGCCCGGCAGCAGCGGGGCGATCGCGGGCACGATGTAGGGCAGCGCGGGCTGGTGCCGCCGCCGCGCGAGGAAGTGGCCGAGCAACCCCACGATCGTCGCGCCGACCGCCGCGGCCAGCAGCGGCGCGGTGCCCAGGCCGCGGCTGAGGACGTACACGGTCCAGATCAGTGCCCCGCCCACGGCCGCCGCCGGCAGCACCCGCCGGGGAACGGCCAGCGACACCGCGAAGGTCATCGACACCGCCGCCGCCGCGAGCACCGCCACGGGCCGCAGCGACACCGGCGCCGTCGGCAGGTCCTTGACGTCGATCGGCGCGCCCATGTGCACCGCCGCGTACACGGTCACGCCGAGCCCGGAGACGATCGCCGCCACGATGAAGAACACCTCCAGCAGCCGCGCGCCCGCGCTGACCAGGTCCCCGGTGATGCCGTCCTGGATGCTCGCGACCAGCGGGCGGCCCGGCAGCAGCGCCACGATCGCCCCGGTGACGATCGTCGAGGCCCGGGCCGGCGCACCCGCCGCGATCACCAGGACGGCACTCGTCGCGCCGATGCTCGCGGCCACCGTGAGCTGGAAGAACTCCGCGATGCCGCGGCGGCCCAGCAGCGCGGCGGCCCGGTCGGCCAGAGCCGTGGCGACGAACGCGGTCCCCGCGACCAGCGGACCACCGCCCATCATCACGCACGTCGCGGCGGCGATGAGGCCGAGCGCGACCACCCCGAGCCACGGCGGATAGGGCGACCCGTACGGCGGGTGGTTCCGCTTGATCTTCCGGAGCCGGTCGTGCGCCTCCTCCAGGCTCAGCAGGCCGATGGACGCCTCCCGGATGAGCGCGTGGATCGCGACCAGGCGCCAGTACGCCGGGTTGCGCCGCCGGATGGCCCGCGCGCCCGTCACCGGCAGCGCGCCCATGCCCGGATGGACCGACACCGAGATCACGGTGAACGTCACCGAGACCTCACAGCGCGGCAGCTCGTAGGCGACCGCCAGGCTGAGCATCGACTCGTTCACGCGTTCGGTGGCCTCGCCGCTGGCCAGCAGGAGCTCGCCGACGCGCAGGACGAGGTCCAGGGCCTGCCCGGAGACGAGGTCGCCGGGTTCTTCCTCAGGCGGCTCCACGGCCGTGTCGCCCAGGAGGGTCCGCAAGCTTGCTCGTACCTTCTCGCGACGCACGCCCATAAGCGCGACCGTGACCTCCCTGCCGTGATCTTGTGGTGATCTCGTCAGGCAGGTTACCTATCGCTGGATGGTGCCTATTCGCCCACCCTTGGGTAGAGAGCCGCCCTGGTCAGCCCGGGGAACGCGGTTGGCGCGGCGTCGCGCCAGCGCACCGCGCGGACCGTGGCCTCCTGCATCGCCAGCGCGGCGTAGCGGCGCAGGCTCGGGTCGGTCGCCCCGGCGAGCCCGGCGTACCCGGCGGTCACGCCGTCCTCCAGCCGCGCGGCGAGCTGGGCCGCCGTACGGGCCGAGGAGACCGGTGAGGGCAGGTGGTAGGCCGGCGCCGCCGCGGCCGGGGTGCCGCCGCCCGTCTCGATGTAGGTGCGGAGCCGGTCGCGCCGGGCGCGGTGGGAGTTCCACATTTGGTCGGCGCTCCGCCGCTGCGCACCGTAGAGGTGGGCGCCCAGCACGCCGTACCCGAAGACCGCGACGTGCTCGGCGGCCAGCGCGCCCTGCAGCGCGGCGATCGTCTCCGGCGTGCTCACGTGAGCTCCTGTGCGTGCCCGGCCTCGCAGGCGCCGATGGACGCCAGCAGCTGGGAGAGCCCGGGGGAGGCCCTGCGGACCTCGTCGGCGCGGGCGGCGGCCGCCTTGCGCTCGGCGCCGCGGATGGCGCTGAGGGCCGCGGCCTCGGTGGCCGGCGCGGACGCGGTCGGCCGCGGGGTGGGGGTGGCGGTGCCGGTGGTGCTGCCGGGGACGTAGTGGCGTCTGAGGACCGCGAGGTGTTGAACGTGGTGGTCCCGCGGCGTCTTCAGCCGGCCGGCCAGCCCCTGGTGCGCGGCCAGAACCGCGTCGTAGAGGGCGATGAGCCCGGCCTCGTTCTGGATCACTCCGTCCAGAAGCCGTACTTCGGGGCCCGCCACGGGGGCCTCCGCCTGCCCGACGCTCGTGCATCCGCCTGCCAACTCGGCCAGCGCGGCCGTGGCCAGCACCGCTGCGGAGCCGCCGAGCACCGTGCGCCGCCTCGGCGTCACGGACCGCGACGCGTCCAAGCGTGCCTCCGTTCATCGTCGTGCACTCAGTCGTGCACTCAGGGGCGCAAGCATTCCACAAGGGCGCGCCGGTCGGCTGTCGATGCGGCGCGTGCCCCCCGCGGCTGTGGATAGTCTTATGGACGGAGTGGGCGCATCGGGCGGCCACCCGGCCATCGGCCGTGAGGGAGGTCCCATGAGCGTAGGCGCCGACTCCGGTCGCGCTCAGCGGGGACCCGGTCACCAGACGCGGGCCGCGCTGATGCGGCTGCTCGAACCCGTGGTCGCCGGATCCGGGTTCGATCTTGAAGACGTCGTGGTGACACCGGCGGGCAAGCGACGGCAGGTACGCGTGATCGTCGACGGCGATGACGGTGTGAGCCTCGACGATGTCGCGGTCGTGAGCCGGGAGATCTCCACGGCGCTCGACGGCAGCGAGACGATGGGCTCAGGGCCCTACGTCCTTGAGGTGACCTCGCCGGGCGTCGACCGTCCCCTCACCCAGCCACGACACTGGCGGCGGGCGAGCGGCCGTCTCGTACGGGCGACGCTCAACGGCGGCGCGGAGATCACCGGCCGCGTCACCAGCGCCGATGACGACGCCGTCGTGCTCGACACCGACGGTGGCGAGCGACGGCTCGGCCACGACGAGCTCGCTCGCGGGCTGGTCCAGGTGGAGTTCAACCGCAGGGGCGCCGACGACCTCAGCGGCGACGAGGACTAGGGGGAGGCCTCGTGGACATCGACATGACCGCACTGCGCAGTCTTGAGAGCGAGAAGGACATCTCTCTCGAGCTCGTCGTGAAGGCGATCGAAGAAGCACTGCTCATCGCGTACCACCGGACCGAGGGCGCCGCGGTGAAGGCCCGCGTCGAGCTCGACCGCAAGTCCGGCCACGTCACGGTCTGGGCGACCGAGGCGCCGGCCGAGGAGCCGGCCGAAGCCGCGGCCGAGGCGGGTGGCGAGGATGGTGAGGCCGCCGACGAGGTCAAGATCGTCGCGCCTCCCCCCGAGCCGCGCGAGTACGACGACACGCCCACCAATTTCAGCCGAATCGCGGCCACCACCGCGAAACAGGTGATCCTGCAGCATCTGCGCAACGCCGAGGACGAGCTGACGTTCGGGGAGTACGCCGGGCGCGAGGGCGACATCGTCGCGGGCGTGATCCAGCAGGGCAAGGACCCGCGCAACGTGCTCGTCGACCTCGGCAAGATCGAGGGTGTGATCCCGCCGGAGGAGCAGGTCCCGGGGGAAAACTACGAGCACGGCGAGCGCATCCGCTCCTACGTCGTCCAGGTCAAGAAGGGGCACCGCGGGCCGCTGGTCAAGCTGTCCCGCACCCACCCCAACCTGGTCAAGAAGCTCTTCGCGCTGGAGGTCCCCGAGATCGCCGACGGCACCGTCGAGATCTCCGCGATCGCCCGCGAGGCCGGGCACCGCACCAAGATCGCCGTACGGTCCCGCAAGCCGGGTGTGAACGCCAAGGGCGCCTGCATCGGGCCGATGGGCGGCCGGGTCCGCAATGTCATGCACGAGCTGCACGGCGAAAAGATCGACATTGTCGACTGGTCGGACGAGCCCTCCCAGTTCGTGGGCAACGCCCTGTCGCCCGCGCGAGTCAACCACGTCGAGGTCATCGATGCCGAGGCGCGCGTCGCACGGGTGATCGTGCCCGACTACCAGCTGTCCCTCGCGATCGGCAAAGAGGGGCAGAACGCCCGTCTCGCGGCCCGGCTGACCGGCTGGCGGATCGACATCCGGCCGGACACCGAAAACGGGTCGCCGGCCGAAGGGGAGCATGCGGCAGGTCCCGCCGACGCGCCGACGCGGTAGACTCATGGATCGTGGTCGCGTAGTCCCACGGCGTACATGCGTGGGCTGTCGGATTTGCACGGCCAAGTCCGACCTGCTGCGCCTGGTCGTGGTCGAGGGCTCCATAGTCCCCGACCCGCGAGGGCGGCTGTCAGGACGGGGCGCCTCCCTGCACCCCGATCTGGCATGTCTCGAGCTGGCTGAGCGTCGTCGGGCGTTCCCGCGGGCATTTCGCCTGCCGGGTCCGCTCGAAGTCGGCGTTCTCCGCCGATGGCTCGAGTCACAGCAGGACGGATCGTAAGGACGTCTAGTCGGAAGCAGGTCGAGATTGCTATGAGCGCTCGATGAGCACGCAGCGATGATTACCGATAGGTAGCGACGGTCCGAGGACGTCCCCGGACCGAGTAGGGAGTGCAGTGGCAAAGGTCCGGGTATACGAGCTCGCCAAGGAGTTCGGAGTTGAGAGTAAGGCCGTCATGGCCAAGCTCAACGAGATGGGCGAGTTCGTGCGTTCGGCGTCGTCGACGATCGAGGCGCCGGTCGTTCGCAGATTGAAGGAAGCATTCGGAGGTTCCGCGGCCAAGCCGGCCGACGGAAAGAAGTCCCCGGCGCCCAAGCCGGGTCCGAGAAGGCCGGCGCCCAAGCCGGCCGCACCCAAACCAGAGTTCAAGGCGGAGCCCACGCCGGAGCCCCGCCCGGAGATCAAGCCTGAGGTGTCCGCGGCTCCCGCGCCGCCACGGCCCGACGTGCCGCCGGTGCCCGAGGCACCCAAGCCCGCCTCTCCGCAGCCGGCTCCGCGCCAGCAGACGCCGCGTCCCGCGATGCCCAAGCCGCCGGCTCCGGCCCCGGCCCCGGCCCCGGCTCCCGATCAGCCCAGCCCGGCCGAGTCGCCCGGCGGGCCCAAGCCGGGTCCCCGGCCCGGGCCCGCGTCCGGCCGTCCCAGCCAGGGTCAGGGCCAGGAGCAGGGTCAAGGCCCGGGTCAGGGTCAGGGCCCCAAGCCGGGTCCGCGTACCGGAGGCCCTGGTGGCGCCCCGCGTCCCGGAGCTCCCGGCCAGCGTCCCGGTGGTCGTCCGCGTCCGGGCAACAACCCGTTCTCCTCGACCAACACCGGAATGGGCTCGGCCAAGCCGGGCCCGCGTCCGGCTGGTCCCGGGCAGCGCAGTGACCGTCCAGCGGGCCCGCGTGGCGACCGTCCCAGCGCGCCGCGAGGCGACCGCGGGGCCGGCGCACCGCCGCGTCCGGCCTCGGGCCGTCCCGGCGCTCCCGGCGCCGGCGGTCCTCGCCCCAACGCCGGCGGCATGCCGCCGCGGCCGGGAGGCCCGCGTCCTAGCCCGATGAACATGCCGTCGCGTCCGCAGCGTGACTCCGGCGGCCCCGGTGGTGGCGGTGGCGGCGGTGGCCGTGGCCGTCCCGGCGGTGGCGGTGGCGGTGGCGGTGGCGGTGGCGGCG
>Ga0193707_1000339_pt1 | contig 15504 bp, 16 predicted proteins | sample U3c2metaG_FD_143043 | JGI IMG/M metagenome (GOLD analysis project Ga0193707, IMG submission 143043) | Soil microbial communities from a riparian zone of the East river system, Colorado, United States - U3c2 | ecosystem: Environmental > Terrestrial > Soil > Riparian zone | place: USA: East River... | reverse complement strand
GCGCCGCGCGGGGCGTGCACGCCGGCGACGGCAGCTTCGGAGAGCGTCGGCCGGGTGACAGAGGCGTAGGCCGACAGCGGGAACGTGAGCAGTGCTGCCGTGGCGAGGGTGGCGGCGACGGTCTTCATCAGGCGAGAAGTCATGTCTCAACCCAACCGTCGGGCGACCTCCCCGGCGATGGTGCGAACCCCCGGCTCGGAGGTGGGGTTTATCCTACCCGAGCAGGCTGTTGTACAGCTGCACGGTCCGATCCGCGACGGCGTCCCAGCCGAATTGGGAGACGGCGCGCTCGCGACCGGCCTTGCCCATCGCCCCGGCCTTGGCCGGGTTGTCGACCAGCTCGTTGATGCCCGCGGCCATGCCGCGCTCGAACGTGTCGGTGTCGTTCTCGTCGTACCGGACGAGGATGCCGGTCACGCCGTCGTCGACCACCTCGGGGATCCCGCCGACCGCGCTCGCGACGACGGCCGTCTCGCACGCCATCGCCTCCAGGTTGACGATGCCGAGCGGCTCGTAGATCGACGGGCAGCAGAACGCCAGCGCGTGCGTCAGGACCTGCCGGACCTCCTCGCGTGGCAGCATCTCGGAGACCACGAACACGCCGTCCCGGGCCAGCTTGAGGTCGTCGACCAGCGCGTCCGTCTCGGCCTTCAGCTCGACCGTGTCGGCCGCGCCGGCGAGCAGGACCAGCTGCACCGACGGGTCGAGGCGCAGCCCGGCCCGGAGCAGGTGCGGCACGCCCTTCTGCCGGGTGATCCGGCCGACGAACGTCACGTACGGCCGGTCCAGGTCGACGCCGAGCCGCTGCAGCACGTGGGTCGACGGGTCCGGCGAGTAGAAGTCGGCGTCGATCCCGTTCGAGATCACGTGCACCTTGGCCGGGTCGATCGACGGGTAGCAGGCCAGGACGTCGTCGCGCATCCCCCGGCTCACCGCGACCACCGCGTCGGCCGCCTCGTACGCCGTCCGCTCGGCCCAGCTGGAGAGCCGGTAGCCGCCGCCGAGCTGCTCGGCCTTCCACGGGCGGCGCGGCTCCAGCGAGTGGGCGGTCACCACGTGCGGGACGTCGTACAGGAGCTTGGCCCAGTGGCCGGCCATGTTCGCGTACCAGGTGTGAGAGTGCACGAGCTGTGCGTCGCCGACCGCGGCGGTCATGGTGAGGTCGGTGGACAGGATGCGCAAGGCCGCGTTCGCGTCCGGGATGCGCGGGTCGTCCTCGGAGTGCGCGGTCGCGCCGAGCCGGGGCTCACCCATGCAGTGCACGTCGACGTCGATCAGCCGGCGCAGCTCGCGGACCAGGAAGTCCACGTGCACCCCGGCCCCGCCGTACACATCCGGAGGAAACTCACGCGTCAGAATGGCGACCTTCATGAGCCCGACGATAGCCTCGATCCGTGGATCCGCGCTGCGCGGATCCACGGATCGAGGCTCGGCCATCAATTCATCCCTGTCGGTACCCAGAAGCGGAGCTTTCCGTGTCGCTCGTCCTCGAACTCGGCGCCGGCCGACTCGATCACGCGGCGGGAGGCGACGTTGTCGGCGTCGCAGGTGACCAGGACCGGCTCGATGCCGAGGGCGGCGGCGATCGGCAGCGACTGGGTCAGCATCTGGGTCGCGTACCCCCTGCGCCGGGCCGACGGGCGCACGTAGTACCCGATGTGGCCGCCGATCTCGGTGAGGGCCGGAGTGAGCTCGTGCCGGATGGACAGCCGGCCGAGCCACTCGATGCCGTCGACGAACCAGAGCACGGTCTGGTGCACGATGCCGGGCGGCAGCTCGGTCTCCGGGACCGCCTCCGTCCTGATCACCTCGACCATCCGGGCGAACTCCGCCGGATCGGCCGCCTGCTCCCGGGTCCACTCCTCCTCGGCGCCGGCGACCGACCGCGCGCCCATCCAGCGTTCCTCCTGCGGCCCCGCTTCGTCCCAGGCGGCCAGGAACGATCGGTGAACGGCGGCTGTCGGAACGACGAGGATCGGCATCTTTACAGTGTCGCGACACTCGCAAGCGCTGATGCGAGGGGGGATCGAGGATTAAGGTGCGGACATGGCAAAGGCGCCCAGAGTTCTCGGAATCGTGCTGGCCGGCGGCGAGGGCAAGCGGCTGATGCCGCTGACGGCGGACCGGGCCAAACCGGCCGTCCCGTTCGGGGGCAGTTATCGCCTGATCGACTTCGTCTTGTCGAACCTGGTGAACGCCGGCATCCGGAACCTGTTCGTCCTGACGCAGTACAAGTCGCACTCGCTGGACCGGCACGTCACCGTCACTTGGCGGATGTCGACGCTGCTGGGCAACTTCGTCAGCTGTGTGCCGGCCCAGCAGCGGCTCGGCCCGCAGTGGTACCAGGGCAGTGCCGACGCGATCTACCAGTCGATGAACCTGATCGACGACTTCCGGCCCGGCATCATCGTGGTGTTCGGCGCCGACCACGTCTACCGGATGGACGCCGCCCAGATGGTCGCCGCGCACATCGCGCGCGGGAACGGCGTCACCGTGGCCGGGATCCGGGTGCCGCGGGCCGAGGCGTCGGAGTTCGGCGTGATCAAGACCGGCGCGGACGGGCACACCATCGACGAGTTCCTGGAGAAGCCGGCCGACCCGCCGGGCCTGCCGGACTCGCCGGACGAGACCTTCGCCTCGATGGGCAACTACGTGTTCAGCGCCGACGTCCTGGTCGAGGCGCTGCGCAAGGACGCCGCGAACCCGGCGTCGAGGCACGACATGGGCGGCGACATCGTCCCGATGATGGTTGCCGAGGGCAAGGCCGGCGTCTACGACTTCCAGGACAACGACGTCCCGGGCGCACTGGACCGCGATCACTCGTACTGGCGCGACGTCGGGTCACTGGACTCGTACCACGAGGCGCACATGGACCTGGTCTCGATCCAGCCGGTGTTCAACCTCTACAACGCCGACTGGCCGATCTTCACCTCGCACCCGCAGCTGCCGGGCGCGAAGTTCACCGACAACGCGACCGTCGGCGAGTCGATCGTCTGCCAGGGCTCGATCGTGAGCGGCGCGATCGTGGACCACTCGGTGCTCGGCGCCAACGTGATCGTCAGCGCGGGCGCGCACATCGAGCGCTCGGTGATCATGGACAACTGCAAGATCGGTGCGAACGCGGTGCTGAAGAACGTCATCCTCGACAAGAACGTGGTCGTCCCGGACAGCGTCGAGATCGGCGTCGACCCGGACTACGACCGGGAGCGCGGATTCACGGTGTCCACGGGCGGTGTGACCGTCCTCGGCAAGGCCCAGGTGATCGAGCCGGCGAAGGCGGCCGCCAAGACGGAGCCCGCTGCGGCGGAGGCGTCCGGCGAGGTTGCCGAGGCGTGAGCACGGAGGCTGTGGCTGAACAGGAGGCGCTCGAGCTGGATGCCGCCGATCCGGGGCACCGCGACCTCTTCGACGTGCCCCCGGCCCAGGGCGGCGACCACCCCGAGGTGGCGTACTTCGCCGGCAACTCGCTCGGTCTGCGGCCGCGGGCGACCCGGGTCGAGCTGCTCGAGGATCTCGACGCCTGGGCCCGCCTCGGGGTCGAGGGGCACCTCGACGCGGGCCGGCCGTGGCTGCCGTATCACGAGCTGCTGACCGGACCCGCCTCGCGCCTGGTCGGTGCACTGCCGAGCGAGACCGTGGTGATGAACTCGCTCACGGTCAACCTGCACCTGCTGATGGTGTCGTTCTACCGCCCGACCCGGTCGCGGCACCGGATCGTGATCGAGGACTCCGCGTTCCCCTCCGACAGCTACGCCGTACGCTCCCAGGCTCGGTTCCACGGGTACGACGCCGGCGACGCGATCATCCGCCTCCGGCCCCGGCCGGGTGAGGACTCCCTGCGTACGGCGGATGTCGTCGAGCAACTGGGTGGCGATGTGGCTCTGGTGCTGTTGGGCGGGGTGAACTACCTGACCGGTGAGCTGATGGACATCCCGACGATCACCAAGGCCGGTCACGCGGCCGGTGCGATCGTCGGCTGGGACCTCGCGCACGCGGCTGGGAACGTACCGCTCTCGTTGCACGATTGGGGCGTGGACTTCGCCGCGTGGTGTTCCTACAAGTACCTCAACGCAGGCCCAGGTGCGCTCGCGGGGGCATTTGTGCACGAGCGGCACCTGGGTGGCGACCTGCCGCGGTTCGAGGGGTGGTGGAGCACGGAGGCCTCGACCCGGTTCGAGATGACGCCTGAGTCGCGACCGCCCGCGTCCGCGGACGCCTGGCAGGTGTCGAACCCGCCGATCTTCTCGATGAGCCCGGTCCGGACGTCGTTGGAGCTCTTCGACAAGATCGGCATCGGCGCCCTGCGTGAGCGGAGTCTGGGGTTGACGGCGTACCTGGAGAAGCTTGTGACCGAGGTGACGGAGGGACGGCCGGTGCGGGTGATCACGCCGTCCGACCCCGCGAGACGAGGTGCACAGTTGTCCTTGAAGGTTGGTGGGATGCGGGCGGGTGAGCTGGCGAGACGGTTGAGGTTCGAGTACGGCGTGATCGCGGACGCGCGGGAGCCCGACGTACTGCGGCTCGCGCCGGTGCCGCTGTACTCGACGTACCACGACTGCTGGCGGGCCGCGTCCGCACTGGCCGACGTGGTGCCGGCATGAAGGTCGCGATCGTCGGGGCGGGGCTGACGGGGAGTCTGCTGGCGTGTTTCCTCGCGCGGCGTGGGTTGGCGGTGACGCTGTACGAGCGACGGTCGGACCCGCGGATCGGTCAGGCCGGGCGCGGCCGGTCGATCAACCTGGCGATCTCCGAGCGTGGGCTGGACGCGTTGCGGCGGATCGGGCTGGTCGATCAGGTGATGGCGGACGCGCTGCCGATGAAGGGGCGGATGATCCATCCGGTCTCCGGGCCGCTGGATTTCCAGGCCTACTCGGCGTCGGGTGATCGGGCGATCAACTCGATCAGCCGCGGAGCGTTGAACAACGCGTTGCTCACTGCGGCGTCGGATGCTCCTGGGGTGACGCTCGCCTTCGAGCATCGGTTGGTGGAGCTGGATTCCCACGCCGGGCGGATGGTGTTCGCGACGCCTTCCGGCAAGGTGTCCGCCGAGGCCGATGTGGTGCTCGGGGCCGATGGTGCCGGATCGGCGGTGCGGGAGCAGTTGCTTGCTGAGGGCATCGTTGCCGAAGACGTCGATTTCCTTGACTACGGCTACAAAGAGCTCTCGATCCCTGCTGTGGATGGTGATTTCGCACTCGACTTCGGTGCGCTGCACATCTGGCCGCGGGGTACGTCGATGATGATCGCGCTGCCGAACCCGGATCGGTCCTTCACCTGCACGCTCTTCTGGCCGGCCGGGTCCTTCGATGCGCTGACGGATGCCGGGGGCATCGAGGACCACTTCAGGGTGAACTACCCGGATCTGTTGCCGTTGGCACCGGATCTGGTGGATGACTACCAGCACAACCCGGTCGGGGTGCTCGGCACGGTGCACACGCTGCCCTGGCAGGCTCACGGCCGGACGGCGCTGCTGGGTGACGCCGCCCACGCCATCGTCCCGTTCTACGGTCAGGGCGCGAACTGCGCCTTCGAGGACGTGGTCGAGCTGGACCGCTGCCTCGACGACACCGGCGGCTCGTGGGCCCGGGCGCTCCCGTTGTTCGAGGCCCGCCGCCGCGAGAACACCGAGGCGATCGCCGACATGGCGCTGGCCAACTTCGTCGAGATGCGCGACAAGGTCGCCTCTCCGGTCTTCCGGCTCACCAAACGCGTCGAGCACGCACTGGAGCGTCTCCTCCCTGGCAAGTACGTCTCCCGCTACGAACTCGTCTCCTTCTCGACCACGCCGTACGCCGAGGTCCAGCAACGGGTACGTCGTCAGCACCAACTGCTGGGGTTGGGGACGGTCGCCGCGGCGGGCCTGCTCGTGGGGCTGGCGCGAAGGAGGGGCCGGCGATGAGCCTGTGGACGTCGGAGCTGTTGACGGGGCAACCCCGTTCGGTCGGGTTGTTGCGGCACTTCGTCGACGGCGCCTTCGTGGAGAGTGCGTCGACCTTCGCGAAGATCAGCCCAGTGACCGGCGAGCAACTCTTCGATGTCTGTGAGGCCGACTCCGACACGGTGGATGCGGCCGTGCAGGCTGCTCGGACCGCGTTGCGCGGCCCGTGGGGGCGGATGGGTGAGCAGGAGCGGGCGACCGTTCTTCGGCGGGTCGCGGACGAGCTGGAGCGGCGGTTCGAGGATCTGGTCGCGGCCGAGGTGGGGGACACCGGGAAGTCGGTCAGCCAGGCGCGGACGCTCGACATCCCCCGCGGGGCGGCCAACTTCCGGGCGTTCGCCGACTTCGCGACCACGGCGGCGACCGAGTCGTACACGACCGTGCTGCCGGACGGGCGACGGGCGCTGAACTACGCCGTCCGGAAACCGGTCGGTGTGGTCGCGATCGTCGTACCGTGGAATCTGCCGTTGCTGCTGCTCACCTGGAAGGTCGCGCCGGCGCTTGCCTGCGGCAACGCCGTGGTGGTCAAGCCGTCCGAGGAGACGCCCGCGTCAGCGACCGTGCTGGCCGAGGTGATGGCGGAGGCCGGCGTACCGCCCGGCGTCTTCAACCTCGTGCACGGGTTCGGCCCGTCGTCGGCGGGGGAGTACCTGACCCGGCACCCCGGCGTGGACGCGATCACGTTCACCGGCGAGTCCGCGACCGGTACGGCGATCGCCAAGGTCGCCGCGGACCGCGTGAAGGCCGTGTCGTTCGAGCTCGGCGGGAAGAACGCCGGGCTGATCTTCGCGGATGCCGACCTCGACGCGGCGGTCGAGGGATCGGTGCGGTCGGTCTTCACCAACGGCGGCCAGGTCTGCCTCTGCACCGAGCGCCTGTACGTCGAACGCCCGGTCTTCGAGGAGTTCACCGCCCGACTGGCCACGCGCGCCGGCGAACTGCGGTACGGCTGGCCCGCCGACGAGGCGACGATGAACATGCCCCTGATCTCGAAGCAGCACCGCGACAAGGTCCTGTCGTACTACGACCTCGCGCGGGCCGAAGGTGCGGAGGTCCTCGCGGGTGGCGGCGTACCGGCCTTCGGCGATGCCCGCGACAGTGGTTGCTACGTGCAACCAACCGTGGTCACCGGGCTGCCGTCGGACGCCCGGACGAACACCGAGGAAGTCTTCGGCCCGATCTGCCACGTCGCCCCCTTCGACACCGAGGACGAGGCGTACGCCCTCGCCAACGACAGCGATTACGGGCTCGCGGCAACGGTCTGGACCCGCGACGTCGGCCGCGCCCACCGCGCCGGGCCGGCCCTCGACGTCGGCGTTGTCTGGGTCAACACCTGGTTCCTCCGCGACCTCCGCACCCCCTTCGGTGGCATGAAGCTGTCCGGCGTCGGCCGCGAGGGCGGCCGACATTCGCTCGACTTCTACTCCGAGCCGACCAACGTCTGCGTGGAGCTCACATGACCGTCGTACCTGGGAAGGCGACCCCGCGAGGACGGTTCCCCCACGTGAAGGTGGCGGGTGGCTTCGCCTTCGTGTCGGGGACGTCGAGCCGCCGGCCCGACAACACGATCGCCGGAGCGTCGGTGGACGACCTGGGGACTGTGGCGCTCGACATCCGCGAGCAGACGCGGGCGGTCCTGGACAACATTCGGGACATTCTGCGCGCGGTGGGGGCCGGGCTCGAGGATCTCGTGAGTGTGACGACGTATCTGGTGTCGATGAACGATTTCGGCGGGTACAACGAGGTGTATGGCGAATTCCTCGACGAGTCCGGGCCGAGCCGGACCACCGTCGCCGTCCATCAGCTGCCGCACCCCCAGCTGCTGATCGAGATATCCGCCGTCGCGGCAATCCCGCACAAGGAGGAGTAGGGCATGGTCAACCTGGAGTCGACGAACTTTCCGCAGTGGATCGAGGAGAACAAGCACCTGCTGAAGCCGCCGGTCGGCAACAAGCAGATGCTCCCGACCGGGGACGACTTCATCACGATGGTGGTCGGCGGGCCGAACCAGCGCACCGACTTCCACGTCGACCCGTACGAGGAGTTCTTCTACCAGATCAAGGGCACCATGCACGTCGACGTGATGACGGACGACGGTCCCGCCCGGGTGGATATCAACGAGGGCGAGATGTGGGTCCTGCCGCGGAGCATGCCGCACGCGCCGCAGCGCGACGCGGACTCGATCGGCCTGGTGATGGAGCGCGTCCGGGAGCAGGGCACGCTGGAGAAGTTCCGGTGGTACTGCGCCAACTGCACCGCGATCGTGCACGAGGTCGAGCTGCAGGTGGCCGACATCGTCGAGGACCTGCCGCCGGTCTTCAAGGCGTTCTACGAGAGCGAGGACGCCCGCACCTGCCCGGACTGCGGCACCGTGCACCCTGGTAAAGGCTGATGACTGTTGATGTCCACACACACCTGGTGCCGAAGGGCTGGCCGGACCTCTCGGTAGCGTGCGGCGGCGACGGCTGGCCGTGGTTGCGGATCGACTCCGAGCGGGCCGCGATGATCATGGTCGGCTCGACCGAGTTCCGTCCGGTCGGTCCGCAGGCCTGGGATCCGGCCGTCCGGCGGGCCGATATGGAGGCCGACGGCATCGACCTGCAGGTGGTCTCGCCGACGCCGCTGTTCTTCGGTTACGACCGGCCGGCCGATCAGGCGGTCAAGCTGGCCAGGATTTTCAATGACCTGACGCTGGAGACGCTGGCCGGCGAGCACCGTTTCGTGCCGTTCTGCCAGGTGCCGCTGCAGGATCCGGACGCGGCCTGCGCGGAGCTCGACCGCTGCCGGGCCGCCGGGCACGTGGGCGTCGAGATCGGCAACCACGTCGGCGACAAGGATCTCGACGACGCCGGGATCGTTGCCTTCCTCAACCACTGTGCCGAGACCGGGACGCCGGTACTGGTGCATCCGTGGGACATGCCCGGTGGGCCACGCTTGGACCGCTGGATGGCCCGCTGGCTGACCGGGATGCCGGCCGAGACACATCTGTCCCTGCTGGCGATGATCCTCGGTGGCGCCTTCGACGCGCTTCCGCCGTCGCTGCGGATCTGCTTCGCCCACGGCGGCGGGAGTTTCGCGTTCTGGCTGGGGCGGCTGGAGAACGCCTGGCACCGGCGTGGCGACATCGTTCGTGGTTGCTCCGAGCATCCACCGTCGCACTACCTGGACCGGTTCGGTGTCGACACGGTGGTGTTCGAATCAGCGTCTTTGCGGCTACTTGTCGATACCTTGGGGGAAGACCGCGTTCTGGTCGGCAGTGACTATCCCTATCCACTGGGTGAGCGGCCGGTCGGGGAGGTGGTACGGAAGGCCGGTTTCCTGACCGCGGATCAGCAGCACAAGTTGCTGACTGCGAACGCGCTGCGCTATCTCGGGAGGTCCGATGAGTGAACACCGATCGGTTCTGTCGCGCGCGGCCCGTGAGCCCGACGAGCAGCTCCGGTACGGCGACCACGCGGACCAGGTGATCGACCACTGGCACGCGAAGGAGTACCGGCCGCTGGTCGTGTTCGTGCACGGTGGTTTCTGGCGGCCGAAGTACGACCGGATGCATGCCCGCCCGCTCGGTGCGGCCCTCTCCGACCTCGGCTGGCCCGTGCTGTCCGTCGAGTACCGCCGCGAGCCCGGCGATCCCGACGCGAGTACGGCAGACATCCGTACGGCGCTCGAGGTGCTACCCGACCTGGTCGACGTGCACGCGGGCTACGTGCTGATGGGTCACTCCGCCGGCGGCCACCTGGCCCTGTGGGCGGCCGCAACCCTGAACCCGGTCCGCCTCCGCGGGCTGATCGCCCTGGCTCCTGTCGCCGACCTGTTGATGGCGGACCGGATGGGTCTCGACGGGGGCGCCGTCCAGGCCTTCATCGGCAGCGGCGTCCGCAACGACCTCGACCCCGTCCACCTCCCCGCCTCCATCGCCCCGGTCAGCCTGATCCACGGCACCCGGGACACCGTCGTCCCGATCAGCGTCACCGAGTCCTACTTCGCCGCGCACCCCACCGCCCACCTCCTGCGCGTCCAGAACTCAGCCCACTACGAGCTGATAGACCCGCTGTCCGACGCCTTCCACGACGTCACCGCGGAACTCACCCGCCTCACCGGCTCATCTTTCAACCAATAAACGTACTAATCGCAGGCGTGATTAGTACGTTTAGCGGTTTCTTTGGGTAGTTCAGGCGAGGCGTTTGGCGGCGGTGAGGAGGCCGTCGGAGGTGGGGAGGAGGGCGGAGACGAGGTCGTCGTTCTCGCGGACCGCGCGGATCAGGTCGCGCAGGGCGGTGGTGTCGGGGTCGCGATGGGCCGGGTCGGCGACCCGGCCGCCGGTGAGGATGCCGGCGAACGCGACGACGCCGCCGGGGCGGAGCAGGCGCAGGGCCTCGTGCAGGTACGCCGTGTTCTCGCGGCGATCGGCGTCGCAGAAGACCAGGTCGTAGTGGCCGTCGGTGAGCCGGGTGACCACGTCCAGGCCGGCGCCGGCGATCAGGCGGAACCGGTTCGACGCGACGCCGGCGTCGAGGAACGTCTTGCGGGCCAGCCGCTGGTTCTCCGCGTCGATGTCGACCGTGGTGAGGGTGCCGTCGGTGCGCATGCCGCGCAGCACTGCGAGCCCGGAGACGCCGGTGCCGGTGCCGATCTCGACCACCGCCTTGGCGCCCACGCCGGCGGCGAGCAGGCTCAGCGCGGCGGCCGCGCCGGGTCCGATCGGGGCGATGCCGCTCTCGTCCGCGCGCGCCCGCGCACCGGTGACGACTTCGTCCTCACCGGTGTAGTCCTCGGCGTACGCCCAGGACGTCGGGTCGATGCCGGTGGCGATGATGCCCTCCCAAGGTTCTGCGGCTGCGCTGCTCATGCTGAGACAGAGCCTAGCGGCAGGAGATCCGCATTCCGTGTCTCCCGCGCTGGGACTGCGCACTCTTGCTCATAACAACACAGCTTGAATCAGATATGATCGTCATCAACGGGCAAAACGCGGATGGGGAGGTGGCGATGCGGTCAGGAGCGGATGACGTCGATGCCGGCTTCCTTGAAGACGGTCAGCTGGGACTCGTCGGCCTGGGCGTCGGTGACGAGGGTGTCGATCTCGCTCAGCTCGCAGATCCGGGCGAACGCGCGCTGCCCGAGCTTGGACGAGTCGGCCACCACGACCACCTTGGCGGCCCGGCTGACGATCAGCTGGTTGATGTTCGCCTCGCCCTCGTGGTGGGCGGTGGCGCCGGTCTCGTCAATCCCGTCGACGCCGATGAAGGCGATGTCCAGGGACAGGTCGACCAGGATCCGGTGCGACAGCGGCCCGATCATCTCGTAGGACTGCGGCCGCGCGACGCCGCCGGTCAGCACCATCTTCACGTGCGGCCGGACGATCAGCTCGTTGGCGATGTTCAGCGCGTTGGTGACGAGCGTGAACGCGGGCTCACCGTGCTCGGCCGACAGTTCCGGGCGGGTCGCCAGCGTGCGCGCCACCTCGGAGATGGTGGTGCCGCCGTTCATCCCGATCACCATGCCGCGCCGGACCAGGGTGGCCGCCGCCTGCGCGATCCGCTGCTTCTCGGACGCGAAACGCGCAGTCTTGTAGCGCAGCGGAAGGTCGTACGACACCGCGTTTGCCACGGCGCCGCCGCGGGTCCGGGTGAGGAGCTGCTGCTTGCCGAGGTGGTCCAGGTCGCGCCGGATCGTCGCCGCGGACACGTGCAACTGCTCGGCGAGCTCGTCGACATCGATGGCGCCCTTCGCGGCGAGCGACTCGAGCAAGGTGTTCAGGCGTTCATAACGCTTCACCCGGGGCTCCTCCTTCACACAATCGGTCAGCCCGGCGGTGGCTGGTTGGCACCATTCGATCACGTTCGAGCAGTTTCGACCATGACAAGTGCGGAGACGACATGACCCAGACGCCATTTGTGAGCACTGAGATCGCCACTCAGCCGGACCTCTGGCGGCAGGTCTCGGACAGTTTCGCGCAGTACGGCGGTGCATTACCGAAGGCAGGTCAGCGTGTCGCGGCGGCCGGCTGCGGCACGTCCTGGTTCATGGCGATGGCGTACGCCGCCCTCCGCGAGGATCTCGGTCAGGGGGAGACCGATGCCTTCGCGGGATCGGAGTTCCCGGCCGGCCGCGAGTACGACGCCATTGTCGTGATCAGCAGGTCGGGGACGACAACCGAGGTGCTGGACCTGATCCGGGCGACGGACCTGCCGACCGTGGCGATCACCGCGACGCCCGGCTCGCCGATCGTCGAGCTGGCCGACCAGACCATCATGCTGGACTTCGCAGACGAGCAGTCCGTCGTGCAGACCCGGTTCGCGACCACCACATTGGCGTTGCTGCGCGCCTCGCTGGGTCAGGACCTCACGCACGCCGCCGCGGACGCTCAGACCGCGCTGACCATCGACGTGGACGACCTGGCGAAGCTCGAGCAGGTTACGTACATCGGCACGCGGTGGAGCGTCGGCCTGGCGCACGAGGCCGCGCTGAAGCAGCGTGAGGCCGCGTCGGCGTGGACCGAGGCCTACCCGGCGATGGACTACCGGCACGGCCCGATCGCGATCGCTCAGCCCGGCCGCGGCGTCTGGATCTTCGGCGAGGCGCCGGCCGGTCTGCAGGACGACGTCACCGCCACCGGTGCGACCGTCGTACACCACTCGGAGCTCGACCCGATGGCGTCGCTGGTGGTGGCCCAACGGGTCGCCGTCGCCAAGTCCCTCGCCCTCGGCCTGAACCCCGACGAGCCCCGCGGCCTCTCCCGCTCCGTCATCCTCGGCTAGCCCCACCCCCTTCCCGGTTCGGCACCTACGCCGATCCGGTCCGGCGCGCCTAGGATCAGGGCGGGACATCGGACCGGAGGAGTACGAGTTGAGTCACACAGTGGTGGCAGAGCTGGTGGCCAATGTGCTGAAGGTCACCGCCCAGGCCGGGGACACGGTGGGGCCGGAGGACACCCTGGTCATCCTGGAGTCGATGAAGATGGAGATTCCGGTGCTGGCCGAGGTGGCCGGCACCATCGTGGAGCTGAAGGTCGTCGAGGGCGAAGTCGTCCGCGACGGCGACCCGATCGCGATCATCGAAGAGAAGTGATGTGAACCTCGACCTGTGGTTCAACCGAAATGGCCGCCCGCACGTCTTTACCAGTGAGGGCACCGGACGGGAACTTCCGTCCGGGGCGCCGCGTTGAGCCGTCGTACGAGCAACTCAGGGTCCAACCCGGGTTATCCCGACGTGCGCAGAGGACGGTGAACGCGGCACCATGGCCTTCACGCTTATTGCCGATCCGACCCTGGGAGGCGTTGCGGTGAAGCCGGCCGACACCTCGACGGTGCCTGCGTTCCAGCCCATGCCCGATGCGTTGCCGTCGTGGGACGAGATCGTCCGGACCCACTCCGCCCGCGTCTACCGGCTCGCGTACCGGCTGACCGGCAACAAGCACGACGCCGAGGACCTGACCCAGGAAGTGTTCGTCCGGGTCTTCCGCTCGCTGTCGTCGTACACGCCGGGCACCTTCGAGGGCTGGCTCTACCGCATCACCACGAACCTGTTCCTGGACGGCGCCCGCCGTCGGCAGCGGATCCGCTTCGACGGCCTGCCCGAGGACGCGCACGACCGGCTTCCGGCCAAGGGCAAGGGCCCGGCCGAGAAGCTCGACTCGGACCTGTTCGACCACGACGTGCAGGACGCGCTCGACGCGCTGCCTGAGGACTTCCGCGCCGCCGTCGTGCTCTGCGACATCGAGGGCATGACGTACGACGAGATCGCCGACGTCCTGGAAGTCAAGCTCGGGACGGTCCGCAGCCGGATCCACCGCGGGCGTTCGATGCTGCGCAAGCACCTCGAGCACCGGGCCCCCCGGTCCGGCCAGACCCGCGTCGGCGGCCCCCCTGCCGACGGACCGTTGAGCGGTGGAGGTGACCACCGATGACCCTTCAGCACCCGATGGACAAGCTAAGCGCCGTCGTCGACGGCGAGCTCGACCACGACTCCCGGGACAAGGTCCTGAGCCATCTGGTCGGCTGCGACACCTGCCGTGCCGAGGTGGACGGGCAGCGCCGGCTCAAGGCCCGGATGGCCGCGCTGGAGCCGACGGAACCTTCGACTGACCTGATGCAGCGCCTGATGGGCGTCTCGTCGTTCTCCCCAGAGCCGCGCGAAGAGGTCCGTCCGGTGCTCACACCGGCGATCACACTCTTCCCGCAGCGGTCCGCGTTCCCGGCCGGGCGCTCAGGTGGCACCCGGCCGGGCGCACCGCGGACCACGCGGTCCCGGCGGCGCATCGGCGTACTGGGTGCAGCGGGTTCTGCTGCCGCTGTCGCCTCACTGCTCGGTACGGCGTTCGTCGTCGGGGACCCGTCGCGGTCGGAGCAGCCGCCGGCGCTGCAGCCGCCGGTCGCGAGCTTCTCGTCCGACCACGCGAGCACGACGGGCGGCGCGCCGTTCGCCGACCCGGTCGCACTGCTGAACTCCTATAACGGGGCTGGGTATGCAGGGCTGAGCCCGACGCTGCAGCCGGTGGCCCTGACAGGACGCTGACCCGTGAGCCTCTCCCGGCTCGCCGTCCTGGTCAGCACCGCTCTGATCGGCTTCGGCCTGCCCACGCCCGCCGACGCGACGCCTGGCGCCTCGCGCGCGGACTCGCCGACCGCGATCAGCTGGCTGCGGAAGGCCGCCGCGGCGCCGAACCGGGTCTCGTACCACGGCACGCAGATCATCACCGCGTGGGGACCGCAGGGCGCGAGCTCGGCCATGCTGGACATCGTGCACGCGGCTTCACAGGGCTCCGAGATCAGTGTGGTCGGCTCGTCGTCCGCACCGGGTGCCAAGGCGTTCGTGCAGCGCGCCACGACCACGGGCGCCGCGATCGACGGTGGACCGCTGACTCTGCTGCAGACGACGTACCAGCTCGTCGACAAGTGCTGCACGGACACCATCGGGCGGAGCGCCGTACTGGTGGAGGCCTTGCGGGACGACCGGACGCTGGCGGCCCGGTTCTGGATCGACACGGCGACCGGACTGCTGCTGCAGCGGCAACTGTTCGGCGTGGACGGCAAGACGATGGTCCGGGCCACGGTGTTCACCGAGCTGGAGATCGAGGACTCCGAGTTCCTCGGGCACCTGCCGCCGATGCTGCCCAACGGGGTGGAGTCGATCGGCATGGGCAAGGTCGGCGACCTGCGGTCCGAGGGCTGGGTCTGCGCCCCGGAGCTGTCCGCGTCGCTCAAGCTGTACGACGTCCACCAGGACACCGGCAACGGGTCGCTGCAGTTCTCGTACTCCGACGGGCTGTTCAACGTCTCACTCTTCGAGCAGCGGGGAGCGCTGGATCCGGCCGCGATCGCCGGGTTCAGCAGCACCGAGACCCCAGGGGTCTACCTCCGCTACGGGATGCCGTCGTACGTCGTCTGGTCGTCCGGCGGAATCGTCTACACGCTGATCGGGGACCTGCCCCCGAACATGCTCGGACAGGTGGTCCGGGCGTTCCCGCACGACGTCCCGGTGAAGCTCACCGCCATCCAGCGGATGGGCACCGGGCTGGCCAAAATCGCGACGTGGCTCACTCCGATGGGTGCACTTTCCCCGAAACT
>Ga0193707_1000338_pt1 | contig 15520 bp, 13 predicted proteins | sample U3c2metaG_FD_143043 | JGI IMG/M metagenome (GOLD analysis project Ga0193707, IMG submission 143043) | Soil microbial communities from a riparian zone of the East river system, Colorado, United States - U3c2 | ecosystem: Environmental > Terrestrial > Soil > Riparian zone | place: USA: East River... | reverse complement strand
CTCTTTGGCCTCGCTCGCAATGCGATTACAAAGCATGGTCTGCTTGCGCACCAGCTGCTCGACCAGCGGCTTCCACTTGTCGTATTGGTGCGTCGAAATTGTTGCCGGTCCGCTAATAATTAGTGGCGTGCGCGCTTCGTCGATCAGGATGGAATCGACTTCATCGACAATGGCGTAGTTGTAGCCGCGCTGCACCTGCTGCTCGCGCGTCGTCGCCATTCCGTTGTCGCGCAGATAATCGAAACCGAACTCGGAGTTTGTGCCGTAGGTAATGTCGCAGGCGTACTGCTGGCGGCGAACGCTCGGGTCCTGATCGTGCTGAATACAACCGACCGTCAGGCCAAGAAAGCTATAAAGCTGTCCCATCCACTCGGCGTCACGTCGCGCCAGATAATCGTTCACCGTGACCAAATGCACGCCGCGCCCGGTCAATGCGTTCAAATAAAGCGGTAAAGTCGCAACCAGGGTTTTGCCTTCGCCCGTCGCCATCTCGGAGATCTTGCCACGATGCAATACGAGTCCGCCGATGAGCTGGACATCAAAATGCACCATTTCCCATTTCATCGGCTGATCGCAGACGGTGAAAGCCTGCCCTCGCTCTGTGAGCCGGCGGGCGGCATTTTTTACAACCGCGAACGCTTCCGGCAAAATCTCATCGAGACGTTTCCACTGCTCCTCCGGCGTGGGCAGTTTAGCCAAGTCCTCCTTCCAACTCGCAGTCAGTCCGCGCAGTTCATCATCGGAGTAATTCTGAAACGTCCCTTCCAACTCGTTGATCTGACGGACGATCGGCGCCATTCGCCTGATCTCACGCTGATTTTTCGAGCCTAAAATTTTCTTTAAAATCCAACCAACCATTTCATATTAACTATCGTCGAGATTCCGCGGTTTGTCATTCGAGCGAAGGCGGGGACTCTCAGCGCGTTACCTTTAGGGATTCGCTGGCAGATCCTGCAGCTTTCGCCATGCTCGCCACGGCACGATAGGTCGCTCGACATGGCAGAAGCTGCCGCTAACATGGCCCCATGAAGAAAATCATCTCCACCTCGGAGGCCCCCGCGGCAGTCGGGCCGTACTCGCAGGCCATTCGTATTGGCAATTTCGTCTTTTGTTCCGGCCAAATCCCGCTGGATCCAAAGACTGGCGAAATCGTTCCCGGCGACGTTAATGCACAAACGAGGCGGGTAATGGAAAACATCGCAGCCGTGCTCCGGGCAGAGGGACTGAATTTCGGAAACATCATCAAGACGACCATTTTCCTCGCCAATCTCGCCGACTTCCAAGCGGTAAACGAACTTTATGGCTCCTATTTCAAATCGGACCCTCCGGCACGGTCCACGGTACAGGTGGCCGCGCTTCCCAAAAACGCGCAGGTAGAAATTGAAGTTGTTGCTGCCACGAATGCAAACGGCGGACGGGCCATCGATACATGGGAATAATGCTGTCATTTCAGCGTAGCCGCGAAAACAATGAACGATGCGGGTGAGAAATGCCGCTAAGCCGAAATATGCTTGCGAAGCGTTCTTCGGGCACTGAGTTTCGCGGGTTAAGGAATGGAGAATAATCCAGAGTTGCCGTGGACGGGAGAGCGGTTTGTCCCAAGTTGTACCGGTCAGCTGCTCTATGAGCATACCGGTCAGCTGCTCTATGAGCATCTTCACCGCTACGCCGTTGCGGCGGCCCTAGCCGATGGTAAACGTGTCCTGGACATCGCTTGCGGCGAAGGCTACGGCTCCAATCTTCTCGCCGCGACGGCCGCACAGGTGATAGGCGTTGATATCGCGTCTGAGGTCATCGCGCACGCACGCCAGGCGTATCGAAAAGAGAACCTCATCTTTCGTGAAGGGTCATGCCTGAACATTCCTGTAGAAGATCACAGCATCGACCTTGTCGTTAGCTTCGAGACGATCGAGCACATTGATGAGCCGCTCGCTTTTCTCCAGGAGATCAAGCGTGTCCTGGCAGTGGGCGGCGCCTTGATTATGTCCAGCCCGGACAAGGCCGAATACACTGATCGCACCGGCGTGACAAATCCCTTCCACAAACGGGAACTATACCACGAGGAGTTTCTTCTTCTGTTGAAGCAACACTTCAAACGTTGCCGCATCGGCAAGCAAAAACTGGTTGCCGGCTCCTGGATCGCCGCCGACGACCTCGCCGCTGAGGATACCTTCGGCACCTTCAGCGGCGACATTCATTCCATTGCCTTTCGCCCTGGAGTCTACCGTGGTGTTTACTCGCTCGCCCTTTGTTCCGACGCGCGCCTGCCCGCCTGGAAGCTGGGTGTCTATGCGAACAGCCCGGAGAGCGAGAAGATTTGGAACCTCCTCGAGCGATTTGGCAGCCCGGAGAAGATCCAGAATACGGTCGCTACGGTCGCATCGCTTGAGCAGCGAGCGGCGCGTCAAGCTGGGCTGCTCGCGCAACTGCGCTCCCATCTCGGGGAACTTAGGGTAGGTCTCACCCGTACACAAGCCCGCGTGGATGAGCTGACGGGCGATCTGCGCCGGCAACTACTCGCGACTAAAAAGCTGACCTGGTTGCTAAGCGAAACAGAGAAGACGGCTGCGCGGCTGCGCGCTTCACGCCGATGGAAAATAGCTAACCCGTTTGCCGCGCTAAAGGCGTTCTTAAGCGGTCGCGAAGTCGAAGGCTATGGGCATTTGGAAAAGATTGTTTCCGATTATTTGCAATGGCGCCCGCATCATCCAGAAGTCTACAAAATCGATGAACAGATCGGGGGACTCGAGCACCCCTCGCTCGGGTCTCCGCCACGACTCGCCGGCCCAAATGGAAGTACTGCGGTGCCAATCACTCCGCCCGCTCCCACCAAGCCTATCGAGTTCCCCGTCCGCGACTCAGTGGATGTTTCGGTAATCATCCCTGTTTTTAATCAACTTCAATTCACACAATCATCCCTCGCCTCCATTCAAGATAATCAGGCAGACCAAAGTCTGGAAGTCATCGTGGTAGACGACGCTTCCACCGACGGCACCGAAGAAACTCTCCCCCGAATTCCGGGTCTGGTTTACCTCCGCAACGAAGAGAATGTGGGGTTTGTTGCCTCTTGCAATCGGGGCGCTGCCAAAGCACGGGGTAACTATCTTGTGTTCTTAAACAATGACACCGTTGTAACGGCAGGATGGCTATCGGCATTACGCGAGACTTTCCAGTTTGAGCCGCACGCCGGCCTGGTGGGATCCAAATTAATCTACCCCGATGGCCGTTTACAAGAAGCCGGCGGGATTATCTGGCTGGATGGTTCGGGTTGGAATCGCGGGAAATTCGATGATCCTCGCAAACCAGAATACAATTTCTTGCGTGAGGTAGATTATTGTTCCGCCGCCTGCCTTATGCTCCCGAAATCGCTTTTCCAAAGGATCGGCGGGTTTGATAGTCGTTATGTTCCCGCCTACTATGAAGACACAGATCTGGCTTTCAAGGTACGAGCGGCCGGATTCAAAGTGCTTTATCAACCGCTCAGCGAGGTGTTCCATTTCGAAGGAGCGACCGGTGGAACTGACATATCTACTGGCACGAAGAAGCATCAGGAAATTAACCGAAAGGCGTTCGCAGCGAAGTGGAAGGAAGCTCTCGCCACCAAACCTGCCAACGGCGACGTTGCTGCGTTGGAACAACTCCCGCAAGGGTATAAACGTATTCTTGTTATCGACAATTCTCTGCCCATGCCGGACCGGGACTCCGGTTCGCTTCGCATGTTTCAGATCCTCACGATTCTCTCTCATCTGGGACACAGGGTTAGCTTCATTCCCGACAACCTCGCCAACATCCCGCCTTATGGCGACGACTTGAGGAAACGTGGCATCGAAGTAGTTCTGCGTCCGCACATCAAAGACGTGTCCAATTATATCGAAAGTCACGGTCGAAAATACGATGTCATAATTCTAAGCCGCTGCGGAACGGCAAAGAAGCACATCGCAGCAGTGAGGCTCCATGCTCCTCAAAGCCACGTGATTTTTGACACCGTCGATCTACATTTTTTGCGCGCCGCCCGCGAAGCAGAGCTGACACAAAAAGTCGAATCCAGAACGCAGGCGCGTGAAACGCAGCAACAGGAATATGCCGTTATTAACGAAGCCGACGAGACGTGGGTAGTCAGCGTAGCTGAACGCGAGCTGTTGCTGCAGGATTTGCCTGGCAAACAGATCGAGGTGGTTTCAAACATCGTTGACATCCAGACGCCGACGACAGATTTCGCCGACCGTGCCGATTTTCTGTTCATCGGAAGCTTTCTGCACCCACCGAACGTTGATGCCGTGCTTTACTTCGCCAAAGAAATTTACCCGCTCATTGCACAGCATCTGCCGACCGCGAAATTTTACATCATCGGTGACAAGGCCCCTCCCGAAGTTGTCGCGCTCGCGAGCAAGAATGTAATTGTTACCGGGGCCGTGCCTGACGTCCGGCCATTTTTTGAGTCGGTGAAATTGTCTGTCGCACCGCTTCGTTTCGGTGCCGGCGTCAAAGGAAAAATCAATCAGAGTATGGCATTTGGAGTACCCGTCGTAGCCACTTCAATCGCCGTCGAAGGCATGTCTTTGACGCACGAAAAAGACGTGCTTGTAGCAGAGGCACCGGCAGATTTTGCGAATGCAGTAGTTGAACTTTATACTTCTGAGAAATTATGGACCAAACTTTCGGATAACGGCGTTAACACGACCAAGGTTCTCTATTCAAAGGCGGCAGCTAAAAAGCGGCTCGCACAGCTGTTTACGCAGGAACACCTCAGCTCCCTGTCGGCCAGCCGGAGGAAAACTCCGGGCACGATAACCGCCGATCTGATTCAAGCGACCCACCATGGCAGTATCAAGAGAGTCTAGCAAGACGACCCCGCTTGTCTGCCGTTTCGCCACTTGGATGAGAGGAGCGTCGGTTACCGAACGAGCGCCAGCCGCGCTGGCTGGAGAAGCAATCGATGAAAAGGGGAATCACTCTAGCTTCCGAGGTTACCTCTACACACAGTTGCGGAGGTATATTTCGTTGTATGTTCGACCTACCGATCGACTGGTTGAAATCTCGACGAGCAAGCTGACCCAGTCTCTGTCGCTGCAAACAGATCGCACCCTCCTTCTGGGTGCCGGGTCCTTCCGGGGCACATATCCTTGCGACGTCACGCAGCAGTTGTCCGAATTTAAGCCGGATTATGTCCTGCTCCACGGTAGCGTGCATTATGAGCGAGACGTGCAGGGATTACTCGAAGAGCTGCGCGCGGGTTTGCCTGCTTCCAGCAGGATCATCCTCGTCTACTACAGCACCTTGTGGAAGCCGTTGCTGCGCCTCGCCACTGCATTGCGGTTGCGGCGAAAAACGCCGGAGGAAAACTGGATCGCGAACGAAGATATTTGGAATTTTCTACTCCTAGCCGGCTACGAACTACTCCGTCATGAAAGCAAATTGCTGATGCCAATTTATATTCCACTCGTCAGCTACCTGGTAAATCGCTTCCTCGCGCCCTTGCCGGGCTTTTCCCTTTTTAATCTTCTCAATATTGCTGTGGCTCGGCCATTGGAGAACCCACGGCCCAGCCAACTCAGACCTTCGGTCTCAATCATCGTCCCTGCGCGAAACGAAGCTGGCAACATCGAAGCTGTTATTTCGCGGACTCCCGCAATGGGACCAAACGACGAGCTTATTTTTGTCGAAGGCAATTCGACGGATGATACATGGGAAATTCTCTGCAGCCTGCAAAAGAAATACGAGAACACCCATCGCATTCACGTCGCTCGTCAGGATGGCGAGGGAAAAGGCGATGCGGTGCGCAAGGGCTTCGCCTTGGCCAGGAATGAAATTCTGATGATCCTGGACGCCGATCTCAGCGTTGCGCCAGAGGAGCTGGTGCGATTTTACAAGGCTATTACCTCGGGCAAAGGCGAGTTTATCAACGGTAGCCGGCTCGTTTATCCGATGGAAAAACAAGCGATGCGCTTCTTCAATGTTCTCGGCAACAAGTGCTTCGCCGTGATGTTTTCATTCGTTCTTGGACAGCGCTTCAAAGACACTCTTTGCGGGACAAAGGTGCTAACGCGAGAGAACTATCAGAGACTGACCGCGCATCGCCAGTACTTCGGCGATTTCGATCCTTTTGGAGATTTCGATCTAATCTTCGGCGCCGCCCGCATGGCTTTGCGAATTGTGGAGGTGCCCGTCCACTACCGCGAGCGCACGTATGGCCAAACGAACATCCAGCGCTGGCGTCATGGAGTCATTCTCGCTCGCATGTTATGGTTCGCTGCGTCACGCATCAAATTTTTGTAAGTCTGTGCATCGCTTGTCCATCGCCAAATTGAAGTCCTTTAGCATAAGTCGATCATAGTTAAAATGTGCTGCTACCGCTTTCTGCGTTTGCAGCTCGGCTATTAAAGCCCGAGATGTGGAACCGCGACTTCAACACGAGATTGAGCACGGACGTTATCTAGCTCAGCATCGGGCGGGAGAAATCTGGAATTGGGAAAGCCCCGCCGGGCGCATTCGCTGGCAGAGACGCGTGCACATGCTCAGCGCGGATATTCGTGAAGGCATGCGGATTCTTGAACTTGGCTGCGGAACAGGCTACTTCACGCGCGAGCTTGCTCGTACCGGCGCGATGATTGATGCGGTAGATATCTCGCCAGAGCTTCTGGCCGTTGCCCGGAAGCATTGTCCCACCGTTAACGTTACTTTTCAAATTCAGAATGCCTACGCCTTGGAATACGAAGATTCGGTCTTCGATGCCGTCGTCGGTAGTTCCGTACTTCACCACCTTGCGATCGAGCAAGCCCTGACCCAGATTTATCGCGTTCTGCGACCACGCGGCACAATTTGCTTTACCGAGCCAAATATGTTAAACCCGCAAATCGCCATTCAGAAAAACGTGCCGGCGGTGAAACGACGGTTGGGCGACTCCCCGGATGAAAGTGCCTTCTTTCGCTGGGCATTACGGCGACAGTTGGAGCGCGCCGATTTTGCTAGGATCCAGATCAGACCTTTTGATTTCCTTCACCCCCAAACTCCATCGCGCCTTATTCCGCTCATTCGCACGGCGGGCGATTGGTGTGAACGAATTCCACTGATCTCGGAGATAGCCGGTTCGCTGTATATCAAAGCCGTGAAATGATCGGCCTCTCTCTTTCGCTGTGCGTGTTCACATCGGCTATCGGATCAGTAACCAATTTTACAAGCTTGCTTTTCCGGTTTATCGACCAATCTATCGTGCCTTCAAAGCTTACGTCGATCGCGCCGAACGCCACCTCCTTTCTCGTCATCTTACCGCTGGTTCTGTGGTCGTTGATGCTGGTGCGAACATCGGAATCTATTCGGAATTTCTTTCAAATTGCATTCGGCCCGGCGGTGTCGTGCACAGTTTTGAACCGGCACCGGATAACTTCGCCCATTTGCGCGCTGGTTTAGCAAAGCTCCCGAACGTCCGTTTAAATCAGCTCGCACTCAGCGATGAGACGAAAGAGTCGCTACTCTACATTTCCGAGGATCTTAACGTCGATCACCGTGCCTACCCGACGGAGGGCGAATTGCGGGAGACGATATCCATCAACACCATCAGACTCGACGATTATTTCAAGGCCGGTGAGCGCGTCGACTTAATAAAGATGGATATCCAAGGATTTGAACTCCACGCCTTGCGAGGCGCAGAGCGTGTATTGACGGATAATCCAAACATCAAGCTGCTGCTTGAATTCTGGCCTTACGGCATGCGCGCTGCTGGAAGTTCGCCAGAGGCTCTGCTTGCTTTCCTAAAGCATTACGGATTTACAATTTTCGTCCCTCATAAAGACGAATTGAAAGAATACGTTAGGTCCGCAGCTTACGGTTATGATGATACAAGCTTTTTTAACCTGTTTGCACAGAGGCGAATAACTGGAGCGTAGCGAACTGTTAAGAAGCCAGCTTAATATCACCCTAGAGATGATCCCGATTCGTGTTTACGTTCACGTAGGCACGCACGCACGCATAGAGCTACGGCCGCCGGACTACATCGAGCAGGACTGAAGGTGGCGCGCAAACGGCACGGGCGAAATCAGGTTGCTTATGCTGATCGAAGGGAATGAGTGCCAGCCCGTCCACTTGCAGGCGGGCCAACCGCTGTCCAGTCTCAACTTTCGCGCTCACGGCCGTCCCGACAAAAATGAGCGGCTGTCTGGAAAAATGTGAGGGAATTTCACCAGCAATGGTAAAATCGAACTGGGGCAGGATGACCAGGCTCCGCGCGTAAGGCTTTGGCAGCGGGGGTCTGCCGCGGGGCGGTACCTTCCCAGCAGGGATGTAATAGTCGTAGTCGAATTTCTGAACCAGCACGACGCACTGGCCGGGCTGCGGGCGGGGAGAACCTCTGCTCCAGTCGTCGAAGACTTGCAAATCGCCAGCATCGCTTACCAACACGCCCAAGGGCGGCTGCTGTAATCGGCGCAACACAGCATTCACTTCCGATCCGGTTAACTGCCGTTCCCCGCGCTTTGGAGGGTTCGCTATTGTCAATGCAACGAGCCTGACGCCACTCACTGCAAAAAACCCGACTACTATGGCAACAACTAACCAACTAGCACGCTGTGAAAAGAGAGAGAGGGTGTTTTGAAATTGCGTGCACTCATCGAGCTCTCCACTGCGAGTTGCCATAACAGTGTCGAGGCCCCCTATCGTTCGCCGCGTTAGGGCTTCGATTGGAAACCAGACCGCAGCGAGGAAGTAGAACAGGAATAGCCAGTCAGTCATCAAAATGGCACGGAACAAAATGGTATTCGCAAATATAGCGCTGCCAAGCGCTGTCATCGCCAAACTTCCGAATATTACCAAACCAGCCAAACGGCGTCTGGCTCTCCAGGAGAAAACAAGTCCGGTAATGATAGGCAGAAATGCCAGCGAATGAGGGAGAATGTAGTATAGGATAGTCAGACCAATGGAGCTAATGAGCAAGAGTAAATTTGAACTCGAGAAAGGTATTTGCTTCCGTAACAGGCATGATACCGATATCAGCAAAACAACCATGAAGCACAGAAAAGCGCGCTGAGCTTCGGCGGCGCTGGAAAATGCTTCAGCGTACCTCGGTGATGCACGGCTATCGCTGTTAAAGGTATTTGCATACTCCCAAAGAGAAGCACCCACGCTGCGGAGGTAAAAGCCGGAGTTACGCCTCATATTTTCCCCTGCTCGCCGCATGAAATACCGGTATCGATCCCCTACAGTGTCTGGAATTCCATCGGCCTCCGCGTCCTGGCGGACGGCGGGCGTCCACTGCTTATATTTAGGCGAAGTAGCTGCGTAGAACGCTTCTCCTATGTTGTCGGAAATGCTCCATATCCGGTACATCCTCTCTTGCCGCACTAACCAGGGAAGAATGGCAATCGCGACACCCAGAATCATCAGGACGATGTAGACCGACGCATTCTTGAATGTTCGCTCGCGTATACCTACGAGCAGGAGGATCAATCCCGCATAAAAGGGTAGGGTAAAGATCGTTAAGGTGCGTGTAAGGTTACTCAACCCGATAAAAAGCCCAGTTAGAAAAAACAAGGAAGCGCGATGGGTTTCGAATGCCCGCAATGCTGCATACACCGAGGCAACAAAAAATAGTAGGCCCAATGGTTCGGTACCCGCCTGGGGAGTCTGCAACAATTGTGATGGATCGATGGTGAAAAAGAGCGCGGCACCTAATCCGCAAAATCGATTAAGACCGCGTAACCCGCACAAATAAATTAATGCCGCGGTAAAACCGCTAATCAGAATGTTGAGAACTGTTACTGCCCAAAGAGAAAATCCCGTCCAGGTATACAGGCACGCCAACGTAATCGGATAACAGGGCCGAACGGCGGGCTGTTGAACCGGTGGTATCCCGTGCCCTTGGGCGATACTTATTGCCTTAAACGTGTAGGAGCATCCGTCCGAAAGAGGTTTTCCTTGATAAATCAAAAAACCATCCGCATGAGGATTATTGAGGACAAACAGCCAGCGTGCCCCGGCTGCTGTCAAGAACAGCAGAATGACGACAAACCAATCATTGGTCAGTAACCGACGTATACCATCGCGCAATGGGCTGCTCAATTTCGATGCTGTCATCAGCTCATGGACAGGAGGTGTCTGCGTTGGGAGCTTTGCCTCGCCGATTCAAACACGAGCCCTTGTTGATTTCGAACTTCCACATCGCGAACTGCCAAGTCCTCTTCGGGTTAACAATTTGACGCCGCTAGACTGCAGCGGCCGACGGCCCTTTACGAGCACCTCCCTAGATAATGTTTGCTTGTAAAGATTTGTCAGCACATGGCGCAAAAACCAGAACGCGGCGGCGCAGTCCTCTAATATTCCGGTTGTTTGCGGCACCTCGGGCCTGGGGCTCGCGGCGGGAGCCGTCATGCCGAGACTGGTCCGACGCGATCTAGGTGCAAGCAAGCTCCAGTTCATTGGTCTCGCCCTTACGGTTTTCAACTTCGTAGCCATGGGATTTATAGTGATCGGCCGCACCGCTCACATGCACGCCTCCCCCGGCGAAGTAGTTGCGCCGCGGTACATGTTTTGGAGTTCGCTTTTTTGGGCGGGTCTGTTTCTCATTTTCGTTCAGAACGTAGACTCAAAAAAATGGGCGAGGTGGCCGACCTTTTCGGTGCTGTCAGCGCTACCCCTTTTGATTTTTCCGGAACACTACCAGGCAGCTGCATGGGGAAGACAGTGCATCTAATAATGGAATCCGCAGCTACGAGTCTGATAAATGGAGTTTGCGATACCGATATGGTCGCCCAGATGTATCCGACCCCTGCCACCGTATATAGTCTCGCGAAGCAGTATCGCCAACGTCGGTTCGATATGTTCGCTGACGGCTTGCAGGATTGGATCGGAGTTTCAGAAACAAATTTGTTTGGCGGCCATTACAAATCGGTAGAGTTAAAAGGCAGCATTGCGGTCCAGTCGCTTGTTCGGTGCGCAAACGGCACCCCCGCAGCGCGAGTGACCGGCTGGGCCATTGAGCGAGAAACATCTATTCCAAAGCAACTCATCCTTGTCAACGCCGGCGGTGAAGTTTGCGGCCTGGCACGGTCGACAGAGATACGCACGAATATTAACAGGCAGTATAAACTGCCTAAATTCGCGGCCAGCGGATTTCTCGGTTACATTCGCGATTACAATCCACAAACGCCTTATTTTGTTCGGAGTGCTGATGACAACAGGCTTTCCACGGAAACTCTTCGCGTTACTTCATCCCCGTACCGATGGCTGCCAGCAACTAATGCGAGGGCTGTTAGGATTGTTGATACACCAGTCGTTCGTGACTGCAAATCATGGCGATGTCCGTGAACGTCAAAACAGCACAATCGGAGATAGCAGCCGGGCAGCCCATTTGATAGCAGAGTGCGTCCTATTTGTAAGTTATGTTTCGGCCAGTACGTTTGGTTTGCCTCCACCCGCTTCCAAGTGCTAGAAGCGGGCGTAGTGTAGCTGCAATCGAAAAGCATTGCAGCTAACTTGCTTGACCATAACTGATGCCCGAAGCTCGCGTGGTGGAGAATTGTCTTGCTATGTCGCGCGAAACGACTGCCGGGGTCAAATGTGTTTCATACAGGATCTGGGGCAGGGCATCGAGACTGATTACCAAGCTGGCCTTGCTACCATAGGCTGATCACATGCAACCAGGGACGCTATTTTTTCAGTGCAACATCTGTGGCACGCTCTGCACCGTTGAAATAGCGTCGCTTGCACGCGAAGCTAAATCATGTCCTAATTGCAACTCCAGCCCACGCACTCGTGCTGTCATTCGAACCCTGTCCAGTTGTCTCTTTCAGGAGAACCTGATTCTCTCTGAATTCCCAATCCGCAAGGACATTAAGGGCTTGGGATTGACTGACCCCGAGAGTTACGCGTTACAGCTAAAGCAAAAATTCGATTACGTAAACACGTATTTTCATCAGGAACCGCGTCTCGATATAGCCTCTGATAGTATCGCGCCTGAGCAGCGTCAAGTCTACGACTTCATCATATCGTCTGAGGTGTTTGAGCACGTAGTCCCTTCCGTGCAAGTAGCTTTCGATAATGCGTACCAGATGCTGAGACGGGGCGGCCTTTTGCTATTAACAGTCCCCTACGGACTACAGCCGGAGACGATTGAGCATTTTCCGGAACTCCACGAGTTCACTTTAGTAGAACGTGACGGTGGTTGCGAACTTCATAATCTTACTAAATCCGGCGTGAGACAAACATTTCGAAATCTGGTGTTTCACGGCGGACGCGGATCAACTCTGGAAATGCGAGTGTTCTCCTACTCTGGCTTACTGCGTCTCTTGAGTGCCGCCGGTTTCGTTGATGTTGCAGTCCATAGCGCTCCGGATTTTCGGCATGGAATTTGGTGGCCGCAGCCCTGGAGCTTACCCATCACAGCGAGAAAATTGCCTGCTGGCGTGCGCCCATAAAATATGGCCACGCTGCCCGTCCAATGGAAATAGCAACTAAGGCATTGGCGGCCTGATGAGAACAGAGATCTGCGGGATAGCGCTGTAAAGCCCCTGCGTCATGCGCGTTAGAGTGAATTCAAACTGTCCGCCGGCTGAAGAAGGATTTCGCTTTAACAAACCTTCCTTTTCGCGAATTTAAATTTTTGAACGGAGGTGACAATCGGGTCAGGTAAGTGTTGCTCGCGATGGCTTCCATGAATATACAGTTGGATACTACGCGGGTTATGAATAAACCTATTTTTATAGTCGGGTCCCCCCGCTCCGGCACCAGTATTCTGACTTGGTGTCTGGGTCAGCATTCGAATATCCTCGTACAGGAAGAATCAGATTGGCTGGGCCCTTTTGCCCTGGATGTTGAGGCCGCATACCAGAGCGGGACACATCGCGGCGAACGTTCCCAACTCGGCTCTCTTGGTGTGCAGCGGCCAGAGTTCTTCAACTGCTTCGGCGATGCTATCAACAATCTCATACTTCAGCATCGATACGAGCGAAGGAGAATCGCCCTCGAGGAGGCCATGGCCACCGCTACCTCAAATCTGAGGCTGCCTGCGTTTCAAATCGAACGGTCCGACTCTGACCCAAAAGGCCGCTGGGTTGATGGAACGCCCGAGTATTCCTTTTATATTTGCGGGCTTCGCAAATTGTTTCCAGGGGCTGTCTTCATCCACCTCTTACGGGACGTTAAGTCGGTAGTGCGCTCGATGCTCAAATTCAAACAGACCGGTGGGCCAGCTTTGGTGGAAAACGAGCAGCAAGCCTATGACTATTGGTTGCGAACCGTTCGCGCATGCTTCAAGGCGGAGCGGGCTTACGGTTCAAGAGTGGTTTACCGAATGCTGTATTGCGATCTCGTGGGGGATTCGGCCCGCACCTTGCGGTTGTTGCTCGACTTCCTCCAGGAGCCTTATGAGCCGGCTTGCCTTGAGCCCCTGCAACACCGTATCAACAGCTCCAATGTGCCGCCGGATTTTACTCCTGTCGATCCACAGACCGGTCAAGAAGTGGAGGCACGGCAGCTTGAGGCCGAGTTGATGAATGACCGCACGCCGGTCCCTCCTTCAGGGGCGATCGCTGCTGAACTGGAAGCGGAGTTCGAGAAAAGAGTTCACCATAATCAGAACGTGAACAAGTATCATCGGAGGGCCTTGCGAAAAATTGCGGCGCTGGAAAAGCAGCTCGAACAACTCAGATGTGAATCCCAAGGCCGCCTCAAGCCCTGGCAGAGGTGGATGCATCGAAGACAGCACCTATCTAAATCTGTTCGTTCTGAGAGGATTTCGCCTCAGGAATGATCCTGTAATGACAGAGCACATCGTGCCACTTAGACGTATTTCCAGATAATCGCCCGATTATTTTCGGTATCTCCTAATATTCAGGTCAATCTTACTGCAAGGGAGATAGTTTGAACGCTGTTTTTGACCGCACTGCTTGCATAGGCAGTCCTGGCTGGACAGCAACCGCGTTTGGCATATGCACGATGGTGGAATGAAATGCACTGTCGCCCGGGAGTTATTCTCGCTTTATCGAATCCTCAAAAAATTCCGCAAAACGACTTCCACAAAAATATTCACGCAGTTCGTCATAATTGGTGATCACACTACGCAAATTATCGCGACCAAGTCTCCGCGTGGTAGTGGTCAATTCGCGCGCTGATACACCAAGGAAGCGAAGAAGCTTATCAAGCTGGCTGCGTTCACCACTGATCAACTGCTCGTACGATATAGAAAAGCTTCGATGGCCTGCAAAAAGGACGGTAAACTTTGCTTGCCGGATGAGTGTCGTTTCAAAATCTCTTTCGCAATCCACAGGGTCCAGCCGGATTGGAGGTAGCTCGGGAATTGATTGTTCGCCTACGGCTAACGTGACCCGTGTGATGTTCGCCGCAATGTAGTGAGACAAATATCGACGAAGCAAATTGTTGCGTCTTAGGTGCACAATCCGCAACTTGCGGTTACTTACGATCTCGTTCCGCACAGTCTCATATCCCGGCAAGACGAGCTCATCATGCTTAAGCTTAAACCCAACTGCCTTCTTTTCGTCCGGATCAAGGACGAATTTGTACAGGAATCTGATAGGATCTCGGTATCTTTCGGCAGAAAGCCATTCGATGAAACCCGGATCCTCTCTGCTTCTCTGGAGGTACTTGCCAGAGAGTCCTCTTACTTTGTCTGGAGAGAATACCTCATCATGTGCGCAAATCTCAGGATGAGATCGAAGTAGATGAACCAGCATGCTACTTCCCGACCTGGCAGGACAGGTAATCATGAAGCCATTATCGCGACGTGGAATTGACCTTCGCTCAGGGGCGATCACCTCGCGTCTTATGTGCCGGCTTGCTCTCTTTGGCCGATTCAGCCGGTTTTGGTTTTCCGAGCCTTCGTAAGGAGAACTCGCTATCAGGTGGCGTTGGCGGGGAAACCGCACCGCTCGTTGAACCTGGCACAGCCCTACTTGAACGACCCGAGCCGCGCTCTCACAAAGAAAGTGCGTATACCGTCCCAGATGCCACGCTCTCGAAATCAGCCAAGGGAGAAAATGATGATGTGACATGACTCTGGACGGGAAAGCCGCTGATCACTTAAGCCGCACATGCAGCATAACCTACAGAGACCGCGACTAATAGTCGAGGTTCTCGTATTTGCAAGCTCTCCTGAACGGCTATTTGCTTACAATCAGTATTGTCGCGTTTCGCCATTTCGTATCCGCCAAATGTCCTTGAACGATAGAGATACGCACTCCGGTACAGGCGTTTCATTCTCGCCCATACCGGACGGGCGTTTTTATCTAGCGCTCATCGTTGGCCCCAGCGTTTCTCGCGAAGCGGAGATCGTGACGAGGTCGCAGCCATCAGCGATCCTTGCATCTTGCTACAGAGCGAATTGCAGATAAATGCTTATGACAGATACAGACGCGCGAAAGACATCGCCGAAGCTTCTGCCCATCCGGAACCGTCCGCTCACACCATCAAATAGAAAGTGCAACCGATAGACGAAGATCGAGCATTGCCCGAAGCGAAGCTTCGCGAGAAAAGGCTGTCCCTTCAGAAAGCGAACGAATGCAGTCGTACGAATTTG
>Ga0193707_1000337_pt1 | contig 15536 bp, 17 predicted proteins | sample U3c2metaG_FD_143043 | JGI IMG/M metagenome (GOLD analysis project Ga0193707, IMG submission 143043) | Soil microbial communities from a riparian zone of the East river system, Colorado, United States - U3c2 | ecosystem: Environmental > Terrestrial > Soil > Riparian zone | place: USA: East River... | reverse complement strand
AGGAATCTGTCGATACAATGCGCGCCGAGTTTAAGAAACGACGCGACGTGATGGTCGCCGGTCTAAACAAAATCAAAGGATTCTCATGTCGTTTGCCTCACGGCGCGTTCTACGTTTTCCCGAACATCAGCAAGACCGGCTGGCGCTCGAAAAAGCTTGCCGACGCGTTACTCGATGACGCTGGTGTCGCCGCGTTGTCCGGAACGGCGTTCGGCGAGTTTGGCGAAGGCTATTTGCGATTCAGCGTCGCCAACTCAATCGAAAACATCGAAAAAGCACTCGACCGCGTCGACGGCTGGGCTGATAAGAATCTCTAAGCAATGCAGGAAAGCAGGGATTCCCGAACGGAATCCTGTTGATTCTCTAATCCTGTTTAGTTTCTTCCTGCGTTCATGGTTTCCTGAGAGATTGCCTATGGCGGAGAAGAAGAAGTTTCGTGTTTTTGCTACGTCCCGGATCGGCGATGCTGCCGAGAACCGTTTGCGCGAGCGCGGGTATGACCTCGAGGTGTTCCAAGGCCCTGAGGCGCCGCCGAAAAAACTGATCATCGAGAAGGTCAAGAGCGGCATTGACGGCTTGATCACCACTTTGCGCGATCCAATCGACGCCGAAGTGTTCGAAGCAGGGAAGGGGACACTCAAGGTAGTGGCGCAGATCGCTGTCGGATTCGACAACATCAGTCGCGCCGACGCCAACAAATACAAAATCCCGTTCACGAACACAGCTGACGTGCTCACCGAAGCGACCGCTGAGTTTGCATTTTTCATGATGGGCATGCTCGCTCGCAAGATGTGGCAGAGCGAACGCCTGGTGCGCGAACAGAAATGGCCGTCGTGGCACCCGTTTCTGCCGTTCCTCGGCGACGAAGTCACCGGCAAGACGATCGCGGTCATCGGCACCGGCCGCATTGGCCTGGCGATGATCAAAAAATGTACCGGGTTCGACATGAACATCCTTTGCTATGACCCCGCGTATCAGAATCACGAGTTCATCGCGGCCATTCAGGAATTGATGGACCTCCGCCACGCGCGCGGCATTCAGAAAGAGAAAACCTGGATCAAGTACGTGGAATTTGAGGATGCCTTGCGCGATACCGACTACGTCACGATCCACGTGCCGTTGTTACGCGAGGGCGAGACCGATAAGCCGACTTACCACCTAATCAACGATAAGACGCTAAAGCTGATGAAGCCGACCGCGTACTTGGTGAACAACGCGCGCGGCCCGGTCGTGGACGAGAAGGCACTCGCCAAAGCGCTCAAGGAGAAAGTCATCGCCGGCGCGGCGCTCGACGTTTTCGAGAAGGAACCACTCCCGCCAGATTCGCCGCTGCTCGATCCCGAAATCGCCGATCGCTGCCGCGTGTTTCATCACTTCGCCAGCGGCGCGCAGATCACGCGGCTTTCAATCGATCCCGACAAAGGCATGGCCGGCCGCTGCGTCCAGGGACTAATCGATGTGCTCGAAGGCAACTACGGCGGTGACCCGACAAAAATGCCTTACGTGGTGAACAAAGAAGCTTTCACTTCGAAAAACTGAAATCTTGAAAAGCGAAACAGTGAAACGAAAAGCATGAAGCGTCTCTTCGAAAAATTTACCGTCCCATCTGCGGTGCCGATGTTTAATTCTCCCCGGACGAAAACTAAAAGTATGAAACAACGTATCTTACTCACTTTCATTTTGATGGCGCTTGCATCAGCTGCTGCAGACGCGCAGACGAAAGGCGCAGCCCCGGCAAACGTTGATGATAATGCAGCGAAGGAAATTCGCGGGTGGTTAGACCGGTGGATGAAAGCATTCAAGGAGAAGGACGCCGATGCGGTTATGGCGCTCTATGCAGACGACGTAATTGCGTACGACGTCGTGCCGCCGCTGCAATATGCAGGGAAAGCTGCCTATCGCGCCGATTATCAGCAATTCTTCTCGCAGTACGATAGCAACTTGAACGTCGAAATACGCGATTTGCATGTCGGCGCGACCGGCGATCTCGGTTATGCTGCTGGGCTGGAATTGATCAGCGGGACGCTGAAACACGGTCAAAAGTCTGCGGTTTGGCTCCGGTTTACATCGCTCTTGCGGAAGTCGAATGGTCGCTGGCTCGATTTTCACGATCATGTTTCACTGCCCGTGGAGATGGAATCGGGCAAAGCGATGCTGGAGCTGAAACCTTAGCTCGCGCGGACAAGACCGATCAAACTCAGCTCCCCGCCGACGTATCTCACGCAGTGAATTCGTCACAGCCGCTCATCACAACGTATTTGGAAATGCGAGCACCCGATCAGCTGTGTGCGAAGCGGTGTGCAGATGCACGGCTTCAAATTCGCGAGCAGACCGAGCGTGATTGGCGTTTCAATCAAGATCTCTACTTTCGTGTTGGCGAGCAGTGGGAGTGGCTCGATAAACGACCGTGGACCGATGAGCAATGGAAGCAGTACGCAGCGACGTCCGAGCTGCGGACGTTCGGTGCCTATTACAACGATACACTTGCAGGATACTACGAGCTTCGTCGTGACACGGAAGGCGGGGTCGAGATCGCCTACTTCGGCTTGTTACCTGAATTTATCGGCCAGGGTTTGGGTGGGGTGTTACTAACCAGCGCGATCGAAGAAGCGTGGTCCCGCCATCGCGGGATCGCACCTAAGCGCGTGTGGGTTCACACGTGCGATCGCGATCATCCGCAAGCGCTCGCGAACTATCAGGCGCGTGGGATGGTCGTTTACAAGGTCGAACAAACTGAAGTTTAAGGACAGAGGACCGCGTGGCCCGGAATGCCATTGCGTGGCACTCCACCGCAATCGAGAAATCACTCTACAATATCGCGCAGATGCCTGCTGGCTTCGTGATCTGATTTCAAGACGATGATGCTAACCTCATTTGGACACCTGCAACTGCCATACCGCCTTCGCCAACTGCGGCCGCGCACCGCTTCACGGAGCCGGAGCGCACGTCACCCGCTGCAAAAATTCCCGGCAGGCTCGTCTCGAGCGGACCAGGTTGATGTTTGCTCGCCTGCCACGCTGGCGCGTTAGCGACGGTCGCCCCGGTTTTGATGAATCCTTTGTTATCGCGCTCGATTTCTGGCGGCAACCAGTCCGTGCACGGTTTCGCGCCGATCATGGAAAAAACAGCCGGCGTCCGAACCGTTCGGCGTTCGCCGGTTTTCGTATTTTCCAGCTCGATTTGTTCGAGCTTTTTCCCACCAAACATTTTGCGGATCTCTGTCTGGTAAAGGATCTCGATGTTCTCGCGCGCTTCCACCCGGCGCGAAAGGTAATCCGACATTTTTTTGGAAATATCGTTGCCGCGGACGACGAGGAGTACCTTGGCCGCGCCGTCCGAAAGAAACATCGCGGCCTGCCCTGCAGAGTTGCCGCTCCCGGCGACAATCACCGTTTCGTTGCGACAAATCTGACCCTCCAAGGCGGTGGCAGCATAGTAAACGCCTACGCCCTCGAATTGCTCGCGCCCCTCGGCCTTGAGCCGCCGATAGTCCGCCCCAGTAGCAATCAGGACAGTTTTTGCTCGAAGAGTGGCCGAGCAACCCTCCGTCTCGAGACAGGCGCGGTATTCGCCGTCGGTATTGTAGTTAAACGAAAGAGCCTGGGACGGTGTGGAAAATTTCGCGCCGAATCGGTAAGCCTGGAGCTGAGCGAGCCAGGTCAATTCGCCGCCACCAACGCCGGTTGGAAATCCGAAGAAGTTCTCAATCAGCGAGGAGGAACCAGCTTGTCCGCCCGGCGCATAACCTTCCAAAACAACTGTGTTCAAGCCTTCCGACGCGGCGTACACCGCGGCCGCCAGGCCAGCCGGTCCGGCTCCGACGATTGTCAGGTCGGAGAAAATCTCGCTCTCGTTTCCTTGCGCGAGCGACCGCAGCAAACCGGCTTCCGTCGCCACTTCGCGCAGCGAAGGCCGGCGCAGCCGACGACCGCCCGGGGTGATAAGCACGGGCAAATCGCGACTCGTTAGGTGAAAACGGTTGGTCAGCGCCTGCCCTTGTTCGCTTTCAAATTCGACCAGACGATGCGGAATTCGGTTTTTGTCGAGAAAATCATCGAGCTGATGTCCATCGCGTGCGTCGCGGCTAGCCAGAACTCGCATTCCGGCAAATTCCCGATCCCGTCTTATTCGCCGCCGTCGCATGATTAGCGCATCGACGATTGTCTTGCTGACTCCGGGGATCTCGGCCAGCGCTCGGCGCATTTCCGCCGCGGGAATATAAAGTATTTCGGCATCTGGTGATGTTACCCTTGCCGACGCCAGGGCCGACGTGCCCTGCAGCATCGCCACGTCGCCGATGAAATCGCGCTCGTGCGCCGTCGCGAGAATCTGTTCGGTATCGTCGCGTTGCTCGAAGGCTTCGATTTCGCCGCGCAAGAGAATGGTCAATCCGAGATCGCGCTGTCCAGCCTTATAAACCAGATCACCGCGCTTCACGAGGCGTCGTTCGCCCAATGGCTCAAGCAGAGAAAGCTGGTGATCGTTCAGTTTCGGAAAGGCGACACCTTCCGTATCGCGATAGAACTGTTCGTCCTGTTGTTCGTCAGTCATTTCACAGAGTTTACGCCGCGGGCGGGACAAGCAAAGTAGAACAAGACGCCCGTCGAGGGATTCGCGCCTCTCCCCTACGGTTGAAGAGGCGGCTCTCAGCCGCAGTATGAGATTTCCCCCCACACCGGGGTGGTTTCAGGGCCGGACCGAAAAAAATTAAGATTTTTTGAAATGTCCGCCCAAAAAATCTTTAGAAAAGGAGAACCCAATCGAGTCAACCAACCGAATCCCACATGAATCTCCTCGTAGAAGATCCCCTTAGTAAGACCGGTTTCAGCGGTCCGTTTATTCTGTTTCCGAACTGTCCCGAGGTCGAAAACAGGGCAGATCAGCCCACGCCGCGGCTAACGCGCGACCAGGCGGACGCATTTTTAAATGCGAAATCTGATAACGGTCACGGCGGACATTTCTCTGTTCTTCCGCCCGAATCGCCAGCGACGGCGCCGGAGAAAGAGTTGGCTCTGGGCGTGCTGAAACAGGCCGCCCGCGATTTGCGCCGGTTTCATTCGGCGACCAAGGGTGTCAAACAGGAACTCTATCTCGATGCCTATAGTTGGGTCACCGCAAACGATTTTTTGTGGCCGTACTCATTCGTGAATGTTTGTAAATTGCTGAACGTCTGCCCGGAAGTTGTTCGCACTGAAATCTTCGCGGATGCGTCGTTGAGCTGGCTCAATTACTGGACAAAACGGGCCGGCAACGTTTCCCGGAGAGTGCGAGCCTCTTTCGCCCGCGCCTTCGCAGGCCGTAACCACCTGGAAGGCACCGAGGTCAAACCAGTTGGTTTCATGCATTTGAACGAATATGAAAAAACAGTGCATCCGATTTGTTGAATGGCTGCGCGACGCGTGGCGGTCGCTTGGCAGAACCGGCGGCTTGAATCACGATCCGTTGCTCGTAAATAGCATGGCTTCGTTTAATTTCGAGGGCGGTTGGAGGGAACTCCTTCTCAAGACCTCTCCAAAACATATGCCCGCAGAATCAACCATCGCTCTCATCGACGAGCCGTTCGGCGTATGAAACTATCCATCGAAGCGAAAGTGGCAGCGGCTATAGCAATAGCCTTTGCAGCCTTGAGCATAGGCGCCATCGCGCAAGAGCAGAGTGAACATGGAACCGCCGGGCTGAACCAGACGAGTCTGGAAGGTTCCGAGATTTCCTTGTCCGTCCAGAACGCAAGCAGCGAGAACCAACTGCTCGCTCAATACTGATCGACTGTAGCGGCAGGCGTATCGCCTGCATTTTACCGAGGCGTGGCGTAGCTGCCCCGATTCCCATCGCAGCCCACACGGCTGCCACCATAGCCCCACCGGCGTCAGTTCTCTCGCGATTTTTCTCGCAAAATCAGATTTAGTCAGCGACCCTGCATAAACGAAAGCAATCCCGGGAACGCTGCAGGAGGGCGGTGCTTCGTTTCAAACGACGCATTGGACGGTCGTTTTGCGGGCGCGGGAAACCGAGTCAGCCGAATCCGCTCACCAGGCGCTGTCCGGATTTTGTGAGGCGTACTGGCCACCGCTCTACAGTTTTCTTCGCCATCGCGGTTTTTCATCCGCTGATGCACAGGATCTGGTCCAGGGTTTTTTCGCTCATCTGCTCGAGCAAAACGCGTTGACCCGCGCGGACCAGCAAAAGGGCCGGCTTCGCACATTCCTGTTGGGCTCTCTACAGAATTTCTTGTTCAACGAATATGATCGTGCCCGGGCGCTCAAGCGAGGTGGCGGCCGTCAGGTTGTTTCCATCGAGGAACACCTGCCGGAGGCCGAGGCGGCGATGTTGGCGACGGCGCATCTTAGTGACGCTGGTTGCTACGATCTTGTCTGGGCGTCGACTATCGTTTCGCGTGCCTGGCAGAGTTTGCAAAACGCATTTGTGGCAGAAGGCAAGGCTGAGTGGCTTGAAGAGCTAAGACCGTTCGTCGCGGGTGGAAGCGTCAGGCCGCTAAATCAGGAAGAGGCCGCAGGTCGACTGGGAGTGCCGATCGCCACCCTGCGCACGTGGCTTTCGCGTCTCCGTCAACGTTATCGGGAATCGTTGAGAACGGAAGTGGCCAGTACCGTCTCTGATCCCGCAGATGTCGATCAGGAGCTACGCCATCTCTATCAAATATTGATGGCGTGAGCTGACTTTGCGCATGGACGACACGGGAATTGGTCTCGGAACTGAGCGGCCTCAAGCGGCGGAAACATGCGCGACATGTGGACGACCGCTGACTCAAATAGGGCCAAACGGTGAATGCCTGCGTTGTCTCGTCGGTCTTGGCTTTCTCACCGACGGCGAAGAACCGGAAAAACCAGCGGCGCGCGGTCGGCTAACACCCGGACCATTGAAATATGCCCACTTCGAGGTGGAAGTGGGTGCGGACGGTTTTCCGGTCGAGCTCGGTGCAGGAGCGATGGCCATAACATATCGCGCTCGCGACACCGTGTTGAATTCGGAAGTGGCCCTCAAGGTTATCGACCGGAGCGTGGCGCAGAATCCCGGCGCGCGGTCGCGTTTTCTGCGTGAAGCGCGCGCCGCTGCGAACATTCATCATCCAAACGTTGCCCGGGTGACTTTCTACGGAGAACAAGACGGCGAGTGTTTCTACGCCATGGAACTGGTTAAGGGGGAAACACTCGAAGCCCGTGTGCGCCGTGATGGTCCAATGCCCTTGGCAATCGCGCTGGAAGTAATTGAGCAGGCCGCACGCGCGTTGGCTGCGGCGGAAGCGTGCGGCGTGGTGCATCGCGATATCAAGCCGTCGAACATCATGCTCGAATCCGATGCCAGCGGGGCGCTGAGGGTCAAGCTGATTGATTATGGAGTGGCCAAAGTCATGGGACCTCAGGCAGAGCCTGGCATCGAGCAAACCCAGGCGGGTTTCATCGGCACGCCGGCGTTTGCCAGTCCAGAGCAGTTCGCAGGCACCGGACAAATGCCGATTGATACACGTTCCGACGTCTACTCACTGGGAGTTACTCTTTGGTATCTGCTTACCGGTCGGACGCCTTTTGTCGGACGCACGATGGAAGAGATCCGCGCGAGACAGACCAGCGAGTTACCCTTGGAACAACTCAGGAACTTCCACCTACCAGCGCAGGTTATTGCGCTGATGAAATCGATGCTGGCGCCGGATCCGAAGGCCAGGCCGCAAACGGCGCGCGAGTTACTTTCTGCTGTTCAGAATTGTTATGAGCGCTTCAATCCAAAGGCGCGTTCTCACCGCAGGCGAGTTATGCTGGCGAGCGCCGCAGCGATGTTGACGATCGCAGCGATTGCGCTTGGGACTTGGTTTTATCAACGCACGCGGTCTTTTAGCCCGACGGAACGGTCGATCGCGGTACTGCCTTTCGAAAACCTGAGCAGCGACAAGGAGAACGCGTATTTTGCCGAGGGAATACAGGATGAAATATTGACGCGGTTATCCAAGATCGCCGACTTGAAGGTAATCTCGCGCACTTCGACGCAGCATTACAAGAGCGCCCCGGAAAACCTGCCCGAGATCGCAAAGCAACTCGGTGTTGCCCATATTCTTGAAGGAAGCGTGCAAAAGAGCGGCGACGCCGTGCGCGTCAATGTGCAGCTGATCAAGGCGGCCACTGATTCGCATCTTTGGTCGGATACATTCGATCGCAAGATGACCGACATCTTCTCGGTAGAGAGCGAAGTATCCAAAGCCATCGCCGATCAGTTACGAGCTAAGCTCACGGGCCAGGAACAGGAAGTCCTCGCCGCCAAACCAACCGACAATCCTCAGGCCTACGATGCCTACCTGCGCGGCTTGGCTTACACCCTAAAGACTGCGTTCACACCGGAAAACTCGCTTGGCGCGCAGAAACACGTCAAGGAAGCAGTGCGATTGGACCCTAACTTCGCCCTGGCTTGGGCACTACTCTCTTACGTCGATGCGAGTGGCTATCTTACGCAGAGCCTTCAACCGACGGCTGCTCTCCGTGAAGAAGCACGCGAGGCGGCCGACACGGCTCTCAGGCTACAGCCTAATCTTGGCGAGGCCTTATTGGCCAAAGGTTTCTATTACTACGCCTGCCTGAAAGATTATGATACTGCCTCGAAATACCTTGAGCAGGCAGAGCGCCTATTGCCCCATAACAGCCGAGTCCTTCAGGGCTTGGCCTATGTCGAACGGAGGCGCGGCAACTGGGACAAGAGCGAGGCGTACTTCAATGAAGCCGAGAAGCTCGACCCCCGCAATGTTAACCTGCTCTCGCAACACGCGCGGTCCTATGTCTGCTTGCGTCGTTTTCCCGAAGCCCTGACCAAGCTTGAGCAGATTCTCAACATAACACCGGATGACATCGATACTCTTGTGTTAAAGGCGCGTATAGCACAGGCCGAGGGCGACCTGCCGCGTGCTTCGGCGCTTTTAGCTCCTCTCCGACCTGGGGTCGGCTACGTCAACGCGTTGGAAACACAAGTTTACCAGGCAATCCTGGAGTCTCGCCCTGCGCCAGTCATTGCTCAGCTAAAGGAGATATTGGCAAAGCCGGATCAAGCATTGGGTTTTTACGTTGGTGAACTGCGCTTTTGGTTAGGCTGGGCGCAGGAAGTCGCCGGTGACCATGCTGCTGCGCGCGAAAGTTGGTCTCAGGCTCGCACCGAGCTGGAACCTTTCCTTAAGGAACAACCTGAAAACTTTATTCTGATAGGAGATCTCGCGCTTACAAACGTGGCTCTTGGCGACAACGACGCCGCACTAACTTTGGTTGAGCGCGCGCTCGCCCTGTTTCCGATCGACAAAGACGCACTGACAGGTCCCAGGCCGCTCGACATTCTCGCCCGTGTAGCGGCCCGGGTCGGCGACCCTGACCGCTCCATCTCGACCTTGGAGAAATTGCTTTCGATCCCTTATGAAGCGCCCCTGGCCGCAAACCCGCCGCTCACTCCGGCGTTGCTGCGGCTGGATCCGATGTTCGAGCCACTGCGCAAGGATCCACGCTTTCAGAAGCTCGTTGCCGTCTCCGCGCCAAAATAGGGATCGCGCGTCGCATCCGCCTTACAAGGGCCTGTCGAGTTTGATAATAATAAACTCCTCGTCATCCGGCTGCCTGCTGCCGACATGACGGCCGACGCTGAACGGGAAGTTGTTATCGTTCAGAACGCCAATGTGTTTGCGGTCGAAAAAGAGGATGTCCTCAATCGTCTGGAACGGAAAGGCGAAATTCCTGCCGATACCGACATCGCCGGCTTGTCCCGGCTCGGAGATGCGGTGCGGATCGGAGATGCGTAACAGATCGACGGCCAGTTCTTTGTTCACGAAGGTGCTTGGCGCGCCAAGCGTGATTTTGTAGACCGCCTTGAACCCGTTCAGATCGCCTTGTGTATTATCGCGTTCGATCACGAGGCCGTGGTGTTCATCGGTGAGGATGAAATCGCCGATCGATACGCCCCGCGGCTCGAACTGATACTTGAAGCGGTTTCCCGTGTAGCTGCTGCTCGCGAGATCGAACTCGTGCATCAAGATGGTTCTCTGATCGTCACCCGCGAGTGGTTTTTCCAGGAGCGGTAGCAGCCGGTGTTTGTCGGGCATGATGGCCATGCCTTCAAATCCACCGCTGGTTTGCGCGCGGAACGGCTGTGTGAGCTTCGTGCTGCGATAGGGCCAGAACATGCCCGCCATCCAGGGTGTGTTTGGGCCGGCACCTGCTTGCGGCTGCATGTTCGTGCCGTCGTCTGAACCGGCGATCGCCGGATTGTCAAACTTCGGGAAATCGCCGAAGAGATAAACGGTGCGGATTTGCGGGAACTGCTCCTGCACCACGAGCAGAGTGCGGAAATCGAAGCTCTGAATGTCCGCGCGCTCCTGCATGCCGTTGCTGACAATGACGTTCGCCACTTTTTGCGCGAAGGGAGTCGGCTCGATCGTGCGCGTGGCAAAGATCTGGCCCGGATGGAGAGGATCCTCATCCGTGCGCGGATTTACTTTCGTCTCGACGTTGAAGCGAACGCGCTGTGCATTTTTCCAGCGCTTGGTAGCCATTGGGTGGCCGCTGCCAGGGCCTGTCCTGTAATAGGTTGTGTAGAATGTCACGAAGTCGAAGAGCTGCTGCAGGGTCGGCAGCACATAAATCTGGGATGCGTCGCCACCGAAGAAAGCCACCGTCACCGGTGAGAGCGCAGGATCATTCTGCTGGGTCGGTCCGCGGAAGAGTTTGTCGCAACGAAATTGTTCTTGAATCTCCGCGACGGTGAGATCCTTAATCAGGACTTCGGCCGCTACGTCCTCGTAGGGCACGCCATCGGTGCGGCTGCATTTCTGCGCCTGGATGTGCGGATCGTGGCTCAGGATTGGAATGCCGTCGCTGGTGATGCCGCAGTCGGTCTCCAGCGTGGTCATCAGGTTGTCGAGACCGGCCTCCATTGCTGGCAGGGTATTCTCCGGGCGAAGGTCGCGACTGCCGCGATGCCCTTGCGCATCGATCTTGGTGAGGTCGATGAGGCCATCGGCGTCGAGGTAATCACCGGGCGTGCCGTCGCCATTGGCATCATAAGCGGCGATCGCCGCGTAGAGGAGATCGGAGCGGTCGGAGATCATGCCGTTGATCTTCAACGTCAGCAACTCGGTCATGCGCGCTGTATCGTCGACGGTGTAGGTGACAACCGGATAACCGGCGCTCTGAATGGAAGCGATGTTGTGGATTTAATAAGGTGCGCCTAATGGCATGTGGGTGGTTTCAGGGTTGATGAGCGTAGGAGTCATTCCTTGCTTTCGAATTAAGATTCGTGCCGACAAGTGACGGCCAAGCGACGAATGGGCGACGATTTCGCAAACTCTTCCGATGCGAGCGCATGCGGCGTCCACGTCCTCGTTCCGCCGCCCTGCGGACTGGCGAAACCAATTCTATCTGAGCGCAGCGGGAAATTAAGGAGTGAGAACCTTCGCTTCCAATATCTCCACGTCAGCCAGACCCGAATGCTTGATTCCAGCGAGCGCGGACACTACGTAACAGGGACGGATAAACGATCAGTTTCCGAAAAGGATCGATCGATCCCATGTAGAATGGCGTGAACCGGCTGACTCCGTGGACATAACGCCGAAATAGAACCGGTAGGCGGTCGCTGTCTCAATCAGGGCGCTCAGCGCCGCAGCGTGAGCGGTCCGATTGATAAACTCGAGGAGCTGCTCGTTTTCGAAATGGTACACGACGCGGAAAAAGGCCATTGCGCGTGCCGGCTCCTACCAGTGATCTCGAACGATCGGTGTCGGTCAAACGTGTTGCGAAGGTAGCGGTAGCAGCTGGCTCGCGGTCCCAACCGAAGAACCGCCCAACGAAGAAACGGATGTCGAGCAGTATCCGAACGAGTGGGGAGGGCGTGAATAGCGACGACGATTTCGAACAACCACATGTATCAAGCTTGCCGTTGCTTGCTGTCTGTAAGAATTCATCAAGCGTCACTCCGGCACGCCAACGCGGCAGATCGACGAACCATACGTCGTGAAGCGGCACCCCGGCCAAAAACGTATGAACCCGCAATGGCAATCGTTCGAACTCTTGAGTCGATACCTTTGGCATGGTGCTTCTAACGAGAATTAGCTAAATCAAACTCCTCCTTAATGAACTCTTTAGTCCCGGATCGGCCGGTGAGGCGTAACCATAGCGGACCATTTTCTCTGTCGAAGCGTAGATCGATATCGAAGAACGGACAGCATAACCGTTCCTGGAACGCCCATTCCGTTAACAACTGATACGTTTTGTTATCCGCCGGTAACTCGAACTCGTAGCCATCTGGCAGTTCGCGCGTGCTCTTCTTCAGTTTTAGCAACGCCGGTCCTAGCTTTTCGAAATGGCGTTTTCTTATCTCCGGTGACAACGCGAATGCGTTGCAAGCGAAAGGTGATTCGTGTTTCGCTGATTGAGAGAGAGTGGTCTCGTCTGCGCGGATCGAGCGTCCGGAAACGAGGCATAACAAGGCTAAAAATGCCACGATGATAAATACAAATGATGTCTTCATGACTGCGACGCTACGACTTCAAGTTAACTTTAAGTCAAAGGGAATTTTTCACGAAAACGCCGGGGAATTTTCGTAGCGTTCGACACGGCTCCTTGTTAGGTTTTGGAGTGGCAGAAGACATGGCGATTTCCGAGGTCGCGCGCGTGTTTGGTTTGCGCACCTCAGCCATTCGCTACTACGAGCAGATCGGGATTCTCCCGCCGCCGATGCGCAGGAATGGCCAACGCCGCTACGACAACAGCGCGCTTTTCCGTCTAGCTGTGGTGCAGCGCGCCCGTGAGACGGGGTTCACCCTGGAGGAAATACGCGAGCTGTTTTTCGGGTTTCCACCCGGGACACGTCCACCGAAGCGCTGGCACCAACTCTCCCAGCGAAAAATCGCGGAGCTCCGGGAGCGGATGAACCGGCTTAAGCAAATGGAGACGTTGCTCAAGCGCATGGAGAACTGTCTCTGCGACGCGCTCGATGGGTGCGGCCAAAAACTTCTTCGGCAAGGTCGCGCTTAAACTCCAAAATCTTCGCGAGCGGGGCATTCAACATGAATGCGCGCGACCCATGGTTGTTCAGCCCGCTGGTTGCGGTCGTAAGGAATAATGTATCCCACTCGGCAGCAGAGGGGCGGGCGACATAAGCCACGACCGGTTGATTCGCAATCTCCCGATTACTCAGTCGCACCACCATACGGCTTATGCAGTCTACCCGGGATCGCCGTAATGGGATTTCACAGCGGATTTTCGAAACCTATCATCATTGTTTTTCTTGTCCCCGTTCCCCTGATAGTGTTATTCAACCTGCGAGGATAACGCTAATGCCCAAGAAACCGAAACGTAACGATCTCGTCATCGCTCCTGGCGGGCCTAGAAAGAGGAAGACCGTGCATGCACTCAAAGCGGGTGAGTCCGTGTTCGTGCAGCAGGGTTACGGCCCTGTAATCACACGAAACCCAAGGGGAATCGGAACCGATAAGATGAGAAGCGCCGATGCTCCTGCGAACTTCGTGCTAACTCCCGGCGGATTCAGGCACCGCTCGCTCGTGCATCGGGTGGCCAGGAGCCAGGCGTTGCACTTCACGGAAGCGCGGATACAACTGATCGACCTCGCTACAAACGTCCGCAGGGACATCCCTAAAGGACGGGCGCAGTCGGGCAAAGTACCCAACCTCGGCAGCGGCTGGATCTCATACGGGTACTGGAACAACGATACCGGGAGTTCCCTGACTTCGTTTCGCTCGACATGGACTGTCCCGCCGGCGCCGTCGACCGACACGGGGCAAACGATCTTCCTCTTCAACGGCATCCAGAATTACGGAAACAATTTCGGCATCCTTCAGCCAGTTCTGCAATGGGGCCCATCGGCTGCGGGCGGCGGATCTTACTGGTCAATCGCGAGCTGGTACGTGACCTCGGGCGGCGACGCATTTCATACGGAGCTAGTCCAAGTAGATGAGGGGGACGTTCTCATCGGACTGATGACGCTCACAGGCCAGACCGCTGCGGGGTTCAACTATCGATCCGAGTTTCAAGGAATCGGCGGCACGACGTTGAACATTGCGAACATCGCGGAGTTGCTCTGGTGTAACGAGACGCTGGAGGCTTACGGCATTCAGGTATGTTCGGACTATCCAGCGACGGACTTCACCAGATTCTGGCCGATCAACATCCAGACCGGTGCGACGAATCCGGCAATGGCGTGGACACCAGTGAATGCAGTGACGGATTGCAACCAGCATACCGTTATCGCCGACAACTCCTCCACGCAGGGCGATGTCGAGATCTACTATCGCAATCCCTCGAAGGGCAAGTTCGACTTTTCGGAAATGCTCGTCGTGACTAACCCCATACTGCTTTGGCTCTTCAAGCATGGTTGGGAGGATCCGGGCTGGGGCCGAGACGATGCCAGTCAGATCTCGATACTCTCCGCCCTGCACGCGCTGGCAGATCAGATCTCGGACAAGGAACTGCGCTCCCAGGTCAAGAAGCTCTCGTCCAAAGGGCTCGCAAAAGTCGCGAATCGCATGGCGGGAGCCCGCTGAGCCAGCGGTTGCTCGGGTCACAGCCCGATATTACTGACGTCTTCAAGGTAAGACTCACCGAAACCGAGCGTCCCGGAAGCGAGGACTCGGCTAAAGCCCGCCAAGGCGAAAAGGTTGGTCATTACATCTTGGCCTCGGGACATATGATTGGTCGATCGCGGAGCGCTTCCGCCGTCTAACGAAGCGCACCATCTGCGCCGACTGTTCGATCGCTCTGCTAAATTTCGATCTGAGGGGAGTGCAACAAAGCAGGAAATAAAAAGGCTAAAGTAGAAAATAGCAGCGAAAGAAAAACGCCGAACGAGCCCGCAGCATGAACGCTGCGGAACAAACTGTATTTAATCATTAGCTAATCGCAGGTTGCGGCTCTATGATCCGGCTATTAGCGCAGTGTCAATCGATCGCGCAGGTGTGCGGCCCCTTTTTCTCTGCACACAAAACAGCATCATGAATGCTATTGCTGCTCACAAAGATCAGCTCGAAAAATTGCTCGAGAACTTGTCGGACGACATCGTGGTCTCCAAGATAACATTCGTGGCGTTGCTGGATGCGTATATCACGCGCCTCGACGCAAATTGCCCAGAAATCAGCGCCGGGGTTACTCCGCTGCCGGCGCAAATAAAGGGAGAATTAACATGGAACCAACATTGACTCAGAACTGCGCGCTTTACTACGCGCAACATACAACTTCAGAACGGCGGGCCGCGCTTTTCCAAAGATTTCGCGCCGCGGCCCGCAAGCAAGCGCCGAATACTTATCGGCAATTGACATATGGCACACGTTTCAGGCGCCTACCATCACACCGGGACAATGGCCGCTGAGCATACCTGGATCTCCGGCGCGATGGCGTTCTTTTTACTTCGCCTAAATGCCATCCGTGAAATGATCATTTGTTTTTGGCGCGATCCGGACGATAATGTGCGCTTATTGGATTACTCTGTTTAACTTCACTGCGCGGTAGATCGTCAGGTGAGCGTCGCTCATTGGTGGTTTGAAACCC
>Ga0193707_1000336_pt1 | contig 15540 bp, 14 predicted proteins | sample U3c2metaG_FD_143043 | JGI IMG/M metagenome (GOLD analysis project Ga0193707, IMG submission 143043) | Soil microbial communities from a riparian zone of the East river system, Colorado, United States - U3c2 | ecosystem: Environmental > Terrestrial > Soil > Riparian zone | place: USA: East River... | reverse complement strand
TCGCGGGCCGGGGAGCAACAAATGCGGCGAATGCACTACGACTACGCCGCGTTTCATATCAGCGCATTGGGCAAAGTGTTTGCATAACGGGATATCCCGAGGTGCTTCAATCCAAATAAAACGGAAAACTTTCCCCTCTGACTTCTGTTTAATTACTGGGAGGTAAAATGATGAAGAAACTTCTGTTAATTGGACTGGTGGCGGGGGGCTTGAGCTTTGCTGCGGTGCCACGTTCCGATGCTCAAGTCTACTTCTCGATTGGGTTTGGACCGGGCTATTACGGTTACCCTTACGGCTACTATTATCCGTATCGTTATTACCGTCCGTACTATGGCTACTACCGGCCTCACTATTGGTACGGTGGGCACCGTTACTACCGTCACCACCGTCACCACCATTATTATCGGTACTAAGTCAGCGTAGAATCCACAAAGTCCTGACTGAGCTGGCTCGAAAGCAATTTCGAGCCAGCCCCTTTTTAGGAACGAATGTTGCGCGAAGAATGCAGAAGCAGAAAATGCCGGTTCTACTTTTTTGAATTAGGCGACCCCCCGGGGCTTTTGGCCGGCTGATCGATTTGGAACTCTCTCTTCAGCTGCTGAATCAGCGCCGGCAGTTCCTTTTGACGTTCCGCTTCGATCTGTTGCCGGAGCGATTGTTCGACTTTCCTGCGTTCCTGAACGTAGCGGGATTCAAACTGAGCACGCTCTTGCGGGGTCAGACTAAGACCAGATTGACGAAGCGCCGCATCGGTTTCCCGCTTGATCGTCTCCCGGCGCAAATTTTCGCGCTGACGCATGACGTTGCGCTCTTCCGGGCTCATCCGCATCCAACGCTCGGCGTTCCGCCGGAAGTTCTGCCGCGCTTCCGGTGGCATTGCCATCCACCGGTCACGTATGCTCTGACCCGCCGGTCCGCGTGAAGGTCCCATGCTTTGACCTGCCGGTCCGCGCGGAGGTCCCATACTCTGGCCCGCCGGTGGCCCGTGCGGAGGGCCGCCCATCGGCCGGCCCATCGGTCGGTGCGATTGCTGTTGCGGCTGCCCTTGCGCGATAGCGCAGGATAAGAGCAGAACCGACGATGCGACGACTACTTCACAACGTCGGCTTATCTTCCCACACGGTATTTTCATCCCAGGCGATCAATTCATCCAGATCAGCCACGACGTCATAATCCTGTGGATCGACTTTAGCTACCACGTCTAAATCGCTTGCGGACGTTGTCTGCGAGACTGGACGATGCGTGGCGACAGCCATGCCGACCACAACGATTGCCACAGCGGATGCTGCAACAAGTCTTCGCAGGTTAAACCAGTTTCGCGCCCGCTCGAAACGGGTCGATTTCTGGCGGATCTGTCTTACCACGTTCCGGGCAAAGAATGGCGAAAGGGTGGGCCCCGGAACACGGCCGAGAACATCCCACAACTGTTTGTCATCTTCAGGTTCCATAGTCTCCACTCAATTGAACTATCTGCAGCATCGGAAGTTGCGCTGGAATGGGTGCCGAAAATGATACTTTAGATTCCTGGGGCCTCAAGGAAACCCTCGAGTTGTCGGATACGGGTCGGATGCCGCATTTTGCGCAAGGCCTTTGCTTCAATCTGACGAATCCGCTCCCGGGTAACTTGGAATTGCCGTCCCACTTCCTCCAGCGTTCGGCTGTAGCCATCGATCAACCCAAATCGTTGCTCGAGCACTTGCCGCTCCCGATCGGTGAGCGTCTCAAGTACGTCCTTAATTTTTTCCTTCAGCAAAACAATGGCCGTCATGTCACTCGGGTTTTCGGCGCCCCTGTCCTCAATAAAGTCGCCGAAATTAGTTTCTTCGCTCTCGCCCACTGGTGACTGAAGCGAAATTGGTTGCTGCGCCATCTTCAGGACTGCCCGAACCCGGTCCACTGGCAGGAGCACTTCTTCGGCCACTTCTTCGGGCGAAGGTTCTCGCCCGTATTCCTGCACCAGCTGTTTTTGCACGCGCATGAGCTTGTTGATCGTCTCAATCATATGCACGGGAATTCGGATCGTGCGCGCCTGATCGGCGATGGAGCGCGTGATGGCCTGGCGAATCCACCACGTCGCGTAAGTGGAAAACTTATATCCTCGCCGGTATTCGAATTTCTCAACCGCCTTCATTAATCCCATATTGCCTTCCTGGATCAGGTCGAGAAAAGAAAGGCCTCGATTGGTATATTTTTTTGCAATGGAAATAACGAGACGAAGATTGGCTTCCACCATTTCGGTCTTGGCCTTGAACGCCTGGCGCAGCCAACCTTTCAGCGTCCGATACTCTTCGGCATAGTCAGAAAGCGAAAACCACAGGCTTGTCTCTAACTCACGGATCTTGTTCAGGAGTTGCAGCCGCCTTTTTTGGCTGCGAGGATTTTTCGCAATCTCAGTTCGCAGGTAAAGTGACGTGTGGTGCGCGTCGTCCGCCAGGTGCACAAATTCCTCCGTGACTCTCTGCTTGAGGTAAAAATGTGGATAAATCCGCTGCAGCGAAGCCATTTTTCTTTGCAAGCCTCTCACCTTATGCGACCGCTTCTTTGAGGAGTTACGTGCAAGCTCGCAAAATTGCTGAGTGACCGACGTGCTTAGTTGTTCGACTTGTTTGCACAGACGCGGGAGCTTCTTCATGTATCTCTCGCGGCTCTCGATTTTCTTATCGAGAATTACCCGGTCGAACCGTTCGCGGCCCTCAAGTAGCTTGCTGGCCAGATCCAAATGGGCGCGCGCGACAAAGCCAAAGCGACTGATGTGCTTCTGCACCATCGCTTCGGCGTCTTCAATTCGTTTGGATATTTCAACTTCTTGTTCCCGGGTTAGAAGTGGAACCTGACCCATCTGCTTGAGATACATCCGCACCGGATCGTCGAGGATATCAACCTTTGTCTCCGGTCTCTCATCTTCCTCTTCGTCCTCGTCTGCATCTTTCTTGCCATCCTTATAGCGATCCACTTCGGACGCTTCGATAATGTCGATCTCCAGACGGCGCAGCCGCGTCAGGATCAGATCCAGTTCATCGGCGTCGGTGACCCCTTCTGGCAGCGCCTCGTTTAGATCGTCAAACGTGAGGTAGCCTTGCTCTTTTGCCAGCTTGATCAGTTCGCGAATGCGATTCTGGACTTCAATAGCCGAATACAAAACAGACGCCGGCGCGATCCCTTCCGGCTCAGACAGCCGTCCATTATCTGATCGCTTTGGTGCCCGCGTGACGCGCGTCATTTTCAGGGCAGTAATTCGTCGCTGTCTCTTCAGATTCGCTCGCACAGCAACATGTCTTTTTGGTACACGGCGCTTAGGCTTGCTGCGGTTAAGCCGTTGAGCCGACGACTGTCGGCTGCCTCCCCTTCGTTTCGAATGCCTGGCCAAGATTGTGCGGTTACGGATTTGACTAAGACGTTCGACCTTCCACGCGGCTATGGATCGACAACTAATTGTCGGCCGGGCCAGCGGGCTGCGAAAGCTCGTGGAGCTGTTCCTGCAGGTCAAGGATTTGTTTTTGCAAATTTATTACGTCCCCGGTGCTCAACTCTGGTAGCCTTAAACGATCCCTTGCGATGTCGAGCTGACGCCGCAACGCCGCCTGCCGAAGCCGCAGCCACGGAACGGCGACCGAGTTCGGAGGCGTCTTGAGATGAAGCCAACCCGAAATGATGTCCTCTTCCTCCGGTTCAAGGCTAGCCAAGAACGCGCTCAGGGAAGCGGAATCGTTTGGTCTCACTTCGCTTTCGAGAATTCGCTCTAGAAAGTAGGTGCTTGGTAATTGCGATAGCACTTCGCGCCAGCTCTGAGCTTGAAGAAATTCATGAGCTTCCTCGCTGCGCAATGCAAGTATGCAAAGAAGTGCGATGTCATTTGGTGGAACCAGTTGTTGGCGCCGCTCTGTTGTCACTTCACTTGGGCCCTTCCGTACTTGTTTCGGCACCAACGCTGCGAACGCCGAAGCCGAAACGGCAAGCCGCGCACTTATTTTGCTGATGACTTCTCCGCGCATCACCAGGTCATGCACATGAGATACTGTCTCAGCCAATGTTCGCGCTACCTCCATCTTCGCGCTTAAAGAATTAAGATCGACATCGGCTGTCTCGCGCTCGATCCAATAATCAAAAAAATCGCGCGCGTCTGCTATGCGCTTCTCAAAGGCAGTTTTGCCTTCACGCCGGACGAGCGAGTCCGGATCTTCGCCCGCCGGCATTTCGGCCATGCGCACAATCAAATCATTCTGAAGCAGGGCATCGAGCGAACGTTCGGCGGCTTTCTGGCCTGCTACGTCGGCGTCAAAGCAAAGCACAACTTCATTGACGAAGCGTTTTAAGACACGTGCCTGGGCCTCCGTAAACGCGGTCCCCTGGGGCGCGACGACATTCGTGATTCCAGATTCGAAGAGACTGATTAAATCAAGCTGCCCTTCGCACACAACTGCACAGTCAGCCTCAATTAGGGCGCGCTTACTCTTGTCGAGGCCAAAAAGTACGCTGCCCTTTCGAAAAAGCGCCGTTTCAGGCGAGTTTAAATATTTCGCGGCGCCCTCCTTGTCCTGCAGAAGGCGTCCACTGAAAGCGATTACTTCAGCGACGTCGTTGCAAATCGAGAACATGATTCGTCCACGAAAACGATCATAGGACCTCTGCGATTTGATGCCCGCGGCGGATTGGTCGGGCGGATTTTCGCTCTCATCCTTCACTTTGACGAGTCCGCTCGCGATGAGGTCGCGCACATCATAGCCGCGAGAGCGCGCCCAGGTTCCGAACGCGTCCCACTCGTCAGGCGCATAGCCGATTTGCCAGCGCTTTGCGATTTCTCGCGTGATCCCGCGCGCCGCGAGGTAATGCCGCGACGCGTCGCCGACTTCTCTCTTGATCAGGTTCTCATGAAACCATTGCGCGGCTTCAGCATGCAGCTTCAGCAAAAGCCGACGCAATTCACCTTCTCGATTTTCGCCGGCGGCGCCTTCATGCAATTTCTCGGTAACGGTGATGCCAGCGCGCGCGGCGAGTTTGCGCACGGCTGATGGAAAATCGATATGCTCATAATCCATCACAAACCGGAAGACGCTCCCGCCTGCGCCGCAGCCGAAACAATGAAACGTTTGCCGGCTCGGACTCACCATGAACGACGGCGTCTTTTCCTGATGAAAGGGGCAGAGCGCCTTGAAATTGGTTCCCGCGCGTTTCAGGGGAAAATACGAACCAATTACTTCGACGATATCGTTCGCGGCGGCGATTTGCTCGATCGTTTCCGAAGGGATCGTTCCCATGCGCGCCTGATTATTTTTACCTCGTTTGATTTTTGAAGCGATGGCAAACTTACGCAGTGCGGTCTCTTGTCCAAGCTGCGAGAATCAAATTGCTAATCTCGTTTCTGATTTGCTCTTTGACAGGCGTCGCGCCTGCTTTAGGGCGCGAGGCGATTCGTAAAGGCGATGTGGCCGTTGTGCCACTGCGCGGCGAAGTTGCGCCCGCGCTATTGGCATTTTTGCGGCGCGCGGTAAAAACAGCCGAGACCAGTGAAGCCTCCGCCATCGTTTTTGACATGAACACGTACGGCGGCCGGCTGGATACGGCGGCTGACATCGTGAACGCGCTCAATCAAACTAAGATCCCGACTTACACCTTCATCAATACAAACGCTGGATCGGCTGGTGCGATTATCGCCATCGCCACGCAACACATTTTTATGGCGCCGGTGAGCGCCATTGGCGCCGCGGCGCCGATTCTTCCTACCGGTGAAGATCTCCCGGCAACCGCCAAGGAGAAGACGATTTCGTATTGGTCGGCGCTTATCCGTGGCTCGGCGATCAAGAACGGTCACAACCCCGATATCGCCGAAGCCTTCATGAACAAAGATAAGGAAGTAAAAATCGGCGATCGCGCCATTCACCCCAAAGGCGCGGTCCTGACTTTTAATGCGCAGGAAGCAACTGAAAAGATCAATGGCAAACCTCTGCTCGCAGAAGGGGTTGTTGATTCGATTGCCGATCTCACGAAAAAAGCCGGGCTCAAAGGCAACATCGTCACGATCGAGCCAACCGGCTTCGAACAAATCGCGTTTTGGATTACTGCGCTTGCACCGTTGCTACTGCTCGGCGGAATTCTTGGAGCGTATCTCGAGTTCAAAATTCCTGGCGCGACGTGGCCGGGAGTTATCTCTGCAATGTGTTTCGCTCTCTTTTTCCTGGGGCATTATCTAGCCGGGCTCGCCGGCTGGGAAGTGGTCGCGTTGTTCATCCTCGGATTCGTCCTCGTCCTGATAGAGATACTCTTCTTCGCGCACAGCACGATCGTTTTCGGTGTGGTCGGCGTATTTCTCATCCTCGCTTCGCTGCTGTGGTCGATGATCGATCGTTATCCCGGCCAGAATTTCTTTCCAACCGGCAAAATGCTCGCGGTGCCGCTGCTCAATATGTTCATCGCGATTATCGGATCCTTTCTGGTCATCGCGCTGCTCGCGCGGTATCTGCCACGCACCAGTATTTACCGCCGATTCGCCTTAATGGAGTCAAATCCATCCGGTCCGTCGCTTGCTGGTGTGCCGCGACAGTTTGCCACCGCACTCCCGCTCACGCCCGGAACAGAGGGCACCGCGGTGACCGTCTTGCGACCGAGCGGCAAAGCACGTTTCTCAGACCACGTGGTCGATGTCGTCACCGAGGGTGAATTCATCGCGCCGCAAACGCCAGTTACCGTTATCCAAACCGACGGAATGCGAGTCGTGGTGAAGAGCGTCGCGGCAGATTGAAAAAGCACTCTAGCCGCCTGCGACGACGCGGATCAGTTCGATGCGGTCACCTTCGGCTACGGGTCGCAGTGACCATTCGTGGCGATGCACGGCAAGGCCGTTGTGCTCCACCAAAATGGATTGTGGCGGCAATTGAAGCCGATTGACTAACTCCGCGATTGTTTTGGCTTCGCCAGCATCGATGTTTTCGCCGTTTAGGGAAATCGTCATGCCCCGCATAGAGCCTGATCCCAATCTTTCCACACGGGCTCGATACCACCATCTCTAAGTACCGCGGCGATTTCGTCCGGTGAACGTTCGTCGCTGATCTCGAATTGACCGGTGGCGAGTTGATCTTCGCCATCTTGGTATTCTGGCGCGACGATGCGGCCCCGCACCGTCCGATGCAGATGTTCGCGGCCTTGCCGGGTGTAACCGCCGGGCTCCGTGTGGCTGCCGGCGCTCATCATTGTCACCCCTATCAAAGCCAGCGCGTCCCGCAATGGCGCGCGCTCGCGCGTGCTTAGTACGATGCCGAGCTGCGGGAAGGTCATGCGCAGCGCACACACCAATTGCGCCAGTTCGCGATCGCTTATCGAGACGAGCGGATGAAAGCCTCCGGAAGCGGGACGCAACCGCGGCAGGCTAACCGTGATCTGCGCCCGCCAACAATGTTTAAACAAATGTTCCAGATGCGCTGCGAGCGCGACTGCTTCGTCCTGCCAGGGCGACAAACCGATCAGCGCACCGATTCCGAGCCGCCGAAAACCGGCGGCATAAGCGCGTTCAGCACAACCCAGACGGAAGTTAAATTTCCGTTTGGGTCCCGCCGTGTGCATCTCGGCGTACACGGCGCGATTGTACGTCTCCTGATAAATGACGAGCCCTTCGGCACCAGCGTCGACGATGGGCACGTAATCTTCCGTTTCCATTGGGCCGACTTCGATCGAGATGGACGAAAAATCGGGAGTGAGTGCGCGTACGCATTCGGCGAGATAACCGCGACTCACAAATTTTGGATGTTCGCCTGCAACGAGAAGGATCTGGCGAAAGCCCTGGCGAGCGAGGTGCGCAGCTTCGGCGATGACCTCATCCAAGTCGAGTGTGACCCGAAGAATCGGATTATCGCGTGAGAACCCGCAGTACCGACAGTTGTTGATGCATTCGTTGGAAAGGTATACAGGCGCGAACAGCCGCATGGTGCGCCCAAAATTTTGCAGCGTCAGCGAACGCGACGTTTGCGCCATCGTTTCGAGCTCGCGATCCGATTTCGGCGCGATTAGATGCTCAAACTGTTGAACCAGCTGCGATTTCTTGAGAGCCAGGTTGTCCAGCGTTTCGGCGAATGACATCACAATAATTTCGTCCCCACGTACGTGTTCGCAAACGCATTTAAGGTATCAAACCGGGACAGCGCTTAGACCTGAGACCGCCGTGATCAAAAAAAAGCGGCGTCCGGTGTTCCGGACGCCGCGATAGAAATCTCCCAGGAATAACTAGAACGCGAAATTCACGCCTGTACGGGCCATCCCGAAATTATTGTTCGATCCGTCCACGAAATTCCAGCTGAAATCACTCATCCAGCCGATATGCGGGGTGAGACGGATTTCGATACCGCCGCCGACCTGGCCCATTGCCTTGGTTTCGCTATCTGTATGGCCAACCGTTGCGATGACGTCGAAGCCTTCTCCGGGTTCAGTGAATCGCTGGTCAATTCGCCTTTGGCCGCCACCAAAAATTGCGCCGCCGCCACCAAAAATATATGGCGAAAACCGCGTGCACGGAATCGGATAACGGAGAGTCAGCGTACCTAGTACAGCGCCGACGGCGTTGTTTTCGTGGTGAACGCTGCTTTGAAAGACGTTGTCGCTGAAATCGACGAAAATATCTTGGCGCGCCTGTCTCGCGTCGACGGCCCAGCCTTCAATGCCGACACCGAAATACCGCATAAAGAAGTACTTCGCATCGACGCCACCGCCCCAGGCATGATCGGCCTCGAGGTAGCGGTCATTTTGCCAGCTGTTCCCAGTGAAGACGTAGGTCCCCCAAAGACTAAGATTGAACTCGTTGTCCGCGTACCATGCAGGGCATGGCGGCGGAGCAGCGACCTGTTTCATTTCTTTTCCGGAATAGCCGACTCCGGCTAGAGCTACCGAAGCGGTTACGCCGGCCACCACCAGGCATAACACTAGTTTTTTCATTTATTTCCCCTTTTTTTGGTTAAGTTACGATTCCACTCCAAACATATGGGAGCGTCCAAGTCAACAACGAAGTTTGCTGTGCTGCTGGATGACGACCAGTTTGAGGTCTCGCCTCCGGAGTGCAACTGTTTTCTGGCCTGCCTGGCCGCGGGGGTTACGGCGCTAGTTCCACTCCCGTATTGGCGTCTGTGATGACAAATTTCTCATGGTGAAAGGTCGGGTCGGCCCGGAACATGAGCCGGCCCGCATAACGTCGCTCAAGCTCCACCAGATGTTCCTCATCCTCTTCCTTCAACCGCTTTAAGACGTCAGGATTCAGGATAACGCGGATCTCGTGGATGCTGTCCTGATATTTGCGCATGACGGTATTGAGTGTCCTGTGCAATTCCACGCTTGTCGTCATGGAGGTCTTCACAACGCCGCGGCCACCACAGTACGGGCAATTTTCGTAAATCGTGTCACTCAGGCTTTCCTGCGCTCTTTGCCTGGTCATCTCCATGAGGCCCAGTTGTGAAATCGGAAGGACGTGCGTCCTGGCCTTGTCGCGTTTCAGCCGCTCTTTCATCAGATTGTAGACGGCCTGCTGGTCTCTGCGGCTCTTCATATCGATGAAGTCGCCTATGATCAGCCCGCCAATGTTGCGCAACCGAAGCTGCCGAGCAATTTCATCTGCAGCCTCGAGATTGGTCTGCAGAATCGTTTTATCTACATCGCGTCCGCCTTTATTACGGCCGGTGTTCACATCGACAGCGACCAATGCTTCCGTCTCGTCAATTACGATGTATCCGCCGCACTTCAACCAAACCTGGCGATGAAAAGCATCGTCGATCTGTTTTTGCACGCCGTGCGTTTCGAAGATGGGTGTCGCGCCGTCATAAAAATGCACCCGGTTCCGCGCGCGCCGGGAGATCTGACCGATCATCTCGATCATCCTATCAGTTGAGCCATGATCGTCGCAGATCACCTGGTCGATTTCCTCGGTCAAAAAATCGCGTACGGTTCGCTCCACCAGATCCGGCTCCTCAAACAGCCGGCACGGAGCAGGCTCGTGCCGAATGGCGTGCTCGACTTTCGCCCACTGATCGATCAGGAATCGGAGGTCCCTGACGAAATACCTGGCGCGCTGGCCCTCGCCGACGGTGCGGATGATCACGCCGACGCCCTCGGGAATGTCCAGTTCACGCAGGATCTTGCGTAGCCGCTCGCGTTCCTTCGGCTCCTCGATTTTTCGCGAAATGCCGCTTCGGTCGCCGAAAGGCATAAGCACCAGGTAGCGGCCCGCAAAGCTGAGATTGGTCGTCACCCTGGGCCCCTTGGTCCCGATTGGGCCCTTCGTCACTTGCACGATCACATCCGACCCAACCGGGTAAATGCTTGGAATGTCTTTTCCGGTGATCCGTTTTCGCGGCCGCCTGCTGCCGCGCCGGTCGATCTCTTCAACGCCGCTATCGAGCGCCGCGGGGATCGCATCCCAAAAATGAAGGAAGGCGTTTTTTTCGAAGCCGATGTCGACAAACATCGCCTTCAGGCCCATCTCGATGTTTCTAACCTTACCCTTGTAAATGCTGCCGACGATGTTCCGGGAGCTCTTGCGTTCTACGCTGTATTCCTCAAGTCGGCCATTTTCCAGCAGGGCCACGCGGGATTCGAGTTTTTCCACGCTGACTATAAGCTTGTTGCCAGTCTTCCGGGACGGAAGGCCCAAAATCTTTCTCACCTTGTCTATCATAAAATTGAAAAAGTTGATCGGCCACGAGCCAGAGTAATGCTAACGCTTGGGGCCGTAGTTCTGATTGGGGGTTCATCGTGTGTTTGGACGGCGACGGTTCGGCGGCGGTTGGGGCGCGGGCGCAGGTGCCGGGTTGGGATGGGCTCCAAACAGTCGTTGAAAGAAATTGCGCGGAGCCTGAGCTGGCGCAGCCGGGACCGCCCGCGCTACGGGACCAGGGGCTCGCCGCCGCACTCTGCCTTGGGAATCGGCTTCCGGCTCGACATCAGGCGATGCGTCCGAGCTTGCCATCTGCGCCGTGGTATTTTGGGATTGATCCGCCGTTTCTTCGTCTTCGCCTCCGAGATTGCCTCCAGCGCCGTGATAAGCCACTGATTTGATCAATTGGAGCGGATTGGGGTGGTGCGCGGGTGCGACCCAAGCGACCTGCATATCGAACTTTCCTGCATCCTGCGCGAGCGCGCGTTCGAGAATGCGTGTAGCGATTGGACCCGCGACCTCGCCGCCATGCCCAGAGGCGCCCTGCACCATCACTGCGACGACGTACCTCGGATGGTCATACGGCGCGAAACACGCAAACCACGCCACATTTTCCTCGTGGCCACGGTCGGTGGCCTGCGCAGTGCCGGTTTTCCCAGCCACCACAACGTCTTTCAAACGCGCTCTGCCGCCGGTTCCTCCATCTTCGTTAACCACCTTCCAAAGTCCCTTGCGCACCAGCTCAATTTTGTCAGGTGAAATTTCCTGACGTAAGTCCGATCGCACTCGTGGCGTCTGAGGCACTGCGACGTTGCCATGCTCATCCAGCACAGGCGAGCCGTCCTGCTTCAAAACTCGATCCACCAGGCGGGGGTAATAGCACACGCCGCCGTTTGCGATCGTCGCGTAGGCCATCGCCAATTGCAGCGGCGAGACAAGCGTGTAGCCCTGGCCGATTGAAACGTTCGCCGTTTGAGCTTGCGACCACCTCTCCTGCGGATGGTGAATTTGCATCCACTCAGGCCCCGGCATATTGCCGGTTTGTTCACCTGACAGTTGCAGGCCCGATTCTTGGCCGATTCCCAACATCTTGCCAACCGCGTCGATCGATTGAATGCCAGCCGCGTTACCATACTGATAGAAAAAGGAGTCACACGAGACTTTGATCGCATCGGCGAGTCCGATATTCCCGTGTGTGTAATGTTTTTCGGCTACCCAACATCGGAAAAAGTGATCGCCGTAACTCACACCGCCACCGCAGCTGTATTTGGCGCCTGCGAGATTTTTCGTGCCGCGCAGACCGCCAAGAGACGTGATGAGCTTGAATGTTGACCCGGGTGGCAAGCAGCTAATCGCACGATTGACCAACGGATCGCCCTCATCTTTCTGCAGCGCTTTCCAATCCTTCGCCTTGATGCTCGGGATGAAAGTATTTGGATCGAACGAGGGAACAGAAGCCATCGCCAAAATGTTGCCGTTGTTTGGATCCACGACGACCGCTCCGGCCCGGCTTACAGCGCGCAGCGCTTCATCTGCAATCGCCTGAATCCGCGCGTCGATAGTCAGGAAAACATTGGCGCCTTGTTGTGGAGGATCTTCACGCAGGACACCCTCGATCGTCCCCTTAGCATTCTTGCGCAAATAGCGCACACCGGGCTTCCCGCGCAGATATTCGTCCATCGATTTTTCAATGTTCGATTTTCCTTCGACGTCCTGTTGATAGAAGGTGAACTTCCCCGCTTCCTCTTTGTCGATGTCGTCAGGCATTCCGACATAACCGAGAATATGGGCGGATAGCGCGCCATAAACATAAGACCGCACCGGTTTGATCGCGATATCCACTCCCGGTAAGCCGACATCGTGTTCCGAAAATTTTGCCATCATCGGAAAGTCAATGTCCTTGATGTAGGAGAATGGGACCTCCGTGTCATTGCGGAAGTGTCGCTGCAGCTTGGCCGCATTGTAGTCGCGCGCCAGATCAAGGTCGTTAAGGCGTGGGACGATGCCGCCATTTACAATTTTGATGATGTCTGGCTCCTTCTGATCTTTCGGCATGCCGTTAATGATTGCTCGATATTCACTCAATGGCGGCGAACCAAAGCGTTCGCGATAGCCTTTCACCATTTCGGGCAAATAGAAATCGACCTCGTAGCTGGCGCGGTTCTGGACCAGAGTCACGCCGTTGCGGTCTTTGATCTCACCGCGCACGGATGGGATGCGCACAGTCGCTTGAGAACTGCCACGAAGCTGTGAAGTCCATTCCGCGCCGTGAGCCACTTGTATCCACCAGAGCCTGAGGCCGAGAGCGCCCATGCCCAGTAGCATCAGTAAGCCGAGAAACTGAATCCGGATACGCGAAGCCACGCGGCCTTTGTTCATTCGAATCGCCCCCTTTCAGGACCGTACTGGTAAGCCGTCATCCGCCCCATCCACTGGAGAGACCAGAACACGATCGGTGCCAGGAGCATGGCAACGATGCCGGGCCCGCCGATTTGCCACCAAATTTCACGGGTAAAAACAACCGACCCACGGCGAAATGTGATCATCAGGTATTGCGCCAAAACTATCAACGAAGTGAAAATGCCGCTCAGGATGCAATGCACTTCCCAATGGCCGCGGGCAAACAGCGGTCTGAGCCCATGCATTATTCCTGCCAGCACACCGTACAGGAGTATCGACGATCCGGCTGAGATTTCAACTTTTCCACCAATCACCTGCACGGTAAGCGCATCCAGCAAAACGCCTGCGTACAGAGCAAGCGCCAGCATGAAGGGAAACGGGAGAGCCATTGCTCCATAAAAAACAATTACAGGCACAATATAGACATGCGCATTGTAGAGCCACGGCAGCGCTGGGATGAAAAGCTCCGCAATCTGAGCCGCCAGCACCAGGAATAGCAAAAGAAAAAAGAATATCATCTTCGCCCTGTTACTACGAACACATCCTCCAGATGCGAGAGATCGACCGCTGGCGTCAGTTGCGCTTGTCCGTCCAATTCCCGGACGCGATAACTCTTCACCACGCCGATGAGCAAGCCCGACGGGAAAACGCCTCCTACGCCGGAAGTATAAACTTTCTGTCCGGGTTTGAGGTCAGCCTGCTTTGATAAGAAATTCAGGTCCAAACGTGGCGTCAGTCCGGTCGTTACTCGCTCGCCAGAGACGATCCCCTGCTCGCGGCTTCCTTCCACGGACGCCGCGACGCGGCAGTTTTCATCGGAAACCAACAAAACAACCGAGATGACGTCACTTACGCTAGTAGTTTTTCCGATCAGACCTTCGTCGGTTACGACAGGCATATCAGTTTCGATGCCGTCTCTTCTGCCGCGATTGATTGTGACCGTTCGCCACCAAGTGGAGGAATCGCGGGCGACCATTTCTGCCGCTATTAACTTGAAGACCGAGCGCTCCCTATAATTCAGCGCGTGACGCAGACGATTCACTTCATGCTCCACATCGCGCAGGCTCTGGTTGGTCGCGCGCAGCTCTCTGTTTTCGACCTGAAGTGCAGAATTCTCGTGCTCTAGTTGATCTAGCGACTTCAATCCACTACGCACGGACGTAATTTGTCTTTTAATTCCTGAGCCGCTGGTCAAAAATGGGGCCAGCAGCTGATATACTCCAGCCTTGAATTTCTGCGTGGTGTTCGGACCGAAGCTGAGAAAATAGCCCAGAATAGCCCCAAAAATCAGCAGCGCGATGATGTTTGTACGGCTCATTCCCATTGCAGCTTGCAGATCGCGGATTGCGGATAGAACACGATCGACATCAACTGCAGACTGCAAATCTTTCCGCAATCCGCAATCGCCGATTCGTAACGCTTGCTACCGCCACTGGCGATCCGCTGAGGCGACCTGACGCAAAAACTTAAGTTCATTGAGGCATTTGCCGGTCCCTTCGGCGACTGCACTGAGTGGATCTTCAGCTACATGGACAGGCAAACCTGTTTCCTCGCTCAAAAGCTTGTCAAAGCCCCGCAATAACGCGCCTCCGCCTGCCAGCACCAGCCCGCGATCGACGAGGTCTGCTGAAAGCTCGGGCGGACAGCGCTCCAAAGTAATCCGCACGGAATCGACAATTGTTGAGATCGGTTCAAGCAGCGCTTCGCGCACTTCCTGTGACGTGATCATGAGTGTCTTGGGCAAGCCCGCGACAAGATCACGGCCTTTGATTTCCACGCTCGTCTCCTTTTCGCTGGGATAAGCCGAGCCGATTTTAATTTTGATCTCCTCGGCCGTGCGCTCACCCACCATTAAATTGTAAGCGCGCTTCATATATTGCATGATCGCTTCGTCGAGCTCGTCACCAGCCACGCGTATGCTGCGGCTAAAAACAATTCCGGAAAGCGAAATAAGCGCGACCTCTGTCGTGCCACCGCCAATGTCGATGATCATGTTGCCCGCGGGGTCCTGCACCGGAAGTCCCACCCCGATTGCCGCCGCCATCGGTTCTTCGATTAAATAAACTTCGCGCGCGCCAGCATGTGCCGCCGATTCACGGACTGCACGTTTTTCCACTTCAGTAATCCCGGATGGAACTGCGATGACAACGCGTGGTTTCGCGCGCACGCGGCGGTTGTGCACTTTGTTAATGAAATGTCGCAGCATCGCTTCCGTCACTTCAAAGTCCGCGATCACGCCGTCTTTTAGCGGGCGCACCGCGACGATGTTCGCCGGCGTGCGGCCGAGCATTCGCTTCGCTTCGTCACCGACCGCCAGCACTTTGTTCGTGCCAGCCTGCACGGCCACCACGGAAGGCTCGCGCAAAACAATCCCCTGATCTTTTACGTAAACAAGCGTGTTCGCCGTGCCGAGATCGATCCCGATGTCGCTGGATAACCAGCCGAAAAGTCCGTTGAACATGAATTATTTATTAGCAGCACTTTCCAGTCCGAAGGAAGCGCGTCCATCCGTCTGA
>Ga0193707_1000335_pt1 | contig 15543 bp, 14 predicted proteins | sample U3c2metaG_FD_143043 | JGI IMG/M metagenome (GOLD analysis project Ga0193707, IMG submission 143043) | Soil microbial communities from a riparian zone of the East river system, Colorado, United States - U3c2 | ecosystem: Environmental > Terrestrial > Soil > Riparian zone | place: USA: East River... | reverse complement strand
AATTCGCGCCGTCTGTGGTTTTAAAAACGGCGCTATTCGCCCGCCCCGCGCGCGTCCATGTCCGCGGACGATCTTGCGTGATCCCTAAATAAATTGTCCCATGATCATCTTCGGCGAGGGCATTGCCGTAGGTGCGGGCGCCCTCGGGCGTGACTTTTTGCCAATGATTGCCGCGATCGGTGCTGCGGGAAACGCCCTCGCCGCACGCGGTGACAATCAAGCCGGGGATTTTCTTCGACGGTAAAATCTGGTGGATGTCCGGATCGGTCAAGCCATCGTTGGCGGTTTGCCAGCTTTGACCGTCATCATCGCTCACCAGAATCCCCGCGACTTCGATGCCGGCAAAGAGGCGCCCGCCATTAGTTTTCTCGTTAGTGAGCACGCGGGTGCGCGCGGGAAAATCTGGGTTTGGCGGAAACGTGCCGCCGGCGGCTCCCTGTCGCACGCCTTTGAGTTCCTGCCAGCCGCTGCCGTCATTGGTGTAATACAATGCCGCCGGCATGGTACCGACCAAGAGCTTCCCCGGCAGCGCGAGCATTGACGACATGGTCAAGCAAGGCACATTGGGATTGGCGCGAATCCAATCTTTGCCGCCGTCGTTGGTGACAAACATGCCGGAGTGTTCCGTGCCGATATAAACGCGCTTCGGGTCTTCAGGGTCGACTTGGACACAAGACATTTGCCAATATGTAAGTGCGCGATCAGCCTGCACCCAGTCTTCAGCGCGGCGTTCGAATCGATACCAGCCGGAATGGGTGGCTAGATGTAGAGCGTTCTTGCCGTTGGACGCCATGATGCACCTCCAAGTTCAAGTAAAAAATAACCGTGATGAACTACATCGAACATATATCGGGCAGGAAGCTAAGACTCCAATCCTATTACCGATAGTCCCGCATTCCCCACGGCGTAAACACCACGATCTGTGTCGGCGGCGGTAAGGCCGTCTTGCTAAAAGTTGTGACGTGGGTGCCGAGATATTTGTGCGAATAACCTTTCACGAACATGTCCAATAGATATGTGCTCTCGCGGTAATGCATCGGAATTGCAATTTTCGGCTTCAGCTGCTGCAAGACCTCGCGTGCGGTGTCCGGCGGCATGGTGAACGTGCCGCCGATCGGAATCATCGCGATATCGACTTTGCCAAAGGCTTTGATTTGTTCCTCGGTAAGCTTGTGGCTCAAATCACCGAGATGGGCGATGCAGATGGTGCCGAGATCGAAAACGAATGCCGCGCCTTTTAACGCGTTGCCGAATTGCTGCTGGTAAACAGGGACGCTGTAAATCAACACATCGCGCACCGTCGTGCTGATCTTGTTCCATTCCGCGCCGTAGTTGCCGAGACCGCGCAAGATGATCGGTTTGCCCTTGGCGACTTCCACATAGTTGTGATTCGGATGCTCTCTGCCAACGGTCACGGCGTGGGGAGCAACGTCGGGCGTCGGATAAAAACCCGGCGCTACCGGGTCGGTGATAATCTTCGTGCCCTTGCTGGAAGTGATCTGAAAGAAATTGTGGCCAAAGAATTCTATCGTCACGTCCGGCTCGGCGGCGTACGCGGAGCGTGTCCAGCCGCCCGCAACATCCAACTCGCGACAGGCAGAATGAGCGGTGCCCGTGGTAATGAGCGTGAGCACGAACAGCGCTAAAGCGATTAATCGATTCATCCTTATCCTCTAGGGTGCACTGGCCCGATGGCTGAACTGCTCCGCCTTGAAAAAATCGGCGACGTAATCCGTGGCCGGGTGGCGCAGCAGGTACTCCGGGGTATCCGCCTGTTCGAATTTTCCCTCGTGCATGACGGCGATCCGGTCCGCGAGCGCCATGCCGTCCGCCAAATTGTGCGTTACGTACAACGTGGTGAGCCGGTTTTCCTTGTGAAATGCCAGTATCTCTTGACGCATTTTCAAACGGTTGGGCGGATCGATGTTGCTGAGTGGCTCGTCCATTAACATTACTCGCGGCGAGGTCACCATGGCACGCCCCAGCGCGACGCGCTGCTGCTGTCCACCCGAGAGCTCGGTCGGTTTGCGTTTGAAAAAACTTTCTTCGATGCCGATTTTCCAAGCGAGCGGACGCAGAAATTCGCTGATCTTATCGCTTGACCATTTTCTCACTCTGAGCGGCAACGAAAGGTTCGAATAGCGCTGCTCGTCGAAGACTTTCATATGCGGCCAGAGAGCGAAGTTCTGAAATATCATCTGCACGCCGCGTTGGCCAACCGGCACGTTGTTCACCGGCGCGCCGTTGATAAAGATCGTGCCGCTGTCGGCTTCTTCGAGGCCGGCGATGAGTCGCAGCGTCGTCGTTTTGCCACAGCCGCTCTCGCCGACGATGACGAGAAATTCACCTGCATTGACATCCAGGTTGGCTTGATCGACGGCGGTCACGGCGCCGAATCTCTTTGTGAGTTTGCGTAACGAGAGCGGAACCACGAAACTATGCTAGTAGAGGCGGGATGAAAAGACAATATGAATTCACGCTGGCGGAGTGAGGGGAACTTTGCTATGATGCGGCCAGAAAACATTGGCGCCGCGGCGCAATTTGCCAGGAGGTTTTATGGCTGGTTTGCTTGGACCGGAAGAGCTGATTGATGATTTGCAACACACCTTGCAGCAACGTCACCCGCGACCGCACCCGATCCGTCAGCTGCTCTTGAGCGGCAGACTATCCAAAGAACAACTCCACTGGTGGGCGAGAAATCAGTTTCACGAGTTTCGCAACATTCACCGCTTCTTTGGCATTCGTTATCATAAGTGCCCGGTGCCAGAATTGCGGCGGATGCTGTTGGAAAACATGGTGGAAGAAGAGGGCGAGGATCTCTTCGGCGGCAAGTATCCGAGTCATCGGGAGCTGTGGGTGCAATTTGCCGAAGGCATCGGGATCGCGCGCGACGATATTCTAAAGTACGAGCCGCTGCCCGGGATTCGCGCCGCGCTGGAGATGTACGTGTCGCTCGTGCAGCAAAGTCATTGGGCCGTGGCGATCGGCACTGGATTGGTTTTCGAAGGCGGTGGGCCGAAGCGGATGAAAGAGGAGAGGGAAGCAATCGAAAAATATTACACCTGGGTTCCGACGAGTTGCTTGGATTTTTTCCGCGCCCACGAATATCACGACGAGGGGCACGGCAACATGGTGATCGACGTCATTAAGCAGCATTGCATGGAAGAGAAACTCCAACACGAAATGCGCGAAGCGGTGAGGCAGCGCGCCGACATCATGTGGCTGCAAAACGACTGCATCTATAATGCGTTCGTGCGGCCATCGCTGTCGACGGCGATGATCCGCGAGATTGAAGAACGGCTCGAATAGAGAGTTCAAAGTTCAAGGTTCAAAAGTTCAAGGTCGGATAGTCGGAAAGACTTTCTCGTCGCATTTGCTTCGCGGAATGACATCTTAAAATCATGAGTGACAAAGTAATTGACTTGCGCAGCGACACCGTGACCAAACCGTCGCCGGCCATGCGTAAAGCCATGGCGGAAGCGGATGTCGGCGACGATGTTTACATCGAAGATCCGACGGTCAATCGGTTGCAGGCGCGCGCGGCTGAGATATTCGAACGTGAGGCGGGTCTCTTCGTTCCGTCGGGCAGCATGGGCAATTTAACCTGCATCATGGCGCAGGCGGAACGCGGACAAGAAGTTATCTGTGAAGCGACCGGTCATATCTACAACTACGAAATGGCATCGATGGCGGCGATCGCCGGTGTTTTGCCGCGCGTGGTAGCGGCTGAAGATGGGATCTTGAGTTGGGAACGAATCGCTCCCGCGATCCGGGAAAAAGCTTACACTCGCCCGCAAACGGCTTTGATCGCCCTGGAAAACACGCACAACATGGCCGGTGGCACTGTCTATCCCACTCCTTTAGCGCATGAAATCTGCCATAAGGCGCACGACGCCGGACTCAAAGTACACCTCGACGGCGCGCGTGTGTTCAACGCGGCCGCGTATTTAGGTGAGAACGTTGCGGAGATAACGAAGAAGTTTGATTCCGTGCAGTTTTGCTTCAGTAAAGGGCTCGGCGCGCCGGTCGGCTCGATGATCGTCGGTTCGAAGAATTTCATCGAGCGCTGCCGGGTAATTCGCAAAATGCTCGGCGGCGGCATGCGTCAGGTCGGTGTTCTGGCGGCGCCAGCTCTGATTGCCTTGGAAGAAGGGCCGAAGCGTCTCTACGTTGATCACGAAAACGCGCAGCTGCTGGCGCAAGGATTGGCGCGCATCCCGCGCATTCGCATCCAACCGGAAAAAGTTCAGACCAATATCATTATTTATGATGTCGGTGATAGCGGACTCAACTCGAGCGAATTCTTGCAGCGATTGGCCGAGCGCAAAGTGCTCGGCGGGCCGGTGGACGCGCGCCGGGTGCGCATGGTGACTCATCTGGAGGTGGACCGAGCAGATATCGAGCAAGCATTGCGAGTTATCGGTGAAGTTGTGGGGAAGGGATTCTAAATTTACTTCATTTTCGGACGGCGCGTTTCTTCATTTCACATCGGCATCGAGATCTTAACTTCCCTGCATCTTTCTTTTCTTGGCTCCTCTGATGGAGCTTAGCGCATCGACGGCGACGATCCGCCCAATCGGACCGGTGGCGAAACACGCCTGGGTAACTTTCTTGTCCGAATCGATGATGAAGTTGGTCGCGTGAATGATTCCGCGACGCGCTTCCCAGTACGCGCCGACCTTGTCGGCGTCCTCTGGCACTTTCAAGCCGTAGCCGATTGGAAATGTTGCGCCGGATCGTTCGACCATCTCTTTGGCTTTGTCGAACGGATCGACTGACAGCGCGATGACGTCGGTATTCTCCTGTTTGAATTCTTCGAGATGCGCTTGGAAATCGGCTAACTGCCGGACGCAGTACGGTCACCAGACGCCACGATAAAAAATGATCACGGCATATTCGCCGGCAAGATCGGCGGGAATGTTTAACGTTCCACCGTCCGTGATCGGCACCGTGTAGGTCGGAAACGAGTCGCCAGGTTTGAGTTGCTCGGCCATTTCGATTGTTTATCTCCCGGCTGCTTAGACGCCAGCATGGCCGCTTTGGTTGCACTCGCGCCGCTTAGCCGGCCAGCCCTAACAGTTTCGCCGCGTTACCGCCGAAGATCTTCCGTTTGTCTTCAGCGGATATCTTCAATTGGTTCACCGTGTCTACCGCGCGCGCCAGCGGCAGCGGCACCGGCGGCGAATCGCTGCCGAAAACCACGTGATCGATACCAACGGTATCGATAGCGCATTGCACCGCCGGCGGATGGTAACAGACGGTGTCGAAGTAGAGTTGCTTCATGTAAGCCGCTGGCGGGCGGGTCATGACGTCCGGCTCCCACGGTCCAAAACTCATGTCTTTTCTAAGCTCGTAGCCGAAACCGTAGCGCCCGGGCAGCATGGGCAGAGCGCCGCCGACGTGCGCGCAAACCATTTTCAGTTTGGGAAATTTTTCAAACCCGCCGGTGAATATGAACCGCGTTAGCGATAATGTCGTGTCGAACGGCCGCCCCAGCATCTCCGGTAGCCGGAATATCTCCATTTTTTCATTGCCAATGGTAAATTTCGGCGGGTGTACGAACAGCGGGACATCGAGGTCGCTCACCAGCTCGAAAAATGGTGTGGCTCGCGGCGAGTCGAGATATTCTCCGTCAGTGCTGGAGCCGATCATAATGCCCTTGAGCTTGTATTCGCGGATCGCTTTTTCAGTTTCTTTCAGGATCGGCCCGCTGTCGTAGGGAACAGAGCACGCGAGACCTAGCAAACGCTTTGGGTGTTTCGCCGTAAGCTCGGCCGCGTGCGCGTTGAACTCCTGCACCACCCGCAACGGATCGGCGCCGTCGGGCGAGCGAATCCAATTGTTGCCGAAGACCGTTATATCGACGCCGGCTTCGTCTTGCTGCTGGAACAAGCCATCAAGATCGAAGATCGACTTCGGCGACTTCGGATGATGCCAAGTCTGCGGAACTAAATGTGCGTGACAGTCGATGATCATAATCGTTTTCCTTTCGCTCTAGAACATATGTGGCGTGTAATGGAAATGTCAAATTTCGCCTTGTGCGTCGGCGTTCGTCCAGCGGGAAATGAATTGCCGACTCCTCGCTCGCACTGGTCGCGGGTCCTAGCAGACATTTTTAGGGAGTGTATGGATCGCCGTTTTGTGCCGAAGTCGGATACTTTTACGACGCCGTCTCTATCGCTTTCGCGGTGTCGTAGAACTCGAAGAATTCGCAGATCTTACCGTCACGGAATTTGTGGAAGTCGGCTTTCGGCGTTTCGAGCACCTTACCCGTGCGTTTGTTTTTGAATGAGACGTGGGCGAGGGCGACAACGCGGTCGCCCTCGGCGATGTATTCGTCGACGTGGTAGTATTTCATCTCCCAATCCGCGGTCAGGCCCGCGAAGTACTGCCTGACCTCGTCCTTGCAACTGGACGTGCGGGTGAATTCTATTGTTTTGGCGCCTTCTGCCAGAGAACGGAATTTCACGTCATCCGACATGTTGTCGAGCCAATGGTCGACGCTCCCACCTTTGGTGTCGTTCCAGAGTCGGTAAGCTGCTTTGAGAATTGTAACGTTTTTGTTTTCATTGGCCATAAAAATAATTCTCCTCGTGCAGATTTAAGTCTGCGAAGTAGTCGAACGACGCCGATGCGTCTGTGCCGCTTCATATCGCCTTCGCCGTAATCGAACAAGATGCAGTAGTGGCGCGGGAAAAGCGGGCTAGGTGGAAGTCAGCTTAAGGCCGATGATCCCGGCGACAATTAGCACGATACAGGCGAGCCGAGACGGGGCCGAAGACTCGGCAAACAAGATCATTCCAATGACCGCCGTGCCGGCGGCGCCGATGCCGGTCCAAACCGCGTAACCGGTACCGATGGGGATCGTCCTAATCGCCTGAGCCAGGAAGTAGAAACTTGCCAGCCCGCTAAGGATCGTCACGATACCCCACGAGAGGTTCGTAAATCCGTCGGTGTACCTCAAACTCATGGCCCAAAAGATTTCTAAAACACCCGCGATGATTAAGAAGATCCACGCCATTCGATTCCTCCGAAGCATTATTTCATTGCGTGTAATAAATATGAGCCGCGTTCCCGTTCTCGCATCGAGGGTCTAACTTGGAGGTGGTTTTTCCCTCGGCTGCATCAGCGCATCTAGCGCCAAAAGAACCGCGCCCGTGGTGATTGCCATATCGGCGACGTTGAAAATTCCGGTGCGAAGAGGACCGATTCCCATGTTCAGGAAGTCGACGACGCTGCCGTCGTAAGCGATCCGGTCGATGACATTGCTGATGCCGCCGGCGCATACCAGCGATAGAAAAAGAGCATGATTGGTCGCCAGCGCGCCGTTGAAGAGCGTATAAAAAAGCAAGCCCAAAAGAAATAGCCCGACCAAAAACGTAAAGACCAGGTGACGCCAAGGTTCGGAGAGCGATGATCCGAGACTTAGGAAAGCGCCGCTATTTTCAGCGTATTGTAGCCGCACCGTGTCCGCCGCAAACGAAATCGTTTCGCCGGGAATCAAATAGCGCTTCGCCAGCAGTTTGGTGGCCTGATCGCTAGCGATACAAGCGGCGATTACCAACAAAGCGAGAATGATTCTGCGTGTCATCCGGCAGGTGTCCGATCTCCGATGCCTCCGCCAATATATCTTATATCTTTCGGTGCAGTTGCTTGCCAGTTTCGTGGATCATTAAGCATTATAGATTTTCCGTCCGGCACTACGGCGCGACTCTGGTAACGCTGCCGGCTTTATGTAACATACGCGGCATGGCTCGCGGTAAAGCGGAACTCGAAAGACTTATTCGCGGCGCAATGGGAGATCTGAAGGCCGATCTCATCATCGCCGGCGGTAAATTGATCAACGTCTATTCGGGAGAAATTCTGGAAGGGATCGAGATCGCGGTTCTCGACGGGCGGATTTGTTACGTCGGCGCCAGCGCAAAACATGCACGCGGCGGCGCAACGGAGATTTTAGATGCGTCGGGAAGTTACGTTTCGCCGGGATTCATCGACGGTCACACACACATCGGTCACTATGCTCGGCCGTTTGAAAACCTCCAGTCATTTTTGCCGCATGGGACGACGGCAGTGGTGACGTCGTGCGATGAATTGTCGAGCGTCTTCGGTTACCGTGGGCACAAGTTATTCCTCGATGAAGTCGAACGCCATCCGCTGCGAGTTTACACGCTCGTTTCGATGGCTGCACCCCAGGACCCGCTGCTGTGCGCTACGGCGACGTTTACCAATGCCGAAATCGCGGCAGCGCTGGCGGATCCGCGGGTGTTGGGTATGGGCGAGATCGTATCATGGTTGCGGCTGACGCAGTGTGATGAAGAAATTCTCGAACGCATAGCGCTGGCGAACCGCAATGGTCGGCTCATTCACGGCCATACGGCTGGCGCGCGGGATCAAAAGTTGTGCGCCGTTGCGGCCGCGGGAGTTTCGTCCTGTCACGAGCCGATTCGCTTCGAGGACGCGCTGGAGCGTTTGCGCCTCGGTTATTGGACGATGTTGCGCGAGGGATCGTTGCGGCAAGACTTGGCGGCGACACTGCCCCAGCTGATCTCGGCGGGCGTGACCCTTCAACGGTTAATTTTAGTCACCGACAGCATGTCCCCGGATGATGTTGAAGAGCGCGGGCACATGGATCATATTGTGCGACGCGCTATTTCTTTGGGGCTCACGCCGCTGCAGGCAATTCAAGCCGTGACGATAAATCCGGCTATCTATTCAGGCTTGGACCCGGATATCGGCGGCATTGCTCCCGGTCGCTTCGCGGATATTGCGCTTGTTGACGATCTTGACCGCTGTCACGTGCGAGAGGTACTCATCGGCGGCAAAATCGTGGCGCGAAACGGCGTATCTCAGGTAGCAAGCGGCGCCATAACCTTGCCGATTGAAGGGATTTCGCTGGGCATTAGCCTGCCGATTTCTGCTGAAACGTTTCGAATCGCCGCTCCTTCCTCCACAGCGAAAGTTCGCGTGATGGAACTGGTGAATCAAACCATCACCGCGGAAAAAATCATGGAATTCAACGGAGCGTCGGGGTTTATCGAGGCAAATCTCGACGACGATGTGCTCAAAGTGGCGATGTTCGATCGGCACCACGGATCGGCGAAAGTCGCGTTCGGTTTTCTCAAGGGATTCCGTGCCAAAGTGGGGGCAGTCGGCCTGACGACGAATCTCGATGAAAATACGCTCATGATTGTCGGCAGCGACGACGATGATATGGCGCGTTGTGCCGACACGCTGGTTCGAGCGGGCGGCGGCATGGCCATCGTCGACGACGGTACTGTTTTGGAACAGATTGATTTTCCCTACGGCGGAGTTTTCTCGCTACTGCCATGGCAGGAAGTCGGACGCAATCTCAGAAGCATCCAACATCGGCTGAAAAAAATGGGCTCATCTTTCGACAAGCCCATTTTCGCATTGAGTTTTTTGCCGTTCGTGACTTTGCCTGCGCTGCGGATTACGGCGCGCGGCTTGATCGACGTCAAGAAGCGAAAGATTGTTCCCTTGTTCGTCGACTGAGACGCTCAGGATGCGGCTTCTTTTTTGATATCTTGGCGGATCGGCAGTACGCGTCCTTCGCTCTTTTTCATCGACACATGACCCTCAAGGATGGCACCATCGCCGATCACGAGGCTTTGTGTGGTGACGTCGCCGACGACCGAACCCGGAGGTTGAACCTCAAGTTTCTTGTCGGCTTGAACGTCCGCCATGACTTTGCCTTGAACCAGGATCGAAGCAGCGGAAATTTTTCCTTTCACGGTTGCCTGCTGTCCGACCGTCACATGGGCTTGCGCGACAATTTCACCTTCGACTTCGCCATCGATGGTCGCCTGGCCGTCGAAGTGTAGTTTGCCGTTAATTTTTGTGCCGGGTCCGAGATAAGCGCCGAGATCAGCCGGCAAGCCGCTTGGTCTGTTAATTTCTGCCATGGTTCTCCCCCTTTCTTTATAAGCTCTGAATATAAATCACTACTTAAAACTTGTCTACTTTTTTTCATTTGCCCCGTGTTGCACCCATCGTAGCGCAATTGTTTTGCCTTCAGGCACTTAGGTTGGTATAAATTCGTTAAACTTTAAACGATTAGGTCTAGTTTCAAATGCTCTAGTCCAGATTTTAATTCCAGTAAAACGAGGAGTTAACATGCAAATCGACGATCTGAGGAATTACCTTGACATCCTCGAAGAGTACCATGAGGTGCAACGAATTGAAGCCCAAGTCGATTGGGATCTAGAGATGGGCGCCATTACGCGGCGTGTTTATGACCTCGGGGCGCCTGCTGCGCTGTTTGAAAACGTCAAGGGCTACCCCAAAGGCTTTCGTGCGTTGGGCGCTCCGCTTGGAGCCAGCAAATTTCCCGGCCACGGTTTATTTGCCCGGACCGCACTTGCAATGCACATGTCGCCAGCCTCGTCGGCCAAAGACATCATGTCGACCTATTTGAAACGCAAAGAAAAACTCATCCCTCCTGTGACGGTCAAAACCGGACCGTGCAAAGAGAATATCGACTTGGGCGATGCCGTCGACGTGCTTAAGTTTCCGATCCCACTGATCCACGGAGGGGATGGGGGGCGTTATATTGGCACCTGGCACACCGTCGTCACCAAAGATCCCGATAGCTCGTGGGTCAATTGGGGCATGTATCGTTTGATGGTTCACGATCGAAACACGTTGGGCTGCTTGTTCCCAATGCAGCAGCACATCGGCCAGATGTACCAAAAATATGAAGCGATGAATAAACCCATGCCCATTGCGGTGGCGATCGGCGGGCAACCCGTCATTCCGCTCGTCAGTTGTGTGATGCTGCCGCCGTATGTGAATGAGGCGGATGTTGCAGGTGCGCTTCAAGGTTCCCCGATCCCCTTGGTCAAGTGTGAGACGGTGGACCTGGAAGTACCCGCGTCGGCGGAAATCGTCATTGAAGGGGAGGTGCTGCCGCATGAACGCAGAGTCGAAGGACCGTTCGGCGAATACATGGGCTACGAGGCCGGAAAGTCGTCGCCCAAGCCGATTTTAAGGATTAAAGCGATCACCTATCGTAACAATCCGATTTTACCCTTTTCCAATATGGGCATGCCAATACATGAGGGGCAAACTGCAACTGCTCTGATAAAAGGCGCTGAAATCTACGCCGAACTCAAAAAACTTGGTTTGCCGGTCAAGGCAGTGTTCTGCCCGCCGTTCGGGGTCGGCCACATGTGCGTGGTGTCGACCGAGGTGCCATTCGTCAATTTTGCGCGCCGAGTCGCGCACGCCGTGTGGGCAACCAAACCGGGGCTGTTTGTTTATTACATGGTCGTCGTCGAATCCGATGTCGATCCGACGAACATGGACGAGGTGCTGCACGCGATAACGACCAAGTGTCATCCGGTCAATGGTATCCACCATGTGCCGCATATTCCCGGCTTTCCGGTGCTCTTACCATTTCTAGCGCCGAAGGAGCGCTTGATCGGTGATGCCGCGGGCGTAATTTTCGATTGTACTTGGCCAAAAGATTGGCCGTCCGAGAGTATCCCTGAGAAAGCGACTTTTGAAAACCTCTGGCCCGCTGATCTTCAGGAGCGAGTGCTAAAGAATTGGGAATCCTATGGCTTCGGCAAACCGGAGACAAGAAACACTCGCTAAGTAGTCCCGCTAGATCACTTCTAGAACTTATTCTAGTCAAGTCGAGAGTAATTTCTATCTTGCCTATTTCTTGCTCACTGCGCCGGGGATCGCCGCCCGAAGTATTCAGGCTCAAAACACCGATCAATCTCGTGCACTGGACCATCGGAGAAACTGGTCGGCCAAAGGCCTCCGTCGTGCATGAATCCAATTCACCACAGCTTCAACTCCGACCGTCCGTCGGGGCGAAATTGACACAAAGGGACCGCAAGCCTTGTCTCACCATCGCGTGACAAAATGGCACCGTCCCAAATGAAAATTGCCCTCGGACAATTGCGGTTTCGCTGCTCGGTGCGAGAGAGTGGATTTAGTGGGTCGTTATACTTGGAGGCGCAATTTGTGTAATCGGTTGAAGATTCTGGAATACTAGACCTGAGCCGGTCGCTCAGTTTTGCCTTGAGCTAGTTTGGTTCGTCAAATTGTACCATTCCGCAATCACATAGCAGCGGGAGCAATAAGCCTAGCCTGCTTTCGGAGTGGTATTTTCCTCTTCTTGTACCCACTCCTGGAAGCGGCTTTCGAGAATGCGCCATTGTCCGCCGACTTTAAACGCAGGTATTTGACGATTCTGGATCATCCGGTGCAAAGTTCTTTTCGAAATTTTGAGGATGCTTGCAGCTTCCGCGAGAGTCAAAAGCTTTATGGAAGTGTCGGTTCTTTTCATAGGCTTACCACTCCTAAAATACCTAAAACGGAGCAAGCCATATGCCATAAAGTCGGCTCGACATAATTGACTGAATTTAAACAATTTTTAAGAACAGATGGCACCAAAAGAACTTTGTTTTAGGACAAAAATCGACACTTCCGAACTCGGAGCGACAAATATGGAATGGTGGACGTGCCATCTGGACCTATGCAAAGATGTTCAGCTCGTCAGTCATATTCCAAAGGCGGCCAAGAAGTTAGCAAATTTGACCGGATTGGTTCAGGGATTGACTGCCTAGGAGTCGGCAACAAGATTGGAAATGGCTCATTTTTGTGCGCACATATTTTTGTGGCTTACGTGGACCGTAGAGTAGTTCCCTACCTAATCTCTGTACGAACCCTTGGAAAGGCAGTTGATGGCTTGGTGCGAGCAGCGGGATTTGAACTCGCACGCCATTTCTGGCACTAGCCCCTCAAACTAGCGGTAGCAAAAACGAGAAAATAGAAGGAAGATGTGGAGTTCATTTAGCTCCGTGTTTTTGTTTGCGTTTATTTCTCCGTTTCAGATTGTTCACATTGTTCAGGTTGGCCTTGTTGGCGCCATTTTCGATGACAATTGTTTACAGGGTGTTTACGGGAAACGACGCCAGTGGGTGCAGTAGCAGAGTTCTCAGACGCAACCACTGAATCCTAAAATAAGCCGCGTTCCCGAAAAATCGCGATGCTAGCCCAACAAATCCCACCAAAAACCGGTTTCGGATTGGGTTTTGAAGCGGGGTGAGGTACGCGTCGCCACACCCGCAGGACTTTTTGTCAGCTTCCAATCAGACCTATTGATTACAAAAAACGACCGACCGATCGGTAACGCGAGTCACACTGAAAAACGCATAAAAAGCGAGGCTGATGACTTGATGAGACTTCAGTTCCTATGGTTAAGCCAAATTGGCGTGGGAAACATTTTGGGAACAACCCAGTTCCCGGGTTTGGGGTTGGGATTTGCTATTCTTGGCGGGCGATTCGTGTGTGCATACTGAGAAACAAATTATGGATACCGAGTCCATGAAGCGGAACATCAATAACGGATCTTTCGGGTAGCATGGGCGTTATACGCACATAGATCGTTTTCTCGGCTTCCATGACGCCTTGAGCGGCGCAATTTGCGCAAGGGAAGAGCCAGTCCCGACCGGTCCCGTAGCACTGGGGGCACGAGAAAAAAACCGGAACCCCTACGGCAACAGTTCCACCCTGAGCCGATTCTTCAGGCGAGAGAGCCAGATCGAGATTCAATCCTTCGACCCGTTCGCCCTTGGGAATCTGCCTTTTCGTGAAGTTTCTGATGAACCGTTCGTATAGTGTTTCAAACGAAGGACGGATGCTTCTATATTCGTGCAGTAGTGATAGGGGCCCCGGTCTGCGAAACTCGGGCCTGTGGCGCGATGGGTAAGTGATCGGCTCCGAACTCGACTGTCTAATTATCTCGTTTTGCTCGAGATCGCGATCGTACATTCTCTTTTCCTCGGGATCTGAAAGATTTTCGTAGGCTTGCTGTATGTCGCGAAATTTGTCGAGCGCATCCGGCCCCGCGCGGTCCGGATGATATTGCTTTGCCAGTTCTCGATAGGCGTCGCGAATACCGCGAAAATTCTCTCGCCGCGAGATGCCAAGCACCAGGTAGTGATCCATTATTGCCACAGGACACCCCCTGCGTTCTTAATCCCAGCTCATGTACGTCGCCTAGCTCTGGTCTTTGAGACGAGCGATGCCGAACTGCATTTGCCTTGACGATTCGGACCTAACGATAAACACGCTCAAAGCCAGCGACCTTTACGTCGATCACGAAAGAGCCGTCGCGCCGCTCGGGAAGCGGCGGCGAGGGATGATAGTCGAAGCGCGCGCTTCCTCCCGGCGATATTTCCTTCGCGGCGGTATAGTAAACTGTTCTCCCCGGATCATCCTTGCCAGGATGAAATTCGTCCTTCCAGCGCCACGAGTATCTTATTTCCAAGACGACGTCGCGCAGGGTGTCGCGTGAATTGTTGACGACTTCGCCCGAAACATCGCCGTTCTTAATCGACACATTGCGTAGCGTTACGATCCGGTCAACTTCATTACCCGCGACGACCATGATGTCGTTGGCCGTAGCGGCAACAGTCGCGACGCTCAGCACCGCTGATACAGCAACGGCCAATGCGTAAAAAAATTTAGTCATAAATATCCTTTCGAACGATGGGCGTTCCGAGACTTCATGGATAAAAACCATTCTGACCATCCGGCCAATCGGTGGACTCCAAGGCCGGCGGATTCGGCGGCGAGACCGGAAAAAGACCAAACCAATTCTCGTCGCATGCGAATACAACGCTTGGCATTGTCCCGTCATAGCTCACGCCGAACCAATCGATTACACAGACGTGACGTTGCCTTTCCATAATCAATGTTCTTTTACCGACGGCGTCCAAATTCAGCGCTGTATTGGGCTGAATCCTCCGCGACTGTGCTTACCCTTTACCGGATGCCCGGTCAGCCAATAAGCCGACTCGGCAAACCGGATGGCTTTGAATCTCAAATTTTCGAGTGAGCAAGGCCGAGGCCATCCGCAGATCATCTAAAATTAAAAGGAAAACAATTCGGGACACTATGAAGTCTCATAAATTCGCGGATTCTCGCGAGCGCGGATTGGGGATGAATGGTATAAGAGTGGCAAATTCGGCCGGTACCGACGTCGCAAAAAACTAGCGGCACTAACAAAGCAATGCTTGGCGAGGAAGTTTCGTTGTCGTTAGATGGGTGGCAACGTTGCTCGGCGCGCGCGCCGATTAGGTATCCAGACCTGCCTTCTTGGCGACGGGTAGTCCGGCGGCTTGCCAAGCGTCCCAGCCGCCGATAAGCGCTCGCGCGCGCTGCCATCCGGCTCGTTTGAGTTCCTGCGCCGCACGGGCGCTGGTGGCTTCGTCCGGTCAAGCGCAGAACGTAATGATCCAGGTTTCGCGCGGCACGTTGAGTTCGGCGATACGGCGGACGATTTGATCTGCGGGTATTCGGAGCGCCCCTTGAGCTTGAAATGCGCTGGAGTTGAAGCTCGTCTCGGCGCGGACGTCGACGATCAATAACGGAGCGCCGGAGGATTGCAGCGCGCGGAGTTCTTCGACCGATATACGATCGCTGTCGTTCGCAGCGGCGATTGGCCGCGGCGCGCCGTCATTCGCTGTCGGCATTGCCGTGTCGATTTGAGCAGCGCTCAAAGAA
>Ga0193707_1000334_pt1 | contig 15559 bp, 18 predicted proteins | sample U3c2metaG_FD_143043 | JGI IMG/M metagenome (GOLD analysis project Ga0193707, IMG submission 143043) | Soil microbial communities from a riparian zone of the East river system, Colorado, United States - U3c2 | ecosystem: Environmental > Terrestrial > Soil > Riparian zone | place: USA: East River... | reverse complement strand
CGCAGATCGCGGCCGAGCTGGGCGTGTCCAAGCAGGCGGTCCATCAGAAGCACGGCGCGCGCGCCGCGGAGACGACGGGAAGCAACTGAGATGTTCGAGCGATTCACGGAGAATGCGAGGACCGTCCTGGTCGAGGCTCAAGACGTGGCGGTGGAACTGAGTTCTCGATACATCGGTGCCGGTCACCTGCTCTACGGTTGCGCCGAAGTCCGGGAAGAGACCGCGGGTCGGCCGCTGCATGACCTAGGGATCACGGGCGCGTCGATGCGTCGTCTGCTGCCGCGGGAGGAGGAACGAGCCGCCGACTCGGTCGATCCGGATGCACTGCGTGCCATCGGGATCGACTACGAGGCCGTGCGAGCCTCGGTGGAACAGAACTTCGGCCCTGGTGCGCTCGATGTCGCCCCGGACCGCCGGGTGCCCGGCGGTGGACGCAAGCCGCCGTTCACACCAGATGCCAAGCGCTCGCTCGAACTCGCTCTGCGGGTCGCGATCGAGCTGCATGCCGAACGAATTGTGCCCGGGCATCTGCTGCTCGGACTGCTCCGCCTCGACAACGAACTCGTCGTGGCGGCGATCGAACAATCGGGAACAAGCGTGGCCGCACTCTCCGCCGCGGTACTCACACGCCTCTCCGCCGCGGCCTGACTAGGTGCGCTGGACCGTGAGGTGGGGGACCGCGCGGTCCAGGGCGAAGAACGTGATGCCGGCGAGGAGGGCGACGGCGGCGACGGCCAGCCAAGGCAGCTCTTGATGGAGCACGAAGAGCTGGGCGAAGAAGGCCGGAGCCAGCACGCTCGCGAAGGTGAAGGAGTACTGCCAGTAGGACAGGTACTTCCCGCGCCCGACCACCGGCGCCACCGCCGCAGACAGTGCGTTGTTGGTCGCCGCGTGCAGCACGTCCCCGAACGCGAAGCAGGCCGTGGCCAGGATCAGCACAGGCACCACCAGTCCGCCAGGGATGTGCAGCAGCGACGCCATCAGCAAGCCCCACACCGCCCAGGCCACGCCGGCCACGATCATGACGTTGGTACGACGTCGCCGCTCGGTGTGCCGTACTACCAGCGTCTGGCCGGTCGCCAGGACGACGGAGGTCGCGGCCAGCAGGACGCCGACCAGCCACTTGGGCACCGGCAGTGCCTCGGCGATGTACACGGGGAGTCCGACGCCGAACATCATCATGCAGAGCGCCAGCAAGGTGTTAGCGCCGATCAGGACCAGGAAGGGCTTGTCCTTGCGCAGGAGCGGTGCTGGTCCGGTGTCCTGCTTGGTCTGCTCGTGGTGCGACGGGTGCAGCCGCAGGAGGAGAAGACCAGCCGCGAAAAAGGTCACCGCGTTGATCGCCATGGCGATCAGGAACGGTGCGTCACCGCCGACGGTCAGCAAGGCACCGGCCGCCAGTCCGCCGAGGGCGAAGCCTCCTGCCTGCATCATGCCGCCCAGACCGAACCACTTGTCCCGGTCGCCCTCGTCCGCGATGTCGGCCAGCAGACTGAAGATCGCGGACCAGAACGCTCGCTGACCGGTCGTTGTGACCAGTGCACAGAGGAACAGCAGCCATGGCGAGCGCCCGAAGAAGAAGCCGGTGAACGCGAGGCCCTGCGCGTACTGCGCGCCGATCACCAGGTTGCGCGCGCCCACTCTGTCGATCACTACACCCACCGCGGCCGGTGCGGCGATCGAGAAGAGTGTCGCGACGGTCAGCAGCAGTCCGGCGGTTCCGAGGGGGATGCCCGCGACCTTGATGAAGTAGAGCAGCAGGAGCGGGCCCGCGCAGCCGCCACCGAACGAGTCGATGGACAGGGCGACGAGCAGCGGTACGCGACCGCGGACGTTCGGCAGACCGAGCGATGTGGCTGTGGGCATGACGAAGTGGCTCCCATCGCATCGGCTCGGCGAGAATGAACATAGCAAGCGTTTGCCGAGAGCCTCCAGCCGATTTCAGTCCGTTGCGGGCACCCGCCGTACCGACGTGCCGGAGCGGGCGCCAGGCGACCGCCGTCATCAGCACCATCGCGACGAAGGCGACGGCGAACGGAGCGGCCAGTCCGAAGCGCTGAGCCAGTACGCCGCCCAGCGCGGAGCCGATGGCGGCACCACCGACCGAGGCGAGCAAGTACACGCTGTTCACTCGGCCCATCAGCGGCTCCGGCGTCGCCAGCTGCCGCGCAGTGGTCGACACGATGCCCCACACCACCGCGTGGACGCCGAACACAGCCATGGTTGCGCCCGCGACCCACGGGCTCCGAGTGAGCGCGAGGATCAGGTGGACCGTCGTCTCGATCACCAGACCGGCGCGCAGCAGAGTCAGCGAGCCGACGCGCGGTTCGAGCAGGTGGTACGCCGGCATGCCGAAGACGGCTCCGATCGCGCCGACCGACACGAGCAGTCCGAACTGTGTCTCGCTCAGCCCCAGCCGCCCCCGGGCGAACAGCACCCAGGTCGCGAATGCCGCGCAGAAGGTGATGTTCATGACCAGGATCGAGCACGCGAGCGTCCGTACGCCGGCGTGGTGCCACAGCCAGTGCACTCCCTCGCGCACTTCACTCCAGATCGCCGTACCCGATGATTCTGGCAACGGCGGGCGTACGGCGACTCGCGCGATCAGGGCGGCCGCAGCGGCGAACGTGACCGCGTCGAGGACCAGTGGCACCCCAGCGCCGACCGCGAACAGCAGTGCGCCGAGTGGTGGGCCACCAAGCTGCTGCAGAACGGTCCCACTGGCAAACAACCGTGCGTTCGCCTTGCCGAGGTGGGCTTTGGGTACGGCGCTCACCAGCAACGCACTGGATGCGTTGTCGGCGAGTGTTTCCGCCGTACCGAGTAAGAAGAGGCATAGATAGATCGCCCAGAGCGGCGACGAGCCGAGCAGTACGGCGACGCCGAGTGCGGCGAGCACGATCGCGCGAAAGGTGTCAGCGGCAACGATCATCAGCCGGCGATCGAGCCGGTCGACGAGCGCCCCGCTGAACAAGGCGAACAGCAACCACGGCAGCTGCTGGACGAAGGCGGCGGCGCCGACCGCGGCCGGTTTGCTGGTGATCGAGGCGACGAGCAACGGGCCCACGGCGAGCATGGCGCCGTCGCCGAGGTTGGAAATGATCGAGGCCGGCCAGATCTTGCAGAAATCGGATCCGAGGTCGGACGGCAGCAGGAACGTACCGAGGGAACGCATACGAGAGCTCCAGAGGGCATGACGGAACAACCGGAACCCACCGGCGCGACGCCGGTGGAAGGTCCGGTCGGCTGCGCTACAGCCGGCCGGATGGCCCGGTCAGCTGCTGGTCAGCGCGCCGACCGGACGGTGTGTGCCATGTCCTTGAACGACCGAGACATTGCCCTCACCTCCGTCCGTACCCAGGCAGCCTGTCCGCCTCTGCCCAGACCATACCGGTCGCTACCCGGCCCCGCACTCCTGTTCCTGGCGCGCGATCCGCCGTACCGGGGCTGCGCTATCCTCGACGATCGGCGACCACGTCGCCTGGAGGGTTCGCATAGTGGCCGAGTGCGCTGGTCTTGAAAACCGGTAGGGCGGGTGACCGTCCTCGTGGGTTCGAATCCCACACCCTCCGCCTTCGAGAGCACGAGAAGCCGCACCGGACCACCTCAGTAGCCGGTTGTGCCGTCGGTGCGTTCGCGGAGTAGGTCGGCGTGGCCGTTGTGCCGGGCGTACTCCTCGATCATGTGCACGAGGTTCCACCGGACGGTTGCCGTGCGCCCCGGCTTATCGGCAGATCGAAGAGCTTGGGTACACCCAGTGGAATGATCTGTCGACCAGAGCGGCGCGTGGACCTATGACCACTTCCAGAACCGTGCGTTTCTCGAACGGGTGATTTCGCGGCTTGATCTGCCGGCTGCGACAGAGGTGCTCGAGTACGGCTGTGGCACCGGTCCCGCGGCATACTTCCTCGCCGCTCGCGGCTTCCAGGTGGACTCGATCGATCTGATCCCCGAGGCGATCACGCTCGCGCGACGGATGGCCGAAGAGTGTGGTGTGCGGGTGGCCTTCAGCGTGGCGGGTATCTGTGCGCTATCCGAACCGGTGAGCAGGCGCTATGACCTCGTTCTCGACAGCTTTTGCCTGCAATCCATCGTCACTGACCAAGATCGTGGCGCTGTCTTCTCGGCCGTCCGGGCACGACTGAAGTCGAGCGGCTACTACGTCATTTCAACGGCCCTGCACATGCCAAGTCGCAAGGATGAGCCTGGCTTCAACTACGACGCGTCGACTGGGATCTATTACCGCGAGGTTCCAGACGGCTCGGTTACTGATCAGGTCGTCGAGATCGACGGGCGCCGGCATGTCCCTCATCGGAGTCCGCGGCGCAGCGACTGCCCTGTCCGGTGGAGTGGCATGCGGGGTTTCGACTGACGGTCGACGTACTGCGGGAGCACGCTGACTACCGAGGGCCGCAGTACGTCGAGCTGGGCAGCCGGATCGTGGTCGACGGAGTGCTGACGCCGCGGGTGATCGGTGACGCCGTTGGTGAGTACGACGAGCAGGGCCTGAAGCGGCTGTGGCACTGCGTGGCACGCTTCGGCCCCAGTGGCTGACATGGTGGACGTATGGAGCTGAGGATTCCGGTCGGGCAGGGTGAGGTCTGGGCTGAGCACCTGGCGGGCGACGGGGTGCCGGTGGTGCTGCTGCATCCGGGGGTGGGGGACTCGCGGGTGTGGGATCCGGTGCTGCCTGGTTTGGTGGAGCGGCATCGGGTGGTTCGGTACGACGTTCGCGGGTACGGGCGGTCCGCTCCGCCGACGGATGAGTTCTCGCTCCTCGGGGATCTGGTGAGTGTGCTGGATCAGTTGGGGCTCGACCAGGTGGTACTGGTCGGGTGCTCGATGGGTGGGGGTACGGCGATCGGACTGGCGCTCGAGCAGCCGGAGCGGGTGCGGGGACTCGTGCTGTTGTGTCCCGGAGTGCCGGGGTTCCCTCGGCCGGAGGAGCCGGCGCTCGACGCCGAGTACGAGGCACTGGTGGAGGCTCGGGACGTCGACGGGCTGGTGCGGTTCGGGTTGCGCCTGTGGGGTGCGGCGGGAGACGACGAGGCCGCGGTCGCTCAGTTGCGGTCCGCTGTACCGGCGTGGTTCGAGCAGCGGCGATATCTCGAGGCGGATCCGCCGGTCTACGACCGCCTCCACGAGGTCCGGGCGCCGAGCGTGGTGATGGTGGGCGACAAGGACCGTCCCATCCTGGCAGCGGTCGCCGGCGCGACGGCCGCCAGGATCCCGGGCTCCGAGTTCATCTGGATGCGTGGCGCCGACCATCTCCCCAGCCTGCGGAACCCACAGCTCGTGCTCGACACGATCCTGCGGCTAGCTCGTTGACGGGTAGGAAAGGTGCTGGTGGATCAGATGCCGGCCCTGGGGTGGGCCTGAAGGCTCGGGCAGCCGGTCGTGGCCACCGGCAACGACCCTCGGTAGCACTATTATCGAGGAGATTCCCCGACGGAAGGTGGACATAGTGCGCAGGATCATGCGGCTCGCCGCGATTTCACTCGCCGCCGGCGCGTTGGCGCTGACCTCGGCAGGGACAGCCGGCGCCGCCTCGCCGACCAACGGGAAGGTCACCGACCAGCACGCGGCGTACGCCGCGAGCGGACCGTACCAGGGCTGCCCGTACGGCGCGGTGTGCATCTACCCGCACGCCGACTGGAACGGCGGCCATCCGTCCCTGGTGTTCTGGAGCTACGGCGTGCACAGGATCAGCGGCCAGTACGGCAAGAAGCGCTTCTTCAACAACCAGTACGGCTGGGCGTCGGCGCACATGTGCACGGACAGCAACGGCAAGGACTGCACGAACGGCCAGCTGCCCCAGACCTACGAGGACTACGACTTCACGCCGATCAACTCCATCCTGCTGGCCCGCTGACCGTCCGCGTGCCGACGGAACATCTAGCCCGGGCGCCCGCTGGTGAGACTATGCCGAAGTCCCTGACAGTCACCGTTGCCCTGGTGGCCGCCTGTGTCCTCGCATCCGATTGCTCGTCGGATCCCCCGGACCCCAAGCCGAAACCGACCGGCGAGGCGACCATCGCGGACACGGCGCCGTACTGGTGCGGCATCGTTCCCAAGCAGGGGCTGCAGGCCGTAACCGGCCGGTCCCCCGACAGTCTGACCGAATCGTCGGTGCCGGCCCCTGACACGGCGTCGACGGTCCCGATCCGGTGCAGCATCGAGCGGACACTCATGCTTTTCGAGCGCGCCACGGGCCCGACCGCACATCGGTACCTGAAGGAGAAACCGCCGGCGGGCTCCGAACCGAACACGCGGAGGCTGCCGACATCGCTCGGCACCGGCGTCGCCCCCGGCTCCGACAAGCAATGGCACGTCTATGCCTACTTCGGCTGCGGCAGGACCGACAACCTCTTCACGCTGTCCGTTTCGGGCGTTGCCCAAGGCCGGGACACCGATGCCGACCTGATCCGCCTCATGGACATCGCCCAGCACCGGTACGCCGGGGCCGCCGGCTGTGATCTGTCCGCTTCCGGGCCTGAATCCCCGACTTCGGCACCGCGGGTGAGCATCACCAGCGCGCCGGACTTCGGCTCATGCGGGGTGTATACAGCGGGGGATGCATAGCGCGATCACCTGCACGCTAACGAGTGACTGGCCCAGCGTTCCAGCGTGGCCGCCGCCTTGCCACTGTCCACAGCCTGACGACACCGCTCCAGACAGTCCGCCAACTGTTCAAGCAGCAGACCGTTACCCAACTCGAGAGTGACCAGTGCGGCCGCAGCGTTCAGCAGTACGACGTCCCTCACCGGCCCGGGCTCACCGTCGACCAGACCGCGCAGCACGCGGGCGTTGAAGGCAGCGTCACCACCACGCAACTCGGCCAGTGAGGACGGCCGCAGACCCGACCGCCGTACTTGACCACTGTGACGCCGGTGGAAGCGGCCACGACCGCGGCCATGGTGGAGACGTTCACCACGCCCGTCCGGTCACCGCCCTTGGCCCGCAGAGCGATCAGGAAGCCGGCGATCTGGGCCGGTGAGGCGATGCCCAGCACCACTTGGTCCATCGCCCAGCCGGTGTCCGCCGACGACAGGTCGGAGCCGGCCAGGAGCGCGGAGATGAGTCCGGACCAGGTCCGGAGTGTTGTTGTCATGGGCAATCCTCAGGGTGCTGGGCCGCCCGCGAGGAGACATCACGACAGCCGCCTCGAAGGAGACGGCCGGGTGGTTACACGCGCGGGAGCAGACCGTCTAGTCGACGGCCCACCACATACCTGCGCGCGAGAACATCCGCAGACTCTAGCCTGACTGCTCCGCAACGTTCCAGCGACGACACCTCGAAGTCGTCCTCGAACACCAGCTCACCGCGGGGTTCGGACACGACCCCGTCATAGGAGACGCCGGGGCGCTGTCACATCATGGTGCTTCGATCCGTCAGCGAAAGTAGTGGACCGCGACCAGGAGAAGGAACCAGTGGACGAGCACGACCAGCTAGCGAGGCAGTTCGAGCACAACCGCGCGCAGTTGCGCGCGGTCGCCTACCGGATGCTCGGGTCGCTCGCCGAGGCCGAGGACGCCGTTCAGGAGGCGTGGCTGCGGTTGAGCCGGTCCGACGTGAGTGACGTCGGAAATCTGGCCGGGTGGCTGACCACTGTGGTCTCGCGGGTCTGCCTGGACATGCTGCGCAGCCGCAAGTCGCGGCGTGAAGACTCGCTGGACACGTTCGTCCCGGACCCGATCATCAGCCTGGACGCCGGCGGCTTGGGGCCGGAGGACGAGGCGCTGCAGGCGGATGCGGTCGGCCTGGCGCTGCTCGTCGTACTGGAGACGCTGTCGCCGGCGGAGCGGCTGGCGTTCGTGCTGCATGACATGTTCGGCGTGAGCTTCGACGAGATCGCGGTGATTGTGGACAAGTCGCCGGCCGCGACCCGTCAGCTGGCCAGCCGGGCCCGGCGGCGGGTTCAGGGTGCGCCGGTGAGTGACGGAGACACCGGGCGGCAGCGGGCGGTGATGGAGGCGTTCATGGCCGCGTCGCGGGGTGGTGACTTCGAGGCGCTGCTCGCGCTGCTCGACCCGGACGTCGTCCTGCGGGCCGACGCGGGGGCCGCGACCGGAGAGTTCGCCGGTCCGGCGGTGTCGAAGCTGGTCCGCGGTGCCCGGGCGGTCGTCGAGCAGGCGCTGCTCTTCAGCCGGATGGGGCCGTGCATGGAGCTCGCGACGGTCAACGGGACGCCCGGCGGGATCACCGTCATCAACGGCCGCCTGATGGGCGTCATGGCTGTCACGGTCGTCGACGGCAAGATCACCCAGATCGACATCCTCGCCGACCTCGACCGCCTCAAGGAGCTCCCGCTCCCGGCCTGATCAACTCCAGCACCCGTCGCGCCTGCACCTCCGCCGTACCGGGAGGATTCCGGGCCGCGCTCGGTCCACCCGGCCCGATCAGCGTCAGCCAGAACGTCGCCCACAGACAGCGGGCGGCGCGGAATCGCTCCGCATCCACGTCGAACCGTCGTACGACCGAACTCCAGTCGGTCGCCCCGTCCGGACAGATGCTCGACCAGGTTGGCGAGCTCGACCGTGCGATCGCCGCGACCCGCGTCCTCGAAGTCGACGATGCGGACGCGCGCGCCGTCCCACAGGTAGTTGGCCAGGTTCGGGTCGCCGTGCGCGACGACCGGGTGCTGGATCTCCGTCAGCCCGTCGATGCTGTCGAGCCAGTCGGCCGCGGTTGCGGCGGCGGCCGCGATCACGCCACCGGCGCCTCGCAGTACGGCGAGGGACGTGCGAGTGCGGTCGACCAGAGCAGTCAGGTCGATCGGAGGCACGTCCTGGGGATCAACCGACCAGAGGGTCCGGAGAGCGTCGCCGAGGGCCGCGAGCTGATGGGAGGTGAGCGAGCCGTCGAGGGGATGGCCGGGGAGGACAGTCATCGTGACCCACGGGCGGCGCCGACCCGACGCGGCGTGGCTCGGATCCGACGAGGCGCACGGGTGCGGTGGGGTGCCGTCAAGCCGGGATCGGTCCAAGGGGATCGGCGCCAGCCCCGGCGCGTGCTGTGAGAGCAGGTTGAGCGCAGCCCATTCGCGGCCCGGCTCGTCGCGCGACCAGGCGGTCTAGTGCTTGGTGAGGACGGCGTCGTCGATCTCGACTGTGTGGGTCATCAGAAGAAGTGTGTCGGGCCGTGTCGATAAGCGCCTCTCCCCTTCGACGTACAGGCAGAAGCGGATACGGCGAGGAGTGAGTGGGATGACGACGCAGACTGTTGCACCGGTTGCGAGCGACGTAGTTGCGGGGCTGCTGGGCGCGGGGTTCAACGGCGCCATCCGGCTGCCCGGTGAGGCGGAGCACGACGTCCACCGGCGGTCTGTGATCCCGACGGTGGACTCGCGGCCACTGGTGGTTGCCGAGGCCTACAGCCGGACCGACGTGCAGGCGGCGGTGCGGGCGGCGCGGGAGTACGGCGTACCGATCGCGGTGCAGGCCACGGGTCACGGGACTCGTGTGCCGGCCGACGGCGGGATCCTGCTGAAGACGACGCCGATGACGTCGGTACTGGTCGACCCCGAGCGGCGGATCGCCAAGGTCGCGCCGGGCGCCCGCTGGGGTGCCGTCGTGGACGCGGCCGGGCAGTTCGGGCTCGCGCCGTTGTCGGGCTCGCACCGCGACGTCGGTGTCACCGGGTAGACGCTCGGCGGTGGAGTCGGTTGGCTGGCCCGGAAGTACGGGTTCGCGGCCGACAGCGTGATCCGCGCCGATGTCGTCACCGCGGACGGCCGGCTCGTCACGGCGAGCGCCGAACACCACGCCGACCTGTTCTGGGCGATCCGCGGCGGCACCGGCAAGTTCGGCATCGTGACCTCGCTCGAGTTCCGGCTGTACCCGGTCCGCCAGGTCCACGCCGGCATCGTGTACTACGGCATCGACCGCGCGGCCGCGATCCTGCGCCGCTAACCGCGACTAGACCGCCACGATCCCAACGAGCTGAGCACCGCGGTCGTCCTGACCCGAGTCCCTGGCACCGAACAGCGCGCCGTCGTGATCAAGGTCCTGTACGCCGGTGCCGCCGAACTGGCCGAGCACCTGCTGAAGCCGCTGTTCGAGGTCGCAGGTCCCCGGCTGGCCGGCAAGCTGACGACGATCGAGTACGGCGAAGCCGCGATGGGCGGCACGCCCGCCCGGCACCTCGACTTCCTCGACACCCTGACGGACGACGTGATCGACGTGGTCACCGGCTTCGACGAGGACGCGCCGACCGTGGAAATCCGGCACTGGGGTGGCGCGATGGCGCACCCGGGTCCCGCCGCGGGACCGGTCGGTCACCGCGGGGCGACGTACTCGCTGATCGTCGACCGGGAGATGCACGGTGTCCTGCCGGACTCGGGCCGGACCTTCGTGAACTTCCTCGGTGACCTCGGGCGCGCGGAGACGGCGTACGCGCCGGAGGACTTGCGCCGAATGCGCGGGGTCAAGCGGGCCCACGACCCGACGAACTTCTTCCACCTGAACGCCAACATCCAGCCGTAAGACGGTCTGGAACGCCGAAAGTGACCCGGTCCCCAGGAGGGCAGAGGACCGGATCGCTCAGGGCGTCTTGTCAGTTCAGACCGTGCCGGAGTTCCCATACACAGTCACGTGCACGTGGTCGTAGTGGTTCGCGGTCGTGCCGCCGCGGTCCTCCATCGCGCGCCAGCCTTCGCTGCTGCGCTGGACCGTCCAGATGTGCTGCTGCCAGATCAGCTGGCTGACGCCGAACTTCTCGTAGTTCGCGTGCAGCCAGTCGGCCACCTCCTGGCCCTCCGAGCCGCTGACCATGATGTCCAGCGCGTGCCCGGTCGAGTGCTCCGAACCGCTGTCGCCCGAGCGCAGACCGCCGTACGACGTGATGTCCGGAAACTTGGCGCAGATCGCGCGGTGCACGCTGATCGCGTCCGCGGTCAGGCCGTCCTCGACGGCGGAACCGGCCTTGCAAACCGCCTGGGAGATCGCGCCCGCGGTCGTCGCGACCGGCTTGGTGGCGGACAGGTACGCCGACTTCACCCAGCGGGACTTGTTGTCGCTGACGACCTCGGCCCAGACGCCGTCGACCTTCCCGGAGACGGCGACCTTCGTGCCCTTCGGAAGCACGTCCAGCAGCACGCCGGTCAGCGGGAGGGACCACAGGTTCACGTCGGTCGTGGTGAACTTCGAGCCCATCGCCTTCGGCGGCGTTGCGCCCGTGGCGGCGCGGGTCTTGGTCGGGGTGGTCTTCGGGATCGGCGCCTGCTTCTTCAGGTGCTTCGCCGTCGGCGTCGACTTCGGCTTGGGAGCCGCCGTTGTGGGAGACGGGTTGATCGGCGGCCGGAGAGCATCCCGGCTGATCGTGGTGTCGCGCGACAGCTGCAGGGACGAGCTGGCGAGCGGGGTGTCAAGGTTGACGTGGTGATCGGGGAGTGCGGCCGCCGAACCAGTGGCCACCAAGGCCACTGCCGCGCCGGGGATCACCACCTTCGCGATACCGGGGCGGATCACCTGGGGACGCGGTTGACGGTGCCGCGCCTGTCTATGCCGTCCTGCAGTCACTTCTTGACCCAATCTGCCGAGACCAAAACGTTATCGACCGGAGGAGTCAAGCACACATCGCCACGCGGGTTCGAATCGAACCCGAGACTTAACGCACTGCGAACGTCCATCGCCTCGGCTGAGCCGTGATCTGACCCGCTATCCGGATGTGATCCGTCTGCGATCAAACGCTTGGTCGACCGAGCGCGTCCGTGATCGCGCTCGCGACCAGGCCGCCTCTTCCGCAGGGCGCGCGCCAAGTCGTGGCGCTGCGTGGGCGCGGACCGCCAGGCCATCACCATCGCGCCGATGACGCGGGCGCACACTCGCGCCGGCGCCGCGCCCACGATTGTGATGGGCTGGCGGTCGCGTCCGGGGGGCTCGCGGAGGGGATCGAGGCGGTCACGCGGAAACGCTCAGCGCATTTCCGGTGGCATTCCGGCTGAGATCAGGGTGCCGCGGAGCTCGACCCGGTCGCCGACCGCGGCCGAGACCCGGGCCGCGATCGCCTGGGCCTGGGCGTCGTCGGCGACGTCGACCAGGAAGAAGCCCGCGAGCTGCTCCTTCGCCTCGCCGAACGGCCCGTCGGTGACCACCTGTGCGCCATCGTGGATCTGCACGATCCGGCCCTCCTCCGGCGGAAGCAGGCCCTCCGAACTGACCAGCTCGCCGCTGCCCGCGAGCTCGCTCTCGAGCCGCATCAGCCGGCCGAGCGCCTGCTGGTCCTCGTCGGTCCAGGGGCGATCGATGCTGCGGAAGATCATCACGACGTACTTCACGCGCACACCGTAGCGACCCGCTCCGACAGAACCCCGCGGACCGGAGTGGCCCGCGGGGTGTCTGGTGTCGTGTCGGTCAAGGGGTGGATCAGTACCAATGCCGGCGTCCGCCGACGGCCCGGCCGGTCGATCCGAGCAGGAAGAGCACCGCTCCGACCACCAGCAGCACGATGCCGATGGTCCACAGGATCGGAATACTCAGCAAGAATCCCAGAATCAGCAGGATCAAACCGAGGATGAGCATGAAGCCTCCTTCGCAAGAGCCGCCCGGCGGTTGCTGGCGGCCACCCGAACCCGGTGCCCCACTCCCGGCGTCCCGAACCTCCAACACCCGTTTGATGTCACGACGAGACGGGCTCGAGCCGCGCCGGGCGTTTCCGATGGAGAAGTAGGCCGCAGCCCGCGAGACCCAGCGCGACGAACAACCACACCGCCGCGAACGCGATCCGGTAGCCGTGGGTGAGCGCGGTCGGCGTGGGACCCGCCGTACTGGCTGCGGCGATCGCGGAGAGTACGGCGATGCCTACCGCACCACCGATCTGGAAGCTGGCGTTCTGTAGTCCGGAGGCAACGCCGGAGTCTGGGCCGGCCACGTCGCTGAGGGCAGCGATGGCTCCTGCGACCGTTCCGGCGCCCAGTCCGGCGCCAAAGATCGTCAGACCCCAGAAGGCCAGCTCGAAGTACCCGGAGTCCACAGTCAGTCGAGCCATCAGGGTGGTGCCGATGCCGGCGAGCAGTAGTGAGACGAACGCGACCCTGCGCATCCCTACTCGAGTGACGAGGTGCTGTCCGACGATGGATCCGACTACCGCCGCGGCCGCGAGTACGGCGGACATCAGGCCGTAGCGCGGCAGCAGCGCCCTGCAGTCGCCGCGCGAGTATCAAGGCGTCACCGCTCCACGCGAATCCGCAGAGCAGTGAGAACCCGGCGAACAGCAGTAGTCCGGTGATGAACACCCGCCGACGGCCCAGCAGGTCGGAGATCCGGCCCCCGAGCAGCAGCAGGCCGCCGAACATCAGCGCATAGCCGCTGGGCACCCACTGCACGCCACCGGTCGAGAAGGTCAGCTCACGCTCGATGGACGGTACGGCGACCAGCACGATCGATGCGTCCAGGATGATCATGAACCCGGTCAGGCAGAGCAGCGCCAGCGCGAACCAGCGCTTCGATTCCGAAACCGTCTGACATCTCCAGTGCGGCGGGGGGACCCCCTGGCTGAGCGTCACTCGGTAGGGACGTCCGGCCACCGGGCCACTTCGACATTCCGATCTGCCGCGTCGGGTATTCCTACTGTCGAGTCGGGCACCTTGGTTTCGACGTACCAGCTGAGAGGGGGTCACAGCGGCCTCCACGAGGGACAGGATGGTGCCTGTGAAATACATGCTGCTGATCTACAGCAACGCCGAGAGCTGGGCGGGCCTGTCCGCCGAGCAACGCGAGGGCCTGTCCCGCGCCCACGAGTCACTGACTCATGAGCTGAGCGAGCACGGCCTTCTGGTCAGCGCGGCCGGCCTGGCGGACCCCATCACCAGCCGGACCGTGTCGGTCCACGACGACACCACGACCACCACCGACGGCCCGTACGCCGAGGCGAAGGAGCACCTGGCCGGGTTCTATCTGGTCGAGTGCGACGACATCGACCAGGCGATCGGCTACGCGGCCCGGATGCCGGACGCGGAGTACGTCGCGGTGGAGGTGCGACCGGTGATGGACGCGACCGGGCTGGAGATGTGAGCGACACCGCGGGCCGGGCCGAGCACGGCGACTTCGAGCTGCTGCTGCGCGAGCAGACGCCGCAGGTGCTGAGTGCGCTGGTCCGGCACTACGGACACTTCGACCTGGCCGAGGAAGCGGTCCAGGAGGCGCTGCTCGCGGCCACTCAGCAGTGGCCGTCCGAGGGCGTGCCAGACAGCCCGCGGGGCTGGCTGATCCGGGTCGGATCGCGCCGGCTGACCGACCTGCTCCGCAGCGAGTCGGCCCGGCGACGGCGCGAGGAGAACGCGGCCCAGCTCGCCGCACCGGAGGAGTTCGTTGCCTCAGGCCCGGAAATCGACGATGTGGACGGCCGGGACGACACACTGACGTTGCTGTTCCTGTGCTGCCATCCGGCGTTGTCGCCGGCCTCGCAGATCGCGCTGACGCTGCGCGCGGTCGGCGGTCTCACCACCGCACAGATCGCGGCCGCGTTCCTGGTGCCGGAGGCAACCATGGCGCAGCGGATCAGCCGGGCGAAGCGCAGCATCAAGCAGGCCGGCAGCAGCTTCGAGATGCCGCCGGAGGCCGAGCGGGACGAACGGATGGGCGCCGTACTGCACGTGCTCTATCTGATCTTCAACGAGGGCTACACCGCCTCGTCCGGTATGTCGTTGCACAGCGCGGAGCTCACCACGGAGGCGATCCGACTGGTGCGCGGCGTCCGCAAGCTGCTGCCGGATGACGGTGAGGTCGCCGGGCTGCTGGCACTCATGTTGCTCACGGACGCGCGTCGGCCGGCCCGGACCGGTGCGGAAGGCTCCCTGGTCCCGCTGGCGGAGCAGGATCGCTCCAGGTGGAACAAGGCGGTCATCCTCGAGGGCGAGGCAATGGTGACGGATGCGTTGTCCCGTACGCAGTTAGGGCCGTATCAGGTGCAGGCCGCGATCGCCGCGGTGCATGACACGGCCGAGGATGCCGAGGACACGGACTGGCGGCAGATCGTCGCGCTGTATGACGTACTCGAGCAGATGGTCGACAACCCGATGGTGAAGCTCAACCACGCGGTCGCGGTCGCCATGGCGGTCGGTCCGAAGGAGGGTCTCGCCGTACTCGAACCACTCGAGTCCGACGACCGCATGACCGACCACCACCGGTTGGAGGCTGTGCGTGCGCACCTGCTGGAGATGTCGGGCGATCTGGCCGCCGCACGCGAGAGTTACCTCTTGGCGGCCCGCCGTACGACGAGCGTGCCGGAACGCGACTACCTGCAATCGAAGGCAGACCGGCTGACCTGAGTCGCGATGCTCCCCGGCATGTGTCAGGTTTGAAGGGTGGATCTGACCAGGGCGTCACTCCTCCGGGAGATGCTGACCGGTACTGAGCTGGGTAGCCGGACGACCGACTTCGCGCACTCACTGCGGCGGTTCACCACCCGGACCGGTGGGCTGATGCTGTTCGGACCGGTCGACGAGGAGCCGTGGCACCTGACCGCGCACCTGGACGACGAGCTGCACCGCGCCGGGATCGAGGACGTCCGGCCGTCGCTGGTCCGCTGGGCGCCGCCGCCGGACGCACCGCCGCACCTG
>Ga0193707_1000333_pt1 | contig 15579 bp, 32 predicted proteins | sample U3c2metaG_FD_143043 | JGI IMG/M metagenome (GOLD analysis project Ga0193707, IMG submission 143043) | Soil microbial communities from a riparian zone of the East river system, Colorado, United States - U3c2 | ecosystem: Environmental > Terrestrial > Soil > Riparian zone | place: USA: East River... | reverse complement strand
CGGGGGAGGGGAGGGGCTAATCGTGTTGTATTCTCCACGTCGGACGGAACGGTCACAGACTTATTTAGCGCCGTTTATTCCAATAATTATAACCGATAATTGTAAGGCAAATTACAACGGTAATTGCTACAAGTGCGATGCTAATATCTCGCCAGATGTACCATGTATATATGTTCGCTGCTAGAGCTTTAAGCATGGTTAATTAGAATGGCCAATGTGCGATGAAAAATGTAATTGCAGCACATATCGCTCCGAGAATTACAGGACCCATTTAGCCTCCTAATTTATTTAGTAATTTGACGGGGAATTTCTACGGTAATTGGCGATCCTTCAAAAAAGTTAATAGCCCATTCAATTTTAGTAAGAAGATCATGTACCGTATCTTCCGCTGCAATTCCTTTGTGAATGAATGGCATTGCTTGACGCAGAATATCGGTAAGCCTATCCATGCTTAATTACCTTTCTATTTGGAAATACCTTTCGGATAGCCGTTCATTTTCTTCCATAAATGGTAGGCAATTAGTGCTCCAATTATGACTACAATTACATCTAAATTCTGCCGCAATTCAGTAATCATTATTTAGTATCCTAGTGATTTCCAAGTTTCAGGACCTACGATTCCACTATCCATTTCGTCCTGTAGACCTTGCGACTGTTGCCACATACGGACTTCTCTAAGTGTCACAGGACCTAGGTTTCCGTCTACTCGTAAATTAGCCTCAGCATGATCGTTCAAAGCTTCCTGCAATGCTACAACGTCGGCTCCTGCCGATCTGATACCTAGCTCTGATTTCGCTTCTACCTTTGATTCTAGCTCTGGTTCTGGCGCTTCAATAGCTTCATCATATTCACTTGACATAATTGTATTCCTCGTTTGAAGTGGCGATAAGCTTGTATCCATTTGTAACTGGTAGCACGTCTGCAACTTCTCTACCTTTGAAATATTCTTGTCCGTTCGCTCCGCCGAGATATGCACTAGGAGGATCGCAGAATATAGCACCATCTTTTCCAGCAGCAGCGATGCAATATCCGAAGGATGGGTGAGTAAATATTGTCCAGGCGACAATAGATAATGGCGGAGAAAATTGCGGAGCGATTACCATTGGCTTACCTCGATTTGGAAACCATAAACAATCGGGAGAAAAGCAATCGTTTACGTCACACTGCACGTTAGTGATTATGACTTGTCCGCCATGTTGATGTAAATGCGCTGTAGGCCATAAAGCTAGGTGAGCACTTGCATTCGTGAGTCCATCCCAATCCATTAACCATGAATGATGGGGTGCTAAATATCGCATCACGTAAGCGTTTGCATATGGCTCGAAATTGCCTGCTATTAAGTAATCATGAATAGCAGGAAACTGCCCCGAGTTTGGATTGAAATCAATAGCGCCGAATATGGGAACTGAATCAGGAACCTTTAAAGCTCTCGCTTGTCGTCTAGCTTCTTGACCATCTGCACGTCCAATTGATCCACCTTTTAATGGTCTATATTGGTCTGCTTCCCATACTAATCCGACGCCTAATCCAGCCGATGTATGTTGCTGAATTTCATCTAGGGTAATTACTTTGCTATTAGGTAATGGCGCTAGATATCGCAATATGAATTCAAATCCCGCCGCTCTAATTGCACTAGAATTTGGTTGTCCCCATCCCCAATCTAATCCTTTCATGGCATGATTAGCTTTCCTTGTCGGTTCCTGGGACGCAATTCGGGATGCAATTTAGGGTCCATTTTCTCGGCAGATATTAAGTGTTTTGGTTCTACCATGAACATGAAATTAGATGAAACTTCAAATTTAAATGATGGTTGTCGAGTGCCACTAAAGCGAAGATATCTACCTTGAAATGTGTGATTCAATATCGTTACAAATTCATGGTCACCGCCTTTCCCTCCAACGCTAGGCTTTCGACATACACATTTTGTAACGAGCAGTTTATAAAAATTGCCTGCCACGAATTCATCGGGGGTAGTCAAATTCATGGCTTATTACTATCAGGCTTGGCAGGAACAAATGGTGGAGATTTAATTAGAGGATTATCTGGTATAGGGATAGGGATATTTTTCGGAAGAATTCCAGTTCCAATTATGGTTAATATCCATGATGAATCGCTTTGTTGAAAACCAGTAAGCACACTTTCGCCAACAGTTACATCAAAAATTCCGTCGGTAGAATCTATCATTTTGATCCTTTAGGGCTGTTCTGTATAGATCGAAAAAACTGAGCCAGCGGGAGCACCGGTGATAGCTATTTGATTTATCAATGGTGGGAGAAATAGTCGTCCAGAGGCTACAAAAGGACCGGTTCCACCAGGCCACCCTTGCTCTGTTTTTGTTGCTCCTATTAGAGTCCCTAAATATGAATAACTATTGATCTGATATCCAAAGCCTGCTGTGTTGTTAGGTTGCATGATTACGATAACGTCACCTGTATATGGTACTAATTGAATTGTCGTATTACCCGGTGCCGGAGTTGAATAAAGAAGGATTCCTCCTGGAATAATTGGCGGTTTAACAATAGGTGCTAGTCCTGTAAGCACAGTTAATGATATTTGAATACCGCCAGTTGAGATTCCTAGGAATCTTACAAATGGACCTAAATTTGGTAGAATTAAGCCTCGCATGGATGTAGTCATATCCATGTCGAAATCCCATTCAAGTGGACTTGTAAAAGATCCGTCTACAGACCATTGAATGGCTAGGCGACATTTTCCTACACCTAAATTGAATGAGGCTACGATACATTCAAAAATTTCTAGAGAAGTGCCTACTACTACGGGTTGATTTGAGCCTATCTGTGTGGTGCCTGCTGGCAGTGTGACGTTGTTACTAACGATTACTTTAGGGACGCTCGGCGGCGGCGGTGGCGGTGGTGTAGGCCATACAATGGGAGTTTCATTTAGGTTTGTTTGAATGCCATAATATCTTGCTTGTAATGGTTCGGTATTTGCAATGTTGGTTCCAGTAACAATTACTTGCCCTCTAGCTTGCATCGTAGGCGATGGTAAATCGTTGAACCATTTTCCAATCGTATTACCGCTATCTTTTGCCTCCCATTGTATGTGGGCAATTGTTCTGCTTACAAGAGGCAATCCGCTATTACTACCAATGACAATAGATCCAGTCCATACTCTACTTTCCTTTACAGGTGGAAATATAAGCTGAATATCGCCGTTATTGGTAGCTGAACTAGTAGCTAATTCTTGCAGTGCAGTTTGCATTTATTCTTCTAACTCTTGAATTACGGTCACTTGTCCACCAACACTGGCATTTGCAAATACTGCTGCTAGTGTTTCAAGTTTAAGATTAGCTCCTACAGCTAGAAATGGGATGAGTGCTGATGGTGTTGGACCAATGCTAATTACTACTGTGCCAGTGTTGAAAATGGTTAGGTAAACACGTTTCTCTTGACGGTCTGCAATTCGTATTGCTGCATTTGGATCTTGGCTAGGGAAATTGACGATGTAAATATCCCATCGTTCGCTTGGTTGAATATCTACTGGAACTGTGAACTTCTCTTGAATGAATATATCTGTCGGTTCGTTTTCTTTTTCGGTAATTGTGCTTGCTTGCTCAGTCGTCAATGGCAAAGCTTGGAGTTGCGATCCATGTGTTTGTCTAGGGTCTTGTTTTCCCGGTTCTATTTCTGTGCTATGGAATGCTTGTTGCGGAGGAATCAATTCAGGCACATATGGAGTGTCTCGACGCAATGTAAAGCTATCGGGATCTTCGACGCTAGCGTCCCATCCTACAGCGCCAGTAGACCCGAAATCAGGCGTTTGATATCGTGATGGAGTTTCAGGACCTAATGGATGTGGTTTTTCTTCATCTTCTTTTTTATCCATATTTTCTCCTACGCTACTGCTGCTGCTGTAGCAACTTTTTGTATTGCCTGTGTAGCGCCAGTTTTATCTCCTGCGACCTTAGCAAGTATCATGATGCCTACAATGAGCAGAATGATTCCTAGGGTCATTTCGCCTGCTCTTACAGCGTGTACTTGAATTTCGCAAACTATGTAGGCAATCCAACCTGCGGGATTGAGTGCATTTAGTCCAGTCGGCATAGAACAATTAACTTGCGAAGTGTGGCCTATATCTTTCAAGGATTGCGGATCGTTAGTTACATGGCCTAATATTGGCGATACATTGGATGTGAAAGGGCCGCTAGTAGCTATGCTAGGATTGGTAGCATTTCGATTCGCCCACGTACTCCAAATATTGAGATTTTGCCCACCATTTGATAGCACATATGCAGCTCTAGCGTTAAGCACTAAATCTCCAGGATTATTCGCTGCCTGTTCCCGGATGGTTCCTTTATCTCTAGCAGGACAATAATTGATCTGCCATACTCCGACAGATTTACAACCTGAAAAGCCTTGCGGAGATTCACTAGCATTAGCATTAATTTTTGGAGTTTTTCCAGATTCCCAATCTGCAATTCTCAGCATATTTCCGATGGTTACATTGTTGCTAAATCCTGCCATCAACAAAGCTGCGGTTAATTGTTGGTCGTTAGCCGTCGGTCCTACCGTGGTAACATTGTCCGCCATAAATTTACTTCCGTTTGAGTGTTTTTCCAAACATCATATTCATCATAGGATTCTGTTCAATTGCTTCGGGAATTGCAGCGAAAAAATCCATCATTGGTTTTATGTCTCGGCGTAATGCTAAAATGGCAGCATATATATCAGTATTTGATGGATTTGGATTTAGAACTTTATCAATCACTCGAAGATTTTCGTCGATATCTTCGGGAGTGAATTCTGTGCTCAAATCTGCCATAAAAAATCCTATCCGTAAATGAAAGGATGTTCGCCTGCTAATCCGGCTACCGGAATCCCTCCAGCTTGGGGCATAGTTGTGTAGTTTGCTTGTGGTAGATCGCCGTAGTGAGCAAGTGCCTGATTCGCACTCACTCCTACGGGCACAGGTTGGCCTACAAATGCAGGCCATTCAATGCCAGATGCAGGCATGCCGATAGGACTTGAAGTAATCACACTTCCTTGATGATCTACAACGTTGCCAATAGGAGGAGGTTGAACGCTTGTAAATACGCCCGGCTGTGGACTTGCGTTAGGTAATGGTGATGTAGGTTGAGTGGGAGTAGTAGGAGTGTTAAGGCCATTATTGATGCCAAGAGGTACGGAACCAGCACCACCATTCCATGGCAATTGGAATGCTTGTCCGGTAGCAGGATCAATCGCATATACAGCACCACTATTTGGATCAATTGCAGTGGGTAATGAGCCATACTGTGTTACCGCCGATGGATCTGCTACGCCTGTAGTCGCAGCAGTTTTCCTGTTTCTAGAACGAAGATATAGGCCAAGAATGCCGCCGCCGCCTAGAATGATGGCCGGCGCAGGAATTCCGCCTATTTTTGAGTGCAACATTCCAGAGAAATCCATTAGCCTTGCCTTAGCATAGCGGGCGGAATTTGGTCGCCAAACTGCTGTGGTTCTGCACGCTGAATTCGCTGTGGTGCTTCCCACGATTGACCTACGTACTGATATTGAGCTACAGCTACTCGGGATGGAATTTGAACGTTTCCATCGCCACTAAAATGTTCGTAACCTAGCGGTCCTACGTCATCCGTATATTCCAAGTCATATACGAACCCTTTAGGTTGACGTGCTCTCACGCTAGCCCGTCCCCCTGCCACAATTAGACGATTAAATCGGTCTCTAAGTGTGTAGGAAACTGGATCTGCTAGACGTATTTCTTCATCGTGTTCTTTAACGTTTGGATTGGTAACGGGCTGCACGTACATAAATTCATACGGGCTATGTGACCGTAAATGTCCGTTATCAGTCACTCCATATGTGGCATGTGGTTCTGCCATAACTGAGGGAAATGCATCCTCTGGTCTATCAGGTTGCATATACCCAAAGCGTACTTTGGGATCAATTGTTGATAGATCGTTGGCAGTAGGGATCTTCATTTACGCTCCTTGTGCCGCACGCAAAGCGCCGCTGAATGCATCGCCAAATGCTTTGACAGTGCCAGCAGTTCCAGAATGGCTAACAAGCGTAGTTACAAGAGCTACGCCTACTAGCAGTGCTCCAATGTTGAATATTTTGTCTAGATTCATTTACCTCATTTCGTGGTTTTCTTGAAGCTGCTAGTAAGAAATTCGTGATGAGAAACCAGGATTCCTACGAATACTAGCGGTGCAAATACCTTGCCAATTTCTTCTGGTAGAAGTAGGAGTACTAGAAAAACAAATGACCATGCTAAATATTGCTTTGGATTGAACACGCTAGGGTTTGATCCACGGACAACAATATCGCCGAGAATGATTGCCCCTAAGCTTGCCACACCCCAGGGAATTACTGTTTCACTTTTTGATATTAGAGGCATAAATTAGCCTCCTAGTGCGCTTTTAACAATGGTAATTGGTGATTGGTTTTTCACCGCAGCGTACAAAAATAGCACGCCAATGATTGCGATAAACAAGCCTACAAATGCCATAATTTATGGACCTTTAGATGGTGGAATGCAAACGTGCAATTGAACAATATTTAGTGGTGCTACTTCGACACCTAATTTGCAATCATTAACCGTAGTGGTAACTGTCGATGAATTTGGAGTCATTTTTGATGGAGTTGGAGTCATTTTAGAAGGTGCGGTATTAGGTTGTATTTTCGGAATGGTAACTGGAATTAATTTTGGTTTTCCACCTAGCATAGTTACTTGTTGCTGCAATGCAAGTGCGGCATTGTATACTTGTCCGGCTATGGTTACTGCGGTAATAAATTGAGCATCTTTTTCAGCGATGCGACGATCTTTTTCATTAATGACTGCCTGTTGAGTATTCTTTAATTCTTCTAGAGTAGTTCGATTTTGTTTAGCAAGTGCGACACTATTTTCTGAACTTTGACGTGCTTTATATCCTTCGAAAACTCCAAAACTTATAGCGATGAATAGTGCCATGATTCCAATGAATGGAAAAGTAGCCCATACGTGTTCTATAGCTTTAGTAGCACGTTTAAATATCATCGTTTGCTCATAACTTTAAGTGCTGGACCTAGACCTAAACATGCCGTAAAAAAGCTAGCTACGAATGGTTTCGCATCGGGCGAAACTATGTAATGCGATATTGGAGTTAATGTAATGCCCCATATGATGAGCACAATAACGGTTAAATATGTAAGCCATTTATCACTAGTTGCACTCACCATATATTGTCCATTTCTTATGCGCTAGTGCCGACTTTTCGCATCACCATGGGAGCAACGAACATGACAATGATTACAGTTACGATTACTGTAGGCCAACTAATTTTCGACATTATCACCCTCTCGCAATAACAGGACGGAAATACTTATGGATAACTACAAGTGCGATCAATGCGGCAGCTACATAACACGCCACACAAATTGCTTCAGGTGGTTGGTTCACAGGATGCTGAAATGCACGCACAAAATTGTACTTCGCATAACGCTCAGAAATTAGTTCTCCCATTCCCAATTCATCGGCACTTGTTGCCATTGGATTTATCTCCCACCTACTGGTGCAACGTCATTAGTGAGAAGCTTAATGGTGCCTGCTGTAGCACTGTTTCCGACCATTTCGAAACGAGTTGCTTGCGATGTAGGCAACCAAAGGTTTCTAGCTTCCCATCCGATATGACCGTCAGTGTCATGTGTGTAATCAAGTGCGAAGAAACCAGCAGGCAAAATTCCGCTAGCTTGGGTAGCGCCTGATCCTCCAGGCACCGGAGCGGTCAAACCAGCTAGCAATCCGAGTCTTTCAGCTAGCCATGTTGAAAGGTGGAACTGTGTGATCTGAGAATGCAATTGTCTGTTGTCCCAGTTTATTGTCACAGGATCGGGAAACACTGTGGAATCACGTAGCGTTGTATTTTGTGATGCTGTGTTACTTCTAGCTTGCAATGCGAAATTGCGAATCAGGTTACCTGTTTTAATAAACTGCATTGTGTTCGCACCGGAGTTGATTGTTTTTACAAACTGCGACCAATATTGGATGGTCATTACTCCGGGGGGTGTGGTCGCCTGTGGTTGCCCAAAAACATCCTTAGCTGCCGGATGACTCCAAGCTTCAAGAAAAGAGCGTACACGGACAGCAGGCACCGTAGTAGGAGCAGTAGGAAATAGGTTCGCACTAGCTGTAAGAGTGAACCTAAGTTTGAATGCTGCCGCCGCAGATTCATTAGGCAAAGCTCCATACCCATCCCATGGCGTAACTTCTACAGGGATGCGAATGAAAAATGAGAAGTTGATTGAACCGAGATATTGCGGATTCATACGGGGATCTGTCCACCATACATATCCGCCAACAAGATTAGCTAAGAAAAGATCCCATCCAGTAGAAGGTCCGTAGATAGGTGCGCCGTTAATATCGAACAGCACAATTTCATCGAACACATTGAATGGAAAATCATTAGCTAAAGAACCTGCTCCGAGTGTGCCGCCAGATGCGGAAACGAGCAGGCAAATATTTTTGACATATCCATAGGCGGGAACGTCAAATGGTCCGTTAGTAACTGCGCCCGCACCGGGCGTAGCAGTTACATCAATGCCGCCTGGTTCTACGTGCTCATGTGCTGCACGTACAAATGAAACGGGCCTAGCAGGCGTTGCAGGAGTACCCTTTGAAGGTGCATTTTTCGTAGGTAGTACAGCCACACCATCCCTTCTAAAATTGAGGAATATTAGCTAACAAATGCAAGTGCTCTACCTAGAACATTATCGGGTCCGATAAGTCCTGCCATTACCCGCATGAATGCAAGTGCGAGCATGAGATACAAAACGAATACTAGAAAATTCAACGCAGAAACATGAATATGTGCCTGCATTAAACCTCCTCATAAATAAGAGCGAATTCATCGCTAGCAATTGGATACGGATAGCCTCGTGCATCTATTGCTAAAAATCCGTCGATGCATTGCAATGGCCCTTCACTTGTTTCTACCATAAAAGGACCATCAATTTTGATTGCTTTAGTCAATGATGTTTTTCGATATTGTTTCCATTTTTCGTTTTGAACCGGAAGTTTTTCTGTTGAAAATACCTGCACTTTCACCTCATTTCAAGTTCCGAAATTAGCTTGCTTCTAGTGATGTTATTGGAGTACAAAAATTGATGATAACCTAAGCTCTTAGCTAATCGCTGCAATTCCTGGACTCCGGAGATTTCTTTCAATCGCCGCATGTTGTGTTCATCCGGGTTATCCCATACCCATAAATGTTTAGTTTCGCTGTAGGCTTCTAGAGGAATCCAGGCGCTTCTCTGAGAGGATGCAACTACGGTGATTTTTGCCGATCTTCCTTGCAACCACACAGTTTCAATTTCATGAGCAAGCTTCAAAGTGCGAGTCAAAAACCGCACTTCATCGAAATACAATGTCCAGGAACCACTACGATAAACATGCGCTAAAGCTTTCCTAAATTCCCTCCTTTTAATTGTGTTGTCATTGATGGGATCTTTTGCACGTTGCACAGGCCAGAGCATAACTCGTTGCATATCTGGCGGCGGCGGCCACGTACTAACTGCTTCAAAACCACGTTGTCTAAATAGATTGTAAGTATCATCCTTAGTTTTAGTCAAAAATGCTACAACCCATTTTCGACGATCTAAAATGTCTGCTGCAAGTGTCGTCTTTCCTACTCCATTAGGGCCAATTAATGTACCATGTTCGCCTTGATTCCAGACAAATTTTTGCTTGAATTCGTCCCAACTAACTGTAGGGATGATTAAGCTAGGGTCAGTTTGTGGGCGGATAAGCGGCAAGATAATCTCCTGCATTGTCAGGTTGCACTTGCGAGTTTGCAGACACTTTTACTTTAGGCTTTGGCATGAGGCTAACATTGTGATGATCCATAATTGGAATAATTGTCATTGCAGTTACCATCGCTACCTCACCCCAAGCTGACGTAGCTAGCAAGCTATTTAGCGCTTTCCTTACTGCGGGATTTTCTTTTGCAAGATTATCCCAAGCTTTCGCAAGTATGGGCGCTTGCTTTCCAATAGTGTCGATACCACAAACTGCGCACTTGAAACTGACGAGCATTCCAAGGCTAGTAAAAAGCGCTTCAAGTTTTGGTTGTAAGCTACTTTTTCTAGTAGTGCGAGTAGTTGCTCCGGTAGGCGTCGAATCTTCGCTTCCTTCGACTGAAATACCATGCACTTGAGTCGCATGTTTTCTCATCCCTCTTTCAGACTTAAAATTACTACGGTCGCACCCTGGACATTGAAAACCATCGCTGCCAACAGTTTGATTCGATGATGGTTCTTCAAATGTCAATTCATCTTCATCAATCATTTAGTGCCAGCTTTAGCTTTCCCTATGGGACGAAAATACCGATGCTCCGGCGTAGGGTCTACATCGCCTGTAGGCGTAGGCTCGCCTGTAGGCGTAGGCTCGCCTGTAGGCGTAGGTTCACCTGTAGGCTCTCCTGTAGGCGTAGGTTCACCTGTAGGCGTAGGCTCGCCTGTGGTAGCTGTGTCCGCTTCTTTTCCTACCTTCTTCAATTCAGCTACAATTTCTTGAATCATGCGACGATCTTTAGCCGTCAGTTCTTCGCTATCTTCTTCTTCAAGCGCCTCTATTTTCGCATCAATACGTCGCAGCTTTGCACGTAGTTCTGTGCGTTTCGGATCGTCGGCAGGAAGTGCTGTAATTTCTGCATCTAGTGCTGCACGTCGTTGATTCAATCGTTGAATTGCAGCATCAAATTCTCCCAAAATATCCTCCAAATTTTTGCTCTAAATGATTCCCTAAATGATTCCCAGGTTGTCCATTTTGTCGCATTTATCCATCTAGACAGACGAGACCGGTCGGAGTAGAATTGAACCTACGTCCGACCGGTTCGGTCGTCTGTTTTCGCCTGAATTGTGGAGGCAATTCGGCGACGATTCTCTGTACCATTTTACTGCATTGCAAATCGCATTGCAGATGCATTTTTAAGAGGTAATTTAGGGAGGTATTTTATGCGACACTTGATGATCCATGCTTTGTATTGGGGAAATGGTTCTCAGGGACCTATCACCGATAGCATTCATGTAATTGGGCATGGTATCGGAGCATTCTTTCATGGCATAGGGAAGATAGCTTGTAGCGTGAAATATGACGATATTAAAGGCATTGTTGCGTCCGGTAAGAACTGCAAGTAAAAGAAAGGAATTTTCAATGCCAGTAGGTAAGCGAGAAGATACTCGTACTGACGAGGAAATTGGTAGCGCTCTTAATCTCCCACTTAGGGATCTTGATTTGCTTCTAAAGTCTCTCGTTGCAGATGCTGAGGAAAATGCCACTGACGAAATGACAGCTACAGAAATCGTCAATCAAATCTTGCAGGCGGAAACCGTTGATGATGTTCTAGGCGGCGAAGTTTTTCACGTTCAAGATTTCGACTATGACGATAAGGGTTGGTCTACAAATGCTTTCGAGTTGCTTGGAAATTTGCGGATCCAGCCTAGTAGTTTCGGTGGAAAAGGTATCCACTATTACGGCGTAGTCGATTGCAAGGTTGACGGTGAAAAAACCGTGTTCGTTACATCGGCTGCAAATATTTGCGCTCAGCTAGTCAAGCTTATGCAACTTGAAGCATTCCCCAGGATGGTCCGTGTTCGTCATTCACATTCTCGGCCACGAGGCGACGCTCCTATGGGATACGATGTTTATCGGCTTTCTAAGGCACGTAAGAGCAGTTAAGAACGCTCCAAGCCAGGGGGGCAATTCTCCCCCGGAATTGCCCTCCTGGCACTCGGAGCAGAAAGGTAATGTAATGTCACCGAAGAATGCAGCTAGTGAATATGTTCAAGCAGGAGTAGTTGCAAGAATGCTGCACGTTTCACCTAAGACCGTTGCCAGATGGGCTACAGATGGCGAGTTGCCATACGTTCGTACTTTGGGCGGGCACAGGCGTTTTCATCGCCCTACCGTACAAGCAATCATCGACAAGCTTGCACAGGATGACAGTCAGCAGGCTAATGGACACTCTCAGTAAAGCTAAATGGATCGTCAAGGTAGATGATCGTCAAGGTAGATGATCCATATAGAAATTCGACATGGATGGAATATGCACGTTGCCTAGAAGTAATTGATCCAGAAATTTTCTATCCAAATTTACATGATAAAAAGAAGCGTGCCGAACGAATACAAATAACGCAAGAAATTTGCAATCTATGCCCAGTAAGAAAAGCTTGCGAAGAATACTCTAAGAAAATGTCCGAAGGATGGGGAATTTGGGGAAGAAAGATTTATGAAATGAGTGATGAATGGGACATTGACAAATGTTGACAACAGACGAACCCGTACCACTAGAGGATGATATTGACGACCTAATATTTGACGAACCATTAACAAATATTAAACCAGAATCATTCGCTGAAACTGAGCGAGAAATTCTTGTATTCGATGGTGAAGCTAGCGGCAACGTTTACAATCTACTTGCCTGTTCAAATGGAAACTACATCGCTAATCCCAACGGTTTAGGAACTGATGAATGTTTCCATTTCTTGTGCGTTCAAGGACAGCTAGAAACGCTGCATTTTGGCTTCGCATTTGGCTACGATATTAACAAGATGATGAAAGACCTAGCCAAACATCAATTGCAACGCTTAGGGCGCTTTGGAAGTGTTCGGTGGCGTAGTTGGTCAATCACTCATATTCCAGGAAAACGCTTCGGAATTCGAAACATCGCTACAGGTGATTACTGCACGATTTGGGATGTGTTTCCATTCGTGCAATGTTCGTTTGTTAAATGGATCAAGGAATGGAAGCTGGTAGATCAAGCTACCATTGATCGAATTAAATACATGAAAGATCGTCGTGACGAATTCGAGCATGAATCTTTCGCAAATATTCTTGCATATTGCCTCGAAGAATGCACCATTGCTGTAATTGGAATTCGCAAGCTAATCGGTACATGCGAGAAGGTTGGCATCCATTTAACGAGCTATTATGGTGCTGGTTCACTCGCTAGTGCCATGATGAAAAAGCACAATATTTTCTACTATATTGGCAGCACTCCGAAGCATATTGAAGATATGGCAGATAGAGCCTACTTCGGAGGTAGGAGCGAAACTAGCATCATTGGGAGAGCTATAGGTCCGCTCTATTGCTACGATATTAGGAGTGCTTATCCTGCTGCTTGCGCATACAAACTACCATGCTTAACCCATGGCGATTGGATCGAAGAAAATGATCTTTCAACCTACGACACAGAACCATTACCAGAAATCTCGCTCTGCGAAGTTGAATGGGATCTACGTCAAAGAAATAACGTATGGTTCGGTCCATTTCCTGCTCACCCGATTCGAGGATCTATCCGCTATCCATTGTCGGGCAGCGGTATATATTGGGGAATCGAAATCAATGCCGCTCGTCGAATGTACCCTTATCAAATTCGCATCCTATCGGTACATAGTTTTCAACGTAAATGCTCGCATCAACCATTCAGTTTCGTTCGATATACCTACGATGAAAGGGCTGCTCTAAAAGCTAAGGGTGATTTCGGTCACATGCCATTGAAACTAGGCTTAAATTCGCTCTATGGCAAGACAGCACAAAAAGTAGGCAACGCTCCATATCACTGCACTGTATGGGCAGGATTAATTACAGCCTACACTAGAGCGAAAATTCTAGACGCTGTGGCGCAAAACCCTGAAGCAATTCTCAGCATCGCTACCGACGCCGTAGTCTCTAAGGTTAAATTAGACGTACCAATTAGTGAGCAATTAGGTGACTGGGAACTAAAAATAATCGACTGGATTTTCATCGCTCAATGTGGCGTTTATTTCTATTCAGATGGCAGCGAAGATGTGAAGAAATCTAGAGGATTTCTACCCACAGAATTGTCGGTGGAAATCATTGAAAAAGAACTGAAAGCGCACGGCGTTTTAGGCAAGGTTGAAATTTCTGCACGTAGATTCATCGGGTATAAGTCAGCACTTAAACGCAAGAATTGGGAGGAATGGAATACGTGGGCAAACATTACAAAAATGCTACGCCTGCGGTCGGAACCACGACGACGAACTATAGGCGGCTTGGAACGCCTACCACAGCTAGCATTTGCTATCGGAGGCGTTACGGTAGATCGAAACTTTATCCGTACCATTCCGCCGTTAGATTGTTCGCCGTGGAAACCAGACGAAAAAGATGAAGATGATACCTTCATTCTTGACTGGCAGTTAGAGCTAGATTCATTGCTAGAGCAACCTACATTGTTTGATGGAGAACCGCTATGAAAGATATATTTTTGCAATGATATTTGCTTGCCTTGCATGTAGTAGGGCTTATCATCACGATTGGGTTTGGCTCGGATTTGACGTTACATTTATAATTGGAAATTCACTACTATTCTTGCAATCTAAAGCTTTGGAAATGTGAGGTATTCAATGCCGAGAATGTGGAGGCATTTTCGAGCTAGATTGCCAGATGAATGAATGCAGAACTTGGCAATCTTCCCGAAGAGTTTTGGAATGCATTAGATGATATGGGAATTTCAGCAGGCTACGATTCAGAATCAGAAAGTGCATTTAACACTGCAATTGAAATCGGGCTACAAATCGTTGAATATGGCTATCTATCAGATGATTGGTATGACTTATATGGCGACGATCTACAAAGCTTAGTTGATTGGTGCATAGATCACAACGTTGATCCACATGACTTTTTCGAAGCTATGTACGGCATGGTTTAGGAGCAAAATTATGAAACTTCGATTCTGGTGGTTCCTTCATAAAATTCTTACAGGCGATACAGAAAAGAATCGTTTCTATTGGATGGAAAAATGGAAGCAATATCAAGATAAAAAATAGGGAGGAATTATATGCTGCACGCTCGCTCTGATTATGATGCTATTCAAGACCCTAGAAATCTTATCCCTGACAATGAACCTGTAGGACTTATCCGTGGACAAGATATTTTAGGACCCGCAACGCTTGAATTTTGGGCCGATGAAAATATCCGTAATGGTGGTGATAATGCAATGTCAAATGCAATGCGTCTTCATGCAAATAAAATGCGTGAATGGCAGAAAAATATTGCAGCAAAAATTCCCGATGCTCCGCCAAATGTTCTTCGTAGTTAAATTAAGGGAGGAATTGTGGAGGCAATTTCGCAACTGAAGCCACCTATTTACAGCACCAGTTCTAATGGTAAATATGTGCACTGTGCAAGTCTAACTTTCAGAACTAAAAACCTACATCAATTCAATGTCATTGCTCCAATGTCAATCACAAAAACTAATTTAACACTGCAACAAGAGCCCACAGCCCACTATCAAACCTGGGGTTACGATGAAGCAACGGGAATGCTCATTTTATTGTTCGATAATAGTTCTAGGATTTCGTCTGCACTCGAATATATTGATTACAGCGCATTCCTTACCACGGTCAATGCATGGCAATATTCGCACCACAAAGAATATTTTGAAGACCGTGCGTTGCGTCTCGCCCGGGAACCATCAACCTACACACAAGTAGACGTAGAATCTGGCGCTACTTATAACGCTGGGCGAATTTGGATAGATCAATACATTGCAAAACAATTCTTGTGGTTCCCCGATCTAGAAATATGGAATCTAGTTAACACGGAAATTGATGATATAAA
>Ga0193707_1000332_pt1 | contig 15589 bp, 15 predicted proteins | sample U3c2metaG_FD_143043 | JGI IMG/M metagenome (GOLD analysis project Ga0193707, IMG submission 143043) | Soil microbial communities from a riparian zone of the East river system, Colorado, United States - U3c2 | ecosystem: Environmental > Terrestrial > Soil > Riparian zone | place: USA: East River... | reverse complement strand
TATTACGACCAGACCCACCAAGCCATCGCCGGCCTGGTCTCCGACCGCGCCGTCACCCGGTGACCGCCACCAGGCCAACCCACCAGCCCACCACGCCCCAACCTCAATCGCGCACCAAGTCGTTACCACTCGCTCGAGCTATGGGACTGGTTCAGGTCGATAGGCGAGACCACTCACCTCGAAAGCATCGCCGCAGAGCTTGCTGAGCTGGTCGAACACTGACACGGTCGCGCGGGTACGGTGTGGATCATGCGAGCTGTCGTGTGTGAGGGTGCCGGCGGGATCGAGGTCCTGACGGTCGGCGAGATCGAGGATCCGCGGCCGGCCGTGGACGAGATCGTCATCGACGTGTCCGCGGCTGGTGTGAACCGAGCCGATCTGCTGCAGCGGCAGGGGTTCTATCCACCGCCGCTCGGCGCACCGGGCACGATCGGGCTCGAGGTGTCCGGCACGATCTCAGCGGTCGGTGCGGACGTCGAGGGCTGGTCCGTCGGCGACGAGTGCTGCGCGCTGCTCGCGGGCGGTGGATACGCCGAGAAGGTCGTCGTCCCGGCGCCGCAGGTGATGCCGGTGCCGGACGGGCTCGACCTGGTCAGTGCCGCGGCGCTGCCCGAGGTGGTCGCGACGGTGTGGTCGAACGTGTTCATGACCGCGCACCTCAAGGCCGGCGAGACCCTGCTTGTCCACGGCGGCGCCTCCGGCATCGGCACGATGGCGATCCAACTCGGGGTCGCGCACGGCGCGCGGGTGCTGACCACGGTCGGCAGCAAGGACAAGATGGAGTTCTGCACCCGGCTCGGCGCGGATGTCGCGATCAACTACAAGGAAGCCGAGTGGGCCTCGGTCGTCCAGGAGGCGACCGGCAAGGCCGGGGCGGACGTGATCCTCGACATCATGGGCGCGATGTACCTGACCGACAACGTCAAGACCCTCGCGTACGACGGCCGCCTGGTCGTGATCGGGATGCAGGGCGGCACGAAGGGCGAACTGGACCTCGGCCGGCTGATGAGCCATCGCGGCTCGATCACGGGCACCGGCCTCCGCGTCCGTTCGGTCGAGGACAAGGCCCGCATCCTCGCCGAGGTCGTCGGCCACGTCTGGCCCCTGATCGCCGAGAAGAAGGTCCGCCCGATCGTCCACGCCACCTACCCCCTCGACCAGGTGGCTCGCGCCCACCAGACCCTCGAGGACTCCGGCCAGATCGGGAAAGTCCTTCTCACGGTGGGTTAGCGGACCACTCATCAACTGCCGCGGTAGCTGGACGAGGTCCAGCCCACCGCGACAAAGCCGAACAGGGGCCAGGCGATGAACGTCATTCTCGACATCCGTAACCTCACCAGGACACACGGGCACGGCGAGCAGGCCGTACATGCCTTGCGTGGCGTCGATCTGGCCGTTGCGCCCGGTGAGCTCGTCGCCGTGATGGGACCGTCCGGATCCGGAAAGTCGACGCTGCTCACCTGCGCCGGTGGTCTCGACCAACCCACCAGTGGTGAAGCCGTCCTCCAGCTGCGCCGCGACCGCTGCGACCAGCACGGCATCGCCGGAGTGCTCGTCACCCCGACGCCCGGCACGCGGCCTGGGCCGACCGCGTGGTCTACCTGCGCGATGGTGTGCTGGTAGGCCAGTCCGGTCCGCTGCCCGAGGCCGACGCGCTCCTGCAGGAGAGCCGCTGATGGGCCACTGGGGCCCGCCGCTGCGGATCGCCCGGCGGACGACGCGAAGATCGCTCGGCCGGACGTTCCTGATCGCGGCCCTGATCGGGCTGCCGGTGCTCGCGGCAACCTGGATGGGCGTGGTTTTCAAGACCTCCAGTCCGGAAGGTGAAACGCTCGCCAAGATCACGGTCGGCCAGGCCGACGGCCAGTTGTGTGTCACGCAGTACGGGAAGCTCCAGGACCTGCCGGGCGGGCCATCCCTGCAGCTGAACGAGCCGCCACCCGCCGACGGCGCCGAGCAGCCGGTCCGGACGCCGGCGGCCTTCGACCCCACGCCACTGCTGCCGGCCGGCACCACCTTCGCCCGGCAGTTCGTCGACGCGGGCTCGGTGCAGATTCGCGGTCCTGAGGCGAACACGTCGGTCAGCCTGGTCACCGGCGACGGCACCAGCCCGCTCACCAAGGGCACCGTGAAGCTCGACCAAGGCCGGCTTCCCGCGGCGAAGAATGAGGTCGCCAACTCGCCGTCGCTGGCCGATCGCCTCGGACTCGGTGCGGCATCGGGCACGGTCGTCAGCGCGGACGGCAAGAGCTACACCGTTGTCGGCACTGCCCGCTCGATCTCGGGTCCGGGCACGCCGACCATCTTCGCTTCGCCGGACACCACCCTGCACACCGCCGACGCCGCCGACACGGTGCGCTACCTGGTCACGCTGCCCGCGTCGGCCGACTTACCTGCTCTCGACCAAGCTGCTCGGGAACGGGCTCGTTCTGTTGCCGCGAGCAAATATCGTCCACCCGCCGCCGAACCCCTACGGCATGTCGGGTTCGGCCTTCGGCCCGTACGCCGCCATGGCGTTGGTGATCGGTTTCGGCATCCTCGAGATCGTCCTGCTCGCCGGTACGGCGTTCGCCGTCGGAGCCCGGCGGCAGACCCGGGAGCTCGGCCTGGTGATGGCGGCCGGCGGTACGCCGCGGGACGTCCGGCGGATCGTCCTGATGCAGGGGTGTTCGCCGGTCTGGATGCTGCCGAGTCTGGTCGGGAAGTTCGCCGGTCTGGCGCGGATGCTGCCGCTGAGCGCCCGGATGGCGGTCCGTGACGCCGCACGGGCCCGGCGACAGCCGCGATCATGATGGCCGTGGCCGGGACCGCGGCGGTCGCCTTCGCGGCGTCGATCCCGGGTTCGTCGCACGCTTCGGCGAGTACGGCGCCCAGGCCGCGGACGAACTGCGAGCCGGCAAGGTCGTCCTTCCGAGCACCAAGCTCGCGGCCGGTCAGACGATCACGCTGCAGTTCCAAGGCCCGTCGGAGACCGGCAGCACCGGCCGAGCCGTCGAAGGCGCCTCCCCAGGCACCGCGCCGGACATCGAGTTCCTCCGCAACAGCTCGCTGATCACCCCGGAGGCGGCCCGCAAGCTCGGGACGCTCAGTGTGTCCGAGGTGCAGTTCGAGCTGACCCGCCAGCCGACCGACGCGAAGCGGACTGCGGTCACACGGTTGCTCGGCCGGGACGACGTACTCCAGCTGGAGGAGGGCTATCAAAGCCCGGCCCACCTGTTCCTGATCGGGATTCTCGCGGCGGCGCAGGCCTGGGTGCTCGGTCAGCTCGGCTGTGTGCTGGGCGTCGGGGTCGGCGCGCTCTACGGCTACACGGCCCACGCCGCCTTCGGGTCGCCGCACTTCATGGTGCCGTGGACGGAGCTGGCCGGCATCGTGATCGTCGTACCGCTGTTCGCCGGGCTGCTCGCCTGGCTGATGACGCGGTCGCGGGTACCGATGGTGAGCCGGATCGACTAGCCCGCGCGGGCGACCTCCGGATAGGCGACGGGGTGCGGCGGTGTGCTTGTGACTCTCCATCGGCCACAGGCACACCGCTGGTACACGACCAGGCCTGCACTGACCTGATGGGAGGACACCACACTCCAGTGGTGCCGATGGGCGTCGAGGCTGACTGTCATAGGACTATCGTGATGTAATGGCATTATGCATATCAACCATTACGGCGCGGACGCGGTCCTGCTCGCGGTCAATCTGGTCACCCGGCCGGCGAACACTCCCGAGGAGCTGGCCGAGCGCTGTGAGGAGAGTGGCGTCGAGATCCGGCTGGTCCGCGAGCGACGCGTCACTGCCGCGGACCTGGCGGCCGTCCGCGTCGCGCTCGACGAGTGGCTCGCGGTCGTGGACGCGCAGGACGAGCAGACCCGGGTCGAGCTGATCAACGCGATGCTGGCCAAGTACACCGAGCATCCGCGGCTCACCAACCACGCCGGCGACGGCTGGCACATGCACTACCGGCCCGACAAGGTCCCGGTCGGCCGGCTCGTCGCGACGCTGATCAGCACGGGTACGGCGCTGCACCTGGCGGGCCGTGGCATCACCCGGCTCGGCCGCTGCGCGACGCAGGGTTGCGGCACCGTGTATGCCGACCTCTCGCGGACCGGGCGGCAGCGGTACTGCAGCCCCGCCTGCGCGAACCGGGACGCGGTCCGTCGGCATCGCGCCCGTACAGGCGACCCGCCTAGGATGGGCAGATGAGCGAGAGCAGCAGCGAGGGCCAGGAAGTTCCGATGGCCGGGGCGCGGACCGAGGACGGCAAGGTGCTGATCGTCGGGCCGGACGGCATGGCCGTCGAGGGGCCGCCGCGCTCCCACAATGACGAGCACGACGAGCACGACGAGGCGCGTTCGGTGACCGAACTGGTCGAGCAGCCGGCCAAGGTGATGCGCGTCGCGAGCATGATCCGCAACCTGCTCGAGGAGGTGAAGTCCGCCCCTCTCGACGAGGCGTCGCGGCAACGGCTGAAGGCGATCCACGAGGCGTCCATCAAGGAGCTGGAAACCGGCCTCGCACCGGAGCTGGTCGAAGAGCTGGAACGACTCAGCCTCGACTTCACCGACGACAGCACGCCGACCGATGCCGAGCTCCGGATCGCGCAGGCCCAGCTGGTCGGCTGGCTGGAAGGCTTGTTCCACGGCATCCAGACGGCCCTGTTCGCCCAGCAGATGGCAGCTCGCCAGCAGCTGGAGCAGATGCGTCGCGCACTGCCCGGCGGCCAGCAGCTCCCCACCGACGACAGCCTCGGCTTCCCGGGTGCGCCGCAGGCCGGCACCACGGACGGCCCGGGCAGCGGCGGCATGTACCTCTGAATCCCTTAGTTCAAAGGCTGAAACAACTCTTCGAGGACGGCGGCGACGCCGTCCTCGTCGTTTGCCGGGCACACCACGTCGACGACGGCCAGTACGTCGGCATGCGCGTTGGCCACGCCGTACGACGTACCGGCCCAGGCGAGCATGGGCAGATCGTTGATCGAGTCACCGAACGCGATCGTCTCGGTCGCCGAAATCCCTTGATCTGCGGCGAAATCGGCCAGCATCGCGGCCTTCGAGACCCCGGTGGCCGAGATCTCCACCAAACCGTGACCACCGCTGTGGCTGGCGGCCACCCGATCGCCCACCGTCGCAGCGATGCGGGCGAGCAGTTCGTCGGAGTGCCAGCTCGGATGGTGGACTAGCAGCTTCGCGGCCGGCTCGGACAGCAGCACGTCGACGGCCGCGATCAAGGTGTCCTCGGGCCTCGGCCAGCGGTTGAGGTAGATCGGCTCCTGTCCGTAACGGTCCGATCGCTCGATCGCGAACTGCACCTCGGGGATCTCCGCGCGGATCGCCCACGCGACGTCCAGTGCGACATCCGGGTCGATCAACCGGGTCCGGATCGCCGTGCGCCGCACGACGTCGTACAGAATGGCGCCGTTGGCAACTATTGCGACTCCGTGATCGCCGACCAGGTCGGCAAGGTCGTGCAACCAGCGAGGTGGCCGGGCGGTGACCATCAGGAAAACACTTCCGGCGTGCTGGGCCGCGAGTACCGCCGCGCGGGTACGCACCGAGATCGTTCCGTCACCGCGGACCAGGGTTCCGTCCAGGTCGGTGGCGATCAGGCGAGGCGGGCGAGGGTCGTCGGTGGCGGTCACGCGATCACCGTATCCGGGAGGGTTTCATTACTCCTCCCGGCACCTCCGGCGCAAGCGCCGGGACATCGGTTTCAGACGTTTCTGACTTATCTGATTGAGCTTTTGACAACGTCATCAGACCGTTACGGCAGGATGCTGCAAAGGCAGGAAGTTCCCCTGCGCAGCACGGTGACCCCATGATTTCATGCGTTGTCTGGCGGGGAACCGGGAGCGATTCGGCCGCGTCGTAAGCCTGTTCTGGATCAGCGCGACTGATGCAGCCCCACCACCGGAAGCACACACAAACGTCGAAGAACTGATGCGGAATTGGCTGCAACCAAAACCACAGCAGCGGCGTCAACAGTTATGGATCGGTGCGTCCCGCGCCCGGGACGACACGGTGGGTCGGCAACAAGTTCGCCGGTCTATCAGCTAGCGGATCCGCAGGGCCGAACGTCGTTCATCGTTCGTTCACACGGGTCTTGATACTTGGGGAGCCTTGATGACCGTCAACAGCGCCAATCTAGCGGAGCCGGGGGGCAGCAGCTCCCGAGCGGCTGTCGACACGTCTTCCATCAGAGAATGGGCAATGACCGGCTGCATCGCCCGCCCGGACATTTTCCAGCACCGTCTGATGGAAGAGCCGCCGCCCGCGTCCGCCACCCGTCGCACCCGGGAGCGGTACGAACAGCTCGTCCGCGAGGCAAAGGCCTTGTGCGCCTCCTGCCCGCTGTTCACCGACTGCTTGTACAGCGCCGTTGCGGAGCACGACGTGAGCGGGTTCGTCGCCGGAACCACTGCCGTACAACGGCGTTCGATCCGCAACCTGCTCGACATCGAGGTCCCGGCCGACGACTTCGACCAGCTCGCCGGGGCCCGTGGCACCCGCCGGCCGGTCAGCCACCAGGAAGTGCTGCGACTGCGCACGCAGTACCCCAACGACAGCCTGGAATCCCTGGCCATGCGGCTGGGTTGCTCGCTGTCGACGGTGAAGCGTCACCTGCGCCGTGCCCGTCGCGGGCAGAGCCCGGCCGCGAAGACGCCGCGGCCGCGCCCCGAGGTCAACGCCGTGCTCGACGCGTTCGACACGGTGATCGACCACCAGCAGTGCCAGCCGCGCCGGACCGGCAGCAGCCGGGTCGCCTGATCCGATACTCGGCCCGCCAGCGGACTATCGAACACTGACAGCGAAGGCTCGGAACCCCCGTGCAGACAGGGGTTCCGGGCCTTTCGGTTGCCCTGGGCACCTGTCAAGTCTTTCGGGTGGAGCCGAAAGACTTGACCAGGTCGAGATCCGGGCGGATCGTCGGATGCTGTGTCAGAACCAGCGGTTGAGTACGGCGGCGACCCCGTCGTCCTGGACCGACTTGGTCACCTCGTCGGCCGCGGCCTTGACCTCGTCCGGCGCGGAGCCCATCGAGATGCCGCGGCCGGCGTAGGTCAGCATCTCGACATCGTTGCGTCCGTCCCCGATCGCGAGCAGACCGGACGGATCGAGGTCGTACTGCGCCAGTGCGACCTTCAGCCCGGTCGACTTGTCCACACCCTCCGGTGCGATGTCGAGCCACGCGGTCCAGCCGACGAAGTAGCTCACGCCGTGCAGGCCGAGGCGTTCCGCCAGGTGGACGAAGTCCGCCTCGGACTGCTCCGGATCGCGGATGATCAACCGGGTCACCGGCTCCGGTGCGAGCTCGTCCGCGCCGACCACCCGGATCCTGGCGTCGGCGCCGAGATCGCCCTCCGGGAAGGGCGCGGTGACCAGGTAGCTGCCGTCGTAGTCCTCCACCGCCATCCGGGCGTTCGGCGCGTACCTGCGGACCGAGGCGATCACCGTGGTCGGATCGAACGTCCGCTCGTCCACCACCTCGCCGCCAGGGAACCGCAGCGTGCGCGCACCGTTGCTACAGACAACGAATCCGCCGGCGGGAAGGCCGAACCGCTCGGCCACCGGCTTCGTGGTCGACCAGGCCCGGCCGGTGGCCAGGATCACCGGTACCTGGGCGGCGGTCCGGCGTACCGCGTCGACGACCGCGGGCGACAACCCTTCGTCGTGGTCGATCAGCGTGCCATCGATGTCCAGGGCAACGGCCGTCGGCCGCGCTCCGTCGGTCATGGGGCCTTCCGGCCTGGACTGAGGAGCGCAGGGACCGGAGCGACCGGAGCGACGAGGGAAGGCCGGGAGTCACAGCCCCATGACCCGCCGCGCCGGAGGCGTGGCGGCAGCACCGTCATTTGCCAACCGGTTCGAGGACTTCGCGGCCGCCGAGGTACGGGCGCAGCGCGGTCGGCACCCGGACCGAGCCGTCGGCCAGCTGGTGCGTCTCCAGGATGGCGACGATCCAGCGGGTGGTGGCCAGCGTGCCGTTCAGCGTCGCGACCGGCTGCGTCTTGCCGTCGGCGTCGCGGTGCCGGATGTTCAGCCGGCGGGCCTGGAAGTCCGTGCAGTTCGACGTCGAGGTGAGCTCACGGTAGCGGCCCTGCGTCGGCACCCACGCCTCGCAGTCGAACTTCCGGTACGCCGAGACGCCAAGGTCACCGGTCGCGGTGTCGATCACCCGGTAGCTCAGCTCCATCTTGTCGAGCATCTCCTTCTCCCAGCCCAGCAGTCGCAGGTGTTCCGCGTCGGCGTCGTCCAGGCTGCAGTAGGAGAACATCTCGACCTTGTCGAACTGGTGGACACGGATGATCCCGCGAGTGTCCTTCCCGTGCGACCCGGCTTCCTTGCGGTAGCACGACGACCAGCCGGCGTACCGGATCGGGCCGCCGGACAGGTCGAGGATCTCGTCCATGTGGTAGCCGGCCAGCGCGACCTCCGACGTACCGGTCAGGTACAGCTCGGGGTCCTCGAGCCGGTACACATCGTCGTGCGCCGACAGATAGCCGGTGCCGCCCATCACCTCGGGCTTGACCAGCGTCGGCGTGATCATCGGGGTGAAGCCGTACTCGACCGCCTGCTGGATCGCCAGCTGGAGCATGCCGAGCTGGAGCAGCATGCCGGCGCCCTTGAGGAAGTAGAACCGCGAGCCGGAAATCTTCGCGCCGCGCTCCATGTCGATCGCGCCGAGCAGCTCGCCCAGCTCGAGGTGGTCGCGCGGCTCGAAGCCCTCGGCGGCGAAGTCGCGCGGCTTGCCGACCTCCTCGACCACGACGAAGTCGTCCTCGCCGCCGACCGGGGCCTGGTCCGAGACCAGGTTCGGCAGGGCGCGGGACAGATCGTCGAAGCGGCGCTCGGCCTCGTTCGCGGCGGCCTCGTTCGCCTTCACGTCGGCGGCCAGGCTCTTGGTCCGCGCCAGCAGCGCGGTCCGGTCGTCACCCTTGGCCTGGGCGACCTGCTTCCCGAGCGTCTTCTGCTCGGCCCGGAGCGCCTCGAAGGCGGAGATGCACGATCGACGCTCACTGTCGGCGACCAGGATCTGGTCGACCAGGTCCGCATTCTCGCCGCGCTTGGTCAGGGCCGCGCGCACGACATCGGGGTTCTCACGGAGCAGTTTGGCGTCAATCACACCCTGAGGGTATCGGGGCGTGTCAGAAGCGGCGAAGTGTATTCGGGATGATGTGGTTGCAGCACGCGATCATCGAGGGGAACCGAGCGGGTTATGAACCACCACCCACCCAGTCCGGTCGGCAGGGTGCTCACGGTCGTCCTGGGTGCGCTGCCGTTCACCGTGATCACCCTGCTCGTCTTCCGGCACTGGCCGCCGCTGCAGCGCTGGGACCAGTCCGTCGCCGCCCGGGCCGCCGCGTACGGCGCCACCCACGAGGGCGTGATCGACTTCTGGCAGGTGGTCGGCGCGGTGGTCCTGCCGTGGACCTCGCGGGCGGTGATCGTGGTGGTCGCGGCGTACCTCTGGCAGCGCCGGGCCCGGGTGCTGACCTTCTGGCTGCTGGTGTCCGCCGGCGCGGAGCTCGGCCTGGTCCAGGCGCTCAAGTACATCTTCGAGCGGCCCCGGCCGGCCCAGATGCTGGTCGAGAACGACGGCTGGTCGTACGTCTCGGGCCACGCGGCCGCCGCGTTCGTGATGGCCGGGGCGCTGGGCGTCGTCCTGCCGTCGGTCCGGGGCTGGCGGCGCCGGTTCCGCCTGCTGGTGATGCTGCCGACGATCGCGGTGGTGTGGATCGTGTCCGCCGACCGGATCGCACTGAATGTGCACTACGTGTCGGACGTGCTCGGCGGGTGGGCCCTCGGCCTCGCGATCCTGACCGCTACGTCGATCGGTTTCGGTCTGCGACCCGGCCTGCGGCGACGGCGCCGGCGTACGCCCTCGGACGGGAACGGTACGACGATCCCGCCCCGGGCGGCGGTGATCGTGAACCCGATCAAGGTCGGCGACGGCGTGGCGTTCCGGCGGAAGGTGACCCGGGCGCTGGCGGTCCGCGGGTACGACGACCCGCTCTGGCTGGAGACGCGGGTCGACGACGCCGGGAACGCGATGGCCAAGCGTGCGATCGAGAACGAGTCGGACCTGGTCCTGGTCGCCGGCGGCGACGGTACGGTCCGGGTGGTCTGTGCGGCGCTGGCGCACACCGGGATCCCGGTCGGGGTGATCCCGGCCGGCACCGGCAACCTGCTGGCCCGGAACCTGCACATCCCGCTGGACCTGGACGACGCGCTGGAGCGGATCCTCGACGGCCGGGACCGACGGATCGACCTCGTCGGTGTGCACGGCGACGACCTGGACACCGACCGGTTCGCGGTGATGGCCGGGCTCGGGCTGGATGCGGCGATCATCTCGGACGCGCCGCCGCATCTGAAGGCGCAGATCGGGTGGACTGCGTACCTGGTGTCGGCGGCGAAGAACATCAACCACCCGTCGGTGCGGGTGCAGCTCACGCTGGACGACGCGGAGCCGATCGAGCGGCGGGTGCGGACGGTCGTGATCGGGAACGTCGGGATGCTGCAGGCGAACATCCCGCTGCTGCCGGACGCGCGGCCGGACGACGGGCTGCTCGACGTCGTGGTGATCGCTCCGCGCCGGGTGACCCAGTGGCCGATCGTCCTCTGGCGACTGATGACGCGGACGACGAACCGGACGGACCTGTATCTGGAGCGGTTCACCGGCCGGAAGGTGGAGATCACCGCGGCGGTCGACGTCCAACGCCAGCTGGACGGGGACCCGATCGGGCCCGGGCGCTTCCTCGCCGCCGAGATCGAGCCGGGCGCGCTGACTGCCCGCGTGCCCAAGCGGCGTTAGCCCTCGACCGTCGGACCTGCCTCCTTGTGGAGGGTGTCGATCGCCTCTTCCTCTTCCGGCGACAGCTTGGCCTCGCTGGCGAACGCCCTGATCTCCTTGGCGTACGTGCGCGCGTCCGCCCGGCTGTTGATCGACGTCAGCACGACCCCGTCGCCTTTGTCGTCCAGCAGCGCCATCGACCAGGACAACTTCCCGCCGGTGTCGCCGAACGCGTCGTACCGGACCACCGCCAGGTGCTGCAGCGTCTCGCGCAGCTCGCCGCGGGTCACCTCGATCTCCTTGCCCAGCTTGCGGAGCTCGGAGCGGACCGTGCCCGGCTTGGCCCCCGGCTGCTGCGGCTCCGGCTCAGGGGCCGGTGTCGAGGGGGCCTTGGCCGACTTGGACGCGCCGGTCTGAGCTCGCAGGGCCTGGATGGCGAACACCAGGGCGAGCACCGCCACGAACAGGGCGGCGATCCCGAATGCACCGGCTAACATCGAAGACACGCACGGCAGCCTAAGGCATCGGGTAGTATGCCTGAGTACTCAGGCGGTTGCACAGCGTGTGCATCCGGACTGGAAGAGGTGTTGCCGGCGCAGGCCACGTAGATTCTCGGCGTGACTCATTTGCCAGACCAGGGTCCGCAGCCTGGTGTACACGACTTGGGATACGCACGGCTCGACACCGATCGGCTGGAGCGGACCGGCGACGCCGAGGTGGTCTACGGCGCCGGGAAGACACCATCTCAGGTGGTCGAACTGCTACGGACACTCCACGCCACGCACCCGGGCCACGCCGTACTGGCCACCCGATTGACGGTCGAGGCTCAGGAGGCCGTGGCCGCTGCTCTGCTGTCCGCTGTGATCGATCCGATCGGGCGTACGGCGGTTCTCGGCGAGCCGCCCGCGCTGCGCGGGACTGTCGCCGTGGTGTCGGCCGGTACGTCGGACGCCCCGGTGGCGGCCGAAGCGGCGACGACGGCCCGGGTCTTCGGCGCCGAGGTGGATCTGGTCACCGATGTGGGTGTCGCGGGACTGCATCGAGTCATGGGGGTGCGGGAGCGTCTCGACGCCGCGGACTGCCTGATCGTCGTGGCGGGCATGGAGGGTGCGCTGCCCAGTGTCATCGGCGGACTCGTCGGCGTACCGTTGGTCGCCGTACCGACATCGGTCGGGTACGGCGCCTCCTTCGGTGGGCTGGCAGCTTTGCTCGGCATGCTCAACTCGTGTGCGCCCGGTGTGACCGTGGTGAACATCGACAACGGTTTCGGCGCCGGGGTCTTCGCCGCTCGTGTCGCCCGGCGCTCCGCCCCTCGCGAGTCCAAGGAGTCCGAGTGAGAATCGCCTGGATCGACTGCACTGCCGGTGCCTCCGGCGACATGCTGCTCGGTGCCTTCCTGGATGCGGGTGCGGACCTCGCGCAGGTCAACACCGCGGTGGCCGCCGTCGACCCGTCCCTGTCGGTGACGGTCGCGTCAACCGCACGCCATCAGATCGCCGCCACCAAGGCGACGGTCAAGGTCAACGACACGCCTCATCCGGAGAACCTCCCGGACGCCGGCCAGGGTCATGGACATGGGCACGGGCCTGAGGACAAGGCTGGGCATGACCACCCGCCGAGCCGCCCCTGGGCTGACGTCCGGCAACTGCTCGAGCAGGCTGCGCTGAGCGATGCTGTCCGGGCCCGCGCGCTGGACACCTTCGCCCGCTTGGCCCGAGCCGAAGCCTCCGCTCATGGGGTGCAACCGGATGAGGTGCACTTCCACGAGGTCGGCGCGCTCGACGCGCTCGCGGACATCGTCGGCGTCGCGGCGGCGTCGGTCTCGCTCGACCTCGACCGGATCGTCGTCTCCACCATCTCGCTCGGCGGCGGAGGTCGGGTTCGCGGCCAGCATGGCGGGATCCCGGTGCCCGGCCCCGCGGTCCTGGCCCTGCTGTCCGAGGCGGAAGCACCGGTCGTCGGCGGTGCGGCGCCGTACGAGATGACCACGCCGACCGGTGCGGCTCTGCTGGCCTCGATGGCGAACGAGTTCGGCCTGCTGCCGCCGATGCGGATCGAGCGCACCGGTGTCGGCGCCGGCGGCCGCGATCCGGTCGAGGTGCCGAACGTGGTCCGCGTGGTCGTGGGCGAATCGCTCGAACATCCGGCCACCGAGCTCGTCTACGAGACCAACGTCGACGACCTCGACCCGCGGATCTGGCCGCAGGTCCTGTCCCGGCTGATGGAGGCCGGCGCGGCCGACGCGTGGCTGACCCCGATCCTGATGAAGAAGGGTCGCCCGGCCCACACCCTGTCGGTCCTGGTCGGCAGCGCGAACGCCGAAGTGGTCCGCTCGGTCATCCTGGCGGAGACGTCGGCGATCGGCCTGCGGGAGTTCGGCATCCGCAAACATGCCGCGGACCGCGAATTCGCCAGCGTCGACGTCGACGGGCAGCGCATCCACGTCAAGATCGCCCGGTACGGCGGTCAGGTGGTCAACGTCCAGCCCGAGTACGACGACGTGGCCGCGGCGGCGACTGTCCTGAAGAAGCCGGTCAAAACCATTCTCGCCAAAGCTATAGCTGCCGGCCACGACCTTTGGAGCTGACGAAGGCGTAGCCCACTGCTCGCCCGCGAGGAGCACTCTGGCGAAGCAGAAGAACAGGTTGCGACGGTGAGTGCGGCTCCTGTCCGGTGGGTATTGAGCCGGCGGCACGGGAGTTGCGGAGCCGGCGGGCTGGATGTCGAGCGGCCGATTCGGGCGCGTGCGGTGCCAGTGCGACACCAACGAGTGCGTTGCCCAGGTCTCCCAGTCGTGGAGACTCAGCTGAGCCTCTCCGCATCCTTGCGGCGGACTTGGTAGACGCGCGAGCCTGAGCGGCCAGTGAGTATTGCGACCGCGGAGATCAAAGCCTTCTCAAGCGCGCCACGATTCGTGCAGGACAATGGCGCTGCCATGTTACAGTTGATCATGTCAGTTGCAGAGAATCCGGGGCGAAATTCTCACGTCGACGAGTACATGACCGCAAATTGGAATGGTGAACTAGCCAGAAACATTCCCTATCCGGCACATACAGAGCCCGTCATCCTGCGCGGATCGTGGCACGAGATTGGCCGACAATACGGTAAGAGATTCGATTCATATATCCGTATTACCTACGACGCTTATTATGACTTATTTCTGAATTCCGGGCTTCCACCGCACCGACTGGGCGCTATTCTTGACAGCTACATGGAGGAAACCAAGAAGTTTTCAGCTGAAATGGTCGAGTTCGTAGAAGGCGTAGGGAAGGGCGCCTCCCCCGTATTGAACACTGCCGATAATGCAAATGCGTTGACCAATACGCAGAAGATTATGCTTCTGAACAGCTTGTTCGAAGTCGTCATTCCGCCGGCATGGCCGCACGTCGCTGAGTTGATGGGCGAGGATCTCCCCGCCGCGCCAACCGCAGATCACGAGCCATTCGCTTCGCATGCCTGGGCAGCATGGGGCAATATGACGCGCAACCAGACTGGGATGATGGGTGGGACGCGCGACCAGCCCTGGTTTCCGACGCTGTACAACGTGTCGTACATAGCCATTCCATCCGATGAGAAGGCCGCTGTCACCTGGGGAAATGTCATCGCTGGCCAGGTGGCGACAAGCGCCCAGGTAAATGCATATGGTGTTGGAATCGGAAACACTATCGTATCGCACAATACGCAACATTTCGGGGTGCCGGCATTACTTGCTACGGCGCATATCTCTTTTTACGCGCGCAGCGCCAAAGAGGCTGCAGATATGCTGACGAGGGGCACGCCGGAATATCGACACAGGACAGGACTGGAAACGCTGGCGACAACTGTCGGATTCTTCCAGACTTTTGCCGATGGCGAAGAGGGTTTCACTGTCGAGCGCACTGGCCGTCACTTTGCCGTGCGCACCGCCGGAACGCAGCATGACCGAGGTGACTATACGGTTCTTGCTAATCATGCGGTCGCCCCCTACTCGTTCGATGACAAGGGCAAGTCGACGGGCTTCCCTATGGAACACTGGACTGTGCCGGAAGACCCGTCATCATCAAGCTGGTCGCGTTACTGGGCGCTATTTTACGAGTTCGGCAAAAGTAGAGGTAAGGTAACTCCGCAGTTCGCGAAGGAAACCATTGCGCCGCTGAAACATACCTACGCCGCTGACGGCAAATTGGTCACCGAGAAAGATGGCATCCCGGTGTGGCGTCTGGGGCTTACGCCGGAGCGTTGGTTGATCCCGGATCCAGCTGATCCAAATAGCCTTGCGACGGGAGGCAACAATATGTACTTCGTTGCCGACCTCGAGAGTCGAGATATCTATTGGGTACAGGGAATTCCATCGCATTGGGATGGTCGATGGCAACACGTCTCGCTCCGCGAGTTCGATCACCGTTGAAGCGACCAGAGCAGCCGAGCCAATCCGCTGAGTGAGATTTCGTTGTCCCACGCTACCGCGCCAGGCCTGGACACCGGCCATCGAGGCCGACGGGTCAATCAGGGACGGGGCTGATGTCGCGGAGATCTCCGGCCTGCTGGACGGCCCGATCGCGGCGGGCTGTCCAGCCGCGATCGGGTCTTGGTGCGCCGCGAACGGCCCTATCCTGGCGCACGTGCGAACCCAAAGCACTGCGCTACCGCCTGCTCCAGACCATCGCCGCGCGGAATCGACCGCTGACTGGAAGGACCAGGGCTAACGGCAACGTCATTCGGTTAGCCGTCTGGTTGTGGTGGCAAGGGTGTGATCGTGATGTGGATGCTGGTCGGGTGGGTGCGGCGGTCGATGTTGCGGGTTTTGGCGCGGTACTTGGAGATTGCTCGT
>Ga0193707_1000331_pt1 | contig 15635 bp, 13 predicted proteins | sample U3c2metaG_FD_143043 | JGI IMG/M metagenome (GOLD analysis project Ga0193707, IMG submission 143043) | Soil microbial communities from a riparian zone of the East river system, Colorado, United States - U3c2 | ecosystem: Environmental > Terrestrial > Soil > Riparian zone | place: USA: East River... | reverse complement strand
TCTGGTTGGGCGCCAAAATATTTTCCCGAAGCGCTCAAGCGCGACATCAAGGGCAGACTGAAAGACAAGATCATGTTCGGCAGCGACTACCCGAGCATTCCTTACGACCGTATCTTTAAAGAGTGGCAAGAGCTGGCGTATTCGGACGATCTGATGGAAAAACTTTTTCATCAAAACGCTGAGCGAATTCTTGGGCTGTAACCGCGTTCGCTCTGTCGAAACAATTTTACATCTGCAGTACCGGTTCTTCGTCAGTGCGCTCGCGCACGGCGCCAATCAACGCAGCGTAGAGTAGAAGCGGCACTGACGAGACGAGAACCATCGCAACGAGGATATCGCCGGTGCCGGTAATGAGCTGTGCCGCGAGCAACGGCGCTAGTACGCCCGCCGTATAGTGCAGCGACATAATGGCGCCGGCGGCGGTGCCGGCGCTGCCGGGTGGCGCAGTTTCCTGCGCAAGTGCGACGACCAGAGCGGGGACGGATGCCTTGAGTAATCCGAAAACAAATATTCCTGTTGCGAGACCCATGGCAGAATCCAGCCAATAGAACACCATGAAAGCTGCCGCTGCGGCCGGAAGGGCACTCAGGGCGATGATCCGTTTGCGGCCAAATTTGTCGGACAACGATCCGAGGGTAAACGATCCGAGCATATTAGCCACGCTCAAAACTCCCATGATCCAACCGGTTTCTTGAAGACTGAGCGCCTTAGCGGCGCGCAACGCGGTTGGAGTCCAAGCGGCGCAGCTCCAGAATACGGACCCACCGATGAATTCAGCGGCGGCTAAAATCGCCGTCGATGCGGAAAGCGCGGAGTTGATAGGACCTGAGCGAACGGTCGCTCGCGTTCGGCGCTGATCTCGAATCCAATAAAACTGCAGCAACATGTCCGCGGCCGCGATCAGTCCGACTGTAAGAAACGCCGTGCGCCATCCAACGGCCACGACGATACGACTTGCCAATACGGCTCCTATGGCCCCGCCGATGCCGTAAGTTACGGAAACGAGGCTGGTACCAAGACCGCGCCGATGCGGTAGCAGATCGGACATGATGGCGTAAAGCGAGGGCGATGTGAAGCCGTAGCCGACTCCCGTTACGCCGAGACAGCAAAAAAACAACAGCGTATTTTGACTGAACGCCGCGAGCGTGAATCCTGTGCCTAAAAGGGTAAGCCCAGTGATGAGCGCGGTTTTTCTGCCGATACGGTCCGCAAGCCGGCCGGCAATGCCGCTCGTCAGAGCGGCCACGACCATCATGACGGAAAAGAGACTGCCTCCGGCGACTTCAGAAAGCGAAAAGGTGCCGCGGATCTCGGGTAGCGCAATCCCCAGCGTCGCCACCATCATGGACGGCATCAAGTTCGCGCAGGGGACGATGCAAACGGACAAACGATCCGGTCGCGCGGGCACGGATGATTTTTGTTCCTCGATGGAGAATTCCTATTTCAGCGGGATGAAAACGTAGTGACGCGGCTGATTTCCGACGACTCGCGTGATATGGCCGCGCCCGGTGGTGTCTTCGGCGAGCATGACGTCACCCGGACCGAAACGACGTATCGTGCCGTCGCCGGTTTCGATCTCGACCTGGCCGGAAAGAGTGATGACGTATTGCCGTTTGGGCACGGGGTGATAATCGCTTAAATGAGACGGCGGCGACGAGCGAAACATGATGCCATGCGTCGGTTGCAGCTCGGAGGCTTGCATGTGTCCAATCGGATTGAGCGCGATCTCGATGTCTTCGAAATGCGATTCGTTGTCCGCTCCTGTGTAAAGTCTGACGATCTTCATGAGCCGGTTTGTAGGAGAATCGGTCGAGAAAAGCAAGACAACCAAATTTTGTTCCAGGCGTTCAAGCCGTTCAAACCGTTCCAAACGTTTAGGTCCGGAAGAAAGCAAAACAAAGCCCGAAGGACGGATGAGCTTGTGCCCGAGCGTGCCGCGCTTTCACTGCTTTACTGTGGCGCGGTAAATGGCCTATAAACATTGCGTGCGATGCTCCGGTTGTTAGCGGTGCAGTAGAATAGGAGTCATTCCCATGAGTGAAGAAATTTTGGATCAATTGGCCGCCGACATGAAAACGCTGCTATCTGAGCCAGCTGGCAGCCGAAGGGTGAGGATCACCGATCTGACACCACGGGATGGGCAGCAGTGCAAGCTGGCGACGCGCGTCACCACCGACGATCTCCTGCCGCTATGTGCCTCCATCGATAATTGCGGTTTCTACGCGGTGGAAGTGTGGGGCGGCGCGACGTTTGATGTGTGCATGCGCTATCTCAAAGAAGATCCGTGGGAGCGGCTGCGGCGGATGAAAGCGGTCATGCCCAAAACCAAGCTGCAAATGCTTTTGCGCGGCCAACATATTCTCGCCTACCGTCCGTACACGGATACGATCGTCTACAAATTCGTCGAGAGAGCCGTCGCCAACGGGATCAATGTTTTTCGCGTATTCGAAGCGACCAACGACTTTCGCAATATCGAAACAGCGACCAAGGCGGTAAAGGAGTTCGGCGGTGAGGCACACGTCGAGGTCAATTACACGGTAAGCCCGGTTCATACATTGGAAAAGTGGATGGAATACGCGGAGCAGCTGATCGAGGTCGGCGCCGACTGGTTGTCGCTCAAAGACGCCACCGGGATCATGACGCCGTTCAATGCTTACCGTATCATCAAAGGCATCAAGGACCGCGCCAAGGGCAAGCTGCCGGTGCTGCTGCACTGTCACGACATGGGCGGGACATCGAGCATGTGCCATCTGATGGCGATTCTCGCCGGCGTCGACATGGTCGACACGGTTTTATCGCCGTTATCGTTCGGATCGGCGCATCCCGCGACAGAGACCATGGTGGCGTCGCTGAGCGGAACACCTTTCGACACCGGCATCGATTTGAAAGTGCTCGAAGAGCCGGCGCAAATCACACGACAGATCAAAGAGAAGTACGAAAAATACGAGACCGGCTACACTGGTGTCAGTGGCGACGTGTTCATTCACAAAGTTCCCGGCGGGATGATCTCGAATATGGTGGCGCAGTTGAAGGAAGCGAAGCGCATGGATCTGATGGACGCCGCGCTCAAAGAAACACCGAGCGTAGAGAAAGATCTCGGCCATCCGCCGCTGCTTACGCCGACCAGCCAGATCGTCGGCGTGCAGGCGGTGCTGAATGTTCTCGCCGGAGAGAGATACAAGATCGTCACGCGAGAAACGAGCGATTACATCAAGGGCAAATATGGCCGCCCGCCCGGCCCGGTGAATAAGGAACTGATCAAGAAAATCATGAAGGACAAAGAGCCGGATTACTCGCTGCGCTCCGGCGAAATGGCCGATCCGGCGGACTGGGACAAAACGATTAAGGATCTCGGCCCGTTGGCGAAGAGCGATGAGGACCTTCTCTTAGGCGTGTTGTTTCCGATGCAGGCGAAGGAATTTTTGACGTCGAGAGAAGGCGGAAGTCAGAATTAACCACAAAGACTGCAAAGTTCACAAGGTAGGGGCGCGATTCATCGCGCCCTCAGACGAAAGAAACACAAAGACACGTTTCGTTTAGCCGCAAAGAACGCGAAGGTTGCAAAAAACTTCGAGGATCGATGATAGAGGATTGAAGATCGCGATTCTCTATCCTCCATTCTTGATTTTCGGTCTCTCCCGTCATGCCCGAGCTCCCCGACGTAACGGTCTACATCGAAGCGCTCTCCGAACGCGTGCTGAATCAACCGATTCAGAAAATTCGCATTGGCAGTCCCTTTGTCGTACGCTCCTTCGACCCACCGATCAGCGCGGCTGAAGGCAAGAAAGTTCTGGCGCTCCGCCGGCTTGGCAAGCGCATCGTCTTCCAACTGGACGACGATCTTTTCCTGATCGTTCATTTGATGATCGCCGGGCGGTTTCACTGGAAACCGAAAGGCGCGAAGATCGCCCGCAAGTACGGCCAAGCGGCGTTCGATTTTCCTCACGGAACATTGCTCTTGACCGAGGCGGGAACGAAAAAGCGCGCTTCGATTCATTTGGTTCGCGGTGAAGCCGCTCTCCAGGAGCATGATCCCGGCGGTCTGGAAGTTCTCGATGCGTCTCTCGATGAATTTAGGCAAGCGCTCACGCGCGAAAATCACACATTGAAACGTTCGTTGACCGATCCGCATGTATTCAGCGGGATCGGCAACGCTTATTCCGACGAGATTCTCCATCGCGCCAAGCTCTCGCCGATTCGCCTGACGCAGCAAATGACAGCCGCTGAGATCGAACGTCTCTATCGCGCGGTTCGGGAATCGCTCACCGAGTGGGTGGGCAGGTTTCAAAAAGAGCGGGGAACGGGTTTCCCCGAAAAAGTCACTGCATTTCGCCCCGACATGGCCGTGCACGGGAGGTACCGCAAGCCTTGCCCCGTCTGTGGCTCGCCGGTCCAGCGTATCGTCCACGCGGAAAACGAGACCAACTACTGCGCCAAGTGTCAGACGGGAGGAAAGCTGTTGGCGGATCGGAGTTTGTCGCGATTACTTAAGGACGATTGGCCGAGAACGTTGGAGGAGATGGAAGAAATCAAAAAGGTTCGAATTTGAGAATCGACGTAGGAGGCAAGTGCAGCTTACGGAACTGGCCACCGTTCTCCCTGGCTAATCAATTCGAGACCTGCCGCAAAGCAGTCGACACATACGCGTCTCTCGGTCCCCTGACTAGAATCGCCGATTTCTTTTGCTGGCAAAAGTCGCAATGTACATTATCTTCAGAGCTGCTCTCGTCTCCCAACACTGATCGCAAAGGCGTCCCCAAACGCTCCTTAAGGGCCGCATTCAGTAACGCGGAATACTTGTTGGCGATCGATCTGTCGCGTGCAGTCGCGCCGTGACCTGCACGGTACGGTGGCCAGATGTGCGGCGTCAGAAGATTATGCCCTTCTAACCTACGTCGCCGTGAAGGTCGATCGAGTGAACGCTTTCCACCCGGTAATGCTTTTAGCCCGTTTATCTTTTTTCGATCTACCATATTTTACCATTTCATCGGCGTAGTTCTGTAGAGTGCCACGCTCTGGTCTTCAGCAAATAATTTGCAAAAGGGCGGACGTGGCTCTTTAGGATAGCGAACCGATTTGCGGGGAACATTGGGATTCATCCATCGCGGCCGAAACGAGATTTCGTTGGTGTTCATGCCTTATTACGGCTGCGGCGAGGTGTGTTTGTTCTTCCCCTCCCTCGTTCCTGTATCTGAACTATTTGAGCGACTGCTCGCAGTGTCTCGTTGACGGTCACGTGATTTGGGAACAGACGCGCCACGTCAGGATCAAGGACCACGACGTTGGTGCCTTCGGCATGCCGACGCGCATACTTGCCCCGAACGCCTCCGGTAAAATCATAATGATCGCGCATTTCGTCCCGTCTACGATTTCCCTTCTTCATATTTCCTCCGCTCAAGGCGGTTTGCCGGCCTTGCACTAATGATACGCATCGTCTCTTCCTCTTCTGTATGTACCACGACGAGCAGGCGCTGGCGAATTGAGAGACCCATAGTCAGCCAGCGCTGCTCACTTGCCGAGTGGTCTGGATCAGGAATAGTGATTGACAAACTATCTGCGAAAACGGTTGATGCCTCGCTAAATTCAATTCTATGCTTGCGCAGATTTTCCTGGGCTTTACGGGAATCCCATTCAAACTTTATCGACATGGTGATTGATGGCGACAGGACTACCGATCGAAAAACTAGGAGAGTCTATATTCAGGTGGCCAATAGATTTCGGGTTTGCTGGTAGACGCTTTTTATTTCATCGGCGCAAACCTCGGCTGCTCTTTAACTCGTTCAATCCAAGCTTTGATCTTCGGAAAAGCACCGAGCGGGAAGCCGCCTTCATGGGCAACATGCGTGTAAGCGAATAGAGCAATGTCGGCGATGCTGTAATCGCCGACGAAGAAATCATTCTTCCCTAAATGGTCTTCCATGATTTTCAGCGCTGCCCAGCCGCCATCGCGCCTTGACGCGAGAGCTGCGGTCTTTTCCGGTGAGTCGGGCTTGTGCTGAATCCAAAATCGGGAAGTGGCGATGTACGGTTCGTGGCTGTATTGCTCGAAGAACATCCACTGAAATACCAGCGCGAACTTCTGCCGGTCTTCGGGTAGAAATTTCGTTCCTTTGGCGAGATACGCCAGGATGGCGTTGGATTCCGCGAGAATAAAGCCGTTGTCGTCGAGCACGGGCGTGCGGCCGTTGGGATTGATTTTTAAGAATTCGGCCGTGCGGCTTTCCCCGTTCAGAATATCGACTTCGAGGATCTCACACGGAATGGCGAGATGGGCAAGCAGCAGACGAACTTTGTAGGAATTGCCGGAGTAGGCGACGTTGTAAAGTTTCATGAGCAACAACCGTTCAAGTGTTCAAGGTTCAAAGGTTCAACGTAAGAGCTCCGCAAACATCGATTGCATTCTCAGTTCCGATCACCTTGAACGTTGAACGATTGAACTTTGAACGGGTACTTTCTAGATCTGCGGCTCTAGGATTTCCAGTCCATCCAAGCGGTCGATGAGATAGAGTTTGCCGTCGTCGGCGCGGAAGACGTCGTTGCTCTGGACCGCTTTCTGGCCTTTGCCCGGCTGTGGAACGTAGTAGCCGACTTCTTTCGGCGAGAATGGGTTGGAAAAATCGAGGGCGCGCAGGCCGCCGGCAAACCAGGTGACGTAGTGAACATTGTCGTAGACTTGTTCCGCCGGCTGGTGCGCGCCGAAGCGGCTTCCTGGCTTTGATTCACCGTCATAGGGGACCATGTAGTTGGCGATCGGCATGGGGCGGGTCTCCTCGGTGATATCGACCACCCAGAGAAATGCATTGGGCGTCGGCATCAGCTTCTCAGCGACTTCTTCGTCGGTGACGATCATGAAGTCGCGGTCCATAATCTTATTTTTAAGCGGCAGCGTTGTATGAGTCGGGCAAGGATAGGGCGGGCTCCAGTCAAGCATACTGATCGTTTTCGGTTGACTCATGTTCGAGATGTCGACGATGGCGAAGCCGCCGTGCCAGTAGCTGATATACAACCTGTCACCGCGACGAATCGGGTGATGACAGCGATGATCCCAGCCATGCCACGTCGGTGTTTCGCCGCCGGCCTTCCATTGACCGGGCATCCACCAGCGGCCGACTTCCTCCGGCTTTTCAGGATTTTTCAGGTCGAGTATTAGCGCAATGTTGCCGACGTAACCTTCCATGTGGGGGGAAAGGTAGGCGTAGCGCCCGTCGAAGGTAAATCGGTGGACGCCTTTTTCCGCCGCCTTGAAGAAGGCGATCTCGCGTGGCTTGGCGCGGTCGGAAATGTCGAATACTTTGAGACCCGCTTGGGGTTCCTTCTTGGTTTTGTAGCGCTCGTAATTGATCAGCATCACGTCGCCGCTCACGCGCACTTTGTGCGAATGAATCCCTTCGGGGACTTCAAGCCGGGCGACCAGTTTCGGATGCTTAGGATCGCGCACGTCGATAATTGAGGTGCCGTCGGGCGGTTCGATGTGGCCGACATACGCGTAGCCGTTTTCGACGACAATGGACCCGCCGCCGGGCAGGTCCGTTCTGCCGATCAGTTTGATGTTCTTGCTAATGCCGACTGGCGGTTCTCCGTTGGTTGCCATGACTGCCTCCTGGAATTTGATGATGTTTAGCTGCTCGCTCTTTGCATCATCGCGATCGCCTGGTCCGTGGTCCGCACGCGCGCCATGCGCGGAAAAATTAACTCCATCAATGTATCGTGCGCGCGTGGGTCGTGTGAAGTGCCGCAGGCGTCGCTGACGACGATCATGTTATAGTCCAAGTCTCTGCCGGAATACAAAGTCGAAGCCACGCCGACGTCGGTGGAACCGCCGGAAATAATAACCGTGTCGATGCCGCGGGTGCGCAGCGCCAAATCCAAATAGGTCTGAAAGAAGGCGCTCCAGCGATATTTGACGATGTAATAGTCGTCCGCCGCCGGTTCCAGATCGGCGAGCACGTCGGAGCTTTTGTCGCCGGCGATCACGTGCATTCTCGTCTTGGTCACTTCACCATTGGGCCACGGCGTGAGCGAGTTGTTCGTGTCACTGAGGATCAAGGCAGTGGTGGCGTTGTCAGGACGATGATTGCCCTTGGCGAAAAAAATCGGCAGTCCAGCCGTGCGGCCGGCCTTGCTGAGCCGGACCGCATTTTGAATCCACGGTTTCAAAACACGCGGCTTGCCCGGTTCGGGTTCGGCGACGTAGCCGTTGAGTATGTCGAAAAACAGCAGAGCGGTTTTTTTGATCTCAAAGTGGTTGACGTTCATTGCTTTCCTCCTGATGACGATACTCTTGAGTTTTTGGTGCACCTTATCGCGGCTTGAATGTCCGATCTAACTCCGTGAACAGGCCCCGTTGATCGAGAGTCTGGATGTAACGATTGTCAATGAAGTCGACGGGGTTGGCATTGAGCGCCGCTGGAAGGCTCTCGCCGACCTGGCGCAGCACGGTTTGAATCATGGGCGGCGTGGTATAAAACTTCTTCTGCAGAAATTGTTGAGCATGCAGCTCGTAACCTGCTTCGACGATCGCTTTGTCATCGATGCGGGAAACTTTTTGAATCACCCGGGTACTGAAGCTCTTATCTGCCATCATGCGATAAACCGCTTTGGAAATCGCCCGCAGAAAATTGAGCGTTTCGTTCTCATGGCTCTTGAGGAAAGAGCGTTTGGCGGCAAAGCCGGCATGGGCAAATGGGATTCCCAGGTCTTTGAAGGCGAAAAGTTCTCTGAGGCCGAGTTTCTTTCCTTCCAACATCCCCACGTCTGTAGTGATGCCGGCGTGAACCTTTCCCGTGCTGACCGCCAACACCGTCGCGTTCCCGCCCACGGTTTGGATCATGGCCACGTCCTTGTTCGCAACAAGGCCGTATTTTTCCAACAGCAAGCGCGCGGCAAAATCGGTGTTGGAACCGAAGCGGCCAAAACCGATAGACTTGCCCCTTAGATCTTCGATCTTTTGGATTTCCGGCCGCGCTATCACGTAGAAAATCAAGGTCGGGATCGTCGTCGCGATCATGACGATGTCGGCGCCGCGAAGATCTACGGCAATCACGGGAGCCGGCCCAACCATGGCGTAGTCGATTTCATCCGACAGCAAAGACTGGATGACCGTTGAGCTATTCTGGATAAACAGGGACTCGACGCGCAGTCCCACTTCATTGAAATAATTCGCCGCGCTGGCGATCCAGAGCGGCGCTTGGGGAAGGCCGAGACTGGGATAAGCCACTCTGATCGCTTGGCGATGATTGGCCAGAACCGGGGCGTCGACATTGGCAAGTAGGAGAAACGCCGCAAAGGCAAACAATCGTACTTTCATGAGAACACTCCCCTCCCGAAAAGTTTGCTCCTGGACAACCTAGAGTGCCTATCGAGCTCCGGCAATTAAGTCTATCTGATTTTTATTCCCTTCTTTTCTTTCTCTTCGACGACTTTCCAGCCCTCTTTCGCGTACCATTCGATCTGGCGGAACATGCCGGTGAAAATTCGTACGTCTTTTTCTTCTAACCCGGCGCGTCCGAATATGCGCCGGAAGGCAAGCAGCATATGCTCGGGATTCTCCGAGTCGAGAAAGCCAATCTTTAACAACGCATTTCGCATGATGTCAAAGAGCCTTTCGATTTGTTCGGCCTCAGCCCTGTGAATTCCATCACTGGCTGCGGGCGCCAGCGATGCGACGTAGCACTCGTAGAGACAGATCATCGCGGCTTGGGCAACGTTTAGCGATTGATATTCAGGATGGGTTGGGATGGTGACCAGCAACTGACAATGCTCTAGATCTTTGTTGCTCAGTCCGTGATCTTCGGGTCCGAAAATCAATGCGACTTTACTAGTTCTTGCGGCGGAAACGATATTGGCTGCGGCTTGCCTCGGTGTTTGGCTGTGTCTCCGGTACAGTCCTGAACGGCAGGTGGTACCGATGACAAGCGTGCAGTCGGCGATCGCTTCCCGAAGAGTCTCGTAGCACTTGGCATCGGCTAGGATTTCTTGGCCATGCACTGCCATCGCTCTCGCCCAAAAGCTTTGTGTGCGCGCTTTGCCGACGATGGCGAGCTCGCCGGCACCGACGTTCTTCATTGCACGTGCCACCGAGCCGATATTGCCGGAGCCGCGCGGGCGGACCATAACTAAACGGAGATTATTCAACATAGGGTCAACAGTGGGATCGGCTGGAATAACCGAACGACTTCAACCGTTCGGTGTTTGCGTTCCAATCGTTCAAAAAGTTCAAAACGTTCCAGTCGTCAGAGGAAAAATATCGAAAACAGGACTATCGCCGGACCGCTTATTTAGCAAATGGGCAGTCGCGGTTTTTTTGGACGATGGCGCGATTTTTCGCGTCGAATTCGGTGCGGTAACCGAACTCTTCGTGCATCAGGGAATCCCTATCGTTGACATGCTCGGCGCCGAAGACGTGACCGAGCTCGTGAATCAAAGCGATCACGTCGAACTCCGGCTCGACGTTTGGTCCCTGGTAATGAAATACCTTGGTGATCGGCACGACCACAAATCTTGCCAGTCCCTGGTTACAATCGCCAATTCGTTCAACCCGCGGCCGCCCGGCGGTGAGGATGCGGCTCACGCCTTCGGCGGTGAAGGCGATGAGCAGATCGTAACCTTGCTGCTGTGCTTGACCGCCGAATTGTTTCTGGATTTTGGCTAAAAGATTGGGAGTCGACGGAATGCGCTCCGTCTCGGGCCAAGCCGCTACGTTTTGCGTTATCAGCCGTATATCGAATTCTCGCTCGTAATAGTCCGACGCAGCCTCGACGAGGCCGCGGGCTTCTTCGGCCCAGTTCACATTTCGCGCGCGGAAAGAAACGTCGGCAACGACGCTGACGCGCACCACGCGGCGCGGCGTGTCGGGTCCGAGAAGTGTGCAAGAGCAGATGAGGAGCGCGCTAAGGATTGAGCAGATCGTCGGTCGGGGCGTAATCATCGGTGAGTATCGGAACGTCTTCGGGAACAGGTCGATCAAAATAAGCCGCCGCGATGTCTTGGATCGGATCCGGAAACAAACCCTTATCCATGGCGGAGGCGCGCTTGACGATCTCTTTGATGTCGAGCCGTTGCTTGTCGCGGGTCGCGACGACAATGACGTTTTGAATCGTGTCCAAGCTTACGTTGTCGGCGCGGCGCGCGGCGAAAACATAAGTTTGCGGATAAATTTGTCGCTGGGTTCGGACAAAGGCGCGGACGATCTTTCCCGAAGGACCGGTAACGGCGCTGATCAGGTTAGCGACGATGATGCCGTTCGGCGTGAGTCTTTTTTGCGCGAGCTCGAAAAATTGCTTGGTCGTCAGATGGAACGGAATGGCATCGGTGAAGTAAGCATCGAGCAGAATGATATCGTATTGATTCTGCGTGCGCGTCAGGAACAGCCTGCCGTCCTGGGCGTGGAGTCGGAGGTTTTTGCCTTCCTTCACGTTGAAGTGGTCCTTGGCGATCCTGATGACCTCGGGGTCGATCTCCACGGCGTCGATTTCGATGTTGGGAAATTCTTTTTGTATTTTCTTCGGTATCGAGCCGCCGCCCAGGCCGATAATCAGCATCTTTTTGGCGTCCGGCCGAAAAGTGAATCCCAGGGACGTATAGCGCGAGTAAATCAGCCGCAACGCCGTCGGGTCCTTGAGATTCATGGCGCTCTGGAGCGTGCGGTCAAAATACATATAACGCGCTTCGTCGTCCTCTTCGACTCGAATGCGATGATAAAAGGTTTCTTTTTGCAATATTGTTTTTGCCCAAGCCGCCGGCGTCCAGAACATGCTCATCGATCCCAAGGTGAGTGATACGGTGGCGACAGCTCGCGACAAAGAAACGCCCTGCAGCCGGACCAAGGGTACTACAACAAGGGACAAACATACCAGCGTGATGCCGAGCATGTGGATAATATTACTAACGCCGAGCACAGGGATGAGGTAAAACGCCGTCAGAAGCGTGCCGCAAATGCTGCCGCAGGTCGAAACCGCGTAGAGTGTTCCGGCGGTGCTTCCCACGGTATGCAATCGAGTCGCGGCGAGACGGATGACGTAGGGAGATATGGTGCCCAGAAATATTCCCGGTAAAAGAAACAGCACGCTGCAGGCGATCAGCGGGTTGAGCCGGCTGCCAAAATCAATGCCGGCGATCCAGTCGTTGACGGCAGGATAGATGAACGGCAGGAAAAAGATCAGAATGCCGGGGATCATGAGCAGCAAGAGCAGCTTGCCGTAGGAGGGCTCGCGCGCCGATAGCCAGCCGCCCCAATAGTATCCGATACTCAACGCGGCCATCACCACCGAGATCAGGCTACCCCAGACGAAGATCGAGCTGCCGAAGTTTGGCGCGAGCACGCGGCTACCGACGATTTCCAGCGACATCAACACTGCACCGCTGATGAAGACGACAAAGTTGAGCGTGAGTTGCATTCTTAAGTCTCCCAATCCCAATAGGACCCCTCGGGCACAAGGGCTACCGGTTCGAGCAATCGTGGCGATATGTCCTCGATGAACCGCGACGGGCGCGACAGAACCATACGCAGAGTTTTATCGAAGACCCGAGCCGGATAGCTGATGAACAGATTCTGTTTCGCACGCGTCGCCGCGACATAGAACAAACGGCGTTCTTCTTCCAAATCCTCATCGGACTCAACGTAGATCGAGGGAAATCGCCCTTCCAGCGCCCAGATAATAAACACTGAGTGAAATTCAAGACCCTTGGCCGAGTGAATCGTCGATAGAATGAGCGGACCTTCGTCCGGATCAACCGCCAGCACACCGGCGATGCTGTCGTTGGGCGGTTCGAGCGCCATATCGCTCAACAAGCGCTCCAGACTTCGGTAGCGTTCGGTCATGCCCTGGAAATGCTCCATGTCTCTTAGCCGTTTGGGATGATCGTCGGGATAATTTTGCTTCAGGATGGGCACGTAATACTGCAGTAGATACTGCGCCTGCTCGGAAGGTAGCTCGACGTGTGCCGCTTCTTCGAGCACTTGCGCCAGAGTTCTAAGCCCGTGGGCGATCTTGCCTTTAGCTTGGTAAGAGCGCAACCGCTCAACGGCGTTGGGGCCTTCGAGCAGCCACTTTGTAATTTTCTGGCTGGCGCCCGGGCCGACACCTTCGAGCAATAGCAAGACGCGGTTCCAGGAAATCGCATCCTGCGGGTTGGCCAGCACCCGCAAATGGGCGAGCAAGTCTTTGACGTGCGCGGCTTCCATGAATTGAAAGCCGCCGCGCTTGACGAATGGAAGTTTGTGGCGCGCTAGCTCGATTTCCAGATCGAAGGAATGAAAGCTGGAGCGAAACAACACGGCGATGTCCCAAAGCGGTACGCCTTCCTCGCGCAGCTCGAGAATCTTCTGACAGACAAATTGCGACTGCATCTGTTCGCTGCCGGCCTGCACGAGTTTGGGTCGTGTGCCTACGTTTTTTCGCGTGAACAGACGTTTTTCGTAGCCTTCTTTGGCGCCTTGAATAATCTCGTTGGTCACGTTCAGGATCGGCTGAGTGCTGCGGTAGTTCTCTTCCAGCTTGATGATGCGCGCGCCGGGAAAGTGCTTGGGGAAATCCATGATGTTGCGAAAATTGGCGCCGCGAAACGAATAGATACTCTGGGCGTCGTCACCGACCACGGCGACGTTATCATGGGTGGCGGCGAGCAGACGGACGATTTCGGCCTGTAGATGGTTGGTGTCCTGGTACTCGTCGACCATGATGAAACGATAAGTGTCGGAGAGCCGATTTCTCACTTCCGAGTGATCGGCGAGCAGGTCGCGCAACCGGGTCAAAAGATCGTCATAGTCAAGCAGTGATTTGCTTCGCTTGTAAGTCGTATAGCGGCGAAAAAGCTCGGCGAGATCATCGTTCAACTCGATCAGATGGGGGTATTCCAGTTCGAGAAGATCGCTTAGCCGCGTTTGTTTATTGAGCGACATGCTGAAGATCTCAGCCACCGTTTGTTTACGGGGAAACCGCTTCTCCTTACTGTTGAGCCCCATTTCGGCGCGGATCAGTTGGATTACATCTTCGCTATCCGTCCGGTCCATAATGGTGAACGACGGTAAGAGGCCGAGGTGGCGGCCGGAGATCCGCAACACGAGATTCGCAAAGGAATGAAACGTGCCGCCGGCAACCTGATTGCAACGGTGATCGATCAAAAGACTGGCGCGCCGCAGCATCTCCTCGGCGGAGCGGCGGGTGAAGGTCAAAAGGAGGATCGACCGCGGATCGACGCCTTGGTCGATCAGGTGAGCGACGCGATAAACTAAAGTGCGAGTCTTACCAGTGCCGGCGCCCGCAATAATAAGCAGCGGCCCTGCCATCGCGGTCGCTGCCTCGTACTGCGCTTCGTTTAACTCTTTACGATAATCGAGCTCTGAAGTGTTGCGATCGAGTGGTGTGAAATTTTTAAGAATGTAGGTCGTCGTCAAGGAAGCTCCAATTGCCACGTAAGTTACCTATTTTCCGGCAAGGGAGCAAGCGTTGATGCCGTCAGAAGCGCGTTATGGTGAAACTTTGCTTTGCGACGATATCGACCGCCGAGAAAAGGAACCTTTACAAAGAAAATCGTGAATTTTGTGTTCGGGCAAAACGCCAGCCACGCGCGCGAGACGTTTCGAAGATCTCTAGTTGTGAACGGTATGGATAGCAAACAACCGGCGACCTTAACGAAGCCGAGTTGGTCCGATTTGATCGCGACAAAATCTGCAAAGCTTTACCAATTTGAATTTGCGTGGTTCGGAGTCTCCAAAAGCACTAGCTGCTCGCAACGATCCTTCGCATCGAATAAGCCGTGGCTCACATGCGTTGTTTCAAGTCGGTTGAATCGTCTTCTGCATCCGCCGAATTGACGGGTCCGTTGGCGTGCATCAGAAGCTCTTGTCGGGAAAGTTCGAATTTTCTGCCGATATCCAACATGATGCACGTATTTTTCTCCGTACACAGCGTAGGAATTCTCCTACAATTGGGGCGTTTCCAATTCATGGTGCATTGTCGAATCCTTTTGGTTTTTGGCGCGCTTAAGCGAGACCCGGTGGTTGGTACAAGGCTTGCGGAGGAGTATCGAAGGCGTCACGAGCGGCTGGTCACGATCGTTAGCCTGCGAATTTTCTTAACTTAACAGGATCAACGTGGATTCTGGCCCACGCTGGCGAGTTTACCTGGTCTAAGTCAGGTCGCAAGACTTGGGAGCAATCGGACAGAGGAGGTGGCGCATGGCGCGTGATGTAAAAATGCAGACGACTTTAGGAGATCTTATTGTTGCGCTAACCGATGCCGCAGGGCAGGATGTGCGCGACGAAAAGATGGCTTACGAGCTTGTCGCTTATATCCTAACGGGTATGATTAATGGCTCCACCCAACGAAGGTTACGCTGAGCAATAGTGCCAAATACATAGCTCGTCGCAGATCATTCGTTCAGAGCAACAGCAACATTCCTGCGGAGAAATCCACGTCATCACAGGCTGTATTGTCGGCGCGACCGATTGAACCTGCAGCGCTTTTAACCGGACGCCGACGGAGCCGCTTGAGCACGTAGTTCGAAGTGATCGCGGCCAAGTGGCAACCTAATTAACTCGGTAGAATCAAACTAACACAGAAAAGGAGCAACCATTATGAAACACACAAAACTCGCTTTGATCGCCGGCGCTACTCTGGGGCTCGCGTTATCGT